>Ga0209797_10001534_pt1 | contig 11624 bp, 10 predicted proteins | sample DOMMetBare3Fresh_2_FD_187472 | JGI IMG/M metagenome (GOLD analysis project Ga0209797, IMG submission 187472) | Wetland sediment microbial communities from St. Louis River estuary, USA, under dissolved organic matter induced mercury methylation -... | ecosystem: Environmental > Aquatic >...
TGTACCACGTACGGGATTCGAACCCGTGATTCCTCCGTGAAAGGGAGGCGTCTTAACCCCTTGACCAACGCGGCGTTTATTTTTGGGACGGCAAAGATAGGTTTGAGCAGGTTTTCTGCCAAACAAATTTCTGTTTTGTCTGAATGTTCATATAAAGAGTTCAAATTCTGGAAGGCGATGAAGTGAGTAACATCCGCCCGGCCTTACCATTCTTACGGGCAACCAAAGCCTCATTATATTCAACAGCCGGTAACATTATTCAACAACATGCTTTTAAACTTAAAACTCTTTATTACCTTCGCAGCGCATTTTAAATTAAAAATATTATTTCAATGAGTACAGTAAAAGTTGCAATTAATGGTTTCGGACGTATCGGAAAACTGGTTTATCGCCAGATTTATAATATGGAAGGGATTGATGTGGTAGCCATCAACGATCTTACTTCACCTAAAGTTTTAGCTCATCTCTTAAAGTATGATACTGCACAGGGCCGCTTTGATGCAGATGTAAAAAGTACTGAAAATTCAATAATAGTAAATGGTGATGAAGTAAAAGTATATGCACAAAAAGATCCTTCACAGATTCCCTGGGCAGCACACAATATTGATGTTGTATTAGAGTGTACAGGTTTCTTTACTGATAAAACAAAAGCAGAAGCTCATATTGCAGCCGGCGCTAAAAAAGTAGTGATTAGTGCTCCTGCAACAGGTGATCTGAAAACAGTTGTATTTAATGTAAACCATAGTATTCTTGATGGTAATGAAACAGTAATTAGCTGTGCTAGCTGTACTACAAACTGTCTGGCTCCTGTTGCACAGGTGTTGGAAGAAAAGTTTGTTATTGTAAATGGGTTAATGACAACTGTTCATGCTTATACCAACGATCAGAATACACAGGATTCTCCTCATGCAAAAGGTGATTTGCGCCGTGCACGTGCAGCAGCACAAAACATTGTTCCTAACAGTACCGGTGCAGCTAAGGCAATTGGCCTTGTATTACCTAGCTTAAAAGGAAAACTGGATGGTAGCGCTCAACGTGTACCAACTTTAACCGGTTCATTAACTGAAGTAACTGTTGTGTTAAGCAAGAAAGTAACTGTTGAAGAAGTAAATGCTGCTATGAAAGCCGCTTCAAACGAAAGTTTTGGTTATAATGAAGATGAAATAGTAAGCAGCGATATTATTGGCACACGTTTCGGTTCTTTATTTGATGCAACACAAACAAGAGTACAAACTGTTGGAGATTCACAGTTGGTAAGAGTTGTAAGTTGGTATGATAATGAAATGAGCTATGTAAGCCAGTTAGTTCGCACATTGCATTATTTTGCTAAACTGATTAAGTAATTCATGAAATTGAATCAAATACTTTTAAAGGGATATTTCATATGGAATATCCCTTTTTTATTCTTAGCCTGTCAAACAGTTTCATCTTCTGCTGCTAAACAGGTAAACCCAAAAGATTGTGAATGGTATGTTGTGCAAAGTGATAATAAAGAAGATAACTACAACAATCAATTAGATATTTATGCCATTCGTTTTTACCCTGATGGGAATTATACCTTGTGTGCCGATTTGTTATTTGAACAAGGTAAATGGCAATACAATGAAAAGAAAAAATGTTTGATTTTAACTTCTGCTTTAAAAGAAACGCAGGATGATTTAAGGTATTTGGTTGATCAAACTATAAACGAAACCGGAATGAAGTTTAGTTTTTATCACGGAGCAACAATTGACAGGTTAAATCCGGATGAGATTATTAAAGTACATGCTGTTGCCAATCAATCAAAATTTGATCCTTATCAGCAATCGATGCACCACTGGCGAATAAAACCCGGTCAACCAGAAACACCAGGGCAAATTCTCCAGCGGGTAGTAGCTTATGTGAATTTCATTAAAGCGTTGTATGTACATGCAAAAGAGAACAATCTTGAAAATGTTGGAGGTAGCTGGTATCCTCAGCCAATCAGGTTTTATAGTAATAAAGTGAGCATGGCGTATTCAAATGAATTAGTAGATTGGTATAATTGTTTTTATAATGAAGAACAGGCTATTGAAGGGTACAAACTTATTAGTGAAGCATTAATGAAAGTAAAGATTAAGGGCATAGATGATAACAGCAGGAATATTCATTGCTGTGAGCAACTACTGGAAGCGTTAAAGAATTAATGTTTTATTTGTTCTCTTTCTTATACAAATGATAACTTTGCATCACTTAAAATCTTTTGGAATAAATTTTTGAATTATGGGTACATTTTCAACTCACAACTTCGCCGGACAGAAAGCATTAATTCGTGTAGATTTCAATGTTCCTCTTGATAAACAAACAAAGGAGATTTCTGATGACACAAGAATGAAATCTGCCATTCCTTCAATAAAGAAAGTATTAGCAGATGGAGGAAGCGTTATATTAATGAGTCATTTTGGAAGACCAAAGGAAGGTCCTGAAGAAAAATATTCATTAAAGCAATTAGTGAAGCATTTATCTGAATTGCTTGGAGGAAATACACCTGTATTTTTTGCCAATGATTGTATAGGAGAACAGGCTTACCTAACAGCAGGCATGATGCGTGCAGGTGAAGTGTTGTTGTTAGAGAACCTTCGTTTTTACAAAGAAGAAGAAAAAGGTGATGAAGCTTTTGCAGAAAAGCTTTCAAAGCTAGGCGATGTATATGTGAATGATGCTTTTGGTACAGCACACAGAGCACATGCATCTACCGCAGTAATTGCAAAATATTTCCCTGCAGAAAAAAAGATGTTTGGTTTACTGATGGAAAGTGAAGTGGCTGCGGCTGAAAAAGTGTTGCTGAAAGCTGAAAAACCATTCACAGCTATTATTGGCGGAGCTAAAGTGAGTGATAAAATTTTGATTCTTGAAAACCTACTTGACAGAGCAACCGATATCATTATTGGAGGCGGTATGGCTTATACATTTATGAAAGCAATGGGCGGCACTATCGGCAATTCATTGTGTGAAGAAGAAAGATTGGAAACGGCAAAAGCAATATTAGAAAAAGCAGAAAAAAAAGGGGTATGTATTCATCTCCCCAGTGATTCTATTATTGCCGATAGATTTGCTGCTGATGCAAATACCTCTGTTTCTCCTAGTAATCTGATTCCTGATGGTTGGATGGGGTTAGATATAGGAGCTAATGCCTGCGAACAGTTTAAAAATGTTATTCTTCATTCAAAAACTATTTTATGGAATGGGCCGATGGGTGTGTTTGAAATGGAAAAGTTCCAGCATGGAACAAAAACCATTGCTCAGGCAGTGGCCGATGCTACAACAAAAGGAGCATATAGCTTAGTTGGAGGAGGAGATAGTGTTTCTGCTGTAAACGATTTTGGATTTGCAGATAAAGTAAGTTACATCTCTACTGGTGGTGGTGCCATGCTTGAATTTTTTGAAGGCAAAGAATTGCCCGGAATTGCAGCAATCAAATCTTAAACAATAAAATTCTTAAAAATGCCGGTTTTAGAGCCGGCATTTTTTTTAATAAGCGACACTCTGTCATTTATTCATGATCGGCATTCTTTATGTATAACTTCGTCTTGATTAGTTGATTCTTTGAATTAATTTTAAACTTAAATAAAAATTTACAATCATGAAAGCTGGAAGTATTTTAACTATTGTTATTGTTGCTGTATTAGCCTTTGTATTAGTGAGAGGATGCAGTGGATATAATGGATTGGTTGCACAGGATGAAATAGTAAAGGAAAAATGGAATAATGTTCAGAGTGATTACCAACGTAGAGCCGACCTTATTCCAAGCCTGGTAAATACCGTTAAAGGTGAAGTAAACTTTGAACAGCAAACTTTAATTGGTGTAATAGAAGCACGTGCAAAAGCCACACAGGTTAAAGTTGATCCCAGTAACATTACACCAGAAAAACTGGCCGAATTTCAACAGGCACAAAGTGGAGTAAGTGGGGCTTTAGGGCGTTTGCTTGCCGTTGTTGAAAATTATCCAAACCTCAAAGCAAACGAAGGGTTCAGAAATTTGCAGGTACAGCTAGAAGGAACAGAGAACAGGATCAAAGTAGCCCGTAATGATTTTAATACTGCAGTGAAAGATTATAATACGCAGGTACGTTCATTTCCAATGAATATATTGGCAGGTATGTTTGGCTTTAAACAAAAAGCCGGATTTGCAGCAGAGCCCGGAAGTGATAAGGCGCCTGAAGTAAAATTCTAACCATCAATAAAACAATGGGCATATTTTCTTTTTTTTCAAAAAAGCAGGATTGGTTTACTCCTCAAGAGCATGAATCAATAGTAAATGCAATACGTGCTGCTGAAAAAAGAACATCGGGTGAAATAAGGGTGTTTGTTGAAAGCCGTTGCAGTTATGTAGATGCAGTTGATAGAGCGGCTGAAGTTTTCTTTGGATTGAAGATGGATAAAACAGAAGACCGGAATGGAGTGGTGCTCTATATTGCCATGAAAGATCATCAATTAGCAGTATATGGCGACAAAGGCATTCATGAAAAAGTAGGCACAGAATTCTGGAATACTGAAGTAATGAAAATGCTTTCATCTTTTAAAAAAGAAAGTTATGCTGAAGGAATTATACAAATTGTAAAGGAGATAGGAGACGCTTTAATTACACATTTCCCATATGAAAATGAAGACAGGAATGAATTGCCCGATGATATTGTTTTTGGCCGATAAATGAATATGAAATTTTTTAAAACTACCATATTTTTTGTTTCGTTTATTCTATTTACCCTGCTTGCATTTGCACAGGGTTTAGAGAAGTATGTTCCGGCTATACCCAATCCTCCAAAATTGGTAAATGATTATTTAAACATCCTTTCAACAGAACAGAAAGAAGCACTGGAGCGTAAGCTTGTAGCGTATGATGACAGCACTTCAAATCAATTTGTAATTATTACAATTGGTGATATAGGTGATAATGATATTGGTGATTTTGCAAATGCACTTGGAAGAAAATGGGGTGTTGGAGGAAAGGAATTTAATAATGGATTAATCCTGGTTATTTTAATTGATAAGGAAAGAAACAAACGTAAAGTTTGGATTGCAACCGGTTATGGCCTGGAAGGTGCTATACCGGATATTACTGCAAAAACAATTATTGAAAATGACATTCTTCCCAACTTCAAAGCAAATGATATATACAGAGGTTTAAATGAAGGAACTAATGAATTAATAAAAGCTGCAGCCGGAGAATATAAAGCTCCTCAGGGGTATAGTAACAGGGGAGATGCTAAACCAATTCCATTGTGGTTGATCATTCTCATAATTGCTATATTTTGGATTATCATTTCCAACATCAATAAAAGAGGAGGTGGTGGAATGATGAGTAGAAGAGGTTACAGAAGATGGAATGATAGTGTGCCTCCAATCTGGTTACCGGGCGGAGGTGGCGGTGGCTGGGGTGGCGGAGGAAGTAGTGGTGGCGGAGGTTTTGGTGGATTTGGAGGAGGTAGTTTTGGTGGAGGCGGTGCCGGAGGGAATTGGTAAAAAAATAATAGACTTATATAATTAATAAACAAAGCCGCTCAAATTTGAGTGGCTTTGTTCTAAAATATACTTTGAAAGGAGTGAAGCGGCCGTCAATTTTTTTACTTAAAAGCCTTCGTTGCTGGCAATTTCATTGATCTAACTCTATGCATTTGATTTTTAGGCACAATTATTTATATACTATTAAGAAAGATGTACAAACTTTTAATTATACTCAGTTTAATGATTGTCATCGGTTGTAATAGCCGTACAGATAAAACCAATCAAACTGATTCAGACAATTCTTCAACCACTACAAAACCAGTTGATGATACAATTAACGATATTGATGGATGTTATATGCAGGTTTTGAAACGGGATACCTTTACGGCCAGTTTACAACGGCAGGGAAATGTTATTACCGGCAGCATGAGTTTTGATAATTATGAGAAAGATGGCAGCACGGGTACAGTTAAAGGAAGTTTGCAGGGAGATAAGATGAAGCTGTTTTATTCTTTTTCTTCAGAAGGAATGAGTAGTGTAATGGAACTGTACTTTCAGTACAAAGACGGTACGCTCATACGTGCCATTGGAGAAATGAATAATAAAGGAGACACTGCCTATTTTACGAACCCGGGCTCAATAAAGTATGAGGGAAGTATATTAAAAAAGATCCCTTGCGAAACCTTGCCAGATAAATATAAATAACAGGTTCTGGTTAAAGCTAATATCCGATGCGAAAGAATATATGAATAAAGCCGCTTCAATTGAAGCGGCTTTGTTTATTAAAAAATTATTTAATTCTTAATCTTACTTTTTATATAATCAATTTGTTCCTGTAGTGCATTTACATCTTCACCAGTTTTTTTTGCTGCTTCTTTTTTTCCGATAATAGTTTTTAAGAAATTATCCATTACTGGTCCAACACCAAATTGCTCTGGTATTGCATCTCTGAATTTTACAATTTCATCTACACCACGTTTTACTTTATCTGTGTTCTTTATAGTTCCAATAAAATTGGCAAACACTGCAGTTAAATTAAACTTGCTCTGTGATAAACCCATCTTACTATAAGTATTTGCAATTTCATCAAATGCAGTTTCATCTCCACTTTTGATCAATGTAGTTGCAACTGCTTCCATCAAGCTTCCTTTCATATTTTGTTTCGATAAAATCTTTGCTTCAGATAATGCCGCAGGGCCATCAATTTTATCTAAAGCAATTAATGCAGCGCCACTTAATGTATATGATGAGTCATTAAGTATAGATTGGAAGAGTTGTTTATAGATTGGTTTTTTCAAATTGCCCAATATTTCAACTGCTTTGCTACGAACAATTCTGCTGGCATCATTCTTTGCAATTTCGGTTAATGAGTTTTCAACTGCTGATACAATAGGTTCTTTCTTTACGTCTAATTTACCAATTGCAAAATTCCGTAAGCCACTGTATTTATCATTGATTGCAGTTTTCATAAACTCAACGGCTTTTGAATCATCCTGTTTTTTAGATATGAAATCAATAGCTTCTCTTCGGTCGAGGTAGAGACCGGCATATTTATATTGATGCAGATAGTTGTCGATTGTTTTGTTTTCCTTTTTTGTGCAGAGTAAAATTTTGTCGCCATCGAAATTGACGAGGTCTGGTTTTGTTGTTGAAGTAAACATGAAAGAATCAATTGAATTCTCCACCCAAACCTGATGACGGGTTTTATTGCTGCCATTATAAATATCAATAGCAACCGGGAGTTTAAAGAGTTTATCTTTTTGTATTTGCTTAACAAGTACTTTTACTTGATGAGTTGCTTCGTCGTAACTATAGTTGATATCAAAATTAGGATGTCCGCTTCCAAAATACCATTGATTAAAGAACCAATTCAAATCTTTGCCTGTTACTTCTTCAAAAGCCAAACGGAGTTGATGTGCTTCAGCAGATTTAAGTTTGTTGGTTGTTAAATAGAGATTCAGTGATTTGAAAAAAGCACTATCACCAATATAATTACGGAGCATGTGTAAAATACGTCCGCCCTTATTATAACTTACTGCATCAAACATATCTTCTTTATCACTGTAATAAAATCGTACTAAATCTTTTTTCTCACTGTTGCTGCCTAAATATCCTTGCATGGCACTGTATTGGGTTGCACCTGCTTTATCTTTTCCATATTTATATTCATCCCAAAGCAATTCACTGTAATTGGCAAAGGATTCGTTTAGAGTTAAGTTGCTCCAGCTTTCTGTTGTTACATAATCGCCAAACCATTGATGAAACAATTCATGTGCAATTGTTCCTTCCCAGCCATTTCCGTCAACTAATTCTCTTGCATCTTGCTGTGCACTTTCCTGGTGAAGAGTGGCTGTTGTATTTTCCATAGCACCACTTACATAATCCCTTCCTACAATTTGAGCGTATTTTATCCATGGGTATTCAACTCCGGTTATTTTGGAAAAAAAACTAATCATTTCAGGAGTATGTCCAAAAATTTTCCTTGCAACAGATTCGTATTCTTTTTCTACATAATAATTTACCTCTTTTCCTTTCCAGGTATCTTTAACTATAGCAAATTCACCTGCTCCAATAAAAAACAAGTAAGGAGAGTGAGGAAGATCCATTTTCCAGTAATCTGTTCTTAATCCATTTCCAGCAGGTTTTTGACTCATCAATTTCCCATTACTGAGTGTTACCCATTTTGCAGGAACTGTCAAATAAAATTCCTGGGTTGTTTTTTGATTGGTTTTGTCAATAGTTGGGCACCAAACGCTTGTAGCTTCAGTTTCTCCTTGTGTCCATATTTGAGTTGGCTTATCTTTTTCTTCACCCGTTGGATTAATAAAGTATAATCCTTTTGCATCTGTTATTGCCTCACTTCCTGCGGCTTTAAATTCATTGGGTTTAGATATATAATTGATATAAATCGTATAAACATCCGTTTTATTATAGAATTTATTCAACGTAATGTTCAATAATTTCCCATCATACTCATATTTCAATTTACTTTTTACTTTGCCATTAATAATGGCTACTTCATTAATATCCATACCTTTTGCGTCTAAAGTCAAAGTATTGCTTGGATAAAAATGTGGTTTTAAGGTGAGCCAAACTTTGCCAAACATATTTGCTTTCGGAATATCAAAACTGGCCTCTAATTTGGTGTGAATCAGGTCATGGATTTTTTCAGGAGTTGATCGGTATATCTTTTTCCATGAAGTATCAGTTTGTGCTACAGGTTGAGAAATGGATGAAAAGCTCAAACAGGTTAAAACAAAACCAAGCGCAATATATTTTTTCATTTTTTTGAATTTGATCCGCAAAGATAGAAGGAGGAGTAGTTAAAAAAAGTGAAATTGACGAATGGTTTGTTAAATAGATGAATAAAAAAATTAGCTTTGTTGATATGAGAAGAATTTTGCTGAAACGCTGTAATTTGATTGTTTTTTTTATGATTTGTCTGATATCTCAGGGATACAGCCAGTTAAATCATTTTATTTACCTGCAAACAGATAATCAACAGCCATTTTATTTAAAATATAATAATCGGATTATTAGTTCTACAACTTCTGGTTATCTTATTCTTTCAAAACTAAAAGAGGGCGCTACCAGTTTTTCCATCGGATTCCCGAAATCAGATCAAACTGAACAAAAATTTCAAGTTATTATTGAAAAAACTGATAAAGGATTTTTAATCAAAAATTTTTCTGAGAAAGGATGGGGCTTATTTGATTTGCAATCATCTGCTGTGCTTTATGCAATCAAAACAGAACAAATAAATCAAAAAAAAGGAAATGATACAGTTGCGGTAGTTGTTCCGGTCACTGATGATCCGTTTGCAAATATGCTATCAAAAGTTACTCAGGATAGTACAGTAAAAAATGTATCTGTAGTAAAAGAAAAAAATGAAATTAAAGAAACACCTGTCGTTAATCAGGTAATAACTAACCCGGTCCCGGAAAAGAAAGATTCCATTAAAATGAGTGTACCAGAAGTTTCAGTTACAACAATACAACAAGAAGTAAAAGAAACACCATGGGTTGCCCCAGGTAAATCTGTTATTCAACAGGTTAATAAATTTATAAGTAGCGAAGGAACTGACTATGTTTTTGAAATTTTAAACAGTGACGGGTCTCCAGATACAGTAAGGCTATTTATAAATAATGTGGGCATAGAGAAGAAACCAAATCAACAGACCGTTATAATCCCTGAAAAAAAAGAAACAATTGAAATAATTAAGCCTGATGTTCAGCAACCAGTAATCAATAATGAAATCAAAGTTGAACCTACACCACAAGTTCCAATTAATAATAAAAAAGATACTATAGAAACAATAATTCCAAATAGTAATTGTAAATCCATTGCGTTAGAGGATGATTTTATAAAGCTTCGAAGAAAGATGGTAAATGAACCTAATGATGAAAAAATGATTTTTGAAGCAAAGAAGGTTTTAAAAGTAAAATGTTTCTCTACAATGCAAATAAGGAATTTGGCAGTATTGTTTCTTACTGATAAAGGTCGATATCTTTTCTATGAGGCATCATTGCCTTTCGTAACTGATTTCTCAAACTTTAAAAGTTTAGAAGAAACTCTATCACAAAATCAATACAAGAAGCTATTTCAGGAATTGTTGCCTAATCAATAAATTATGCCAAGGTATTTTCTGGAAGTATTTTATAAGGGTGAGGGGTTCAGTGGCTCTCAGATTCAGAGTAATGCAAACACAATTCAATCTGAGCTTGAAAAAGCTTTTTTTATTTTTTTCAAAAAGAAAGTTTCACTTACGGGGTCTTCCAGAACTGATGCCGGGGTACATGCGTTACAAAATTTCTTTCATTTTGATTGGGATGATAATTTTCTGGAATCAGCCATTTATAATATTAATGCTATTATTCCTGGCAATATTGTAGTTAAATCAATAAAAAAAGTAAAACCTGATTCAAACTCCAGGTATGACGCAATATCAAGAGAATACAAGTATTATATTAACTCTTCAAAAAACCCTTTTTTAGAAGATCGTTCCTGGTTCATTCCTTATCCACTTGATCATCATTTATTGAATGAATGTGCTAAATTGATTGGGCAAAACAGGGATTTTAAAGTATTTTCAAAACACAACACACAGTCAAAAACTTTTGATTGTACTATTTATGAGAGTATTTGGTTCTTGGAAAACAATTGTTTGGTTTACTCTGTAAAAGCCAATCGTTTTTTACGAGGAATGGTAAGAGGTTTAGTTGGAACTATGATAAAAGTTGCTAGAGGTACAATTTCAATTAGTGAATTTCAAACTTTACTTGAAAACAATATACAATCAACTGCAGATTTTTCAGCACCGGCAAAAGGGTTGTTTTTGATCAAAGTGTCGTATCCTGATGAAGTATTCCTTACTGAGTAAAATTTATTTTTGTTCTGAAACCCTTTATGGCATTGATTTTCAAATTTGTCAATAAAAAAACATTTAAAAAAGTTTGGTACATACTTTTAGCTGCCCTTATCTTTGCAACCCGCAATTGAAAAAAAGCGTGAGTTCTTCAAAAAGATTAAGGTTATAAAGCATTTTAAAAGACCATTTTTATTTCTTTATTTAAATGAAAAAATTGAAAATATTTTTTCAATAAAAGTTGGTTGTATAGTAAAACCCCTTACCTTTGCACTCCCGTTCAAAAAACGGGTAGAAAAACAGAAAAAAAGTTCTTTGAAAGATTGGAAGCAACAGCAACGTTTTAATTAATTAGAACGGGTAAAAAACAAGTGTAATAACATTAGAATTTGACTAGTTAATTCTTGAGAATTAATAGTCAGTATCAAACAACATTTACAATGGAGAGTTTGATCCTGGCTCAGGATGAACGCTAGCGGCAGGCTTAATACATGCAAGTCGTGGGGCAGCAGGTTTGTAGCAATACAGATGCTGGCGACCGGCAAACGGGTGCGGAACACGTACGCAACCTCCCTCTAACTGGAAGATAGCCCATCGAAAGGTGGATTAATACTCCATATTATATTGAAGTGGCATCACTTTAATATTAAAGCTCCGGCGGTAAGAGATGGGCGTGCGTCTGATTAGGTAGTTGGCGGGGTAACGGCCCACCAAGCCTACGATCAGTAGCTGATGTGAGAGCATGATCAGCCACACGGGCACTGAGACACGGGCCCGACTCCTACGGGAGGCAGCA
>Ga0209797_10001537_pt1 | contig 11612 bp, 7 predicted proteins | sample DOMMetBare3Fresh_2_FD_187472 | JGI IMG/M metagenome (GOLD analysis project Ga0209797, IMG submission 187472) | Wetland sediment microbial communities from St. Louis River estuary, USA, under dissolved organic matter induced mercury methylation -... | ecosystem: Environmental > Aquatic >...
CAACGAAGGCGTCGGCTACTTCGAGGTCAACCAGAAGCGCGGCGTGCGCTGGAACGCGAGCAAGGCGTTCTTGCGGCCGGTGCAGCAGCGGCGCAACCTGTTGGTGCGCACCGGCAGCCTGGTCGAGCGCGTTCTCATCGATCGCGATGGCGGGCTGCGCGCGCGCGGCGTGCGAGCGCGTATCGAGGGCCAGATGCAGGAGTTCCGGGCCGCGCGCGCGGTGGTGATGGCCGCCGGTGCGATCGGCACCCCGCAGCTGCTCCAGCTGTCGGGCATCGGGCCGGGCGGCCTGCTGCAGGCGCACGGCATCGAGGTGCTGCGGGACGCGCCCGGCGTGGGTGCCAACCTGCAGGACCACCTGCAGATCCGTGCCGTGTTCGGCGTCGCCGGCGTTCCCACGCTGAACCAGATCGCGAACAGCTGGTGGGGCAAGGCCCGCATCGGGTTGCAGTACCTCCTGACGCGCAGCGGCCCGATGAGCATGGCGCCGTCGCAACTGGGAGCCTTTGCGCGCTCGTCACCGGATCGCCCGTGGCCGAACCTCGAATACCACGTGCAGCCCTTGTCGCTGCCGGCCTTTGGCGAGCCGCTCGACCGCTTTGCGGCGTTCACTGCAAGCGTGTGCAACCTCAATCCGGAGAGCCGCGGCACGGTGCGCATCCGTTCGCCGCACGCCGAGGACGCGCCGCAGATCGCGCCGAACTACCTGTCGACCGACGCCGACCGGCGCGTGGCCGCCGAGTCGCTGCGGCTGACGCGCCGCATCGTGGCGCAGCCGGCGCTCGCGCGCTACGCACCGCGTGAGATCAAGCCCGGTGTCGAGCACGAAACCGACGATGATCTGTCCCGGCTCGCGGGCGACATCGGTACGACGATCTTCCATCCCGTGGGCACCTGCCGTATGGGGCGCGACTCAGATCCTGCGGCGGTGCTCGACGCACGCTTGCGCGTGCTTGGCGTCGCGGGCCTCGTCGTGGCCGACGCCAGCGCGATGCCCACGATCACGAGCGGCAATACGAACGCCCCGGCGCTGATGATTGCCGAGCGGGCTGCGCACTGGCTGCTCGAGGGATTGACGCGCGTCAACGCGGTGCGATGACGTAAGAAATGACAAGTGCCAAGCGCGTAACGGGTCGATACACTCGTCCCGATGTCCGACCCTCCCGCGAGCGACGGTACGCTGTCCGCGCCCCTGGATGCCGGGCGGGGGCGTTCGCGGCCCGTGGCCGCACGTACCTCGACAGACGCGCGGGCCACGGCGACGCTCGTGCTGGTCATCGTCGTGCTGGTCGGCGTCGCGGCGCTGCCGCTGGTCTGGCGCAACAGTGCACTGGCCAGTTGGGCCGCACTTGGTGCGGCGCTGCTGCTCGGAGCCGGCGCGGTGGCGATCGCGCTGCGGCTGGCGCGCCAGTCGCGCGACAACGCGCTTGCGTTGGCCGAGTTCGCGAGCCACCTGCGCGCCGGTGACGTGACCGGCGCGCTGCGCGCGGTACGTGCCGAATCGCCTCACGCGGTCTCGACGTGGGGCGAGCTCGACGGCGGTTCCGCTGTCGATGCGGGCGAGTCGAAGGCGCCGGCCGGGCCGATGTCGCGCTTCGACCACAGCGCACGCGAGGTCGAACTCGCATTCGGCGAGCGCGAACGCCGCTGGCAGGCACGCATGCGGCTGTCGGCCGACTGGCACTGGGAGACCGACGAGCACCTGGTCCTGACCTGGGTCTCGCAGGACCTGGCTTCGCTGGTCAAGCTCGGCGTGCAGCCTTCGGACCTGGTGGGCCACCGGCTCGACGCAGTGCCGCTGTTCGAGCCGCCGACGGAAGGCTGGGGCCCGGTGCTCGAGCGCGTGAGCCAGCGCAAGGCCCTGCGCGACGTCACGCTCGAAGTGCTGCGACGCGGCCGCTCGCCGGTGTGGATCACGCTGAACGCCCGAGCACACTTCGACGACGCCGGGCACTTCACGGGCTACGAGGGCGTGGGGCGCGACGTGACCGAGGCGCGTCTGGCGCACCAGCGCCTGGCCGACAGCGAGAAGCGCCACAGCATGATGGCCGATCTGGCCGCCGACTGGTTCTGGCAGACCGACGAGCAGCACCGTTTCACCGAAGTCGGGCCGGTGGCCATGCAGATCGCCGGCGATCGCGCCGACCAATTGATCGGTCGCGCGCCTTGGCAGGTCTACGCCGACGGCGCGAGTCCCACTGAATGGGCGGCGCACCGCGCCGACCTCGAAGCGCGGCGGCCTTTCCGCGGCTTCGAATTCGCGATGCGCGAAGCGAGCCGCTCGCTGCGCTGGGTGTCGATCAGCGGCGTGCCGCGTTTCGACGAGCGCGGCGAGTTTCTCGGCTACCACGGCGTGGGGCGCGACATCACGCTGAAGAAGCGCGCCGAACGCCTGCTTCTGACGCGCAACGAGCAGCTCGAACGCCTGGTGGCCGAGCGCACGGCCGAGCTGGAACAGAGCAATCGCGACCTCGAGGCCTTCTCGCGCCAGCTCGCCCACGAACTGCGAACGCCGATCGGCCAGGTCGTGGGCCTGTCGGACATGCTCAAGAGCCGGGCATGGGACCGTCTCGGGTCAGACGAACGCGAATGGCTGCGCCTGACGGGGCAGGCCGCGCGAGACATGTCGCACACGGTGACCGCGCTGCTCGAACTGGCGCGCTCGACTTCCACCGCGCTGCTGCTCGAGCCGGTGGATCTGAGCGCGCTGGCCGATTCGGTGATTGCCGACCTGCCGTGGATCGAGCGCAAGGCGCCCGTGGACTGGGTGGTCCAGCCGGGCCTGATGGCGCACTGCAGTGCCTCGCTCGCGCGCGTGGTGCTGATGAATCTGCTGGGCAACGCAGCCAAGTTCACGCGCGATGTCGTCGCGCCCCGAGTCGAATTCGGCCGCGACGGCGACGGTGACGGGAGCGGCGAACACTTCTTCGTGCAAGACAACGGCGCCGGCTTCGATGGGGCGCAGGCCGCAAGGCTGTTCCAGCCCTTCGTGCGCCTGCATCGCAGCGAGCAATTCCAGGGCACGGGCCTCGGGTTGTCGATCGTGCGACGCATCGTCGAGCGCCACGCCGGTCAGATCGGCGCGCGCGGCGAACCGGGACGCGGAGCGCGTTTCGTGTTCCGCTTCGGGCCGGCGCGTGCGGTGGACATTCCGATCGCCGGCGACACCGCGCACGACGCCGCGGCATGAGCGCCCGCTTGCGGATGGCTCGACGGCCTGTGTGAGCAGGCCGCCCCGGCGGGGGGCGCTGTCGCGAACGGGCCGGCGAGAATCCCGTGATGAGCGAACTCGCTTGGGCCGCCTGGCCCGAACTGGCGATGGTGGCAGTGGCTGCAGCGCTGGCAGGATTCGTCGACGCCATCGTCGGCGGCGGGGGCCTGGTGCTCGTGCCGGCGCTGTTCGCGCTGTACCCGCAGGCCGTGCCTGCCACCTTGCTGGGCACCAACAAGGGCGGCGCGGTGTGGGGCACGGCCTGGGCCACGCTGCAGTACGCGAGCCGCGTCACGTTGCGCTGGGGTGCGCTGTGGCCCGCGGTCGTAACGGCGTTGGCAGGCAGCTTCGGCGGCGCGTGGGCGGTCACGCAGGTCAACCCCGACGGACTCAAGCGTGCACTGCCCTTCGTGCTGGCGGCCGTGCTCGTCTACACGCTGGCGAAGAAGGACATGGGGCGCGAGCATGCGCCGCGCTTGTCCGCCCCACACGAAGCCGCCTGGGCGTCGGCCATCGGCGCCATCGTGGGCTTCTACGACGGATTCTTCGGCCCGGGCACCGGCAGCTTCTTCGTCTTCCTCTTCGTGCGCGCGCTCGGCTACGACTTCCTGCACGCGAGCGCCAGCGCCAAGCTGCTCAACACGGCCACCAATGCCGCAGCGCTTGCGCTGTTTGCGTGGAAGGGCCACGTCTGGTGGCAACTCGCGCTGGTGATCGCGGCGGCCAACGTCGTCGGCAGCCTGCTCGGCACGCGCCTGGCACTGAAGCACGGGGCGGGGTTCGTGCGTGGCGTGTTCCTCCTGGTCGTGGCCGCGCTGATCGCCAAGACCGCATACGACGCGTTCCTGCGCTGAGTCCCGCATCGGCAAGTTGCCCGCGCCGCGCGGCGAGGTGTGTGTGCACAGGCGCGGGCCGGCCTGGCCGGGCGCATCCGTGCGGGCGGCGTGGGCCACTGGAGTGCGATCCCGATCGCCCGCAGTCGATCAGCGAGGGCGATGCGCTGGCCATCGCGGATGGTGCAAGACCCTAGGGCGGGAGGCCATCACCGCGAGGATGATCCTGCGCAAGGAACTGCAGTGGGGGCCGAAGCGATGAACATGCAACGACGAATCGCGCTGGCACACCGCGCGGCGGCGACGGGCTTGCTGATGGACGCGGTGTGGCCGAACGCGTTGCGCAGCCGCTGTGGCGCCGCGCCTTGCGGGAGCAGGGCCACCGCATGCGGTCCCCGGCCGGTCCGTCACCCATGAGCGCGCTCGAACGCCGCGAGTTCCTTCACCTGCTTGGCGCCGCGGCAGTCGCCGGCTTCGGGCTGGGGCGTGTCGGGCATGCCACGGCCGCCTCGCCGTACGAGGCGCCGCCACCGTTCAAGGGCGCGGGCGCGGTGTCGCTGCTGCACATGACCGATTGCCACGCGCAGCTGCTGCCCCTGTACTTCCGCGAGCCCAGCGTCAACCTCGGGGTGGCCGAGCAGCGCGGCAAGCTGCCGCACCTGGTGGGGCCGCATCTGCTGCAGGCGGCCCGGCTGGAGCCGGGCTCGCCGGAGGCCTACGCGTTCACGGCGCTGGACTTCGAGCGCGCGGCGCGTCGCTACGGCAAGGTCGGCGGTTTCGCGCACCTGGCCACGCTGGTCAAGCGCCTCAAGGCCTCACGGCCCGGCGCGCTGCTGCTCGACGGCGGCGACACCTGGCAGGGCTCGGCCACCGCGCTGTGGAGCAACGGCCAGGACATGGTCGATGCATGCAAGCTGCTCGGCGTGGACCTCATGACCGGCCATTGGGAGTTCACGCTCGGTGCCGAGCGCGTCAAGCAGCTCGCGGACAACGACCTCAAGAGCGCAGGCATCGAGTTCCTCGCGGGCAACGTGCGCACCGCGGACTTCGGCGACGAGGTGTTCAAGCCCTGGGTGATGCGCGAGATCGCGGGCGTGCCGGTGGCGATCATCGGCCAGGCCTTCCCGTACACGCCGATCGCCAACCCCCGCTACTTCGTGCCCGACTGGACCTTCGGGATCCGCGACGCGGAGATGCAGAAGACAGTCGACGAGGCGCGCGCGAAGGGCGCACAGGCCGTCGTGCTGCTCTCGCACAACGGCATGGACGTCGACCTCAAGCTCGCGTCGCGCGTGACCGGCATCGACGCGATCCTTGGCGGCCACACGCACGACGGCGTCCCGGTACCGGTGATCGTCAAGAACCGGGCGGGCTACACGCTGGTGACCAACGCAGGCAGCAACGGCAAGTTCCTCGGCGTACTCGACCTGCAAGTCAAGGCGGGCCGCGTCGCTGACTTCCGATATGCGTTGCTGCCCGTGTTCTCGCAGCTGCTCGCCGCCGACCGCGAGATGAGTGCGCTGATCGACAAGGTGCGCGCGCCGTACGAGGGCAAGCTGCGCGAGGAGTTGGCCACCACCGACGGGCTGCTGTTCCGGCGCGGCAATTTCAACGGCAGCTGGGACCAGCTGCTGTTGGACGCGCTGATGGAAGTGCAGGCCGCGCCGATCGCGTTCTCGCCCGGCTTCCGCTGGGGCACGAGCCTGTTGCCTGGCATGCCGATCACGCGCGAGCACCTGATGGACCAGACGGCGACCACGTACTCCTACGCGACCTTGTCGTACCTGACCGGCGAGCAGATCAAGGCTGTGCTCGAGGACGTGGCCGACAACCTGTTCAATCCCGACCCGTACTACCAACAGGGCGGCGACATGGTGCGCGTGGGCGGCCTCGCCTACGCCATCGAGCCGGGCGCCGCGATGGGCTCGCGCATCAGCGACATGCGGCTGGGCGGCGACCCGCTCGAGGCCGACAAGATCTACAAGGTCGCCGGTTGGGCACCGGTGGCCGAGGGTACACGCAACGCCGGCCTCAAGCCGGTTTGGGAGCTGGTCGAGGGCTGGCTTCAGGCGAACAAGCGCGTCGCCCCGCGGCGGCTGAACAGCCCGCGCCTGGTGGGCGTGCAGGGCAATCCCGGTCTCGCATAGGGTCTTTCGGCGGTGCTCGCGGATAGAGCCCCGGATAGAGGAAGCACTCCACGGCCTTGGGGGGTAAGCCCGCTGGGCGCACGCGCGCCGTGCGGTTACGCTGCGCCTTTTTCGATCGTCCTCCGGAGACCCCCATGAGCCAAGTCGCTGCCGATGCGCTCGCGCTGCAACGCCTGTACCACTGGGAGAAGACGACGCCCGATCGTGTCGTCTTCACGCAGCCCTACGACGGTGCCGCCAAGGGCGCCGGACAGGTCCGCACCTGGACCTGGAGGCAGGCTCTCGACGAGACGCGCCGCATGGCCGCGCACCTGAAGAGCCTGAACCTGCCCAAGGGCAGCCACATCGCGCTGATCTCGAAGAACACCGCGCACTGGCTGATGACCGACTGGGCGATCTGGATGGCCGGCCACGTGTCGGTGCCGCTGTACCCGACGCTGGCCGCCGACACGATCCGCCAGATCCTCGAGCACAGCGAGGCCAAGTTGCTGTTCGTCGGCAAGCTCGACGGCTGGGACGGCATGAAGGCCGGCGTTCCCAAGGGCCTGCCGTGCATCACGCACCCGCTCGCGCCCAGGAACGCAGTGCCCGGCGCGCCGGCCTGGGATGACATCGTCGCCAAGACCGCGCCGATGAGCGACAGCCCGGTGCGCCCGGCCGACGAGATGTGCACCATCATGTACACCTCGGGGACCACCGGCATGCCCAAGGGCGTGATGCACAGCTTCGGCACCTTCGCGTGGAGCGTGCAGTCGGGCCTGAGGCGCATCGCGCTGGACGGCAACGGCCGCATGCTGAGCTACCTGCCGCTGTCGCACATCGCCGAGCGCACGCTGGTCGAGCATGGCCTGCTGGCCACCGGCATGCAGGTGTACTTCGCCGAGAGCCTGGATACCTTCACGGTCGACCTGCAGCGCGCGCAGCCGACCGTGTTCTTCTCGGTGCCGCGGCTGTGGGTCAAGTTCCAGCAGGGCATCAACCACAAGATGCCGCCGGCCAAGCTCGACCGCCTGCTCAAGCTGCCGATCATCGGCGGCCTGGTGCGCAAGAAGGTGTTGAAGGCGCTCGGGCTGGACAAGTGCACCTTCGCCGCCGGCGGCGCCGCGCCGATGCCGCCCGACCTGCTGCGCTGGTACAACAAGCTCGGGCTCGACCTCATCGAGGTCTACGGCATGACCGAGAACTGCGGCGTGAGCCACGCCACGCTGCCCGGCAAGCAACGGCCCGGCACGGTGGGCCTGCCGTACGACGGCATCCAGTGCCGGCTCGATCCGAGCAACGGCGAGATCCAGATGAAGAGCCCTGGGCTGATGCTCGGCTACTACAAGGAGCCCGAGCAGACCAAGGCCGCCTTCACCGACGACGGCTGGCTGAAGACTGGCGACAAGGGCGCGCTCGATGCCGAGGGCAACCTGAAGATCACCGGCCGCGTGAAGGACCTGTTCAAGACCAGCAAGGGCAAGTACGTCGCGCCCGCGCCGATCGAGGACCGCCTGGTCATGCACGAGTGGGTCGAAGCCTGTGCGGTGACCGGCGCCAACCTCGGTCAGCCGCTGGGCATCGCGATGCTCAACCTCGAGGGCATCGCCAAGGCCAAGAGCCCGGAAGGCCGCAAGGAGATCGAAGCCTCGCTGGCGCAGCACCTGGCCACGGTCAATGACAAGCTCGACCCGCATGAGCAGCTCGACTGCGTGGTCGTCGTCGTCGAGCCCTGGAGCGTGGACAACGGCTTCATCACGCCCACCTTCAAGGTCAAGCGCAACCGCATCGAGGAGGTCTACGGACCGAACTACGAAACCTGGGCCGCCTCGCGCAAGAAGGTGGTCTGGCTGGCGCCCTGAGGATGCCGGAAGGGCTCGAAACGATCGACGCCCTGCGGTATCGCGTGCGCCGTTCCTATCCTGCGCTGAAAAGCTCCGTCTCGTGCGCGTCGAGCACGCGCACGCCCACCGGGATGCCGCGGCGCACCGACTCGGTGACGATGCAGAAATCCTCGAACTGCTGCAGGCAGCGCTCGAGGTGCTGCAGCGTGGATGCGTCCTCGGTCATGCGGATCGCGACGTCGATGCGACCGATGCGGATGCGTCCACTTTCATTGCGCGTCAGTTCGCCGTGCACTGTGGTGCGCAACGGACCAAGCCGCTGCTTGAACTTGCCGCTCAGGCAGAACAGGAGGCTCGCCGACAGGCAATTGGCCACGGCCGCGCCGATCAGGCGCGCCGCATTGGGGCCCTTGCCGCCTCCCAGCGGCGCAGGCTCGTCGAGCAGCAGGTCGGCGACGCCGGGCGCGCCGAACTTAACCTTGAACTCATAGCTGGAAAGCTGCTCGAGCTCGAGGTCGAAGGCGAGGCTCTCGCTCATCACGCCACCTGCGACAGCGCCTGCTCGAGCCGCCCGCGTACTTCCGCGGCCAGCGCGGCGACCTCAGGCCGGTCGACCAGCGTCAGAACCGCATAGGGATCCATCACCTCGACGCGAACTGCGCCTGCAGCATCCTGCCGCACGACAACATTGCACGGCAGCAGCGCGCCGATCTGCGGCTCGGCCGCGATCGCGCGGCTCGCGAACTGCGGATTGCACGCGCCAAGGATGCGGTACGGCGGCATGTCGGTGCCGAGCTTCTTCTTCATCGTCGCGGCCACGTCGATCTCAGTCAGCACACCGAACCCGACCTGTGCCAGCGCCTCGCTGATGCGCGCCACCGCGGCGTCGAAGGGCATTGAAACGGCCTTACCGAAGCTGTACCGGGTATTGCTCATGCCACTGCCTTCATTGAGTAATTGCGCACATACGCAAATATACACCCGTTGGCTGAGCTCATGTTGCGCATGCTCAAGCCGACTGCAGCGACGCCACCGCGCCCCACCCGGTGGCTGCAGCGAACCAGGCCTCGTCCGGGGCTGTCGCCGCCTGGCACAACGCGCCTCCACTGCGCATTGCGCTGCCGATCGAACAACATCCCGCCGGCGGGCGCCGCTGGATGTCAGTCGAGCGTCACTTCGCTCCTCACCACCCCCGCGCGATCGGCGCGTGCGGTGATCGCGAAGCGCGTGCCCTTGGGTGCCTTGACCACCCATTCGGCCACCGCGCGGTCGGCGGTCACCTCGCGCGGCGGCCGGAATGCGAGCAGGGTGGTCTTGGGCGCATGGCCTTCGAGCTGCGGACCTTCGAAGCGGTGCTTGCCGTTGACGAGGCTGACCTCGGGGTCGTCCTCGGGCAGGTGGATCTCGAAGATCACGCCGCGCACGATCTTGCGTTCGAGCGCGAGCTGGGTCACGTAGGCGGGAAGGTAGCCGCTGTTGGCCACCGAGAAGCGGATGCGCCAGGTGTCGGGGCCGAGCGCGCGCACCTCGGTGCGCAGCGCCTCGAGCCTGGGCAGCGAGAGCGCGATCTGCGTCATCCATGCCGGGAAACGCGCGGCCTCGCGCTCGCGCAGGTGCGGCGGCGGGTTGCGCCAGAAGTTCATCTTGTCCCAGCCGCCGATCTCCACCACGCCGAGCTGCGGGTGCATGAAGGGGCGCCAGTCGACATAGGCCTGGCCGCTGCAGTGGCCGTCGCTCCATGCGAGCAGCTTCAGGTCGTCTTCCACCGGGTGCTCGCGGAACCAGTCGATCCACTTGTAGTCAGTGACGCCGGCTTCCTTGTTCGGCGACCACAGTTCGACGACCCAGAACAGCGCGCCCAGATGCTCGTAGACCCAGTCCTGCGTGCCGGTGATGATCTCCTTCGGGTGGTACTTGAAGTCGTGCCAGATGCTGATGGCCGGGTAGCCGGTGATCTTCTCGCCCAGCGCCGAGAAGCGCTTGATGCACCACAGGTCCTCGGGGATCATGTCGTCGTCGGCCTGCGTCCCCATCGGGCGCAGGATCACGCCGCTTTGCGTGTGGTAGCTGATCGCCGCGCCGATGTTCGGGTGCTTGGTGATGAAATCGACCATCGCCCGCACTTCGGGCTCGCTGGTCGGGTAGGGACCTGCGCCGAGCTGTTCGTGCTCGCCACGCCAGTTGGTCGGGAAGTTGCGGTTCAGGTCCAGGCCCTCGACGTCCTTGTTGATCGTGACCGTGACGCCATCGAAGTTCGCGAGCGTACCCTCGGGCATCAGGCGGTAGTACTCGCCGCCGAACTCGCCGGGCTCGCGCGGCACCATCAGGCGCGGCTCGGTCGGATGTATCTTGTACGGGCCGTGCGGGTCGCGGATGCGCATGGTCAGCACGCGGCCATCGCCGTCGATGTCTTCCATCGTCAGGCCGTCGATCGGCTCTTCATCGTACGGATAGGGCCGGGTGGAGCTGCGGATGTGGCGCGGCCGGTCGGCCAGCGCGAGCTCGGCGCCGTCGGGGTTCAGGCGCGGGCACAGGTAGACCGTGCGCGTGTCGAGCAGTTGGGTGACCTCGCGGTCGGTGCCATAGCGCGACACGAGGTGGTGCAGGTAGTAAAGGCAGGTGGTGCTGGCCGTGAGCTCGGCGGCGTGGATGTTGCCGTCGGCCCAGAAGGCAGGCTTGTCACGATCCTCGCCAGTGCCGAAGTTGGTCAGCGTCGCGACCCAGATGTCGCGGCCTTCGTGGCTCTTGCCGATCGACGCCACCCGCACCAGTTCGGGTGCGGCGCGCTCGTAGTCGTACAGCAGGCGCGTCAGCTCGCCATGGCGGTAGAAGGTGTCGAAGCGGGGAACGGGCAGGGGCGAGGACATGGGGCACGATCGCGCAAAGGCCGAGGGTCGGGGCCAGGCATTGTTGCCCGGCTGTGGCCCTCGGCGTATCGGGAGCGGCCCGCGCGACGCCCAATCAGCGGATGACGAAGTCCACCGGCCCGGCCACCGGCAGCGTGATGTCGCGGATCTGGGTGTTGCTGCCCGAGTGGGCCTGGAGGGTGTACTTGTCGACGGTGGCCGCATCCGGCGTGAACGTGAACGTCGTCGCGCTGGCAACGTAAGGCACCGTGTACAGCGCACCGCGAGGCAGCGTCATCGAATAGGCACCGGTGGTCGCGTCGGCGCCGGAATAGGCCACTTCGACCTTCGTGCCGCCCGTGAGCGTCTGCAGGGCGCGCACGTCGGCATCGGCGCTCGGCGGCGTGACCGCGCCACCGACGGCGCTGGCCGCCGCGTCCGGCGGCGCCAACCGCGCGGTGTCGCTGCCGATCGTCGTCGCCCCGGCGGCCGTGACCTGCACACCGGTCATCACCGCGTTGACACGGCCCGGCGCCGTGATCACCAGGTCGTAGGTGCGGGCGGGCATCCATGCCAGCTCGAAGCGGCCGGTCGTCGCGTCGGGCCGCGCATAGCGCAGCGCTTCGCCCTGGTACTGCGCGGACACGTCGGCGCTGCCGGCAATCGCCAGGTCGACCCAGCCAACGATCTTCGAGGAGATGACGGGGTAGACCGACAGCACCGGCTTGAGCAGGTACTTGCCGGAGTTGCCG
>Ga0209797_10001538_pt1 | contig 11609 bp, 10 predicted proteins | sample DOMMetBare3Fresh_2_FD_187472 | JGI IMG/M metagenome (GOLD analysis project Ga0209797, IMG submission 187472) | Wetland sediment microbial communities from St. Louis River estuary, USA, under dissolved organic matter induced mercury methylation -... | ecosystem: Environmental > Aquatic >...
AATGCTAAGGTTTCGCATAACGATAAGCACACAGGGAGGTTCAACATGACCATCGGGCGACTGCTATCCGCGCAGCTCTCTATCCGTCTCCTGGCCGGCTCGGCGCTGTGCGCACTCGTCGGCACGGGCCTTCCGGCTGTCGCCGCCGAGACCACCTATGAGCGTCTCTTGAATGCGTCAGCCGAGCCGCAGAACTGGCTCATGCGCATGGGCAACTACAGCAACTGGAATCACTCGACCCTGAGCGAGATCAATCGCAACAACGTCGCCAATCTCAAGGCCAAGTTCATGTTCTCGCTGGGCGACGCCGCGCGGCCGGCCAAGGCGGCGCAGTATTTCACGCCGATCGTCGAGGACGGCTTCATGTATGTGGGCAACCAGTATCACCAGTATTGGAAGCTCGATGTCCGCGACGGCAAGCCCAAGGTGGTGTGGAAGCACGACGCCAAGGTCCAGGGTGGCGGCAAGAGCGGCCACTCCGTCACCCTTCTCGGCAACAATCTCTACTACAACGTCGGCAGCGAGAACGCCAACCCGCGACTGGTCGCGCTCGACAAGAATTCCGGCGAGGTGGTGTTCGAGACCAGCACCAACATTCCGGAAGCGCCCAATCAAGGCAGCGTGTCGGCGCCGCTCGCGGTCAAGGACAAGATCATCATCGGCGCAGCCGGCAAGAACGAGACCGGCCGCGGCTATGTCGCCGCCTATACGGCCGATACCGGCAAGCTTCTCTGGAAGTTCCTGGTGGTGCCGGAGCCGGGCCAGCCCGGCGCCGAGACCTGGGCCGATCCGCGCACCATGGCGTTTGGCGGCGGCGGCGTGTGGACGGAACCGTCCTTCGATCCGGCGACCAACCTCGCCTATTTCGGCACCGGCAACCCCGTGCACATGTTCGATCCGCAGGGGCGGCCCGGCGACAACCTTTACACCAGCTCCATCATCGCGCTCGATGTCGATACCGGCCAGTTGAAGTGGCACTTCCAGACCATCCCCAACGAGGCCTGGGACTATGACGCGGTGGCGATCACGCAGCTCTACGATGCCACCATCAACGGCGAGACCAGGAAGGTCATTTCCCAGACCAACCGCAACGGGTTCTTCTACACCTGGGACCGCGCCAACGGGCAGTTCCTCAAAGGCGAGCCGTTCACCGAAGTGAACTGGACGGCTGGGCTTGATCCCAAGACCGGCCGGCCGAAGGACTACGATCCGAGCAAGACCGTGCAGGACTACGCCGGCAAGTCGGTCCGCTATGGCCGCAAGGCCATGGACGTGCGCCCCGCTCACTACGGGATGCCGACCTTCATGCCGAATACCTATGACCCGCAGCGCGGGCTCACCTACTTCCAAGCCATGATCGGCCAGGCCAACTATTTCAACTCGCGCGCCGCCGATCCCGCCAAGGGAACGGCGGGGGCGGGCTTCCGGGAGATTTTCTGCGGCTCGCATACGGTCGATAACGCGGTCGAGCCGATCGTGCGCAATGTCACCAACCCGAACTGCAAGGTGAGCCACGGGCTGCTCGGCGCGATCGATGTGCGCAACGGCACGACCGTGAAGAAGCTCGAATCCTACTACCCGTCGTATTCCGGCGTGCTGGGCACCGCCAGCGGCCTGTTGTTCATGGGCGACATCATGGGCAAGATATCGGCCTATGACAAAGACACCATGCAGGAGCTGTGGAGCTTCGACACCGGCACGCAGTTCTCGGGCAATCCGATGACCTACTCGGTGAACGGCAAGCAGTACATCGCTTTGACGATCGGCGGCCGGCCGGCGCGTGACGAAGGCTCGTTCCCGGAAGCGATGGCGCTTGGCCAGACCGTGATGCTGGTGGTCTTCGGCCTCTGATGACTTGAGTCCTGCCACGGGGGAGCGACAACGCTCCTCCGTGGGAGTCATTCTGGATGGAGCCGTCACGTGGCCGCAGATGCCAGCCGGCGCAACATTGCGGTTCTTGCGGGAGCACTGGCGTTGCTCCTGCCTGGCGTGAGCGTCGCGGTCGCGCAGGCGCCGCAGAAAATCTGGGATGTGACATTTGGCACGCCCGTTGGCGAGCTACCGGAGGAGGAGTTTGTCGATCCGGCCTGTGGCACCAATGGCGGCCCGCCGGGCCTGCGGATCGCAAGCTTCGAGGAATTCGAAAAGTGCCGCGCCGAGCCGTCGGGGCTGCGCGAAATCTGGTTCAGGTACGACGACGAGGAGGAATATATCGCGCGGGCGGCGCGCAACCCGGACGCCGTCGCGCGCGCCAACACGATGGTGATGCTCGGACAGCCGATCATGTTGTCGCTGCTGGTCGATCGCGCGGGTCGCCTGCAGGGCTACCGGATATTCAACGACCCGCGCGCCGATCCCGACCTGCGCAAGGACGCCTATCTGATCGGCATCGCCTTCAAGGTGCGCTACGGCGGCGACGGCTGGGACTGCAGCGACGAGCAGCCGGCCGCGGGCGAGACGCCGCTCGATGGCATCTTCGTCAAGCAGCGTTGCCAGAAGCGGGCGGACGGCCATCAGGTCACGGTGGAAAGCCGTCATTACTACAAGCCCGGACAGGCGTTGCTCGATCCCAACAGCGGCGTGTCGACGGTGAACCAGTTCGAAAGCTCGGCGCGCATCGAGGTCGTTCAGCTCGAGGCGCTGCAGCGCTGAGCAAGATTGTCGGGACTTCCGGGCTAACCACAAAGTCGCTACCATCCAACGCAAGCGAGGTGTTCATTCGGGAAATCCCGGCTGAAGGCCTTTACGGCCGTCAACGGCCCGTATCACCAGGGAGGACACAGTGAGAACTTTGATCGCCGGACTATTCCTTGCATCGACGATGGCCAGCAGCGCGGCCGTCGCGCAATATGCCCCGTTCAACGAGACCGGCGTGACCATGGGTCACTGGCATCTTGTGTCGCACGACGTGCAGGCCAACAAGAAGCTGTTCGTGGGCATGGGGGGCCGCGACATCTCACGCGGCGCCGCCGCGTCCGTGCAATTCCCGGGCGCCCGGATCAATTTGAACCTGGGAGACGAACCGCCGGGGAAGGGCGGCACGGTCGACTCGGTCATCAACCACGTCGGGTTCATCGTCAACAACGTGCAGGCGCGTGTCGCGGAGTGGAAGGCCGCTGGCGTGCCGGTGCTGCCCGGCAACAACAACCGGCTCGATCAGGCCTTCGTGGTGACGCCGGATGGCGTGCGCATCGAAATCCTGGAGGACAAGACGCAAGCCGCGCCAATCCTGCACGAGCACGTGCACCTCTTCCTGGTCGAGGCTGAGATCCCCAAGGCGGTCGCCTGGTACGCGAAGACTTTCGGCGGCAAGAGTGGCACCCGCAACAACCAGCCGGTCGTGGACATCCCGGGCGGGCAGATCCGCTTCGCCAAGGCCGATACGCCACAGGCCAAGACCCGCGGGCGCGTGCTCGACCACATCGGCTTCGACGTCAAGGACCACCCGGCCTTCGTCAGGAAGATCGAGGCGGAAGGCGTCAAGCTCGATGAGCCGCCGCGCAAGAACGAAGCGACCGGCACCACGATCACCTACATCACCGATCCCTGGGGCACCCGCATTGAGCTGGTGCAGCGCGGCCAGTAGGCCCGCGTCTCGATCGCCATTCCGGGCGCCCGCATTATGCTCGGGCCTCGGAATGGCGTTGACCACCAAAGCCGGATTGAATAGTCACAGGCTACGTTGCTATTTCCCGACGATCTTGGCCATCAGATAGTCGACCAGAGCGTCGATCTCGTCGCCGCTCAGGACGGGCGTCAGCTCCAACCCGGCCGGCGGCGGTCCCTTGGCGAGCCCGTAGCACGAGACCTCGGTGTAGGCGCCATCGAGCCACGCCGGCATTTGCACGCCAGGACGTCCGCATCGGATCGTTTCCGTAAGCATCGCGCGATTGAGCAGCGTCGTGCGCAGGCTCGGGCCGGCCGGGAATTCGCCGCCGAGGCCGCCTTCGCCTGAGCTGCCGTGGCACTGCAGGCAAGCGGCCTTGTTCCACGCGGCTTCTCCCGCCTTCAGGCGGGCGGCGTCTTGCGCAAGTGCGGACGGCGCGAACGCCAAAACGGCGCCCGCGACCAATCCAGCCATGCCTGCCTTTGTCATTGTGCGCCTCACCCAGTGTCGGAGCCAACGTGCAGCGGCTATCCGGCTTGACGCGCCGCGAGGCCTGCCGTTCGGACCCGCAGCGCCGCGCGAGCGGCGGCAGCGAGCGCGAACACAAGCCCGAACGCCAGCACCTGCCATGCCGCCTGGATGCCGAGCTCGGCCGGCGCGAACATGAAATTCATGCGCAGTGTCCCAGCCACCTCATAGCCCCGTCGACCCCACATGAAGCCGGCTTCGAGAAACGCCGTGAACAGGCAGCACGTGATGGCGAGTGCCGCCAGCGCCTTCACGTTGGTGCCATGCCCGTAGCGATTGAGCACCCGCCACAGCATGAGCCAGACGAACAGCCCGCAAAGCAGGTATTGCTCCGCATAGGTGCCGCGCGCCAGCACGACGTGCAGCAGCGCGAGCGCGCTGAAGGTGTAGTTGGTGTTGTGCAGCCGCTGCCAGCCTTTCGCGCCCATGCGGGCGATGGCGGCATCGAGCGAGGTCGCGCCCAGGATCATCAGGCCAATGGTCGAGAGCGTCGCGACCACCAGCGTCAGCCTGGTCGTCATGTCGGTGGCAATCAACGTGAAGTTCCAGGATCGCATGGCAAAGTAGATGACCATGTGAGCCAGCGTGTAGATGAGTGCCATCACGCCGATCATCCGCCGCACGTCGACGAGGGCGGGCCGGCGGAACACCACAATCATGGGCGTGACCGTCAAGGCCATGAGCAGGACGACCGTTGCCCAAACGCCCGACCAGTAGGTCAGGCTGCCCAGCGCCATCGACAGCATGCCGAATTCTCCGGCCGCGGTCTGATAGGCGAGGCGAACGGCCGGCGCCAGCACAAGGGCGAACGCGCCCGCCTTGAGCCAGGAAAATCGGCGTTGCCGGTCTTGCCAAGGCCAGATCAGCCGCATGGCGCTCCCCCGTTGCTTGTCTTCTTGCGGGCAAGCTTATTGCAGGCGAGCCGCCTGATCCAGCCGGGCAGCCGGGCGATCCTCGGGAGCGCTGCAAGGCATCCACCGCCCCGCGCCGGGGCCTTCCGGTCGCCTCCGAAAACGCCTAGGATTCATTCCAACGGGGGACTCATTCGCGGCATCTCGAGTGGGATTACCGAGTGCGAACAATCGCACGCTTTGCGTCTGTGACGGGATCGACATCTAGGGAGGACGTCATGCGCTCTCGCTCGTGCGGCGGAATGGCGATGGTCTTCGGCCTCTGCGCCATGCTTGGTGGCGCGCAGGCCAATGACGACGCCAACAATCTGGACAAGTATCCAAACTGGCGAGGGCAGTGGTATCGCACCCTGGGCGTGCAGTGGGACGCGAGCAAGCCGCCCGGGCGCGGACAGCAGGCGCCGCTCACGCCCGAGTACCAGGCCCGCTACGAGATCAGCCTCGCGGAGCAGCGCCGCGGCGGGCAGGAGTACAAGCCCCAGGTCAAATGCATGCCGGCCGGCATGCCGCAGATGATGATCGCCTACGAGCCGATCGAGATCATCGTCACGCCGCACGCGACTTACATGTGGATGGTCTACATGCACGAGTTCCGGCGCATCTACACCGACGGACGCGCCTTCCCGGCGAAGATCGAGCCGACCTTTGCGGGATACTCGATCGGCAAATGGATCGATACCAAAGGCAGTGGCAAATACGACGCTCTGGAAGTCGAGACCCGCGGCTTCAGGGGGCCGCGCATCTTTGAGCCAACCGGCATCCCGATGCACGATGACAATCAGACCGTGATCAAGGAGCGCATCGCTCTCGACCCGGCCGATGCCGAGGTGATCAATGACGAGATCACGACCATCGACAACGCCTTGACCCGCCCATGGACTGTAACGCGGCAGTTCAGGCGCATCGCCAAGCCGGCCTGGGCCGAGTACTTCTGCCATGAGCACAACACGATCGTCATCCTCCAGAAGGAGACCTATTTCATCCGGGAGGATGGAATACTGATGCCCTCGCGCAAAGACCAGCCGCCGCCCGACCTGCGCAAGTTCACAAAAACCGGGAATTGAGACGGCCTCGTCGCACGAGCTTGCGGCGGACGAATGGGGGGCCTTGCAGCCACGATACGCAGTGGCGCCTGAGCGCGATCGCGTCACAATTAGGTCGCCGGCGGTTGTCAGCTTGCCGCCGCCTTGCGAACAAGGTGGCGACTCGCCGCGCTGCCTTTTCCATGCAAATTTCGAAGAGAATCCGCACCAAGAGCGAATCCGATAGACGAGGGGGATTTCATGTTGAGGACGATCGGTCGGATCGCGGTTGCGCTGGTGGTGGTCCTGGCGATGCATGCGGCCGCCACGGCGCAGACATCGGAGCTGCGGGTCGCGACCCGTGTGCTGCCGCCGGTCGTCGTCGACCAGGGCGGCACGCTGACCGGGTTCAGCATCGACCTCTGGAGCAAGATTGCCGAGCGCCTGCAACTTAAGGCGCGCTACCAGATCGCGCCCGACGTGCGCGCCCTGCTCCAGGAGGTGCGCGACGGCAAGGCCGATCTTGGCGTGGCGGCCATCTCGATCACCGCGGCGCGCGAGGCCGAGTATGACTTCTCGCATCCGATCCTCAATGCCGGCCTGCAGATCATGGTCCGCGGCAAAGGTCAGGACGGCGATGCAAACCCTCTCATGGACCTGCTCGGGCTGTTGTTCTCGAAAACGATCCTGGTGTGGCTGGGCATTGCGCTCCTTTTGATCCTGCTGCCGGCGCATGTCATCTGGCTGCTCGAGCGCAGACATCCAAACGGCATCGTGCCGACCGAGAAGTACATTCCGGGAATCTTCTACGCCATGTACTGGGCGGCCGGGACACTCGCGACGCAGGCCGAGCAGATGCCGCGGCAATGGCTGGCGCGTGGGCTTTCGGTGCTCTGGATGTTCATCGGCGTGGTGTTCGTCGCGTTCTACACCGCGCAGCTCGCTGCGACGCTCACGGTCCAGCAGATCCAGGGCGGTATCAACGGGCCGGATGATCTGCAGGGCAAGAAGGTCGCGACGACGCGCGGCAGCACCGCTGCCACCTATCTGGCCGAATTGCGCGCGCAGGTGATCGAGGTGTCACGCATTGAGGAGGCCTATCAGGCGCTCCTCAACAAGGACGCCGAAGCGGTGGTGTTCGACGCTCCGATCCTGCTCTACTACGCGGCCAACGAGGGCAAGGGTCGGGTGCACATGGTCGGCGGGCCGTTCCGCAAGGAGGACTATGGCATCGTGTTCCAGCAGGGTAACCCGCTGCGCAAGCAGGTCAACAATGCGCTGTTGGCCTTGCGCGAGGATGGCACCTATCAGCAGATCTACGACAAGTGGTTTGCGGCCAAGTAGAGCAGTGGGTCGCCGGGAGCTCGATGCGCCGCTTCCCAGCCGCCCACGCGAGCAAATGCGCTCGCGCCGGTCACGCGCTCAAGCGGGCGAGACGGCAGAGTCGTCGATGCTCAGCAGCATTTCCTTCAGCAGCGCGGGCTGCAGCTTGCCCAGCTCGTTGCGGGGGATGCTCTCGAGCACATAAAGCCGGTCGATGTTCCTGCCGAACGTTCCGTTCGATTCGATGGACTGGCGAAAGGCCATCAGCTCTGCGCTTGGATCGAGAACCACGCCCGCCCATATCTCGGGGTATCCGGCCGCTCCCATATGGGTGCAGATGCCGGCATCCTTGACGCCCGGGCAGCGCATCAGGAAGTCTTCGAACTCCGCGCTCGACAGCTTGGTCCCGCCGCGGTTCACCACGTCGCCAGTGCGTCCCATGATGCACAGGATGCCATCCGGCGTCAGCGAGCCGAGGTCGCCCGGATAGAACCAGGCGCTGCTCTCTTGCGCGCCAAAGTTCTTGAGGAACTGCGGCGAGCGCAGGCGGACAAAACCCTCCGATCCGATCGGCAAAATGGCACCGAGATGGTCGACGATCTCGATCTCGACATCCGGGACAACGTAGCCGACGGCACCCGGGATGTGCGCGATCGCGTCATAAGGCGCCATCGCGGCCGTGCCGGCCTCGGTCGAGGCATATGACAGGATGATGTTGCGGCACAGGTGTCTTTTGATCCGTTCGACGGCGTCGCGGGTGATGACGGAGCCGCCGATTCTCACCGTCGTCAGGGAGGGGAGGGAGTAGCGGGTGATCTTTTCCTGGATCTCGGCGAGAGCAATCGCCTGCTGGATCGACGCGATGATCAGGTCGATATCATAGATATTTGCCAGCGAGAGCGCCGGCTGTCCGAACGGTGCGAAGCATGCCGTCTTGCCGGCGTGAAAGACTTCGTAGGCACGGTTGATCCCATAAGCCCCCGCGAGGCCCGGGACGATGAGCGCGCGTGAGTAGTGTGAGAAGGCGGAATTGTTGGAGAGCAGCATCCGCTGTTCCCACGCTTCTTGTGTCTGCACGATCGGCTTGGGCTTTCCGGTGGTGCCGGAGGTGAAGAAGATGGCATGGGCGTTGCTGGACTGGTGCAGGCCAAGCGGTGCCTTGCTCGACCCGGCACGTGTGCCGACCGGCAGCCAACTGTCTTCGAACAGAATGTTGGTGCCGTCGGAGAGCATTGCGCCATTGCGCTCATTAACCAGCGTGTTGACGCCGATCTGGGGCAGATAGTCGAACAGAGCCTTCGAGACCGGAGCGATGTTGAAACCGGCGCGCATGAGCCCGAGGCTCGCCACCAGCATGCTGGCTGGACTCTCGATCGCGATGGCGACCGGCTTGGCTCTTTCCAGAATAGTACGTGAGAAATGATCGGCGGCTGTTTCGACCGCATCCGCCAGGGCCCCGTAGGTGACGATCCCCGCAGGCTGAATGATGGCCGGATGGCGTGGGATGGTGCGCGCCCAGAAATAGACCATGTCGACGACATGCATGGCCTAGGCTCCTTCCTTCAGGCGCAGCATCATCTCTTTCAGCATGTGCCTCTGGACCTTGCCGAGGTCGCCACGCGGCAGTTGTCGCACTTCGAACACCTCGTCGACCATCACGCCGACATCGCTATGGTCCTTGAGATGTTGCCTGATCTCGGAGATGTCGATCGGGGCTTGTGGAACGATGGCGACCCAGATCTCCTCAAATCCAGAGCGGCCCTCCATGCCGCATGCGCTCGCTTCCCTGATTTCAGGTAGGGCCTCGAGAGCTTCCTCGATCTTCGTGATTGACACTTTGATTCCACCGCGGTTGATCAGGTCCGAGCGTCGGCCGGTGAGGCAGAGAACGCCATCGTCGGTGACGTACCCGACGTCGCCCGGGTAGAACCATTGCTTCCCTTCGGCGTCCGCCGTTGCCGGCGCATCGGCATTTTCAAGATTCCCGGTGAACTGCGGCGTTCGATATCTGATCAGGCCTTCCGATCCGTTCGGTAGCGCCGCGCCGGTCTCGTCGACGATCTCGACGTCCGCCCAGGGCGCGAGAAATCCAGTCGCACCCGGGATGTCCGGGAGCAGGTGCAGAGGTGCCAGGGCGGCAATTCCAGCCTCGGTCGAAGCGTACTTGTTGATCACATTGCGACAGAGCGCCGACCGGATCTGCTTCACCCCGTCGCGGCCAACACTGGCGCCGCCGAGCAAGATGACCTGCAGGGACGACAGATTATAGTCCGGCATCTGGTCCTTGAGCTTGGCCAGCTCAAATGCCTGAAGTGGAGACGCGATCAGCGAGTCGATACCGAAGGTGCTGATGAGCCGCAACGCTGCTTCGCCGGATGGCGCGAAACAAGCCGTCTTGCCCGGATAGAGCAGCTCGCACGCCGCATTGAAGCCATATGCGCTCGAGAGCCCGGCAATGATCAATGCTTTTTGTCGGGTCGAGAGCGCGTTCACATTCTGATGCACAATGCGGCCCTCGAGACCCGCGCTCGTTTGCACAAATTTCTTGGGCAGTCCGGTCGATCCCGAAGTAAATAAGATGGTGTCAACCTTGCCGATCGGGCGGCGCAGGAACCTGCGCTCGGTCGGCAATTTCTGTGGCAGCCAGGACTCATGAAACCGAATGTTTCGGCCACCCGCCAGCACCAGGCCCTGGTTGTCGTAGATCAGGTTGTGGATGCCCGCAGACCGCAGATGAAGGAGCAGGGGGCCATTCACAGGCGCCACGCTGTACCCGCAGCGAAACAGCGCGAAGATCGTGGCCAGGGAATGGGACGGGTTGGCGAGAGAGACCGCAACCGGCTCATGAGGGTCGAGCCCGAGCTGATCGATGCGATCGCTGATCGACTCGATTGCGTCCGCGAGGCCTTGAAACGTGATGACCGTCTCGGGCTGAATGATCGCCAGCCGATCCGGCTCAGCCCGGGCCCAGAAGAACACCATGTCGACGACGTGCATGGAACGGGCCTACAAACGCAACAGCAGAGTTGGCGGTGATCCGCGCAAAAGAATTGCGCTAAGTGCAACAAGCGATCTGCAAAGCAAAGAAGTCCCGGAAAGAACAATCCGGGACTTCTCAATCAGTTTCAATCGCAGCAGCTCGCTGGCCCCGAGGCGGGGCGCAGGCTTACCACTTGTAGTTCAGCTTGAGCCGCCCGATAACGGCCTGATTGGAGAACCTGGTGGTCTTGGGTGTGTTGTTGAAGGTGCCTAGATTCACCGAGCTTCGTCCGAGATCGACGAACAGGCCTTCCAGGCCGATCGTCCAGTTGCGGTTCAACATGTGCTCGACGCCGCCGCCAACGGTCCAGCCGACACGAGTCTTGCTTTCCGACTTGGTTCCGAACGTGCCGGTGCTGTCGAGGGTGTTGGAGTTTTTCACCCCACCAAAAGCCACGCCCGCGGTGGCGTAGACCATCGTGTCGCCCACCGCCAAGCCAAAGCGCGGGCGCACGGTGGCAAGCCAGCGGATCTTGTTGCTGGCGCTATACCCGTTGCTGTCTTGCGGGATGTTGCCGCCGCCGGAGAGCCAGGAACCATCGGCCTCGATGCCGAACACGAAGTTTCCGTGCTGCCAGTTGACGCCGAGCTGGCCGCCACCAATGAAACCGGTTCCGGTCGAGGTGGCATGGTAAGGCGCGTAGGTATTGTCGTTATGAGCTTGCTGCCAGTTCGCACCGATATGCCCGCCGATATACCAGCCAGCCCAGCTTGCCGGCGGCTCGACATAGGCCGGCGCCTTGCGTGCCATCGGCATGTCGGCGGCCTGGGCCGCCGGCGCGAACGCTGCACCCGCAATGGTCGCAAGCAAGAATCCCTTAGAGTTCATGGTATCCCCTTCCAGTATTTCTGTGGGTTCTCAAATACCTTGCGTTGGTTCATGCTGGCAAGGGATACCGCGGAGTTTTTCCCGCTATTCTCGGCTCGACATGCTTGATTTTGGCTGGTTTCTGACTTGCCGTGTCCCAACCGCAACACATTCGGGCGGAGCGGCTCAGTGGCTGGTTGCATTTGGGTTGAGTGGACTCTCTTTAGATTGTAGATCTGGCGTCCGAGAGCAGCCGATGCCAGAGAATCACCCTAGTGCCCCGTTTCCGAAGTTCGTGATACATCGCAGCAACCTCTGACACGAACTTCGGAAACAAAGGGGCACTAGCAACTCTATGATTCTAGTGCCGC
>Ga0209797_10001540_pt1 | contig 11597 bp, 9 predicted proteins | sample DOMMetBare3Fresh_2_FD_187472 | JGI IMG/M metagenome (GOLD analysis project Ga0209797, IMG submission 187472) | Wetland sediment microbial communities from St. Louis River estuary, USA, under dissolved organic matter induced mercury methylation -... | ecosystem: Environmental > Aquatic >...
CTACACGTTCATGAAGTGGTTCGAGCTGCTGCGGGAGGAGTACGACTGCCCGGTGGTCTTCTTCCACGTCCCCTACCAGGGCGACGGCGTGCTCGAGCCGGAGCACCGAACCTACATGCTCCGGCAGCTCCGGGAGCAGGTGATTCCGGCGCTCGAGCGGGCCACCGGCCGGAAGTATGACGAGGACGCGCTGCGCCACAGTCTCGGCCTCGCCGCCGAGGCGGAGGACGACCTGGTCGCCGTACTGCATGCGGGCAAGCGCCGGCCCAGCCCGATCGACGGGTATTTCGGCACGGTCTATTACGTCGGGCCGATGTTCAGCGCCTTCCGGGGGACGCCGGAAGGGGTCGAGTACTACCGGACTCTCCGGCAGGAAGTCGAGGAGCGGGCGGCCGCCGGTCTCGGCCCGATCACCCCGGACGGGCCGCTCAACGACCAGCGCTATCGCCTGGTGGTCGAGGGACCGCCCAACTGGACCAGCTTTCGCGACTTCTGGAAAATGTTCTCGGACGAGGGGGCCGTCGTGGTGGCGTCGACCTACAGCAAGGTGGGTGGCACCTACGACTTCGGCTTTCGGCACAACCCGGCCGATCCCCTCGGGACGCTGGCCGACTACTGCAGCGGTTGCTACACCAACCTCAACCTTCCCGCGCGGGTCGACATGCTGGCCCGCTATATCCAGGAGTACCAGGCCGACGGGTTCCTGATCAACTCGGTCAAGTCGTGCAACTCCTTCTCCGCCGGGCAACTGCTGATTCTCCGGGAGGTGGAGAAGCGGACCGGGATGCCCGGCGCATTCATCGAGTCAGACCTGGTGGATCCCCGCTACTTCTCCGCTGCAAACATCAAGAACCGGCTGGAGAGCTACTTCCAGATGATCGACGCGCGCCGGCGGGGGAAGACCGCATGACCTGCGTCGTTGGCATCGACCTGGGCTCGACCACCACCAAGGCGATCATCCTCGATGAGAACCAGCGGGTCCTGGGACGGGGCATCACCAACTCGCGGTCCAACTACGAGCTCGCCGCGGCGGTGGCGCGCACCGAGGCCGTCATCAACGCCCGCTTCGGGATGGTCCACCAGCGGGCGGAGGAGTTGGGGGCGGCCGATGCTGTCGGGCGGCTTCGGCGGGCATTCGTGCTCGAGCAGATGCTGCACCAGCTGCGACACCTCGAGCGGCTGACTCTTGAGGAGGTGGCCCACTCGGCGCCCGCCGGTCTCCGGGCGCCGTTCGCCGGGGCCCTCTCGGAGATCTGCCGCCGGATCGCGGCGGAGGAGGAGGCCCGCTTCACCCAGCCGCCGCTCCTGCGCTCGGACTTCTTCCGCGACGCGGCCGGCTCGGCCTTCATGCGCATCGCGGAGGAGATCGCCGATCCCAACGGGGTGAGCTTCGACCGGCTGATCGGCGTCTACGACAAGTGCATCATCCGAGTGGAGAACGAGCCGCTGGATCTGGACTTCCGCGATCACATCGGGTCCGCGCTGCAGCGGGTCGGCAATCCGCCCGGCCTGGCCGACGCGGTGGACATGGCGGTGGCCAGCGACCTCACCCCGGCCGCGACGGTGGGCACCGGCTACGGCCGGGCCCGCCTGCCGTTCCCCAAGGAGCAGATTCGATCGGAGATCCTGTGCCACGGGCTCGGGGCGCATGCGCTGTTTCCGGAAACCCGCACGGTGCTCGACATCGGGGGCCAGGACACCAAGGCGATCCAGGTGGATTCGGCAGGGATCGTGACCAGCTTTCAGATGAACGACCGCTGCGCCGCGGGGTGTGGCCGCTATCTCGGCTACATCGCCGACGAGATGAATCTCGGGCTCCATGAATTGGGTCCCCTCGCCGAGCAGTCGCGGCGCTGCGTCAAGATCAGCTCCACCTGCACCGTGTTCGCCGGCGCGGAGCTGCGCGAGCGGCTCTCCCTGGGTGAGAAGCGGGAAGACATCCTCGCCGGGCTCCACCGCGCGATCATCCTCCGCGCCATGAGCCTCCTGGCGCGCTCGGGCGGCGTGTCCGACGAATTCACCTTCACTGGCGGTGTGGCCAAGAACCCCGCCGCGGTGCGCGCCCTCCGCGAGCTGGTGGGGGAGAACTACGGCGAGCGGACGCTCAACATCTCGCCCGACAGCATCTATACCGGCGCGTTGGGCGCGGCCATCTTCGCCGCGAGGACGCTGGACTGATGCCCGTCACCAGTGGTATCGACGTCGGCAGCGGCGCGGTCAAGGCCGTGGTCATGGGCACCGATGACCAGGGCGAGGAGCGGCTGCTCGCCAAGGTGTCGTCGCGCATCCGCCGCCGGGAGGTGGCCAAGGTGGTGGACGAGGTATTCCACGCCGCGGTCGAGCAGGCCGGGGCCGGCGAGCCAGACTACATCGCCACGACCGGAGAGGGCGAGGAAGTTCCGTTCGCGACCGGGCATTTCTACGGCATGACGACCCACGCCCGGGGAGCCCTGTACCTCGAACCCCGGGCTCGCGCAGTGCTGGACGTGGGGGCCCTCCATACGCGCGCGGTGGCGATGGACGGGAGGGGCCGGGTCCTGGACTACAAGATGACGAGCCAGTGCGCCTCCGGATCCGGCCAGTTCCTGGAGAACATCGCCCGCTATCTGGGCGTCTCCCAGGAGGAGATCGGCCCGCTCTCCCTCCAGGGAAAGAATCCTGAGAAGGTCAGCTCGATCTGCGCGGTGCTGGCGGAGACCGACGTGATCAACATGGTCTCGCGCGGCATCACCACCCCCGACATCCTGCGCGGGGTGCACGACAGCATGGCGGACCGGTTCGCCCGGTTGCTTCGCTCCCTTCAGTTCGACGGCGCGATCTTCGTGAGCGGCGGGCTCGCCTCCGACCTGGGGCTGCGGGCGGCCCTGAAGGATGCGCTCGACAAGCGGATGCCCGCGGACACGGCGAGCCGGGAGGTGGTCACCCACCCGGACGCCATCTTCGCCGGCGCGATCGGCGCGGCGCTCCACGGCGGCTTCCGCCATCGGAAGCTGCAGCGGGCCGCCGGGACCCGAGCCGAAGCCGACTAGGCAAAGGGGAACGAGGTCATGGGAATCACCGCCATCGGGTACCACCGGCCGGCCACCCTGGCCGATGCCTGCGAGCTGGGCAGGCGGCTGGGGAGCGAGGGCGCGTTCCTGGCCGGCGGCACCGAGCTGCTGCCGGATTACCAACGGGAGCGCGAAACGGCGCTGCACCTGATCGCGCTCGATGCCATCGAGGAGCTCCGCGGCATCCGGATCGACGGCAACCAGCTCCGAATCGGTGCCCTGACGACGGTCGCCCAGGTCGCGGCATCACGGCAGGTGCGGGAGTGGTTTCCGGCCCTGGCCGAGGCCGCGGGCGCCATCGGGAGTCCCCCCATCCGGAGCCGCGCCACGATCGGGGGCAATTTCTGCCGCGCGGTGCCGTGCGCCGACACCCCACCGGCCGCCGTCGTTGGCGGGGCGCGGGTGCGACTCATGGGGCCCGAGGGAACCCGCGAGTTCGAGGCCGCGCACTTCTTCGTCGCACCACGCCGAACCGTGCTCCAACCGGGCGAGCTGCTGGTCGAGATCGTGATTCCGGCGCAGCCCGCGCTTTCGGGCGGGAGCTACCAGCGCTTCGCCCGCCGGCGCGGCTCCGCCCTGCCGGTCGCGGCCGTAGCCGCGCGGCTGGAGTTCGCCGATGGCAAGATCACCGGCGCCCGAATCGCACTCGGCGCGGTCGCCCCGGTCCCCCTGCTGGCTCAACGCTCGGCGGCGGTCGTGGTGGGGGAGTCGCCCACGGCGGAGCTGTTTGCGCTGGCCGCCGCGGTGAGCGCCGAGGAGGCGCTGCCCATTTCCGACGTTCGCGGCTCGGCCGCCTTCCGGCGCGAGCTGGTGGTGGTCCTGACACGGCGAGCCCTGGCCGAGGCGGCGCGGCGAGCCGGGGCGAAGCCGGCATGAGCGACGAGATGCTGGTGCGGCTCACGGTCAACGGCGATGACCACACCCTGGCGGTGAGGCCGAGCACCACGCTCCTCCAGGCCCTGCGGGACCTGCTGGATCTGACGGGCACCAAACACGGGTGTGGCACCGGAGACTGCGGGGCCTGCACGGTGCAGGTGGACGGCGACCCGGTCGCCTCCTGCCTGACTCTCGCGGCCGCCGTCGACGGGAAGCGGGTCACCACGGTCGAGGGACTCGCCCGGGGTGCTGACCTGCATCCGCTGCAGAAGGCCTTCGTCAAGCACGGAGCCCTGCAGTGCGGCTTCTGCACCTCCGGCACGCTCATGTCCGCCAAGGCGCTCATCGACCGGAATCCGAGCCCGTCGGAGGAGGAGATCAAGGAGGCGCTGAGCGGCAACCTCTGCCGCTGCGGGACCTACCCCAGGATCATTCAGGCGGTGCGGGAGTGGCAGGAGTTCGAAGGCACGCCCCTCGACACCAAGCCGCGCGCGCACGGCGAGCAGGACCAACGGCGCGACTACGCGGTCGTCGGCCACGCGGTGACCCGGTGCGACGCCCCCGACAAGGTGACCGGGCGGGCCAAGTACACCGCCGACCTGCGGCTTCCGGGCATGCTACATGGCAAGATCCTGGGCAGTCCGATCGCGCACGGCCTGATCAAGCGGATCGACGTCTCCAGGGCCCGCGCGCTTCCCGGCGTGCTCGCGGTGATCACCGGGGCCGACGTGCCGAAGACCTGGTACGGCGTGAGCCCGGCGCGCGAGGACGAGCAGATCCTGGCCCAGGACCGGGTTCGCTACGTGGGCGACGAGATCGCCGCCGTCGCGGCGGTGGACCTGGAGACGGCCGAGCGGGCCATCAAGTGCATCGAGGTGGAGTTCGAGGAGTTGCCCGCGGTGTTCGACCCGGACGCCGCCATGGCGCCCGGGGCGCCGCTCATCCACCCGGAGCACCCCCGCTACGCCGGCAACGTCAACACCCGGGTGGATTGGCATTTCGGCAACGTGGCGGAGGGGCTCGCACAGGCGGACCTCGTGCGGACCCAGCGGTTCGTCGGCAACCGCACGTACCAGAGCCCGCTGGAGCCGCACGCGGCGCTGGCCCGGTGGGAGCCTCACGGCGACCGCCTGACGATCTGGTCGTCCACCCAGACGCCGCACTACCTCCACCGCTCGCTGGCGCGGACGCTGGACATCCCGATGGGGAACATCCGGGTCATCCGGCCGGCGGTGGGCGGCGGCTTCGGCGCCAAGGCGGAGGCGACACCCCTCGATTTCTGCGCCGCGATCCTCGCCCGAACGACCGGCCGGCCGGTGATGATGGCCTACTCCCGGGAGGAGATGCACCGCCACTTCCGCGGCCGCCACAAGCAATACATCGACCTCACGATCGGGGTGAAGCGGGACGGCACCATCACCGCCGTGGACCAGCGGGTGGTGCTCGATGGCGGCGCCTACACCTCCTTCGGTGTGATCACGGCGTATTACGCCGGGTCGATGCTCCCCACGTTGTACAAGATGCCGCACTACCGGTACGAGGGGATCCGGGTGTACACCAACCTGCCCGCGTCGGGCGCCTTCCGGGGCCACGGCGTGCCCCAGCCCCGGTTCGCCTTCGAGTCCCTTCTGGACATGATCGCCGAGGACCTTGGCATGGATCCGCTGGAGCTTCGGCTCCGCAATGCCATGGAGCCGGGCACCCGGACCTGCAACGCCCTCGACATCTCGTCGTGCGAGCTGACCCAAACCCTGGAGCGGGCGCGCGAGGCGTCGGGCTGGCGGGCCAAGAAGGGGCGGCTCCCTCGCGGCAAAGGCATCGGCGTGGGGTGTGGCGGGTTCGTCTCGGGGGCGGCATACCCGATCTACCGATCCGACTTCCCGCACTCGAATGCCATGATCCGGGTCCAGGAGGATGGGACCGCGGTGTCGCTCCACATCGCCGCGGCCGAGATCGGGCAGGGGTCGGACACGGTGATGGTCCAGATCGCGGCGGAAGAGCTGGGTGTCCCGTACGACCGGGTGTGGCTGGCGGAGTGCGATACCGTGCTGAGCCCGCTCGACCTCGGGGCCTATTCCAGCCGCCTGACGCTGATGGGCGGCAACGCCGTCCGGATGGCGGCGCAGCAGGTGAAGGCCCGGTTGCTGGCGGTCGCCGCCAAGGAGCTGGGGTGCGATCCCGCGAGCCTGGTCGCCCGAAACGGGCGGATCTTCGTCCAGGGAGACCCCGCGAAAGGCCTCGAGTGGGCGGCGGCCGCCCGGTTGGCGTTTTCCCGCGAGGGGCCGGTGGTCGGCGTCGGCTCGTACCAGCCGCCCAAGCACCTCGGCGGTGACTTCAAGGGCGGCACCGTCGGCACTTCGCCGGCCTACAGCTTCTCCACCGTCGTGGCCGAGGTCACCGTCGATCTCGAGACCGGCTACGTCACGGTGGACCGCGTCACCGACTTCAGCGATGCCGGCACGGTCATCAACCCCGCGACCTTCCACGGCCAGGTGGAAGGATCCATCGTGATGGGGCTGGGGGAGACGTTGCTGGAGGACACCGTGGTGGGGCAAGGAGGCCGTTTGGCCAATCCGAACCTGCACGACTATCTGATCCCCACCATCGGCGACACGCCGGAAATCACCACCGTGGCGGTGGAGAGCTACGAGCCGCACGGGCCGTTCGGCGCCAAGGAAATCGGGGAGGGTTCCCTCCTGCCCGTGCTGGGCGCGATCGCCAACGCGATCTACGACGCCTGCGGCGTGCGCGTGATGGAGCTCCCCATCACCCCAGAAAAGATTCTCGCAGCCCTGAAGGCTGGCCACCCGAGGGAGCCCGGAATCCCGACCGTCGCCAGAGAGGAGACACCGACCCGATGACCATGCGCGGAGGCCTCGAGGTCATGGAGCCGCGGCGCAACCGCCCGCGGGCCGCGACGCAACAGAAGCTCGATCATCTCCTGGCGACGGCGGCCGCGCTGATCGCGGAGAAGGGGTACCGGGCGACATCGTTGCGCGACGTGAGCCGGGCGATCGGAGTGAGCGTCGCCGGACTCTACCACTATTTCACCAGCAAGGAGGACCTGCTCTACCAGCTCCAGTACCGGACCTTTGCGGCGCTGCTCCAGGCGCAGGAGGAGCGGGCCAGCGAGCCGGGCACGCCGGAGGACCGCTTCCGGCGGCTGATCGTCGGGCACCTGGAATTCTTCGCCAGCCACCCCAACGAGCTCAAGCTGTGCACCTACGAATTAGAGTCCCTCAAGGGGGACGCGTTCGCCACGGTGGAGGCGCTGCGCCGTCGGTACTACCGGCTGGTCACCTCGGTCGTCGCCGAGCTGATGGAGGGGTGGGGCCCCGATGGCGCGGAATCGAAGCGGAGCCGGCACGCCGCGCTGTTCGTCTTCGGGATGCTGAACTGGATGTTCATGTGGTATGACCCCACGCGCCACGGGACCCTGGCGGACATCGGCGACGAAATGGTCGGGTTCGCCCTGAACGGTCTCCGGCGCAGGTGACGGAGGACAGCCCCTGATGCAATTCACGGATGTGTGGATCCCCTACGGTGCCTACTGGGCATCGCCCTTCGCAGCGTGGCAAGGAAGCTTCGCCACCTTGCCGCCGATCCCCTTCGCGGCGGACCTGGCGAAGCGGGCCCTGGCGGAGCGCGGGATCGCGCCGGCGCAGATCGATGGGCTGTGCCTCGGTACCACGGTCCCCAGCCAGCACTCGTTCTACGGCGCTCCATGGTTCGCCGGGCTCGCGGGCCTGTGTCATCTGAGCGGCCCCACGATCAACCAGGCGTGCGCGACCGCCGTCCGCTGCGTGGTGCAGGGCGCCCAGGAGCTGGCCGCCGGCAGCGCCACGGTCTACCTCGCGGCCACCGCCGACCGGACCAGCAATGGTCCCCACCTCTACTACCCGAATCCGGGCGGCGCCGGCGGCACCGGGCAGTCGGAGGATTGGGTGCTGGACAACTTCGGGCGCGACCCCTACGCCGGGAACTCGATGATCCAGACGGCGGAGAACGCGGCCCGCGAAGCGGGCATCAGCCGGGAGGCGCAGGAGGAGATGACGCTCCTCCGCTATCGCCAATACCAGCGCGCCCTGGAGCACGACGGCGCGTTTCAGGCGCGCTACCTGGTCCGGCCGGTGGAAATTCGGGACGGGCGGGGACGCAAGGTCCTGAAGACGGTGACCGGCGACGAGGGCATCCATCCGACGACCGCCGAGGGTCTAGCGGCGCTCCGGCCGGTCATCGAGGGAGGCAGCGTGACCTTCGGTACCCAGACCCATCCGGCGGACGGGAATGCCGGGTGCGTTCTGGTGCGCGGCCGCGACCGGGCCCGCGCGCTCGGGAAGGACGGCGGTGTGGGGATCCAGCTGCTCTCCTACGGAGAGGCCCGGGTGAAGCCGGGATTCATGCCGATGGCGGTGGCACCCGCGGCGCGGCTGGCGCTCGAACGCGCCGGCATCACCGCCGGCGACCTCGCCAGTGTCACCACGCACGCTCCGTTTGCCGTCAACGATGTTTACCTCGCCCGGGAGCTGCGGCTCGACCCCGAGCGGATGAACCGCTACGGGTGCTCGCTCGTGTGGGGCCATCCGCAGGGGCCCACCGGGCTGCGCTCGATCATCGAGCTGATCGAGGATCTGGCCCTGCTGGGCGGCGGCTACGGTCTGTTCACCGGCTGCGCCGCCGGGGACAGCGCGGCCGCGGTGGTACTCAAGGTCACGGAGAACTGAACCGCACCGAAAGGAATCACCGTATGGGAGAGTTCGCCTCCAGGGCCGCCGGCGACTTCGACTTCCGGGACATCCTCTACCACAAGGGGGATATGACGGCCCGGATCACGCTCAACCGGCCGGAGGCCTACAACGCGTACCGGACCGGGACGCTCCGTGAGCTGATCACCGCGTTCGAGGACGCGTCGAACGACGACCAGGTCGGCGTGATCGTGTACACCGGCGCGGGAGACAAGGCGTTCTGCACCGGCGGCGACGTCAAGGAGTACGCCGAGCTCTACACCAGGCGTCCCCGGGATTACTGGAAGTACATGGGGCTGTTCAGCCGGTACATCGAGAGCATTCTCCACAGCGGCAAGGTCACCATCGCCCGGATCAACGGGATGGCGGTCGGCGGGGGCAACGAGTCGCAGCTCGCCTGCGACCTCGCCGTGATGGCGGACGATGCCTACATCGCCCAGGTCGGAACCAGTGTGGGCAGTGTCGCGGCCGGTGGCGCCACCCAGTGGCTCTCGATTCACGTGGGGGACCGCCGCGCGCGCGAGATGCTGTTCCTCAACCCGCGCATCCGGGCGCAGCAGGCGCTGGAGTGGGGACTGGTGAACCGGGTGGCGCCGCGGGAGAAGCTCGACGAGGAGGTGCAGAAGCTCGTCGACGGCTGCCTGGACAAGTTCTCGGAGTGCACCCGGTACACCAAGCAGCAGCTGAACTACTGGAAGGAGTCGGCCTGGTACGCGACCATCGGCCATGCCCGCGATTGGCTCTCGACCCATTTCACGTCCCTGGAGCCGTACGAGGGGATGCAGGCCTTCGTGGAGAAGCGGAAGGCCGACTACCGGGGTCTCCGGCGGAGGGCGGCGGAGGGAGGGAGCAGCGAGTTCCTGTGGGGACCGTACACGCAGAGCTGCGGCGCCTGCGGGGCGAAGGGGATTCCCGAAGGCTTCACCTTCTGCGGCGCCTGCGGGGGCGCACTCGGCAAGCGGCATGGCGCCTGACCCGGGGGCACGGGTCGCCCTGGTAACCGGCGCCGGGCGCGGCATCGGCGCGGCGATCGCGCGGGAACTCGCCCGGGACGGATGTGACGTGGCGCTGGTGGACAAGGCGACGGCGCCGGCGGAGACGGTGGCCGGAGAGATCCGGCGGCTGGGGCGCCGGGCGGTTGTCCTCGACGCCGACGTGACCAGCCTCACGGCGGCGGGGGCCTCTGTCGGCGCGGTATTGGCCGAGCTGGGCCGGCTCGACCTGCTGGTCTGCAACGCCGGGATCAGCCGCGACGCCGTGGTCTGGAAGATGACGGAGGAGGCGTGGGACGAGGTCATCGCGGTCAACCTGAAGGGGTGCTTCAATTATTGTCGCGTGGTGGCCCCGATCTTCCGGGCGCAGCGTCGCGGCCGGATCGTCACCGTCGCATCGATCAACGCCCTCCGGGGCAAGGCGGGCCAGGCCAACTACACCGCCTCGAAGGCGGGCGTGGTGGCGCTGACCCGGACCCTGGCGCGGGAGCTGGGACGGTCGGGGGTGACCGTCAACTGCGTCGCGCCGGGAATGGTGCGCACGGCGATGACCGACGCTCTGCCGCCGCAGGTTCTCGACGCCGCCATCGCCGAGTCGGCCCTGGGGCGAATCGGCGAGCCCGAGGACGTGGCCCACGCCGTCGCGTTCCTCTGTTCCGACCGCGCGCGGCACATCACCGGCGCCGTCCTCCAGGTGGACGGCGGACAGTTCATGTGAGAGGACACGGCGCCGCATGACGGACGCGACCGGCACGGTGGGGTACCAGGTGCGCGACGACGTCGCCTACGTGACGCTCGGCGCGCCGCCCCTCAACCTGCTCACCGCGGCGATGATGGGCGATCTGGCGGCGGCGCTGGAGCGGGCCGGAGACGACCGGACCCTGAAGGCGATCGCGGTGACGTCGGCGGGGCGGGCGTTTTCGGCCGGCGCCGACGTGGGCGAGCACCGGCCGGAGCAGGCGCCGGCCATGATCGAGGGATTCAGCCGGTTGTTCCACGCGCTCGGCGCGAGCGAGCTGCCGCTGGTCATGGCGGTCGACGGCGCGGCACTCGGCGCTGGGTTCGAGCTGGCGCTGATGGCCGACGTGCTGCTCGCCAGCGAGCGGGCCAGCTTCGGCCAGCCCGAGATCCGCCTGGGCTTCTTCGCGCCGGTGGGAGTCGCCTGGCTCCCGGCCCGCATCGGGATCGCCCGGGCGATCGAGGTCACCAGTACCGGGCGGACCTACACCGCGGGGGAAATGCAGGTCATGGGGCTGGTGTCGCGGGTGGTAACCCCGGAGGAGCTGCCGGCGGCGCTGGAGGCGGTGCTGACCGACATGCGCCGGGCCAGCCCGGTCGTCATGCGGATGAACGTGCGGCTCGCGCGGCAGCTGCAGGGCCGTCCGTTCGAGGAGGCGCGGCGGGAGGCGGAGCGGGTGTTCCTGGAGGAGTTGATGGCGACGGAGGACGTGCGCGAAGGCATCGCCGCGTTCTACCAGAAGCGTCGCCCGGCATGGAAGAATCGCTGAGGAGGACCGGGTGCGGATCCTGATCGTGGGAGCGGGAGCGCTGGGAGGGTTCGTCGGGGCCACCCTGGCGCGCGCCGGGGAGGACGTGACCCTGCTCGACATCAAGGAATCCCAGGCCCGGTTCCTCAACGACGCCGGGCTGGTGATCACCCGGGCCGGGCAGGAGGAAGTCTGTATCCCGGTGCACGTGGTCACCTCGGTCGAGGGCCTGGAGCCGTTCGACCTGGTGTTCGTCGCGGTCAAGACCTACGAGACCGAGGACGCGATGCGCGACGTCATGCCGGTGACGGGGCCGCACACCCGCTTCCTCTCCATGCAGAACGGCATCGGCAGCGCCGAGGTCATGGCGCGATACGTCGGCCCCGAGCGGGTGGTCTGCGGCATCACCTACCACAGCATCCAGCATGCGGGCCCGGGCCGGCTGAA
>Ga0209797_10001541_pt1 | contig 11596 bp, 10 predicted proteins | sample DOMMetBare3Fresh_2_FD_187472 | JGI IMG/M metagenome (GOLD analysis project Ga0209797, IMG submission 187472) | Wetland sediment microbial communities from St. Louis River estuary, USA, under dissolved organic matter induced mercury methylation -... | ecosystem: Environmental > Aquatic >...
TGATAAAAGACAGCCAAGGCAAAATCATAGAGTTGCATTGTACTTATGATCCAGACACATTGGGGAAAAATCCGGAAGGACGCAAAGTCAAGGGTGTTATTCATTGGGTTTCAGAGCCGCATTCGCTTCCTGCCGAAGCACGTTTATATGGGCGCCTGTTTAATATGCCTAACCCTGACAACGAGGAAAATTTTCTGAAAGCCTTAAATCCGGATTCATTGGAGGTATTGACTCAGTGCCGGGTGGAACCCAGTCTCGCCAAGGCGCCGCCGGGAAGCCGCTATCAATTCGAAAGAATGGGTTATTTTTGTCTTGATCCCGATAGCGAAACTGGCAAACTAGTATTTAACCGGACCGTAACTTTACGTGATAATCTGGAAAAAGATTAATCTGCTGTTATAAATAGTAGGCTGGTATTACACCAAAATCCGGTATTATTTGCGGAAGAATAAACTACCGTTGAAAACTTATGAGCCCTGATAAAGCCTTCAAATTATTGATCACGATACTGACGGCCTTGTTATGCCTGTCTACTTTTGACTCATATGCTCAAACACGCATCGTGGTACTGGATTTTGAACTCAAGGATCTGACGCTCAAACCGGGCATACCTATTGAAATAGCGCGGACGGCATCCATCAAACCAATGCTGGAAAGCGAGCTGAAAAAATCGGGTTTTCAAATCATACCCATTCCTCCTGCCGCGCAACAGCAGGCAACAGCAGGTACCGGTTATCTGTTCGATCATCATGATGTCGCCGCTCAACTAGCCCGTCAATACGATGCCGATTATGTCATCGTTGGCCGTCTGCATAAGCCCAGCTTTCTGTTTGTCTATTTGATGGCGCATCTTATTCGGGTCAGCAGTGGCGCTCCGGCAGGTGACTACCTGACCGAGATCAAGGGTAGCGAAAAGAAACTGACCTTAAAAGGCGTAGAAAGCCTTGCGATCAAAATAAAGGAAACACTTAAACAACCTTGAAAGCACTTTCTGGATTTATTATTTACCATATAGATCACAAAGCAAAATATTACCTGAGATGTAATAATTTTGCCGGGCAAGATTGGCGTTTATCGCCATCCAAGGATAATGTGGGTATTTTCTGTTATGTGCGAATCCATTACCCTTTGGCGGGCACCATACCCTTTTGCATTGGTTCAATAACATAACCTATGTTAAAAAGGGCTTTCAGCAAACCGGCCAACCTGACATAAACAAGAGCTACAAGCAAAACGAAAAATATTTTTCATCATAAATATTGCATAATCCCCCCCTATCAACTCATGCAAAAATCATAACGTCTGAACATGTTGCTTCTACTAATCTGTTCCGAAGAACACGCCCTCGGTGATAGTTCCCGCACTGAAACCCGGAGAGAAAAATCCTGTCTTCGGTTAAAACGACACATTGGGCCAGTTCCGTGACCCTCTTTTCACTATTTTATTTCGGCATTTAAAGTTATGAAAATACTTATTCTTGGCGCAGGCGTCACTGGTTCGTCAGTTGCAGAAGCCTTGGCCAGTGAAGAGAACGATATTGTTGTTATCGACCTAAGACCGATGTTGCTGGATGCTCTAAAAGAACGTTTCGATATCGCTACTGTCGTTGGAAATGCGGCTCACCCCAGAATTCTGGAACAGGCAGGTGTCCTAAATACCGACATGGTGATCGCGGTTACCGATAGCGACGAAACCAATATGCTGGCCTGTCTTATCATTAATTCACTTTATAACAATCGACCAAGAACAATTGCCAGAGTCCGCGCTATCGAGTACCTGAAGCACCCTGACATGTTCAGCCCTAAAGGTATTCCTGTCGATCATGTGATCAGCCCTGAACAAATTGTCATGGAGTCCATCCGTAATTTGATCGAATTTCCCGGCGTTTCTCATATTTCCCATTTTGCCGGAGGCCTGGTGCGACTGTTCTCGGTGAAAGTGCTGACCTATGGCTTCCTGACCGGTGAAAAAATAAAGGATATTAAAGAGCGCCTGGCCGACGGCAAAATTCGCATCGTGGCGATTTTCAGGCGCGGCAAGCCGGTGACAGTGAACGGCAACACAATTGTCGAAACCGGCGACGAAGTGTTTATTGTCGCACCCAGCGAACAGGTAAAGCGGGTCTTGAAAGCGCTCAATAAACTGGAATCACCACTCAAGCGTATTATTATTGCGGGTGGTGGTCATATAGGTAAACGTCTGGCGCTGGCGCTTGAAAACGACCATCAGATAAAAATCATAGAAAAAGACTTAAAAAGAGCCAAAAAAATCTCTAACGAACTGGCCAACACCGTCGTATTAAAAGGCGATTGTGCCGATGAAACCTTACTGCTTGATGAATCGATAGACAGCACCGATTTGTTTTGCGCGATTACCAATAACGACGGTGCCAATATCATTTCCGCCTCCTTGGCAAAAAGCCTGGGAGTCCGAAAAACCATCTGCCTGCTGAACCATATTTCTTACAGCAAATTGCTGCCCGGGACCGGCATCGATGTCGCCGTCTTTCCCAATCAGGAAACACTGGGCAGCATTCTGAAGTACGTGCGCCGCGGCGATGTAGCCCAAGTTAGCTCACTCTGCGGCGGCACTTCCGAAGCCATTGAAGCGATTGCCCATCGTAATGTTGGTGATGACTCCGTGGTCGGCAAACGTGTCGATAAAATTCATTTCCCGGCAGGTATCGTCATGGGCGCATTAATCCGCAACGGCCAGGTTATATCAATACATCATGACACCGTATTCGAAGAAAACGATCATGTTGTCATGTTCGCAATGGATAAAAAACTGGTTAGTAATATCGAAAAGCTCTTCCAACCCTTGGCTTCATAAAGCACAGAGAATAGTTACTTTTCTTATCAAATTAACTTGTCTTTGATCACTTTATTTATTGCCCTATAGGCATTATTCGCAGCAATTGGAAAATTGATCCTTTAATAATCCCATGCCTGTCATCTTTACAATCATCCATATCTTTGGTCTAGTCACCATCGGTTTCAGCGGGTTAATGGCCACCTGTCTTGCCACCGCCATCTTCGCCAAGGATGGCGCGATGCAACCATTTCTGGAAAGCAGCATGATAACGTTGTCTCTGGGTGCGTTGATGTTTTTCCCGACATTAAACACCAAGAAAAAAGTATCGCGCCAGGCAGGTTTTCTGTTGGTAGCGATTACGTGGTCATTGACGCCGGTCTTTTGCACGTTACCGTTGCTGCTCTATTTTCATGAAATGAGTTTTATCGATGCCTATTTCGAAGTCGTTTCTGGCCTTACTACCACAGGAGCAACGGTACTGAGCGGTCTCGATCATCTGCCGATGTCGATTAACCTCTGGCGGCATGAACTGAACTGGATTGCAGGCATGGGCATCATTATTTTTGCCGTGGCGATATTGCCTGTCCTTGGTATCGGTGGCATGCAATTATATATTGCAGAAACCCCAGGTTCGATCAAGGAATCCGATTTACCGCCGCGAATTGCTCAAACCGCCAAGGCCTTGTGGCTGGTCTATGCAGGAATTTCCGTAGCCTGTATCATCGCACTGCGCTTGGCCGGAATGAACTGGTTCGATGCCATCTGTCATGCTTTTGCAGCTATGAGCCTAGGCGGTTTTTCCACCCACGACAGCAGCGTCGGCTTTTTCAATTCATTACCCATCGAAATAGTGCTGACCATCTTCCAGCTATTGGCCGCGATTAATTTCGCTACCCATTTTGTAGCGCTTCGAAAGCGTACTTTCAATCCTTACATTGAAGACCGGGAAGCAAGAGCTTTTCTCGCGTTGATATTGGGAAGCTGCTTACTCACAGCAGAGGTGTTATGGCGCGAAGGCACTTACCCCGACTTTTTTACCGCGTTGCGCCATGCTACCTTTAATTTGGTTACCATCGCCACTGACTGCGGTTTCGCAACCCAGGATTTTAACCAGTGGCCTATTTTTGTACCGATGTGGATGCTGTTCCTCAGTTGTCTTTCCGCATCGTCGGGCTCTACCGGTGGCGGTATTCGTATGATCCGCACCATTATTCTGCTTAAACAGGCGCGCCTGGAATTATTTAAATTTATTCACCCGAATGCGATCAAATCGTTAAAAATAGGCGATAACGTCATCAATAACGATATAGTGACATCGGTAACAGGATTTATTTTTTTATATTTCATGTGTATTGTCATTTTGGTATTTACGCTGCTGTTCAGCGGTCTTGATTTCATCAGCGCATTTTCGGCCATCATCGCCTGCTTTAACAATGCCGGACCCGGCCTTAATCAAGTAGGCCCCGCCACTAATTTTGCCAGCCTGAACGATTTTCAAACAAGCGTCTGCACCTTTGCAATGTTATTAGGCCGCGTACAGATATTCTCGATTATTATTTTATTTGTTCCAGAGTTCTGGAAAAAATAAAGGGGGCAAGCAGGATTCAGGCCTATGCGTACTTCAAAACTATTTTTTGCCCTTTGGCCTGATGATAAAACCAGGCTCGCTCTGGCGCGACTAGGCCGGTCTCTCGAAATCGAAGGGTATAAAACAGTTCCACCATACAATTTTCATGTAACGCTGCTATTCATTGGCCATGTCGACGAAGCATCCGAACTATTGATTAAAGAAAGTGTTAACTCTATTACTGCCGAACCATTTCTCATCACTTTCGATCGCTTAAGTTATTGGATTAATCCCAAGGTACTGTGCCTTACTTGTCGGCAACCGGCTCAACAAATCATGGCACTGGCGCAAAGGCTGAATGACGCCGTAACAAATGTCGGCTTAGCAACCGATGCGAAGCCTTATAACCCTCACGTTACTCTGGCTAGACATGTTTCTTCATTTGTCGAACGCGATTGCGATCCGCTTGTCTGGCGTGCAGAATCATTTTGTCTGGTAGAATCCTGCAGCTCAATCGATGGCGTTATTTATCAGGTCAAAAATCAATGGCCTTTTGTAAAAACTTAACATATGTCAATAAGCTTCGGCAATATTCACAAGTTGAATTTGTCCTATAGGCATTTTAGAGAGCATTCATCAAGTTAGTCTTAGTTATCGACATAGAAGCCACTTGCAAAAGTTGCACCTCAGAGTTGAATCCGCCGCTGTTAAGAAAGAAGTGCCCCTACTGAAAAAAATCCTTGGTATTGTCTGCTTCTAAAACCAGAGGTTCTCCGGGAATTCTTTTTTCATCCATGGCCCATTCACCCAAGTCTATCAGTTTACAGCGCTCACTACAGAACGGTTTGAACTTTTGTTCCGCTATCCAGAGCACAGATTTTTTACAGGTAGGGCAAGTAACAATAAAGGGTGTGTTTGGTACCGGCATCAGAACAGACAACGGGTTAAAGCAAATGGTATATCATCGGGGCTTTGGGTTGGGCGTTTGTCGTCTGCGCCGGGCGACATAAAACGTATACTGCATCGATGTTTGCCACCGCTGATTTCCGCAAAGCAAGGTATGGATTTATCCAGAGTCACCTTGATCAGTTGGTAGGGCTGGCTTTTATCCAATGTGATCTGAAAAAAACCGGCACTAGCAGATTCCCAAGTCGGTGTATTGCTATGGCGTATAAAGCTGAGGATGAGATCGATAGCTGTATGTATATCGCTATAGGGACTGCTCCAGCATTCCAGATCATTTAATTTGACTGACTCATCCTGTTCCAGCCAATAATGATATTCGGGTACGTCAAAAGAGCAGGTTCCGCCTGGAATGGAGCTTCTCTGAGCGATGCTTTGCAACAAGTCATTGTCCATTACATTCGCGCCCATTTTCCCATTGGCCGAATACAGTTTTTTACTGGTTTGGGTAAGTTTATTAAGGATTTGTTCCAGTTTTTGGGTATCGACGCCTTGGCTGTCGGCGATTTTATTCAATACTTTTGTGTGACGCTCCAATTCTTTCAAAATTTCCGATTTTAGATCGTTACGTCTTAGAATCAAAGTGATGTCGAGCAGTACGCTAATTGCAGCACGTTTGTCGGCAATGGTTTCTCCCGCTAAAAAATGATGGAATTGTTGAAATAGCTGTTCGAGCCGTATGAAAACCCTGATTCTTTCAGTGAGTGGAAATTCATAGGTAATTGTGTTGGTCACAGACGCGTTAATCCTTGTGTGCTTAATGAAAGATATAAATTGTGCAGTTTTTTGACACGTTCTGCAAGTCCGGAATTGATTTCGGCGTTGTTGATCAGATCATCGGCCTGGTCAATTCTTACTGTACGGGATACCTGATTGGCGATGATAGCCTGTATTTTTTCCACTGGAAGGTGGTCTCTGTTTTTTACTCGTTCTATTTGTATTTCAACAGGGCAATCAACAACCAGGACCCGGTCAACCATATGGGTCATTCCAGTTTCGATTAATAGTGGGATACAGATAATACAATAAGGGGAATTCAGCTTTTCTGTAGATGCCTGTATTGTCTGGTAGATCAAAGGATGTAGAATCCCTTCAAGAGTTTTTTTCTTATTAGCATCGGAAAAAACCATATCTCCGAGATACCTTCTGTTAAGTGTACCATCAGCATTGAGAATGCTCTGGCCAAATTCCAGGGCTATCCGGCTAAGTACGGGTTGGCCTTTTTCTACTAATTGATGGGCTATGTCATCAGCATCGATGACGGGGATCTTGAGTTCGGCAAATAAGCGGGCAATCGTTGTTTTACCGCTGCCAATCCCGCCAGTGAGTCCAATTTTCAACATGACGGCAAATTGAAGTGCTGGTTTAAAGGCCTGAGATAGTTAAATAAAGCTGGTTAATGTTTTCTCCCCATAACAGTGCGATCCATCCTGCTGCGGCCAGATAGGGACCAAAAGGAATGGGCTTATTATGATCGTGTTTAATAATGGCGATCATGGCTATACCTATCACAGCACCTACCAGCGAAGACAACAAAATAATTACAGGCAAATATTGCCAGCCTAGCCAGGCCCCGAACAGTGCCAGCAGTTTAAAGTCACCATAGCCCATGCCTTCCTTACCAGTTGCCAGTTTGAATAGTTGATATACCAGCCAGAGTATAACATAACCTGCGACCGCGCCTAAGATGCTGGCGTGAGCATCCGTATAGATATTGAATAAACTCAATAATAATCCTAGCCAAAGTAAAGGTAAGGTGATGGAGTCGGGTAGCAGGTGATGATCGATGTCGATAAAGCTCAGAGTAATCAGAGACCATGTCAGCACCAGCGCAAAAAATGTTTGCGGTGTATAGCCAAAATGGTTGGCCACGATCATCGAAGTGATCGCCGTGAAAGCTTCTATCAACGGATATCGCAAAGAAATGGGTGCACTGCAGGCTGCACATTTGCCTTGCAGAAATAGATAGCTTAACACCGGAATATTATGAAAAGCTTTGATTGGTGTATTGCAGTTTGGACAGCGGGACAAAGGCATGGCAAGATTGAAAGGTTCCCGCTCGGGCTGTTTTTCAGGCAACTGTAGATAATCAAGGCATTCCTTTCGCCAGCTAATTTGCATCATGACGGGCAGGCGATAAATGACGACGTTCAAAAAGCTGCCGACTAGCAAACCAATAACGCAGATCAGCGCAACAAAAAGGGTGGGTGAATTAGAAAGAAAGCTTAGGGCTTGCAGCATGCGTTATATGGAAATTTAACATTCTTGATTAGGAGCATTTTTTGGTAAAGGCTACTAAGTCAATTAACCGACCGCAGCGCCCATTTTGAAAATGGGCAGGTACATTGCGACAATAAGGCCGCCAACCAGAATACCAAGAATAACCATAATAAATGGTTCCATCAAACTGCTCAAATTATCGATGAGATTATCGACTTCTTCTTCGTAAAAATCGGCTACTTTGGCTAACATGGCATCGATAGATCCGGACTCTTCTCCTATTGCGACCATTTGTTGAACCATATGCGGAAAAAGCTGTACCTGCTGCATCGAATACTGCAGTCTTTGCCCGGTTGCTACATCCTCACGCATTTTTAATACGGCTTCTGAAAAAATAATGTTACCGCAGGCGCCAGCAACCGATTCCAATGCATCGACCAGCGGTACGCCCGCTGCCGACATGGTTGAAAGAGTCCTGGCAAAACGGGCTATAGCGGACTTATGTAAAATCATTCCGACTACGGGTATCTTGAGTAATAATTTATCCAGAAAGTGGTTGAATGGCCTTGAACGTTTTTTGAAATAGCCAAATACGTAAATAATACCGCCGATAATACCAATCAACACCCACCACCATTCCTGCATCCATGCCGACATTCCGATAACCATTTTGGTGAAGGCTGGTAGATCTGCGCCAAAGCCTTTGAACAGATCTTCAAAAACCGGTACGACAAAGATAAGCAGAATGGCAGTCACGATAAAGGCGACTACGACGACGGCAATCGGGTAGGTTAGCGCTTTTTTAATTTTCTTTTTGATAGATTCAGTTTTTTCCTTATAGGTAGCAATTTTATCCAGCAAGGTTTCCAATACGCCCGCTTGTTCTCCTGATTCAACTAAATTGCAGAATAATTCATCAAAGTAGAGCGGTCGTTTGTTAAGCGCTTCTGCCAAGGTGTCGCCCCCTTCAATATCGGCTTTGATTCCCAGTAGTAACAACTGCATGCTTGGGTTTTCGTGGCCCTTTCCTACAATATCAAAGGACTGTACCAAAGGTACTCCTGCCTTAAGCATGGTCGCCAATTGCCTGGAAAAAACCGCTATGTCCTGCGCCGTAATGGCTCTGGTTTTGGTGCTGAACAAGGATTTGGATTTTTTCTTGATTTTTGTAACCCGATACCCTTGCCGTCTTAACTCAGTTTTTGCCAATGCCTCGCTTTTAGAGGAAATCTCTCGCTTAAAAAATTTTTTCCCGTTTTTGTCGGTTCCATCCCAAATGAAATCAATCTGATTAGTTTGCTCTGCCATTGTTATTCCTTAGTTACCCGGTCAATTTCTTCAAGGCTGGTGATGCCTATGCGAATTTTGTTCAGTCCTGATGCTCTTAAATCATTAATATTTTCTGCTTTGGCTTGTTCTGCCAATTGCATGGCGTTGCCACCGTCAAGTATGAGTGCACGCATTTTTTCGCTCAATGTCATAACTTGATAAATGCCAACCCGGCCCTTATAGCCGTTCGTACAATGTTCACAACCAGTCAGGGTTGGAGCAAATATTTTTAATGTTTTCAGTTCTTCTGATTTAAAGCCGGCCGAGGTCAATACGGCATCGGGATAGTCAGCTGGTACTTTACAATATTCGCATAATCTCCGAGCCAAGCGCTGGGCCATAATCAGATTAACGGCGGATACGATGTTAAAGGGCGGAATACCCATTTGCATCAGACGGTTCAAAGTTTGAGGAGCATCATTGGTATGCAGGGTTGATAGAACCAGGTGTCCTGTTTGTGCAGCTTTGACAGCGATCTCGGCGGTTTCCAAGTCCCGAATTTCGCCCACCATGATAATGTCAGGGTCTTGGCGCAAGAAAGCGCGTAACGCATTCGCAAAGGTTAAACCCGCTTTAACATTGACATTGACCTGATTGATGCCTTCCACCGTAATTTCAACCGGATCTTCGGCAGTAGAAATATTGCGCTCAATGCTGTTAAGAATATTCAAGCCGGTGTAAAGGCTAACGGTCTTGCCGCTACCGGTGGGCCCTGTCACAAGAACCATGCCGTAGGGTTTGTGTATGGCTTCCAGAAACAATTTTTGCTGGTCGGGTTCAAAGCCCAGCTTTTCGATACCCAGTTGAGCGCTGGTGGGGTCGAGAATACGCAGCACCACTTTTTCACCGAACAGAGTCGGGCAGGTGTTGACCCGAAAGTCAATGGCGCGGTGCTTGGATAAAATCATTTTTATCCGCCCATCCTGTGGAACCCGGCGTTCAGCGATGTCCATTTTTGACATGACTTTGATTCTGGATACAATTCTGCCAGCGATGTTGGCCGGCGGGCTAGCAATTTGATGGAGTATGCCATCGGCACGAAAACGGATGCGGAAATTTTTTTCATAAGGTTCCATGTGAATATCGGAAACCCCTTTTTTGATAGAATCCAGCAGAATTTTATTGACGAATCTAACGATAGGCGCGTCGTCAATCTCTGAATTGGCATCGTCTTTAACGTTATCTTCATCTCCGCCTTTAATGTCCAGATTATCCAGATCTTCGTCTAGAAGATCCTTCATTGAGGTATCGACAGCTTCTAATGCAGCCTCAATTGTTTTAAGCAGTTTGTTTTCTTCAACGAGGATGGTTTCGGGATTCAGTCGGGTTTGAAACTTGATGTCGTCCAACGCCTGAAAGTTGGTCGGATCCGACAATCCGATAAACAATGTTTTGCCTCGGGTAAAAAGTGGGAGTGCTTGATATTTTCGGATCAGCTTTTCGTTGATCAGATTGACAGGGAGGCTTCGGGGATCAATAGCATCCAAATCAAGAAAGGGAACACCAAATTCAACTGAGGCCTTGGAGGCGATTGTTTTGCTATCAACTAAATTGTTTGAGACAAGGTAACGAACTAAGGGGATTTTCTTTTTTTGCGCATCCAGAATATAAATTTGGGCATCGCTTTCTGTCAGAAGCTGGTCTCTAATCAGGCATCTTGCAAGACCACTAAATTGAAAATCTGTTGCTACGGCAGCCATGTGTTAGTAATGAAAGTTTTTTGTCTAGGATTAAATATTCGGCATTAGCCGGTGTTTGATGTGTAGCATATTGATTAATTTTGGATACGCGGAGAAGTCACGGTAAGTAATGACCGCAACAACCGGTTAAAGACTGCCCCTTAAATCAATTAACTGCGCATCAACTGGCCATTCACACTGAATAGTCACGTATATAAAAAATATAGTTTAAATAAGCATTTTGTCCAATAAGTTGAGCAGAATTATAAAAGCCTTAATACTAAAAAGGGCATTTAACCGCAATGGGTGGGGAATAGTACGGATTGAACCGGATATAAAAAAACTTGGCTATGAACTTACCACAGGATTTACCAAATCCAAATTTTGAACTGATAACCTGGAGAGCGATTATACGAGCATAAGTCACGGGGTTTTGGTAATCACAACAACACTTTCCAGTCGAAAAACGCTGCTTTCAGGCCTTGATAAAGCAGAAGTGGACGAATGGTTTTATTTGTGGGAGTTGTGGACACCGCAAAGGCTGGTTGCTGCAAACCCGCCACATGAATGAAATGTGCCCGAAGCCTTCGCCACACTTCGATAACTGCAGGCACCTTAACTTGAAAGTACTGAACGGTATTTTGGATTTGTAGTAGATAATGCCATGGAAATGGCAGAATAAACGGAATTCTAAGCCATCTTTTTTTGCCAATGGTCGCCTTTCATAGCAGTCATCTACGGATTGTTTGGACGGCAAACGGTATCCGGCCATTTTGACACAGTCGCTGAATCAAAAATCAAATCTCTGAAAAGCTTGTTCCGGAGGATAACTAGACTGTCAAACTGAAGACAATCAAAGCAGTGCTACGACCATTTCACCCATGCTGTAAAAGCACTTACCTCATGGGCCTATGAACTATGTCATTCAAGGTGAGACCTGAAAAGGCGCCGGGGTGCCAGGTGGTACGTTTCTATCATGTCCCCAAACAGGGTAATCATCGGTCAGGGTTTTAAGGAACGTGAC
>Ga0209797_10001542_pt1 | contig 11592 bp, 14 predicted proteins | sample DOMMetBare3Fresh_2_FD_187472 | JGI IMG/M metagenome (GOLD analysis project Ga0209797, IMG submission 187472) | Wetland sediment microbial communities from St. Louis River estuary, USA, under dissolved organic matter induced mercury methylation -... | ecosystem: Environmental > Aquatic >...
TCAGTGCCGCCAGATCAGGGTCGAGCCGGTGAGGCTCGACGAGGCTCGCTTCGAGCTCGGTCAGCGTGGTCGCGAGGGCTTCGGAGAACCCCCGGAACCGTGCCGAGCGTCCCGCCTCGCCGAGCTCGGCCGAGGCGACGACGCGGCGCACGAGCAACGCCCGCTCTGCGTCCCCGATCAGGCGGCGGCCACCGTCGCTGCCGCCGCGCGCGAGCGCCTCGAAGAGTGTGTCGAACGTCCCGACCGTCCCGGCGAGCAGTGCGCCGTTTCGCGCGACGAGCTCGCGCTCCACCCGATCCACGTCTGCCCGGGTGGGTACGAGCAGCCACGGATCTCGGGCCAGGTCGGCGAGAAACCGGTCGAGGAGCAGGGCGACCTTACCGGCGTGAGCCGGGCCGACGACGAGCGAAAGACCCATGGGCGCATCGTAGTCCGGCACCCGCCGGCCACTCCCGGCGCGGCGAGCCGCGATACCGGAAAGAGCGGGAATTCGACGCCCTCAGGCGCGGGCCGGCGGACGCGCGCGCAGCGCGCCCGCCGGCGACGAGGCCTACGCCATCGCCTTGGGCTTGCGGCCCCGCCTCGCCACGGCGTTGCCCGGCATCGAGCCCGCGCAGCTGTCGCAGAGATCGGCGGCTTTCGCGCCGCGCCGCGCGTCGGTGAACGTGACGCGCATGATTGCGCCCTTGCCCTCGTCCACCTCGCTGCCACACTTGTCACACACGAGCACGGTCTTTCGAGCCACGATTCCTCCTGGTCTGCGTTCGGCTTGGTCGTGAGCAGACTAGATGACCGTGTGGTAATTGGCAACGGACATTGACGATTGCATTACGTGGCCCAACTCCTCCGAGGCGGGCCGTCAAGGACGCTTGCGGCGGTCACTACAATCCGGCGCGATGGATTCGCGCACGATCGTCGTTCTCGAGGGAGACCAGACCGGGCAGGAGCTGCTCGAGGCCTCGCTGCGCGTGCTGCAACCCGACGTGATCGGGCTCGAGCTGGCGCTGCCGCGATACGACCTCTCGCTCGAGCACCGTCGCGCCACCGGTAACGCAGTCGTGCACGAGGCGGCCCGCGCGATCCGCGACCACGGGCTCGGGCTCAAGGCTGCGACGGTGACCCCGGAAACGTCCGACGGCGTCGGCTCCCCGAACAGGATCCTGCGTGAGGAGATCGGCGGCAAGGTGATCGTCCGCACGGGCCGTCGCATTCCGGGCGTCGTGCCGCTGGGCGGCGTCCACTCGCCCATCTCGGTGGTGCGCATGGCCGTCGGTGACGCGTACGGCGCGAAGGAATGGCGTGAAGGCGAGGGCGAAGCGGAGGTCGCGTTCCGTACGGAGCGGATCGAGCGTGGCATCTGCCATGCGGTCGCAGAGTTCGCCTTCCGCCAGGCCGAGCGCATGGGTGCCAAGGTGTTCGGCGGCCCGAAGTACACGGTCAGCCCGATCTACGAGGGCATGCTGAAGGAGGAGATGGACGCGGCGGCCGACCGCCATCCCGACGTGAAGTACGAGCCGCAGCTGATCGACGCGACGTTCGCCCTGCTGATCTCGTCGAGCGGCTCGCCGATGGTGATCCCGGCGCTGAACCGCGACGGCGACATCCTCTCCGACCTGGTGCTGCCGCTCTTCGGCTCGATCGCGGGCTCGGAGTCGCTGCTCGTCGCGTTCGGCGACGACTACGTGCCGTCGGCGCTGATGGCGGAGGCTGCCCACGGGACGGCGCCGTCGCTCTTCGGCAAGGACGTGGCCAACCCGATGGCGATGATCCTTGCCGCCGGCGCCCTGCTCGCCCACGCCGAGGACGAGGAGTGCCAGACCGCCGGCCGGGCGATCCGCGAGTCCTGCCTGGAGTCGGTGGCCGAAGGCGTGCGCACCGCCGACCTCGGCGGGGACGCCGGCACGTCCGGGTTCACCGACGAGGTGATCCGCCGGACGCGCACCAAGCTCGAGGTCTGGTCAGGCATGTAGGGGCGAGCCGCGCCTTAAAGGCCGGCTCACACCACGGCTGCCATCGAATCGTCGAGGACGATCTCCCCCGCCGAGAAGGCGTCGACGAAGGCCCTGGCGATCTCGGGGTCGAACTGGGAGCCGGCGCAGCGCTCGACCTCGTCGATCGCGGTGTCGGCTGAGAGCGCGTCGCGGTAGGGCCGAACGGAGGTCATGGCGTCGAACGCGTCGGCGACGGCGAGGATGCGTCCCTCGACGGGGATCTCATGCCCCGCGCGCCTGGTCGGGTAGCCGGCGCCGTCCCAGCGCTCGTGGTGGAAGAGCACGTAGGGGAGCGCCGGCGCGAACGAGCGCACCCCGGCGATCAGCCACGCCCCCTCGACCGGGTGGGCGCGGATCTCGGCGAGCTCCGACTCGTCGAGCGGCCCCGGCTTGGCAAGCACCTCCGGCCGGATGTTGACCTTGCCGACGTCGTGGAGGGCGGCACCCAGGTGCAGCTGCTCGAGCCGCCCGCCGTGCCAGCCGAGCCGTCGCGCCACCGCCTCCGCATGAGCGGAGACACGTGCGGTGTGGCGTTCGAGCGTCGGGTCGCAGATGCTCATCGCCGCTGCGAAGGTCTCGAGCTGGGTCACGAGCAATCAGGTTCCCCTCACACGCGGAAACCCCTTCCCGTAGATTGGTCCCATGCGAGTTGCAGTCCCGCGTGAGGCCGCGCCCGGCGAACGCCGGGTCGCTCTCGTTCCCGAGTCGATCGGGCGCCTGACAGGCGCCGGCTTCGAGATCGCGGTCGAGCGCGGCGCGGGCGCAGCGGCAGGGTTCACGGACGAGGCCTATGCCGAGGCGGGCGCCACGCTGGCGGAAGGAGCCGCCCTCTACGAGGGGGCCGACGCCGTCGTCCGGGTGGCGAAGCCCTCTGCCGACGAGGTCGCCGAGCTGAAGGACGGCATCGTCTTGATCGGCTTCCTGACGCCGCTCACCGATCCGGAGGGAGTCGCCCGGCTGACCGCGCGCGGGGTCGTGGGGTTCGCGATGGAGTCGGTGCCGCGCATCACGCGTGCGCAGTCGATGGACGCGCTCTCCTCGCAGGCGACGGTGGCCGGGTACAAGGCCGTCATCATCGCGGCCGACCGCGTGCCGAAGATGTTCCCCCTGCTGATGACCGCGGCCGGCACGGTCGCGCCCGCGAGGGTGCTCGTGATGGGAGCAGGCGTCGCCGGCCTGCAGGCGATCGCGACGGCGCGGCGGCTCGGTGCCGTCGTCTCGTCGTTCGACGTGCGTCCCGCCGTGAAGGAGCAGGTGGAGTCGCTCGGCGCCACGTTCCTCGATCTCGGTGTCAAGGGTGAGGAGACGGAGGGCGGCTACGCGAAGGAGCTGACCCCGGAGCAGCAGGCGGCGCAGCAGGCCGCGCTCGAGCAGCGGATCCCGGACTTCGACATCGTGATCACGACGGCGCTCGTGCCGGGGCGGCCGGCGCCGAAGCTGATCCCCGCCTCGGCGGTGCAGCACATGCGGCCCGGCAGCTGCATCGTCGACCTCGCTGCGGAGGCCGGCGGCAACTGCGAGCTCACGCAGCCAGGCGACGAGATCATCCGTGACGGCGTGACGATCGTCGGCTTCACCAACCTGCCGTCGCAGATGGCGTTCCACGCGAGCCAGCTCTACTCCCGCAACGTGGTCGCGCTGCTGCAGCATCTCGCTCCCGCGGGCGAGCTGACGCTCGACTTCGAGGACGAGATCATGGCCGGCGCCTGCGTCACCCGAGCCAAGGAGGCATCCGCGTGAGCAGCGGCATTTCCCTCGTGATCGAGCTGACGATCCTCGTTCTCGCCATCTTCCTCGGCTTCGAGGTGATCTCGAAGGTGCCCGCGATGCTGCACACGCCGCTGATGTCGGGCACGAACTTCATCCACGGCATCATCATCGTCGGCGCGATCGTGGTGCTCGGCGGCGCCGACGACACGTTCCTCAAGATCGTCGGCTTCGTCGCGATGGTGCTCGCCACCGCGAACGTGGTGGGCGGCTGGTTCGTGACCGACCGGATGCTGGAGATGTTCAAGCGGCGCCCTGAGCCGCGGAAGGAGACCACGGAGAAGTGATCTCCGACCCGGACGTCATCGGCCTGCTCTACCTCTTCACGATCATCTGCTTCATCCTGGCGCTGCGCTTCCTCTCCTCCCCGAAGCACGCGCGCAAGGGCAACTGGGTCGGCGGCGTCGGCATGCTGGTCGCCATCGCGACGACGCTCTCGCTCGACGGCGTCGGCAACTGGGTGTTGCTGGCGGTCGGCGGCCTGATCGGCTCCGTCGTCGGGATCGTCGGGGCGCGCAAGGTGAAGATGACGGCGATGCCGCAGATGGTGGCCCTCTTCAACGGGGTCGGCGGCGGCGCGGCCGCGCTCGTCGCGCTCTCGGAGTTCCACGTCTCCTCGGGCGACATGGCGACCGACGCGATCGTCTCCACGGTGCTGTCCGCCCTGATCGGCTCGATCTCGTTTGCCGGCTCGCTCGTGGCCTTCGCGAAGCTGCAGGAGCTCGTCAGCGGCCGTCCGATCACCTTCCCCGGCCAGAACGTGTTCAACATCGGCGTGCTCGGCGGTGCGGTCGCGCTCGGGGCCGCGGCGATCGCGGGCGTCGACCAGCAGTGGGTGCTGTGGGCGCTGATCGCACTCGCCCTCGTCTTCGGCGTGCTGTTCGTGCTCCCGATCGGCGGCGCCGACATGCCCGTCGTGATCTCGCTCCTGAACGCGTTCACGGGGCTCGCCGCCTCCGCCACGGGCTTCGTGCTCGACAGCACGGTGCTGATCGTGGCGGGCATGCTCGTCGGCGCGTCCGGCACGATGCTGACGCTGCTGATGGCGAAGGCGATGAACCGCTCGGTCACGAACGTGCTGTTCGGGGCCTTCGGGCAGGTGCAGGCAGGAGCCGGGTCGACGATGCGCGCCGACGACGGCCGCACCGTCCGGGCGACCACGCCCGAGGACGTCGCCGTGCAGCTCTCGTTCGCCCGCAAGGTGGTCGTCGTCCCGGGCTACGGGATGGCGGTCGCCCAGGCGCAGCACGACGTGCGGCAGCTCGCGGAGCTGCTGGAGGAGAAGGGCGTCGACGTCGAGTACGCGATCCATCCCGTGGCCGGTCGCATGCCGGGCCACATGAACGTCCTCCTGGCCGAGGCGAACGTCCCGTACGAGGCGCTCAAGGAGATGGACGAGATCAACCCGGAGTTCCCACAGACGGACGTGGCGCTCGTGATCGGCGCCAACGACGTGACGAACCCGGCCGCCCGCTACGACACGGCGAGCCCCATCTACGGCATGCCGATCCTCGACGTCGACAAAGCGACGAGCGTGATCGTGATGAAGCGGTCGATGAACCCTGGCTTCGCCGGCATCGACAACGAGCTCTATCTGGAGCCGCAGACGACGATGCTGTTCGGCGATGCCAAGGACTCCGTCGTCAAGCTGATCGCCGCCGTCAAGCAGACGTGATCCGCGACGAAGAGTCGCTGCGCAAGCTCCTCGGGGAGCCGTCCGAGCTCGTCAACGCGAAGGTCAGCGACCGGCTCAACGAGGTGACCCGCCGGTTCGTCGACCGGTCGCCGTTCGTGCTGCTCGCGACGGCAGCGGCCGACGGCAGCTGCGACGTCAGCCCACGCGGCGACCCGCCCGGGTTCGTGCGCGTGCTCGACGAGCGGACGCTGCTGATCCCCGAGCGGCCGGGCAACCGCCTCGCCGACTCGCTGCGGAACATCCTCGTCAACCCTCACGTGGGGCTGCTGTTCGTGATCCCCGGTGTGGGCGACACGCTTCGCGCGAACGGCCGCGCGACGCTCGTGACCGACCCCGAGCTGCTGGAGCCGTCCGCCGTCGAGGGGAAGACACCGAAGCTCGGCATCCTCGTCGAGGTCGACCAGGTGTTCACGCACTGCTCCAAGGCGTTCATCCGCTCGCAACTCTGGAACCCGGACCAGTTCGTCGACCGCGCCGAGCTGCCGAGCTCCGGCGAGGTGCACCGCAGCCTGAACCCGTCCTTCGACGCCGAGGCGTACGACGCCGAGCGCGCCGAGCGCTACGCGAGGCGTGAACGCCTGTACTGATCAGGGCGTGCGCCTGCGGAGGGTCGCGGCGCCGAGACCGAGGGCCAGGGCGGTGGCTCCCAGGGTGACGCCGACGTCGGCCCAGAAGCGCCCTCCCAGCGAGGCGTCGTGGGCTGCCCGGTCGAGCGCGTCGAACGAGTAGGTCAGGGGCAGCGCGGCCGAGACCCACTGCAGCCAGTCGGCCATCTGGTCGCGTGCGACGAAGAGACCGCAGAGCAGGATCTGCGGCAGCACGAAGGCCGGCATGAACTGCACGGCCTGGAACTCGGTGCGGGCGAAGGCGCTGACGAAGAGCCCGAAGGCCATCCCGAGCACCGCGTTCGCGACGGCGAGCAGGACGACCACGGCCTTCGAGTTGCCCGCCTGCAGGTCGAGCAGCCCGAAGCCGACGATCGAGACGATCGTCGCCTGCACGACGGCGACGAGCGCGAAGGCGATCCCGTAGCCGAGCAGCAGGTCGAGCTTGCGCAGCGGCGTCGTCAGGAGCCGCTCCAACGTGCCCGAGGTGCGCTCCCGCAGCATCGTGATGGAGGTGACGAGGAACATGCTGATCAGCGGGAAGAGGCCGAGCATCGGCACCCCGACCTGCTGGAACACCTGCTTGCGCCCGGCGAAGAGCTGGTCGACGAGCAGGATCAGGACACAGGGCACGACCAGCAGGAGGGCGACCGTACGGGGGTCGCGGCGGAGCTGGCCGATCACCCGCGCCGCCGTCGCCAGGGTGCGCGACAGGCTCATGCGGCTTCCCCACCCTCGATCAGGCGCAGGAACGCACCGTCGAGATCCGTGGCGTGCGTGCGCTCGAGCAGTGCGTCCGGCGTCAGCGCGGCCAGGATCCTCCCCTCCCGCAGCAGCAGCAGCCGGTCGCAGCGGGCCGCCTCGTCCATCACGTGGCTCGAGACGAGCAGCGTCGTGCCGCCGTCGGCGAGCTCGTGGAAGAAGTCCCAGAGATCGCGGCGCAGCACCGGGTCGAGGCCGACCGTGGGCTCGTCGAGCACGAGCACCTCCGGCTCGTTGAGCAGCGCGGTGGCGAGCGACACCCGCGCCCGCTGGCCGCCGGACAGCCGCCCCACGAGCCGGTTCGCCTCACCGCCGAGGTCGACGCGATCGATCACCTCGGCGACACGCGCCTGCGGCGCCGACAGCACACGGGCGAAGTAGGTGAGGTTCTCGCGCACGGACAGGTCGGCGTAGACGGCAGGTGTCTGGGTGACGTAGCCGACCCGGCTCCGCAGCTCGGCAGCGCCCGCCGGGAGCCCGAGCACGCTCACCTCCCCTCCCTCGACGATCTGCACGCCGACGACGGCGCGGATGAGTGTCGACTTGCCGCTGCCGCTGGGGCCGAGCAGGCCGGTGACGAGGCCTCGCTCCACCGAGACCGAGATGCCGGGGAGAACCAGGGTGCCACCGCGCACGACACGAAGCTCCCGGATCGCGATGGCGGCGTCCATGCGTCGATTTCATCACGCGCCGAGTAGGCTTGCCCGGTGACCGTTCCGTTCTTCTCCGGCGCCGACGTGGAGCGGGCCGTGTCGCCGCAGGAGGCGTACGAGGCGGTGAAGGCCGCGTTCGTCGCGCATGCGCGCGGCGAGTGGACGATGCCGCCCAAGCTGTACGTGACGAACTACCCGGCCGGCGATTTCCGTGCCATGCCTGCGCTCGGGGGCGGCCATGCGCTGCTGAAGTGGGTGACGTCGTTCCCCGGCAACCCGGCGCAGGGGTTGCCGACGGTGACGGGCCTCGTGCTGCTCTCGAACGCGGAGACAGGTCAGCTGGAGGCGGTGCTGGCCGCCGCTGCGGTGACTGCGCTTCGCACGGCTGCGGCCGGCGTGATCGCGGCCGAGACGCTGTGCCGTGCGGGCGCCGAGTCCACCGCGGTGGTCGGGTGCGGCGTCAACGGCGCCGAGACCGTTCGCATGTTCCGGGCGCGCGGGGCGGACGTGGTCGTCTGGGACCTCGACGCAGCTCGTGCCGAGGCGGTCGCCGAGCGGTTCGGTGCCTGTGTGGCGCCGTCACGGGAGGAAGCGCTCGCCTGCGACGTGGTGGTCACGGTGACGCCGGGCAAGGAGGTGCTGTTCCCGGAGGGGTCGCTGCGCGAGGGCCAGCACGTGTCTCTGATGGGCGCCGACGGCCCCGGCAAGGCCGAGGTCGCCGTGGCCGAGCTCGCTCGCGCCGAGCTCTTCTGCGACGACTGGGAGCAGGCGAGCCACGGCGGCGAGCTGGCGGCGGGCGTGGAGGCGGGGCTCGTGACCCGCAAGCGGGTGACCGAGCTCGGCCGGATCCTCGCGGGCGAGGCGGAGGGCCGGCGGAGCACGAGCGACATCACCCTCTTCGACTCGACCGGCCTCGCGATCCAGGATCTCGCGATCGCAAAGGTAGCCGCCGCCAGGGCCGGCGAGCTCGACCTCGCCCGGCTCGCGCTCTGACACATCGGGCGGCAGGGTGCCCGCGCACGGCAGCCTCCTGATCCCGCCGGCCCCGGTGGCCGTCGGCGCTGTAGCTTGCGCTCGTGAGGGTCAAGCGGATCGGCTACGTGGGTACGCGCACGAACGACGTGGACGGCATGACCTCGTTCTTCCGCGATGTGCTCGGGCTCGACGCCGTGAGCGACGGCGAGATGGTGACGTTCCAGCGCCTCCCGACGCATCGCCACGATCTCGTCGAGGTGTACGCGCATGAATACCGCGACACCCGCCTGATTCCGGACGAAGCCGACTTCGTGATCGCTTTTGTCGTCGACGACATCCGCGAGGCGATGGCGGAGGTTCGGGCAGCAGGACTCGAGCTCGTCAACGAGCCGGTGTGGGCGGCGGAGGCCTTTGACGAGCCTGCGTACGGAGAGCTCGCGTGGTTCTGGGTGCGTGCACCGGACGGGCGCATCTACGCGATCCAGCAGATCCCCGACTGAACGCCGGCCCGCAGCCAGAGCCTCGAGCGATATCACCTCACGCTTGCACCCGGAGCGTCCGAGCGCCCCCAGCCGATGTCGGACTTGCAGCCCCACCGCTGGACGAGCATCCGGGCGCCCCGATACCCTGTCGCAGCGCTCTCGGTCCTACCGGGTAAACAGTCTTCCAATGCCCCTCTGACGACTTCCACGTCGCCGTCGGTCACCTTGATCGGCGGTCTCGTCGTCGGTCGACCAGCGCGTCGCGGATGCTCGCGTTCTTGATGCCAGCGGACGCCAGAAGAAACCTCATGCTGCCTCCCGGAATGATCGCTGCAGCCGAGAACGCCCCCCGGGACAGCGGCGGGCCGCGCTAGTTGCCTGTGCGGTCGCGGTGCCTGCAACCGGGCCAGCAGCAGGGCCGGCGCTGGCCTTCCTCCAATTCCTCCTGCGTTCGCCGAATCCGGCGCGCTCGGGTGGTCTCCTGCTTGGCATCCTCGACCCAGCAGATGAACTCGTTCCGGGCCAACGGCGTGATGTCGTTCCATGCGTCGAGCGCCGTCGCGTTGGACAGCAGTTGCTCACGGAGGTCCGTGGGCAGTTCATGCACCACCCCACTGGGAAGGCTCTGGCCGCTCATCCACACATCGTAATTGCGCGACTGAGGAACCGCCGTTCACCGATGGGCCCTTATGGAGAAGGACGGCGCGTTCCGGGGCCCTCAGCCGATTCGCTCCGCCGCCAGCTGCAGTGTCTCTCGGTGCCGATCGGCTGGCGGGAACGCGCCGCCCATTGACCGGTCGGCATGAGTCACACACATCGGCCCGTCACGACTCCGGCTCCGTGGGCCTAAGATCGGCCTGGCGCAGCACCCAAACCACCACGGCAGGAGGACCGATGCCCACAGTCATGGCGTATCACAGTGTGAAGGACAGAGATCACTGGCTCGCTTCGCCGAAGCGCGAGGAGTTCTTCGGCCCTGTTGGCGTGACCAACATCCGGACATTCGTCGACCCCGAGAACGCCTCTCGCGTAGGGCTGATCATGGACGTCGCGGACATGGACGCCATGATGGCGGCAATGCAAACCGATGCTGCTGGTGAGGCGATGGCCCACGACGGCGTGCTTCCCGAGACGCTCGTGCTGCTCGTGGAGGCGTAGCTCTCCGCTGCGGAGAGCTCCGGACGGAGAAGTCGTGGACGGCCGAGCCTGCTACGACTCTGCCGGCGTCACCAAGCAGCCTGGACTGGTTGGCTGAGCACCTCGCGCGGCTCGCGCTCCGAGCGTCAGCGCGATCATCGGGTGAGAGCAGGCTGGCTCAGACCGTTATTGGCAGCGCCGCTTGCCTCGAACCCGGCTACCTGTACGGGTCGTCGAGGAACGGAAGGGCTTTGTGACCGAACTTCTTGATGACGTTCTCGGCGAAGGCCTCACGCCTTTCGGCAGCCCTCCGCGCCATCTGCTGCGCCTCGTACTCCTCGCCCTGCAGGCCAGGGTGCGGTTCCTCATCCTTCCTACGGAAGAGGCGATCCAGGAACCTCATGCAAAGAGCATATGACGCCCTGCATCCGACCGTATCCGTGTGACGTACGGATCCGCAGCCGAGATCCGGCGGCGCGGCGTGAACCTTGCCGGCAGGACCACGCGAAGGCCCGCCCGGTACCGCAGGCGGGCCTTCGGTGCGATTAGGCAGTTGGGACTGGGGCTGTGGACACTGCCGTGGTGGTGCCCGTCGCGGGGGGCTCGGTGCTTCCGGAGTCGAGCCGGAACGGCGGGTAGGTGTCGGTCATCAGGCCCGCGTAGGCGACGACCCGGAAGACCCAGCGATTCAGGCCGAGGACGAAGTCAAAGAGCGACCGGGGGTAGCGACCCGTGAAGAGCAAGGCGAGTCCGGCAAAGAGCACGAGCAAGCCGATCAGGCCACCGCCGGTGGCGTAGAGCCAGCCGTCGCCGCCCTCTGACCAGGCTGACCAGGCTCCGCCGGTGAAGATCGCGACGATCACGTACTGCGGAATTGCGAGGAGCCACCACTTGACGAGGACAAGCCCGCGCGAGAGCCGCTCGGGGTACTCGACTTCGAGCCTCGCAGGGTACGCCGTGTCATCGGCAAGGGAGAAGGGCGGGTACTTGTCCGTGCCGAGGGCGCTGTAGGAGTAGAAGCACACGCGCCACGACCAGCGGAGGACGCCGACGTTGAAGTCGAAGATGCCGCGGGGGTAGCGGCCGGTGAAGAGGATCGCGAAGCCCGCGACAACGGTCGAGACCACGAAGCCGATCCAGAGGAAGAGGAGAACGATGAAGTGCGGGATCGCGAGCAGCCACTTGAAGAGCCACTGCCAGCGTCCCACGTCGGGATCGAGCTCGCCGGTGAGGCGAATCGGAAAGGCGGCTTGTGGAGAGGTCATGTTCTGGTGCTCCTTCGGTTTGCGTGCATGGTGGAGCTGGGCATCTGCCACCAGCTTCGCAGCTCCGGGCGCCCGGCACAGTGCGGCTAACCCCCGTGTTCTTCCGGAGCTCAGCCCAGCGAGGGCCCAGAACCCGAATCAGAATGAAGCCTTGTGCCGCCTGGACGCGCTGTGCGCGCACGCTGCTTCGTCCTCGGTCGCCCCGATAGCGCTGCTATCGGGGCTCCCTGCGTCCTCGCAGCGCACGCGCCCATCACGC
>Ga0209797_10001545_pt1 | contig 11584 bp, 10 predicted proteins | sample DOMMetBare3Fresh_2_FD_187472 | JGI IMG/M metagenome (GOLD analysis project Ga0209797, IMG submission 187472) | Wetland sediment microbial communities from St. Louis River estuary, USA, under dissolved organic matter induced mercury methylation -... | ecosystem: Environmental > Aquatic >...
GGCGACCGCGCCGAGCAGCAGTCCGAAGACCAGGGCGGCTCTCGGGGTCACCGACCCGACGGCCAGGGGCCGCCGACCGGTGCGGACCATCACGGCGTCGATGTCCCGATCGAGGAAGGAGTTGAGGGTGTTCGCGCTCCCAGCGGCCAGCGTGCCGCCCAGCAGGGTCCACCCGACCAGGCCGAGCGGCGGGACTCCGTCGGCGGCCAGGAACATCGCCGGCACCGTGGTGACGAGCAGCAGCTCGATGATCCGCGGCTTGGTGAGGGCCAGGTAGACCCCGAATCGCTGGGTCAGTCGGCCCACCGCGGAACCAGGCGTCAGGAGGGACGCACGATGGTCGACGGCGGTCACGGCACCCTTCTCGCCACGAGCGGACCCCGGCGGCGCACACGCCACCAGAAGGCTCGGTCATCGTATCGGTAGGCTCGCCCGGGTCGGATCCGCCGTCCGCGGACCGGCCTGTTGCCGGGAGGAGCACCGTCGAGGTGGACGCGAGGACGAGCACGGACGAGCTGGTGTGGGACGAGCTCGACGACCGGGCGGTGGCCACGATCCGCGGCCTGGCCATGGACGCGGTCGAGAAGGTCGGCAACGGGCACCCGGGCACGGCGATGAGCCTGGCCCCTGCCGCCTACCTGCTGTTCCAGCGCTTCCTGCGGCACGACCCGGCCGACCCCGACTGGCCCGGCCGCGACCGGTTCGTGTTGTCGGCCGGACACAGCAGCCTGACCCTGTACATCCAGCTCTACCTGTCCGGCTACGACCTGGGGCTGGCCGACCTGCAGGCGTTCCGGACCTGGGCCAGCCGGACCCCCGGGCACCCCGAGCGGGGCCACACGCCCGGGGTCGAGACGACCACGGGCCCACTCGGCCAGGGCGTCGCCACCGCCGTCGGCATGGCCATGGCCGCCCGTCGTGAGCGTGGCCTGTTCGACCCGGACGCGCCGGCCGGGTCCAGCCCGTTCGACCACACCATCTGGACCATCTGCTCCGACGGCGACATGCAGGAGGGCGTCTCGGGAGAGGCATCGTCGCTGGCCGGTCGCCAGCAGCTCGGTCACCTGGTCGCGATCTGGGACGACAACCACATCTCGATCGAGGACGACACGGCGGTGGCGTTCTCCGAGGACGTCGTCGCCCGCTACGCGGCCTACGGGTGGCACACCCAACGGGTGGACATGCTGCCCGACGGGCAGGTCGACGTCGTCGGCCTGGCGCGGGCCCTGGCTGCGGCCGTTGCCGAAACCGCGCGGCCGTCGTTCATCGCCCTGCGCAACGTGATCGCCTGGCCGGCGCCGAACGCGCGCAACACGGGCAAGGCGCACGGGTCGGCTCTGGGCGCCGCCGAGGTCGCGGCGACCAAGCGGCTCCTGGGCTTGGACCCCGAGCGGACCTTCCAGGTCGACGACGAGGTGCTGGCCCACGCGCGCGGGGTCGCCGACCGTGGCCGCCGGCTGCGCACGACCTGGGACGCCGCCTTCCAGCGCTGGCGCGCCGAGCAGCCCGAACGGGCCGCCCTGTTCGACCGGCTGCGCGCGCACCGGCTGCCGGAGGGCTGGGAGGACGCCGTGCCGGTCTTCCCCGCGGACGCGGCCGGGATGGCCACCCGCAAGGCCTCCGGCGAGGTGCTCACCGCGCTGGCGCCGGTGCTGCCCGAGCTGTGGGGAGGCTCGGCCGACCTGGCGGAGTCCAACAACACCACGATGAAGGGGGAGCCGTCGTTCCTGCCCGACGGTGTGCAGACCAAGGACTGGCGTGGCGGCCCCTACGGCCGGACCTTGCACTTCGGCATCCGCGAGCACGCGATGGGCGCGATCCTCAACGGGATCGCGGTGCACGGGCCCACCCGTCCCTACGGCGGAACGTTCCTGGTGTTCAGCGACTACATGCGCGGCGCCGTTCGGCTCGCCGCGATCATGCAGGCCGCCGTCACCTACGTGTGGACCCACGACTCGATCGGTCTCGGCGAGGACGGGCCCACGCACCAGCCGGTGGAGCACCTGGCCGCGCTGCGCGCGATGCCCGGACTGGCCATCGTCCGGCCCGCCGACGCCAACGAGACCGCGCAGGCGTGGGCGGAGATCCTGCGGCGGCGCCAGCCGGTCGGGCTCGCGCTGAGCCGGCAGAACCTCCCGGTGCTCGACCGCACCCGGCTGGCGGACCCCGCGCTGACCGCGCGGGGGGGCTACGTGCTCGCCGAGGCGTCGTCCGGCTCTCCCGCCGTCCTGCTGCTGGCGACCGGTTCGGAGGTCGCCCTCGCCCTGAACGCCCGGGAGACCCTCGAGGCCGACGGCGTCCCGACGCGCGTGGTGTCGCTGCCCTGCCTGGAGTGGTTCGACGAGCAGGACGACGGGTACAAGGAGCAGGTGCTGCCGCCGGGCGTTCGGGCCAGGGTGTCGGTCGAGGCGGGCGTCGCCCAGCCCTGGTACCGCTACGTGGGCGATGCCGGCCGCTGCGTCTCGCTCGAGCACTTCGGCGGCTCCGCCGACCAGGCGACGCTGTACCGCGAGTTCGGGCTCACCTCGGATGCCGTGGTCGAGGCCGCGCGAGCGAGCCTGGCGGCGACCCGATGACCGACCCGAGACCCCACCAGGAGGGCCTGTGACCGACAATCCCTCGCTCGCCGCGCTGGCCGCCGCCGGCGTGTCGGTCTGGTTGGACGACCTGAGCCGGCACCGGCTGGCCTCCGGCGGCCTCGCCGAGCTCGTGCGCGGCCAGGGGGTCGTGGGCGTGACCACCAACCCCACGATCTTCGAGCAGGCACTCCGCTCGGGCGGCGACTACGCCGACCAGGTGCACGATCTGGCGGTGCGGGGCGTCACGGTCGACGAGGCCGTCCGGATGATCACCACCTACGACGTGCGCTGGGCCTGCGACGTGCTCCGCCCGGCCTCCGACGCCTCGCAGGGCGTCGACGGCCGAGTCTCCATCGAGGTCGACCCCCGCAAGGCCCGCGACACCGAGGCGACCGTCGCCGAGGCGCGCGGGCTCTGGTGGCTGGTCGACCGGCCGAACCTGCTGGTGAAGATCCCCGCGACGGTCGAGGGACTGCCGGCGATCACCCGCGCGCTGGCCGACGGGATCAGCGTCAACGTCACGCTGATCTTCAGCCTGGACCGCTACCGGGCGGTGATGGAGGCCCACCTGGCCGGCCTGGAGCAGGCCCAGCTGGCCGGTCGCGACCTGTCCGGGATCGGCTCCGTCGCGTCCTTCTTCGTCAGCCGGGTCGACACCGAGGTCGACGCCCGGCTGGAGGCCATCGGCACGGCCGAGGCCCTGGCCCTGCGGGGGAAGGCCGCGATCGCGAACGCCCGGCTGGCCTACGAGCTGTTCGAGCTGACCCTCGCCTCGCCACGATGGCAGGCGCTCGCCGCCGCGGGGGCCCGCCCGCAGCGGCCCCTGTGGGCGTCGACCGGCGTGAAGAACCCCGACTACGAGGACACCCGGTACGTCGTCGACCTGGTGGCCCCGGGGACGGTCAACACGATGCCGGAGAAGACGCTGGACGCGGTGGCCGACCACGGCAGGGTGACCGCGGACACCGTGCGCCCGGCCTATGCCGACGCTCGCGCGGTGCTCGACCGACTGGCCGCGGTCGGCGTCGACTACGACGACGTCGTCGCGGTGCTGGAGGAGGAGGGCGTCACCAAGTTCGAGACCTCCTGGCAGCAGCTGCTCGATGCGCTGGCGGCCGCGCTGGCCCCCTCCTCGACGAGAGGCTGACCGGTGACCACCAACCCGCTGCGCGACCCCCGAGACCGCCGGCTGCCTCGAGTCGCCGGCCCCTGCGGGATGGTGATCTTCGGGGTGACCGGTGACCTGTCCCGCAAGAAGCTGATGCCGGCGATCTACGACCTGGCCAACCGCGGGCTGCTGCCGCCGGGGTTCGCCCTGGTCGGGTTCGCCCGACGGGACTGGGCCGACCAGGACTTCATGCAGGTGGTCCATGACTCGGTGAAGGAGCACGCGCGCACCCCGTTCCGGGAGGACGTCTGGAACCAGCTGTGCGAGGGCCTGCGCTTCGTGCCCGGTGAGTTCGGCGACGACCAGGCGTTCGCCACCCTGCGGGCCACGATCGCGGAGCTCGACCGGACTCGCGGCACCGGCGGCAACCACGCCTTCTACCTGTCGGTGCCCCCCAAGTTCTTCCCGGACGTGATCCGCCAGCTCAAGGAGAGCGGCCTCGCCGACGGACCGGAGGACGCCTGGCGCCGGGTGGTGGTCGAGAAGCCGTTCGGCCACGACCTGGCCAGCGCCCAGGAGCTGAACACGGTCATCGGGGAGGTCTTCCCCTCCGGCTCGGTGTTCCGCATCGACCACTACCTCGGCAAGGAGACGGTCCAGAACATCCTCGCCCTGCGGTTCGCCAACGAGCTGTTCGAACCGGTCTGGAACGCCAACTACGTCGACCACGTGCAGATCACGATGGCCGAGGACGTCGGCATCGGGGGGCGAGCCGGCTACTACGACGGCATCGGGGCCGCCCGCGACGTCATCCAGAACCATCTGCTCCAGCTGCTGGCGCTGACGGCGATGGAGGAGCCGGTGTCCTTCGCCGCGTCCTCCGTCCGGGTGGAGAAGGAGAAGGTGCTCTCGGCGGTGCGACTGCCCGACGATCTGGCGGCGCACAGCGCCCGCGGGCAGTACGCGAGCGGGTGGCAGGGCGGCGTCCCTGTCGACGGCTACCTCCAGGAGGAGGGCATCCCCCCCGACTCGACCACCGAGACCTACGCCGCGCTGCGGCTCGACATCGACACCCGCCGGTGGGCGGGCGTGCCCTTCTACCTGCGCACCGGGAAACGGCTCGGCCGTCGGGTCACCGAGGTCGCCGTCGTCTTCAAGCGCGCACCGCACCTGCCGTTCGAGACCACCGCGACCGAGGAGCTCGGGCAGAACGCGCTCGTCGTGCGGGTGCAGCCGGACGAAGGCCTGTCCCTGCGGTTCGGCTCGAAGGTCCCCGGCACCGCGATGGAGGTCCGTGACGTGACGATGGACTTCGCCTACGGCGACACCTTCGTCGAGGCCAGCCCGGAGGCCTACGAGCGGCTCATCCTGGACGTGCTCATCGGCGAGGCGCCGCTGTTCCCCCGGCACGAGGAGGTGGAGCTGTCCTGGGGCATCCTCGACCCGGTCGAGGCGTTCTGGGCCGGTCAGGGGCAGCCGCAGGCCTACTCGGCCGGCATGTGGGGGCCGCCCTCCGCCGACGAGATGCTGGCGCGCGACGGCCGGCAGTGGAGGCGGCCGTGATCGTCGACCTCACCGACACGACGGCGGCCGCCATCGCGGCGGCCCTGGTGAAGGCCCGGCATGCCGCGGGGGTTCCGGCCATGGGCATGGTCATGACCCTGGCCATCGTGGCCAGCGAGGCCGAGCACTACGACGCCCTGCGCGCCGCTCAGGACGCCGCCCGCGAGCACCCGTCCCGGATCCTGGTCACCATCCTGCGCCCCGGCCGGATGGCCCCCAGGCTGGACGCCGAGGTGCGCTTCCTCGGGGACTCGGGGCCGGGTGAGACCGTGGTCATGCGTCTGCACGGCGAGCTCGCCGAGCACGCCCAGTCGGTGCTCGTCCCCCTGCTGCTGCCCGACGCGCCGGTCTTGGTGTGGTGGCCCGGCGCGTCGCCGGAGGTGCCCACGGTCGACCGCGTGGGAGCCCTCGCCCAGCGCCGGGTGACCGACGCGGCCGCAGCGACCGACCCGCTCGCCGAGCTCGCCCGGCGGGCGACCGGCCACGCCGACGGCGACACCGACCTGGCGTGGAGCCGGATCACCGGCTGGCGCACCCTGCTCGCCGCCGCGCTCGACCAGCCGTTCTCGCCCCCGACCGGTGGCCGGGTGGGGTGCGAGCCCGGGAGCCCCAGCGCCGAGCTGCTCGCCCGCTGGCTGCAGGTTCGTCTCGGCGTCGCGGTGGCCCGGGTCGACACCGACGGCCCCGGGATCACCGACGTGGTCCTGCACACCCCCGACGGCGACATCACCGTCAGCCGTCCGGACGGACGCGTCGCCCACCTGCAGCGGCCCGGCGAGCCGGAGCGCCAGGTTGCCCTCCGACAGCGGGAGACAGCCGAGATCATCGCCGAGGAGATGCGCCGGCTGGACCCCGACGAGGTCTACGGCGAGGTGCTCACGTCGGCTCCCGCCGCGGCGCCATGACCACGCCCGAGGTCCTGGTCCACCGTGATGCCGGTCTGCTGGCCGAGGCGGCGGCAGCCCGCCTGGTCACCCGGCTGGTCGACGTGCAGACCTCGCGTGGCTGGGCCGCCCTGGCGCTCACCGGCGGCGGCGTCGGCACCGCCGTGCTGGCGGCCATCGCGGCGAGCCCGGCGAGGGACGCCGTCGACTGGCGGCGGCTGACGCTGTGGTGGAGCGACGAGCGGTTCCTCCCCGCTGGCCATGCCGACCGGAACGAGACCGCCGCGCGGACGGCCCTGCTCGATCGCGTGCCCATCGACCCGGCCCGGCTCCACCCCATGCCGGCCAGCGACTCCTCGGACGGCGACGACCCTGAGGCGGCTGCCGAGCGGTACGCAGGGCTGCTGGCGGCCTCGGCCCAGCCGGGCGACCGGGGTGGCATGCCGACGATCGACGTCATGCTGCTCGGGCTGGGCCAGGACGCGCACGTCGCGTCGTTGTTCCCGGAGCAGCCCGCGCTGCACGAGACCGAGCGCACCGTGGTCGCCGTGCGCGGCGCGCCCAAGCCTCCGACGACTCGGCTCACCCTCACCCTCCCGGCCATCCGCAGCGCCGTCGAGGTCTGGCTGGTGGCTGCGGGCGTCGACAAGGCCCGCGCGGTCCGCCTGGCGTTGTCCGAGGCGGGGGTGTTCCAGGTACCGGCCGCCGGGGCCAGGGGTCGTCAACGGACCCTCGTGCTGCTCGACGAGCCCGCGGCGTCAGCGCTGCCGCCGCAGCTGCGACGGCTCGCCAGCCCCTGACCCGAGGGCCGTGGCGTCAGCGCTTGTTGCGCAGCTTGTCGAGCGCCTCTTCGAGGATCGCCTCGCCGTCGACGTCGCTGCGCCGCTCGCGGACGTAGGCCAGGTGGGTCTTGTACGGCTCGCTGCGCGGCGGGGCGGGGGGGTTCTCCGGGTCCGGGCCGGCCGGCCAGCCGCAGCGCGGGCAGTCCCAGGAGTCCGGGATCGCCGCCTCGGCGGCGAAGGACGGCTCGGTCTCGTGGCCCCTCGCGCAGTAGAAGGTCACCCGCTGCCGCGGGGCCGACTCGCCCCGCTCGGCCTCCCCCATGGGGCCCGCCCCGACCCGGCTGCCGCGAATCGCACTGCCACCGGCCACCCCGTCACACTCCTCCGTAGTCGGGCCGGCAGACGACCGGCGGGCTCTCGGCGCCGAGCGTATCCGACGTCCGGCCGGTCAGCTCTTCAGGGCCAGGCCGAGCAGCACGATCGACGTCGTCCAGATGAGGGCGAGGGCGATGGTGATCCGGTCGAGGTTGCGCTCGGCGACGGACGAGCCGCCGACCGACGAGGTCACCCCGCCGCCGAACATGTCGGACAGCCCGCCGCCCTTCCCCTTGTGGAGCAGGACGAGCAGGACCAGCAGCAGACTGGTCAGGACGAGGGTGCCGCCGAGCGCGTATTCCATCCAGCCCATCAGGTGACGTGCCTCTCCTCCGGGTAGTGGCAGGCGACCAGGTGCCCCGGGGTGATCGCCCGCAGCTCCGGCTTCTCGGTCCGGCACAGCTCGGTCGCCTTCCAGCACCGGGTGTGGAACCGGCAGGCCGGCGGCGGGTTGATCGGGCTCGGGAGGTCGCCGGACAGCAGGATACGCTCCCGGCTCTTCTCCTTGGCGGGGTCCGGCACGGGGACGGCGGACATCAGGGCGTGGGTGTACGGGTGCAGCGGGTGCTCGTAGAGCGTGTCCCGGTCCGCCGACTCCATGACCTGACCGAGGTACATCACCGCCACGCGGTCGGCCATGTGCCGCACCACGGACAGGTCGTGGGCGATGAACAGGTAGGCCAGGTCGAACTCGTTCTGCAGGTCCTCGAGCAGGTTGATGACCTGGGCCTGGATCGAGACGTCCAGGGCGGACACCGGCTCGTCGGCGACGATCAGCTTCGGCTGCAGCGCCAGCGCCCGCGCCACGCCGATCCGCTGGCGCTGGCCGCCGGAGAACTCGTGCGGGTAGCGGTTGTAGTGCTCCGGGTTCAGTCCGACCAGCTCGAGCAGCTCCTGCACCCGCTTCTTGGTGCCTTGCGGCGGCTTCATGTTCTGCAGCTCGAGCGCGGTGCCCACGATCGTCCCGACGGTGTGCCGCGGGTTCAGCGACGAGAACGGGTCCTGGAAGATCATCTGGACGTCCCGCCGCAGCGGGCGCATCTCGCGCATCGAGATGTGGGAGATGTCCCGACCGTCGAAGATGATCGAGCCGTCGGTGGGCTCGAGCAGCCGCGCGATCAGCCGACCGAGCGTCGACTTCCCGCACCCGGACTCCCCTACGACGCCGAGGGTCTCACCGCTGGCCACCGTCAGGTCGACGCCGTCGACGGCCTGCACGGCGCCGACCTTGTGCTGGAAGAAGATGCCGCGGGTGACCGGGAAGTGCTTCTTCAGCTTGGACACCTGCAGCAGCGGCGCGCCTCCCGCGGAGGGTGCCGCAGCGGAGGCGTCGGCGGTGGAGGTGCTCACGGCGTGGTCTCCTGCCTGGGGCTGGTCACAGCGTGGGGGCGATCTCGTCGCGGAAGATGGTGGCCCGATCGGCTGGTGGAAGATGACAGGCCACCAGGTGGTCGGCGGTCGTCTCCTCCAGGTCCGGTCGGTCGGTGCGACACCGTGCACCGACCCGGCTGGCGTACGGGCAGCGCGGGTGGAACGAGCAGCCGCTGGGGACGCTGATCAGGCTGGGCGGGGTGCCGGGGATTGGCCGCAGCCGTTCCTCGCGCACCCGGTCCAGCCGGGTGACCGAGCCGAGCAGACCCCAGGCGTACGGGTGCTCGGGACGGTAGAACACCTCGTCGGCCGGGCCGTACTCGGCGGCCCGCCCGCCGTACATGACCAGCACGTCGTCGGCGATCTCGGCCACCACGCCCAGGTCGTGGGTGATGATGATGATCGCCGAGCCGAACTCCTCCTGCAGGTCGACCATCAGGTCGATGATCTGCGCCTGGACGGTCACGTCGAGCGCGGTGGTCGGCTCGTCGGCGATGAGCAGCGACGGGTCGTTCACCAGGGCCATCGCGATCATCGCCCGCTGGCGCATACCACCGGAGAACTGGTGGGCGTAGTCGTCGTAGCGCTTGTCCGGGTTGGGGATCCCGACCCGGCGCAGCATCTCGATCGCCCGGTCCCTCCGCTCCTGCCTCGAGGCGTCGGGGTGGTGCACCTGGAACGCCTCGGAGATCTGGGCCCCCACCTTGAAGTACGGGTGCAGGGCCGAGAGCGGGTCCTGGAAGATCATCGCCATCTTCGAGCCGCGCAGGCGGCGTACGTCGTCCGCGTCGGCGTGCACCAACTCCTCGCCGTCCAGCCAGATCTCGCCCTCGATCCGCGCCGTCGTGCCCTTGTGCAGGCCGAGGATCGCCTGGCTGGTCACGCTCTTGCCCGAACCGGACTCCCCCACGATGCCGAGTGTCTGGTTCCGGTCGAGCTGGAACGAGATCCCGTCGACCGACTTCACCAGGCCGTCGTCGGTCGGGAAGTGCACCCGGAGGTCACGGACGTCGAGAAACGCCCGCGGCGCGGGGCTCGGTGGCGTGACGGCTTCTTCGATCACGGCGGACACGGAGGCCTCCCGGCCGGTCAGGAGAGGCGGACCTTCGGGTCGATGACCGCATAGAGCAGGTCGACCACCAGGTTGGCGACGATGATGAAGAACGCGGCGAGCAGAGTGACCGCCATCAGCATCGGCAGGTCGAAGTTCGTCGACGCGTCGATGGTCACCGCGCCGAGCCCGCGGAAGTTGAAGACCTTCTCGGTGATCACCGCGCCGCCGAGCAGACCAGCGAGGTCCAGCCCGGCGATCGTGACGATCGGGGTCAGCGCGGCGCGCAGGCCGTGCTTGAAGATCACGGTCCGCTCCGGCAGCCCCTTCGCCCGGGCGGTGCGGATGTAGTCCTCGCCCATGGTCTCGAGCATGTTCGCGCGGGTCAGCCGGGTGTACAGCGCGGCGAACAGGATCGCCAGGACGACCCACAGCGGCAACAGGTTCTTCGCCCAGAGGAAGGGGTTGTCCAGCAGCGAGGAGTAGCGCGGGATCGGGTACCACTGGAACTTGATGATCGCGAACAGCAGGATGGTCAGCCCGGTGAAGAACGACGGCAGCGAGTATCCCGCCAGGGTCAGGAACATCAGCGAGCGGTCGAGCAAGCTGCCCTTGCGCAGCGCCGACACGATCCCGACGCTGATCCCGATCAGCATCCACAGCACGAAAGCACCGGCGGCGATCGACAAGGTGACCGGGAACGCGTCCTTGACGATGCCGGTGACCGGCGTCTCCCGAGTGAACGAGTAGCCGAAGCAGGGGGCCGGGCACTCGTTGACGGCGGTGCCCTCACCGTAGCTCCGGCCGACGAACACGGCCTTGGCCCAGCGGCCGTACTGGACGACCAGCGGCTGGTCGAGCCCCATCTTGCGCTCGGTCGCCGCGATGACGGCGGGTGTGCAGCCCTTGCCGCACGAGAGCACCGCCGGGTTGGTGGGCACCGTGTAGAAGAGCGAGAAGGTCACCATGCTGATGAGGACCAGCATGAGCACGACGCCGACCAGCCGCCGGATGAGGTAGCGACCCATGCCGATCCCTTCCGCTCGGTCCTGACCCAGACCCTAGAGCAACCCGGTGCCCCGGGGTGCGGTTTGGGGGCCGCACCCCGGGGCAGGGTTCATGCACAGACGATCAGGCGACCGACAGCGCCGCCATGTCCAGCTCGCCGTAGAAGGCGTGCAGGTAGATGCCCTTCACCTTCGAGCCGGAGATCGCGTTCGTCTTGCCCCAGATCAGCGGGACGTAGGCGGCCTTGTCGACCGTGATCATCTCGTCGAGGTCGCCCCAGAGCTTCGCCTGCTTGGTCAGGTCGGTCTCCTTGTTGGCGGCTTCGAGCGCGGCCTGGACGTCAGGGTCGTTCAGCTGGGCGAAGTTCTGGTTGCCCTCAGGAACGATCTGCTTCCCGTCGAACAGCGGCGGGATCACCGACGACCCGCTCGGCCAGTCCGGGCCCCAGCCGGCGAGCGTGAGCTCGTTCTGGGTTGCGGTCTTGCCGACCGTGTCGTAGTAGACGTCCGGGTTGATCGGGTTGAGCGTCACCGCGAACGCGGGAACCCGCTCCAGCGCCTCCTTGAAGGCCGCTGCGGCCTTCGGGCCGGAGCCCGAGTTCGCGAAGTCGATCTTGAGTGCGATCGACTTGGCCGCCGCACCGCCGAGCAGCGCGGCCGCCTTGGCCGGGTCACCCTGCGGGTTGTCGGTGTCACGGTCCTTGAACGCCTTGTGCGACTTCAGCGCCGTGGTGATCATCGACGTCGCGTAGTCACCAGCCTGGTCCCCACCGCGGGCGGCCCGGTAGGTCTCCTTGTTGATGGCGAGCTGGATGGCCTTGCGGACGTTGACGTCCTTCACCTTGGTGGTGTTGATCGCCAGGT
>Ga0209797_10001546_pt1 | contig 11581 bp, 10 predicted proteins | sample DOMMetBare3Fresh_2_FD_187472 | JGI IMG/M metagenome (GOLD analysis project Ga0209797, IMG submission 187472) | Wetland sediment microbial communities from St. Louis River estuary, USA, under dissolved organic matter induced mercury methylation -... | ecosystem: Environmental > Aquatic >...
CGAGGTGCGCAATTCCAGCAGGCCCTCGATGCACTGCACCGTGATCTCGCCAGGCGCCTGGTGGTCGCGCCACTCCTTGCCTGCGAGCAGCACCATGCGCACGATCTCCAGCTGGTCGGCCTTGAGCAACGCCACCGTCTGCGCGTCGCGCAGGCGGGCACCGAGCGGCCGCACGTCGGCGATCTCGCCAGGTCGGAAATGTTCGATCGCCATCGCTGTTCTCCTGCGTCCTTCCGATCGCCGCCTGGCGGTCGCTGCCGGGCTCGGCGCTCACCGAGCCACCCAATTCTGCGCCGGTTTGCGGGCACGATCACCGCGCGCCGGCGGCGGGGAGGGACTCACTGCAGCGTGACGGCGTGGGACCGAAGGCGGTCCAGCCGACCGGGATCCCTCAGCTTGCGCATCGCCTGGGCCTCGATCTCGCGCACGCGCGCCCTGCTCATGTCCAGGCGGCGTCCCACCTCATCGAGCGTCAGGTCGTCCTTCATGCCGATGCCGAAGCGCATGCGCATCACGTCACGCTCGGGTACCGACAGGCCGGCCAGCAGTTCATCCACCAGGCCGTGCAACTCGGTCCGCATCGCGGCGTCGGGCGGCGCGTCGGCCTGCGTGTCCTCGACCAGGTCGCCCAGCGTGGCATCGCTGTCATCGCCCACCTGCAGGTCCAGCGAAATCGGTTCCTTCGCCACCTTCAGGATCTGGCGCACCTTGGCTTCGGTCATGGCCAGCTTCTGCGCCAGCACGGCCACCTCGGGCTCGCGGCCGAACTGGTGCAGGTGGGTGCGGCTGACCCGGTTGAGCTTGTTGATCGCGTCGATCGTGTGCACCGGGACCCGGATGGTGCGGGCCTGGTCGGCAATCGCCCGCGTGATGGCCTGCCGGACCCACCAGGTGGCATAGGTCGAGAACTTGAACCCACGCCGGTGTTCGAACCTGTCCACGGCCTTGATCAAGCCGAGATTGCCTTCCTGCACCAGGTCGAGCAACTGCAGGCCGCGGTTGGCGTACTTCTTCGCCACCGACACCACCAGGCGCAAGTTGGCCTCGATCATCTCCTGTTTGGCTTCGCGCGACGCGCGCTCGCCCTCGGTCATGCGCCGGTGGATGGCCTTCAACTCGTCCAGCGGCACCACCGCCCGGCGCTGCACCTCCACCAGCCGGCGCTGCAGCTCCTGCACCGCCGGCAGCTGGCGCGCCAGCGCGGCGCTGTAGGGCCGGCGCGCGGCCGCCTCGGCCTCACCCCAGCCCAGGTCGAGCGCCGCGGCCATGAAGCCCTGGACAAAGCGGTGCTGCGGCATGCCGCAGCGGTCCACCGCGATGCGCCGGATGTCGCGCTCGTGTCGCCGCACCTCGTCGACCTGCACGCGCAGCACGCCACACAGCGTCTCGGTGGTGCGCGCCGTGAAACGCAGCGTTGCCACCTCGTCGCTCAGGATGCGTTGCGCGCGTTGGTAGGCGGCGCTGCCGAACCCGTGCTGCTCGAAGGCCTTGCCCAGGGCGTCGAAGGCGGCACGGATGGCCGCGAGGCGTTCGAGCGCCGCCACGCGCAACTCGTCGAGCCGCCGCGTCGTGGGCGTGCCAGCGACCCCGGCATCGGTGGTGATGTCGGTGTCGAAGGCATCCATGTCCTCTTCGGCCACGTAGTCGTCGGCCTCGTCGGCGCGGACCAGGCCGTCCACCACCTCACCGATGTTGAGCTCGCCAGCCGCGATGCGGTCGCCCAGGGACAGGATTTCCGCCACCACCGCGGGTGCCGACGAGATCGCCAGCAGCATGTCCTGCAGGCCGGCTTCGATGCGCTTGGCGATCTCGATCTCGCCTTCCCGCGTCAGCAGGTCGAACGAACCCACGCCGCGCATGTACAGGCGCACCGGATCCGTCGTGCGGCTGAACTCGGCCTCGACGGCCGAGGCCGCGTCCTCGGCCGCCGCTTCGGCATCGTCCTCGCTGGTCGTCGCCGCGGTGCTGCCGACCACCAGCAGCGTGGCGTCGTCGGGCGCCTGCTCGTAGACGCCGATGCCCATGCCCTCCAGCAGCTTCAGGGTGGACTCGAGCACGTCGGCGTCGGCCGGCATCTCGGGCAACTGGTCGCGGACTTCCTGGCGCGTCAGGAAACCCCGGGCCCTGCCCGTGCTCACCAAGGCTTTCAGCGCTTCGCGACACTGCAGCGACTCGGCTTCGGACACCGGAGCCATCTCGAGCCCGTACTCGCGCACCAGCGCGCGCTGGCGCGACTTCGACACCTGCACCCGCAGCGGCGTGCCGCGAGCCTGTTGGGCACTTGCCGCGGCGTGCGCGACCGGCACGCGGGTGCCGGCGCGTGCGGCGCGCGCCTGCGGCAGGCGGGGGGTGGCCGACCGGTCTTGGAGGCGGGCGGCGGCGGCGGCAGCTTTCTTCGGCGACATACGTTTCCAGCAGATCCGGGCGCAGGCACCGCGAAAGCCGGAATGGTTTCGAACGGTACGCCAACGAGACGCTCAGCGACCTTCGCCCCACAGGCTGGCACCCGGCATGCTGGTGGATGTGGGGATGCCCCACCGGGTTTCAACGAACGGTGCCACCCTTCCGGTCCGTTGGTCCCTTGCGAGCGGGCCTGTCGTCATCGACGTCCGCTGCGCTCCGGGCCTGTCGCCCGCCACCCCCACCCCGCCCCTTGGGACCCGGGGGCCGACCTCGATTGACACCGGCGGGCTGAATGAACCATCATTCACCGCGGCCGGACGGCGGTCGAGAACAGTCGGAGGGAACGTGGTCGCCCAGCTGCTCAACGGCCTGGTCTACGGCGGCTTGCTGTACATCGTGGCGGTCGGGCTGGTGCTGATCTTCGGCCTGCGCCGCGTCGTCAATTTCGCGCATGGCAGCCTGTTCATGATCGGCGCCTTCGTCGGCTTCACGATCGCGACGCGGTACGGTTTCTGGGTCGGCATGCTGGGTTCGGTGCTCACGCTGGCGGTGCTCGGGCTGCTCCTCGACGCGCTCGTGTTCAAGCCGCTTCGCGACCAGGACCACAACGTCACTCTGCTGGTGACCTTCGGCATCCTGCTCGTGCTCGAGGACCTCGCGCAGACGGTCTGGGGCAAGGACTTCCGCTCGCTGCCGCCGCCGGACCTGCTCAAAGGCACGGTGGCTATCCTGGGCCAGGATTTCCCGAGCTACCGCCTGATGGTCATCGGCGTGGCCGCGCTGGTGGCCGCCGGCCTGTCGCTGTGGCTGCGGTTCAGCAAGATCGGCCTGTACGTGCGCGCCTCGAGCGTAGACCCGGTGACCACCGCGGTGCAGGGCGTCAACACCGACCGCATCGGCGCGGTCGTGGTGGCGCTGGGAACGGCGCTGGCCGGCCTGTCGGGCACGGTGGCGGCGCCGCTGCTGGCGATCTCGCCGTCGATGGGCGGCTACATCCTGATCGAGTCGTTCATCGTCGTCGTCATCGGCGGGCTGGGCAGCTTTGCCGGGGCCTTCGTCGCGGCGCTGGTGATCGGCCAGATCCACAACTTCGGCGTCGTGCACATGCCGTGGGCGGCGACGATGATCCCCTTCGTGCTGATGGTGGCGGTGCTGGTGTGGCGCCCGACCGGCATCGCCGGCAACCGTGTCTGATCGGGGTCCGATGGACAGCGGCGGCGCCACCCCGATGACACACCACGCGGCGCTGTCCTGGCGCGCCTGGGGCCTGATCGCGCTGGCGGTGGCGGCCGGCGCGGCGCTGCCGCCGCTGCTGGCCTCGACGCTGGTGCTCACGCTGCTGACGCAGGCTGCGATCAGCGGCATCCTCGCCACCTCGGTCGGCGCGCTGCTGCGCATGAGCGGCGTGGTCAGCTTCGGCCACGCCACCTTCTATGGCATCGCCGCCTACCTGATCGCCTTGTCGATCAAGCACCAGTGGATGGCGGCCGAGGCCGCCGTCGTGCTGGCCCTGGTGGTGCCCACCGTGCTGGCCTTCGTGCTCGGCCTGGGCATCGTGCGCGTGCCGGGGATGGCGTTCTCGATGCTGACGCTGGCCATCGGCCAGGCGTTCCACGAGTTCGCGGTCAAGGCGCGCGCGGTCAGCGGCGGCGACGACGGCCTGGCGATCGCGCTGCCGCCGGAGCTGTTCGGGCTGCCGATCGCAGTCTTCCAGCGGCCGCACAGCGCCTTCGTGCTGTGCTGGCTGACCCTGGCCGCGGTCATCTTCGCGCTGTACCGGGTGGCCCACAGCCGCTTCGGGCGCATCACCGAGGCGATCCGCGAGAACGAGGAGCGCGCGCGCTTCATCGGTTATGAGACCGATGTGCCGCGCGCGCTGGTGCTGGCGATCTCGGGCCTCGTCGCGGCGATCGCCGGCGTGCTGTTCGCGCTCTACAACGCCTTCGTCTCGCCCGAGGTGCTGCATTGGAGCCTGTCGGGCTCGGCGCTGATCATGGCCATCATCGGCGGCCCGCGGCTGCTGTGGGGGCCGGCCTTCGGCGCGATGGTGTTCTTCCTCGTCAAGGACCTGGCCGGCAACCTCACCGAGCATTGGCAGGCGCTGATCGGCCTGACGCTGATCGTCGTCACCGTGCTGCTGCCGGTGGGTCTCGGCGGCTCGCTGATCCGGCTGCTCGCGGCACTGCGCGGAGGTGCGGCGCGATGATGGCCATCCAGGGCCACGCCCTGACGCGCCGCTACGGCGGCTTCGCCGCGCTCGACGGGGTCGACATCGCGGTGCCCGCCGGCGAGATCCGGGGGCTGATCGGACCCAACGGTGCCGGCAAGTCGACGCTGATCGACGTCCTCTCGGGCCGCGCCGGCAAGGGCGCCAGCGGGCGGGTCGAGCTGCACGGCCGTGACATCAGCGCTCTTGGCGTGCAGCAGCGCCGCCATGCCGGCCTGGCACGCTCGTTCCAGCGCACGCATGTGTTCCCGGAGCTCAGCGTGGTCGGGCAACTCGAGGTGGCGGCGATGAAGGCCGAGGCGCCCAACGTCGACGAGGTGATGCACGAGCTCGGCCTGGGCGCGCTCGCGCTGCGGCGCGCGGCCGACATCTCGTACGGCGACCGGCGCCGGCTGGACCTGGCGCTGGCGCTGATCGGCAAGCCCAAGGTGCTGCTGCTCGACGAACCGGCCGCGGGGCTGTCGATGGGCGAGTCGCTGGCGCTGGCCGAGCACCTGAAGGACCTGGTCTCGCGCTGGGGCGTGACCGTGCTGCTGGTCGAGCACGACATGGAGGTGGTGTTTTCGATCTGCCACCGCATCACGGTGCTGCACCTGGGCAAGGTGCTCGCCGAGGGCACGCCGGCCGAGGTGCGGGCGATCCCCGAAGTCGTGACCGCGTACCTGGGGAGCACGGCGTGACGGCGCTGCTTGCCTTCGAGAAGGTGGTGTCCGGGTACGGGGCAGCCCGCGTGCTGCACGGCGTCAGCTTCGCGATCGGCGCCGGCGAACGGGTGGCGGTGCTCGGCCGCAACGGCGTGGGCAAGACGACGATCGTCAACACCCTGCTCGGCATCGCCCGCCGCATGGAAGGCTCGGTCAGCTTCGGCGGGCAGCGCGTCGACGCGATCCGCCATTTCAGCGCCGCGCGCGCCGGGGTGGCCGTGGTGCTGCAGGGCCGCGCGATCATCCCCAACCTCTCGGTGCGCGAAAACCTGGTCCTCGGCGCCGCCGCCGGCCGCCGCGGCGAGTGGACGATCGAACGGGTGTTCGAGCTCTTCCCGATCCTGCGCGAGCGCGCCGACACGCCGGGCACCGCGCTTTCGGGCGGGCAGCAGCAGATGCTCGCGATCGGGCGGGCCTTGATGGCCAATCCGGCGCTGCTGGTGCTCGACGAGCCGAGCGAGGGCCTGGCGCCGGTGGTCGTCGACGAGCTCGCGCAGGTCATGCGGCGGCTCGCCGACAGCGGCACCAGCCTGCTGCTGATCGAGCAGAACTACGCGCTCGTGCGACGTGTCGCCGAGCGTTATCACGTGCTCGCCAAGGGCGAGATCGTCGAGCAAGGGGCGCTGGCTGGGCTTTCCGTCGAGAGCCTGAAGCGGCATGTGGCAGTGTGAAGTGAATCGACAGCAAGGAGACACAGAGATGGCAAGCAATGTTTTCGTCAAGACCCTCATCGGCACGGCCTGCATGCTCTGCGCCGCGGCGGCGCAGGCCCAGGAGGCATTGCGCATCGGCGTGCCCACCGCCCAGTCGGGGCCCTATGCCTCGCTGGGCAACGAGGTCAAACGCGCGGTGGACTTCGCGATCAACGAGGTCAATGCCAAGGGCGGCGTCGGCGGGCGCAAGGTCGAAGCCAAGTTCCTCGACACCGAGGCCAAGCCCGACGTCGCGCGCAAGCAGGCCGAGCGCCTGGCGCTGGAGGGCTACCGGATCCTCACCGGCGTGATCGCCTCCGGCGAGGCGCTGGCGATCGGCCCGATGCTCGAGCGCTGGGATGCGCTGTATGTGTCGACGATCAACAAGAGCGACAAGCTCACCGGCGACTCGTGCGTGCCGCGCATGTTCCGCGTCAACCGCCAGGACGCGCAGGACGCGGCGGCCGTCAAGCCCTGGCTGGGCACACGCAAGGAAGGCAAGTGGGCGATCATCGCCGCCGACATGGCCTGGGGCCGCGACTCGGGCAAGAGCTTCTCCGAGGCCGCCAAGGCCAACGGCAAGACGCTGGTCGCCGAGCACTACTCGGCCTTCGGCACCAACGACTACGCGCCCTTCATCAACCAGATCAAGTCCTCGGGGGCCGAGGGGCTGTGGGTCGCGCTCGCCGGCCGCGACGCGATCAACTTCGCCACCCAGGCCAAGCAGTTCGGCCTGCTCGACTCGATCTTCACCGCCGGCGTGAGCTTCGTCACCGACGGCAACGTCAAGACGCTGGGCGATGCGGCCAAAGGCATCTGGGGCATCATCAACTACAGCGCCACGCTCGACACGCCCGACAACAAGCGCTTCGTCGCCGACTGGAAGAAGGCCTACAACGGCGACTCGCCGACCAACTTCGAGGGCGAGACCTACCTCGGCATGCAGGTCATCTTCCAGGCCGTCGAGCGCGCCAAGAGCAGCAAGCCGGTGGACGTGGCCAAGGCGCTGCGCGGCGGCAGCTTCGACACCATCCTGGGCAAGATGACGATCCGCGCCGCCGACCACCAGCTGGTCGCACCCAACTACTTCGGCTACGTCGGCATGCAGGACGGCGTGCTGCGGCCGATCATCACCTCGGCGATCGGCGTGGCCGACATGCCCGCACCGACCGGGACCTGCAAGATGGCGGGGCTGTAGCCACGGGCCGGCCATGGCCGTCGGCGTCACGAGCAAGGTCGAAGTCCCGGCGCTGGTCGAGCAGCGCCGGGCCCAGATCGTCGCGGCGGCGATCGAGCTGTTCGGCCGGCGCGGCTACCACGTCACGACGATGCGCGAGGTGGCGCTGCGCGCCAAGGTCAGCGTCGGGCTGATCTACCAGTACGTCGAGGACAAGGAGGACGTGCTCTTCCTCGCGCTGGTCGAGGTGATGGACTCCTACCTGCGTGAGCTTCCCGCCGCGCTCGACGGCCTGGCCGACCCGCTCGAGCGCTTTCGCGCCGCGGTCCAGGCCTACTGCCGGGTCATCGATCGCAAGATCGACGCCACCGTGCTGGCCTACGTCGAGACCAAGTCGCTGCGCCGCGAGCGCCGCGACCTGATCAAGCGCAAGGAGGTCGACACCCACCGGATGATCTCGGCCCTGATCGACGATTGCATCCGCGCCGGCGTGTTCGAGGTCATCGATGTCGAGATGCTGACCCACCAGGTCGTGATCTTCTGCCATGCGTGGGCGCTGAAGGCCTGGCGCTTTCGCGGCCGGATGTCGGTCGACGACTACGTGGCGCGCGGCCTGGCCGTGTTGCTCGGCCCGGTGCTGACACGCGAAGGACAGGGGCGGTTCGCGCGCGGGGTGCCGGCTGCGGCCTTGTCGGCACCCGCCGCGCGCCCGCGCCGCAAGCGGGCGGCGATACTTCGCGGTCCTGCCCGACCGACCTGAGCCGTGCGATGCAAGCCCTGCCCACCGAACCGATCGAAACCCCCGGCAACCTGTTCGTCGTCGCCGCACCGAGCGGGGCCGGCAAGTCCAGTCTGGTCAAGGCCCTGCTGGAGCTCGATTCGCACCTGACGGTGTCGGTGTCGCACACCACACGCTCGCCGCGCGGCCAGGAGCAGGACGGCCGCGAGTACTGGTTCGTCGACGAGCCGACCTTCCGTCGCATGGTCGCACAGGGGGACTTCTTCGAGTGGGCCGAGGTCCATGGCCACCTCTACGGCACGTCCCGCAAGGCGATCGAGGCGCGGCTCGCCGCGGGCCAGGACATGGTGCTCGAAATCGACTGGCAGGGCGCGCTGCAGATCAAGCGGCTGTTCGCCCATGCGGTGCTGATCTTCGTGCTGCCGCCGAGCTGGGACGAACTCGAGCAGCGCCTGATCCGTCGCGGCGAGGACTCGCCGGCGGTGATCGCCCGGCGGCTCGAGAACGCCCGCGTCGAGGTGGCCCAGGCCTGCCACTTCGACTTCGTTATAATCAATGGCTTGTTCGAGACGGCGCTTTTCGATCTGAAAACCGTCGTTCATTCCCAGCGGCTGAAGTACGGCGCCCAGGCGCGCAACAAGTCGCAGGTGTTCGCCGCCCTGGGATTGACCTGAACCCACCCACCTCGAGAACGCCATGGCCCGCATCACCGTCGAAGACTGCCTGGAAAAGATTCCCAACCGGTTCCAGCTCGTGCTGGCCGCGACCTACCGTGCCCGCATGCTCAGTCAGGGCCATGCGCCCAAGGTGGAAAGCAAGAACAAGCCCGGCGTCACCGCGCTGCGCGAGATCGCCGAAGGTGAGGTCGGCATCGAGATGCTGCGACGGGTGCCGATCTGACGATCGTCGTTCGACGCTGAAGGGGCGCCTGCGGGCGCCCTTTTTCGTGGGCCTTCGCGTGCTCGCGCGCGCCGGCGCAGGTTCCACGCTAAATTCGGGCCATGGGTATCCGATCGTTCGCCACCGAATTGCTGCCGGCTTCGCTGCAGCAACGGGTGCGTGCGACGCCGGCCACACCCGGCCCGAAGCAGGAAGTCACCTCCTTTGCCGAACTGTCCGAGCGCCTCGGCTACCTCGGCAAGGCCGATGTCAAGCTGATCCGCGAGGCCTACAAGTTCGCCGACGAGGCGCACCTGGGCCAGTTCCGCGCCAGTGGCGAGCCCTACATCACGCACCCGCTGGCCGTGGCCGGCCTGGTGGCCGACTGGCGGCTCGACGCGCAGGCGGTGATGGCCGCGCTGATGCACGACGCGATGGAGGACTGCGGCGTCACCAAGACCCAGCTCATCGAGCACTTCGGGGCGCCCACCGCCGAGTTGGTCGATGGCCTGACCAAGCTCGACAAGCTGCAGTTCTCGACCCGCGAGGAGGGCCAGGCCGAATCGTTCCGCAAGATGCTGTTGGCGATGGCCCGCGACGTGCGCGTCATCCTGGTCAAGATGGCCGACCGGCTGCACAACATGCGCACGATGGCCGTGATGGCGCCCGACAAGCGCCAGCGCATCGCCCGCGAGACGCTCGACATCTACGCGCCGATCGCCCACCGGCTGGGTTTGAACCAGATCTACCGCGAGCTGCAGGAGCTGGCGTTCTCGCACCTCTACCCCTGGCGCCATGCCGCGGTCGACAAGGCCGTCAAGCGCTCGCGTGGCTACCGCCGCGACATCGTCGACCGCGTGCACCAGGACCTGGAGAAGGCCTTCGCCACCGCACGCATCAAGGTGCAGGTCTCGGGCCGCGAGAAGACCGTCTACTCGATCTATCGCAAGATGCGCGAGAAGCACTCCGGCTTCGCGCAGGTCAGTGACATCTTCGGCTTCCGCATCGTGGTGCCGACGCTGCCCGAGTGCTACCTGGCGCTGGGTGTGCTGCACCAGCTGTTCAAGCCCGTGCCGGGGCGATTCAAGGACTACATCGCGATTCCCAAGCCCAACGGCTACCAGTCGCTGCACACCACGCTGGTCAGCCCGCTGGGCTCGGCGGTCGAGTTCCAGATCCGTACCGAGGCCATGCACCTGGTGGCCGAAAGCGGGATCGCAGCGCACTGGCAGTACAAGCACGACCGCAAGTCCGGCAAGGGCGATGCGCAGCCGATGGGTTCGATGTGGCTGCAGTCGCTGCTCGACATCCAGGACGAGACGCGCGACGCCGCCGAATTCCTCGAGCACGTCAAGATCGACCTGGTGCCCGAGGCGGTCTATGTCTTCACACCCAAGACCAAGATCCTGGCGCTGCCGCGCGGCGCCACGGCGGTGGACTTCGCCTACGCGATCCACTCCGACGTCGGCGACCACTGCGTGGCCTGCAAGGTCAACGGCGAACCGGTGGCGCTGCGCACCGAGCTGAAGAGCGGCGACGTGGTCGAGATCGTCACCGCGCCCGGCGCGCGGCCCAACCCGGGTTGGCTGAACTTCGTTCGCACCGGGCGGGCGCGCTCGAAGATCCGCCACTACCTCAAGACGATGGAGCAGGAGGAGTCGCGCAGCCTGGGCGAGAAGATGCTGGCGCAGGCGCTGCGCGGCGAGGGACTGAACCTGCCCTCCACCGATCCCGGCGACGCCGAGGCCAGCGCGATCTGGCAACAGCTCACGCGCTGGAGCGGCAACCGCGGCCGCGGCGACCTGCTCACCGACATCGGCCTGGGCCGCAAGATCGCCACCATCGTTGCCAAGCGGCTGGCCCAGATGCTGATCGAGCGCGGCGCACGGCCCGATGCCGTGACCCTGACGCTGGGCCGCTACGCCACCGTCGACGATGCCACGCCCAGCCAGGGCGGCGTGGCCATCGATGGCAGCGAGGGCGCCTCGGTGCGCATGGCCAACTGCTGCCGGCCGATCCCGGGCGATGCGATCGTGGGCTACCTGGGCCGAGGCGAAGGCCTGCTGGTGCATACCGCCGATTGCCGCAACGGCAAGCGCCTGGCCGAGCGCGACCCCGAGCGCTGGATCGCGGTGGAATGGGCCGAACAGCCCACCCGTGCCTTCGAAACCGGCGTCAATGTCCACGTGCGCGACGGCAAGGGCGCGCTGGCCCAGGTGGCCGCGGCGATCAGTTCGGCCGAGGCCGACATCGTCCACATCGGCATGGACAGCGACCGCGACGCCGAAGTCGCCGAGCTGCGTCTGGTGATCGGCCTGCGAGACCGCCATCACCTGGCGGAGGTCCTGCGAACGCTGAAGCGAACCGCGCCGGTGCTGCGCGCCACCCGCCAGAAGCCGTGAGCCGGCGCGCGAGCCGACGGCCGGCCGCCGATCACGGCATCGGCCACCCGTCGCCGCAGGTGCCGAAGCGCTGAAGGCACGCCACCATGGCTATGCCCGACCATCTCGGCAAGTACCAGATCCGGCGCGTGCTCGGCAAGGGGTCGATGGGGATCGTCTACGAGGGCTTCGATCCGCTGATCGAGCGGCGGGTGGCGATCAAGATCGTCCGCGACGACGAACTCGATGCCGGCCAGCTGCCCGACCTGCTGGCCCGCCTGCGGCGCGAGGCCCAGGCCGCCGGGCGGCTGAACCACCCCGGCATCGTCGCGATCTACGACTACGGCGAGGACAGCACGCAGCATGGCTCGCACGTGGC
>Ga0209797_10001547_pt1 | contig 11577 bp, 11 predicted proteins | sample DOMMetBare3Fresh_2_FD_187472 | JGI IMG/M metagenome (GOLD analysis project Ga0209797, IMG submission 187472) | Wetland sediment microbial communities from St. Louis River estuary, USA, under dissolved organic matter induced mercury methylation -... | ecosystem: Environmental > Aquatic >...
CGCATTCACGTGCTTGCGCACAATCTGCTCGACGGCATCGCGGCTCAATCGCTCGTTGCGATTGCTGACGAACAGGGGCTCGGACTCATTGCCGCCTCGTTCAGTGATCCAGCCACGCAGCAGCTTGACGCTGTCCTTGCGGATCGGTGTAGCGCGCTCCTTGCGCCCCTTGCCGAGGCATCGCACGTGCGCGCCTGGCCCAAGCACGATGTCACGGCCCGACAGGTTGATCAGCTCCGAGACGCGCAAGCCCGTCTGCAACGCGAGCACAAGCAGAGCCCGGTCGCGGCGGCCGTGCCACGTCGTGAGGTCCGGCGCGACGATCACAGCCTCGATCTCGGCACGCGTGAGGTAGTCGATCGTCCGTTTCTCATACCGCTTCGACGGCATGGCCAGTATCCGCTGACAGTGGTGCAGGAGCTGCGGTTCGTTGATCGCGACGTACTTGAAGAAGGAGCGGATGGCCGAGAGGCGCGCGTTGCGGCTGCGCGCGCCGTTGCCGCGCGTGCTCTCGATGTCGGCAAGGAACGCGCCGACCAGATCGGCGTCGATGTCGGCGACCTTCAAATCCGTCGGTGTCTTCGCCAGCTTGGCTGCCGCATGCTTCAGGAGCAAGCGGAACGTATCCCGATAGCTGGCGATCGTGTTCGGGCTCGCCTTCATCTGAGCGCCGAGACGCTCGGTGAAGAAGCGCTGCAGGTATGGTGCGAGAGCGAGCGTCCCCGTCATGCGCTGGCTCCCTTCAGAGTATCCCGCCGCATCGCGCGTCCCGCTCGCTCCGTTGCCAGTCGAAGCAGCTCCGGCACGGCTTCGATGTACCAGTACGTGTCCTCTGGCCGTGCATGGCCGAGATAGGTGCTGAGCTTGCTCATCTCACGATCAGGATCGAGCCCGTTGCGGTACCACGTGATGATCGTGCGGACAGCGAAGGTGTGCCGAAGGTCGTGGATGCGTGGACCACGTCCGTTCCTGCAGAACCGCTGCGCTTCGCGCAGACCGATCGCTTGCGAGACGATGGCGAAGTTGTATCGGGCATTGCCTTCGCTCAGCCGAAGTCCGTCGTCGTTGCGGAAGTAGGCGCCGGCGGAGGCCCCGAGTAGCCGCACGCGCTCGAGACGATAGATGCGGAGCCGGTCGACCACACTCGCGTCGATGGGCACGAAGCGTGCACGACCGTTCTTACCGCGCCTCACAGTGATCACGCCGGCTTCGAGATCGACGTCGTCATCATCGAGCTGCAATGCCTCGTTGATCCGCAGCCCCGTGGCGGCGATGAGCCCGTACAGGGTCGAGCACGTCCATCCGCGAAGCTCATAGCGAGACCTCAGTGTCGCGGCACGCGTGACGATCGCGACGATCTCCTTATCCGAGTAGATGTAGGGGCGTCCCCGCCGCAGCTTGCCCGCGATCAGGCCGGCCGGTGGCACCTCGGTCCTTACGTCGTGCGCCTGGAGCCAGCGCGCGAAGACGCGGACCATGCCGAGTCGCGCCGACCACGTATTGTTGTCGGCATTGCCGTATGCAGCCTTCCAACGCAAGAACAGATCGACCGTGATGTGATTGCCCCCTTCGCGATCAGCGAAGGCCGTGAAGCGGCGCAGAACACGGGCGGAGTAGGACAGGTCGAAGCCGAGACTGCGGCGCACGACGAGATAGTCGTCGAGACGTTGCGTGAGCGTGCTCATGCGCAACCTCGCGCGACTGGCCAGGGCTGCGCGATCGATCGTAGCCCATCGATGTCGTGTCTGGCATAGATGCTCGTCGCGGCGCGCGAGCGATGCCTGAGCACGTCGCCGATCTCGTCGAGTGAGGCGCCTTTGCGCAGCATGTCGGTCGCCAGACTGTGCCGCATCAGATGCGAGCCGATGTACTTCTGCGGCGGTTCGAGGCCGGTGCTCTTGAACGCCTCTCGCAGCACGACGTTGAGTATCGTCGCGTCGACGAATGGCGGGAACGGTACCTTGCTGGAGACGAACAGCGTGCGCGACGTACCCCGACGACCATGACGGATGTAGTCGACGATCGCCTTGCCGGCATCCTCCGGGAGCGGCATTCGGTCGTGTCGCTTGCCCTTGCCGCGGATCAAGATCGTGCCCGACCGCCAGTCGATGTCGCCGAGCTCGATCGCGATGACCTCCGGGGCGCGCAGACCGAGCCGGGCGAGAAGCAGTATCATCGCATAGTTCCGGCGACCAACTGCGTCTGTCGTCGACCGCGTCGCATCGATCAGCCGCTCGATCTCCTCCGGCAGCAGTGATCGAGGCAGCAGAGACGCTTGCGGTGAGGCCACGCGTGGCAGGCTGGAAGCCAGATCGCGCTTGGTCTTGCCGCTCCAGAACAGTAAGCACGAACGCGTTTTTCGGTGGGCTTGCGGGCACGGCAATTGAGGGACGGGGAGTTCTGGTGTGATCTGCCGTGCCCGTGCCGCGCCAGCGTGCCGTCGTGCTCGCGGCCGTCAAGGAGTGGCCTGGAAGCGGTGGAGCAAGGGGTGAGGTCAGCGTGCCGGCCATCCTTGACGGCCGCTGCGCGCGCCGGCTTTTGGATCAAGCGGCCGGGACGGAAGAATGCTCCGCAGGGGCCGAACCAAAGAATGGAAAGCAATGGGATGCTCGCGGATGCAGGCATTGGCGAGGCGCCAGCGGGCCGCTAACGACAGCTGCTTCCCATTCCCGTTCCGGCACGCTGTAGGGGCCACGGGAAGCGGAAGTGGGAAGTCGCTGCGACGATCGGGCCGTTCTCATCATCAGCCGGCGAGGCGATAGCCGTCATCCATCTTCACGATGCGGCCGGCGGCAGTGAGCGCCGCAAGTCGCTGGTAGAGGGTAGCGGCGCGGACGCGACAGCGGCTGCGCAGCTTGGCGAACGGGAGCGCTCGTTCAGCATCGGCTATCGCGGCCATGACGCGCTCGTCGAGCGATGTTGGTGCTGGCGTCATGGTCGCTGGATGTTCGACGACTTCCAGAGCCAGGGCATCACCGCGCTGCACCAGTTCGATCCGCATCGGCTTTGCGGATGGCGCAGCGCGATGCTCGACCGCCAGGGAGAGATCATCGCCGATACGGCGCAGATAGAGATTGGAGTCGCCCCAGGCGTGGAACTCCGAGGAGCCGCGCAGCGCCTGGCCGGCTCGAACTCCGTTGCCACCCTTCTTGGCATGGTGGACGACAAGGACCGCGACAGCGTGCCGGCGCTGCAGCTCGCGCAGGTAGGCGAGCAGTGGGGCGACCTCGCCGCTGGCGTTCTCGTCGATGCGGTGGAGACGTACGAACGGATCGAGGATGAGCAGGCGCGGCTGCAGTCTGGCGACGGTCTCAGCGAGATTGCGGCGGTCGGCTTCCAGATCGAGCCGGACGGTGGGGGCGGTGATGACCTGGATGTCGAGATTGGCCAACGCCACACTGGCTGCTGCCGCGATGCCTTCGAGGCGTCGGCGCACGATGTGCAGGGCGTCCTCGGCGGCGAACAGCAGGACGCGACCGGCACGCGGCACGGCGAAGCGGCGCAGACATGGGACGCCGGCGGCGACCGCGACGGCGAGGTCCAACGCCAGGAACGACTTGCAGCACTTTGGCTCGCCGCCGACGATGCCGACCGCCTGCTCGGACCACAGGCCGGTGACCAGCCATCGCTGTTCCTCGGCGCGCTCGGCGAGGCGATAGGCAGGCTCGACGGGAAGCAGGCTCATCGGCGCCGACCTGCGGTCTTGGGCTCGGCCACGGGCGGCGTGGTGCAGGTCTCCAGGAACAGCTTCTCGTCGATCTGGCGGGCCTCGCGCTCGGCCGCGACGGCGAGCAACTCGCCGGCGATGTTCATGAGCGCACGCGGGTTGCCCTGGGCGTGATCGCACAAGGTGGCGATCAGCTCCGGCGTCATCAGCTTGACGGCACCGGCCTTCTGCAAGGCGTGTGCGACGTACTCCTGCAGCTCCTCTGGGCCGATACGTTCGAGCGCGAGACGCACCCGCATGCGGCTGCCGAGCGGGAGCAGTTCCTCTGACCGCAGACGCTCCAGCAGCCGGCCGTCGCCGCCCAGCACGACGGTGAGCAGGATATGGCTGTCGAGGCGCGCGGACGACAACAGCCGCAGCTCGGCGAGCACGGCGGGCAGCATCTCCTGGGCCTCGTCGACGATCAGCACCGGTCGCGACAGCGCGGCGTCGATGTGGGTCTGCCAGCGATCGCGCAGCACCTTGGCACCGGCCCAGCGGTTGTGTGGTGCCAGCTCGACGCCGAACAGATCGCCCATCTCGCGGTAGAAGTCGGCGAGACCGGCCTGTGGCCGGCTGACGATGCCGACCTTGACGTCGCGCTGCGCGCCGAGCCGCTCGGCCAGAATGCGCAAGGTGACCGATTTGCCGGTGCCGGGGGCGCCGGTGACGAGGGCGAAGCCGCCTTCGCTGACCAGCTGCTGAACGCGCCAGCAGAACGACTCGATACGGCGCGTCACGTGCAGCGCCTCGACCGGCACGTCCGGCGCGAACGGGTTCCACTTGAGACCGTAGAGCGCGAGCAGCTTCTTGTTCATGTGTCGTCTCCTTCGTCCTTGGGCAGGTAGGGCGGGGGCAGGCCGGTGGCGGCCTGCTGGTCAAGCATCCTGGCAAGCAGTGGCGGGAGGCCGGTCGCGGGCTCGACCGCACTGGGCGGAGCCGATCCGTTAGCGATCGGATCGAGCGTGCGGCGAAGTCCGCTGGCGTTCTGGGTCTTGTCCTGGGGATAGAGCCTCCTGAGCACCGTGCCGGTGCGCTCGTCGACGAGATGGACGAGACCGAGATCCCAGCCGGCGTAGCGCACTTCGAGCCGCGTCAGATGGCGGTAGCGGTTGGGGATCTCGAAGCGGCGGCCCTCGATCACGACGGTGCCGTCGCTCTTCCTCTGCATGCGGTGGTCAGTGCGGGTGAAGGCGAGGCGCAGCGCATCGCTGTCGGGGCACGGCCGCGTCACGTCGGGTCCGGCCAGGAAGCGCGTGATGGGGGCCGCGCCGATCTCGGAGTGGAGCTTGCGGTTGTAGTCGAGTTCGACCCAGGCTTGCGTCGCCTCGTTGAGAACCGACAATGTCAGATCGGGCACGTCCTCCAGCATGGCGATCAGTCGGCCCTCGACCGGGCCCCAGAAGGCCTCCTGCTTGGCGTTCTGATACGGGCTGTACGGCAGCGTGGTCTGATGAAGGATGCCGAGACGGGTCAGTCCTTGCGTGATCTCGGCGGCGGTCATGGCGGCGCCATTGTCGCTGAGCGCCGAGCGCGGCAGCCCACGCTTCTGGAAGGCTTGGCTCAGGCCGTGGGCGATGATCTCGGCGGTCTCGGCCAGATACCACTGCAGATGACAGGCCAGGCGTGAGCGATCATCGAGCACGCCGAACAGGATCGGCGTCACCCACTCGCCGCGCGCGGTGAGCACCTTCTTCGATCCATGATGACAGTCCCAATGCCACAAGCCGCCAACGTACTCGGCCTCGTAGCCGCGGATCTCGCGATCGGCGAGCTTGTCCTCGGCGCGCTCGGCGCCGGCGGTCTGGCGTGATGTGACGCGCCGCCGCTTGTCGAGGCCATTGGCCTTCATGAACCGGCGCAGCGTCGGATAGGATGGCACCGGCTTGAGCTCGGGCTTGGTCTCGGCGAGTGCGACGAGGTTGTCGTGATGGAGCTTTACGCTCCAGCTTTTGTGCGCGGCGTACTGCGCGAGCACGGCTTGCCGCACGGCGTCACTGATCGCGTGCTGCCGTCCGGCATTGGCGCGGACCTTGCGGCGGAGCACCCCGACCGGATCGGCCCGCTCCTTGCACGCGCGGTAATACCAGTGCTCGATGGTGGAGAAGCCGAAGCGGACTGGCTCGCCGGTGGTGGGATGCTGCCATGTGCGCTCGGCGAGCGCCTCGATCGCGGCCTTCAGCTCGCCTTTGGCGGGCGGCGCCGCCAACAACTGTCCGATGACGGAGAAGCGCAGGTGCGCCCACCGCTCGTGAACGCGCGGACCTCGTGTCTGTTGGGTCATGCCGGCGCTCCTCTTGCTGAGAGAGCCGTAACCGTAAAAGCCGCACCGGATGGCTCGCAACGAGCGTCCTCTGCGGATCGGGCAAAGCCGTTATCGAGCGTGCATGCGGCCTCCAGTGATGGGTCCCATGAAGCGCAGCAGCGCGACCAGTCGATCGGCATCGTCACCGGCGAAGCGTTCGATGAGCGCGGCCGGCAGCCGGTCCTGATCGACCGGCGGCATAAACGTGGCGCGCGCGACCTGCCAGAATGGTGTCGCGGTGAAGCGCTCACGCCACCATGTGCGCCAGCGCTCGACGGTGCGGCGATCGACGCCGATCACCTCGGTCAGTTCCCGCATGCGCCGCGCCGTCGCGCCGTGCCGCAGGATCGCGATCAGCACCACGATCGCGGCAATGTAGACCTTGGGGCCGAGGAAGCGCAGCGACGGCGGCGTCGCTCGCGACCGGCAGCCGTCGATCGCGCAGCAGAAGCTGAAGCGCCGGTCGTGCTCCCGCCCGAGGCGGCAGGGCCGGCCACGCGGCTTGCGCCAATAGTGGGCGGAATGAACAACGCCGCTGCAGCGCTTGCACCCCGCACCCCGAGCGGTGTCGGCGAGGTCGCGATCACAGGCGAGCAGCAGCTGGTGGAATGTGGCGTCGGTCAACAGGTCTCGGTACAAAGGATGCGTCCTTCTCGGCTCGTAGGTGCTGACCACAATGGCCAAGCCCGGACGCAATGATCCCTGCCCCTGCGGCAGCGGCAACAAGTACAAGAAATGCTGCCTGGCCAAGGAGGAAGCGGTCGCGCGCGAGCAACTTGCCAAGGCCGAAGCGAGGCGAGCTAAAAGCGCCGCCGAAACCGCCGCCGCGCATCGCTTGCACCTTCGTGAGGTGAAAGCCGCCATCGCGGCGAGCCTCTCCGGCGCCGAGGACGCTGACGAGGATGAACTCACCATCGCGTCCAACGCCGCTGCCGAACTCGTCCGTGCCGGCAAGCTCGACGAGGCCGAGCAGGCCGCCCGCGATCTCCTGCTGCTGTTCCCCGACGTGCACGATGGCTACGATCGCCTCGGCATGGTCTATGAGGCCCGTGGCGACAAGCAAAAGGCGGCCGACTGCTACCGAAAGGTGATCGCGTTCATCAAGGAGCACCCCGACGACTACGAGCCCGGCTTCGAGGACGTATTCGTCAAGCTCGTGGATCGCCTCGACCCGCCAACCGCAACCTGATCGCGGCACCGCTGTGGTCATGCTCCTCAAGGGCGCAGACCACACCACCATTGCAATGCATGATCAGCCCGCCCGCAAACCGCTCTCAAGTAGTGTGATCAGGGTTACAGAAAGCGGAACAGGCTGCGCAGATGCGTCGGCGGCGTTGTATCCCGGTACGGCGTCTTCCGGCCCCTCACCTCGCGCAGGAATGCCACGATGTCGGCCGGCGTGATGTCGTCGAGAGGCCCGAGCTTCGCGCCGAACCGGAACGCCATGAAGCGATCATAGAAGCTCAAGCCGGCGTAGATCGTCTTCTCGGCGAGACCTCGTTGCTCGCGCATATAGGTCTCGAACTCGGAACGCAGACGAGCGAGCGCGGTCGGCGCACGGCGCGGCGGCTCCGGTCGCTCGGCAGCACCGGCTGCGACGAGCGCATCGATGAAGCGATCGAGGCAGTAGTGCTTGTAGACGGGCTTGTTGGCGCGCATCTGATCGAGAGCCGCTGCGCGGGCTTCGACCAGCGCTCGGCCAGTGAGCTGGTCTGGAAGGAGGCGGCGACGCAAGACATCTCGGCAAAGGACGGACGCCGCATCACCGTAGGTGCGCAACGTTCCGCGCGTGTACCCCTGGTCGGCGAGACTGCTCAGGAACCGCTCCCGATGCGGCGCCAGCCAATCTGACGGTGGGACCGTCCCCGCGATCGATCTTCTTCGTGACGACATGGTCGCTCCTCTCGTTGTTCGAAGAGGTGCGTCTATCGGCACGCAAGCAGGGGCGCGAATTAGCCGTCCGACGGACTGTGCGCAACTCCGGATTATGCCGATAGGAACAACATCGATATGCTTGGATGCCGCGGCTTCCACAAGCTAATGCGGCATAATCCGGGAGGCGGCATAAGGCAGCTTATGCCGATATCGGCATAACCTGCCCTGGGCCTACGCCGCCAAACGATCATAAGTCACCGTCAACGTGGGGTGGCTGGACCGCTTACGCAGAACCAGCTGATGGAACGCACTCAACTCTTCGATCTCATGGGTGAGCTCAAGCTCTACGGCATGAAGGACGCCTTCGATGAGATCATGGCCACCGCCGTCAAACGCCAACACGAACCCCAGCGCATCGTCGGTGATCTGCTCAAGGCAGAGATCAACGAGAAGCAGGCCCGCTTGATCAAGTACCAGCTCACCATCGCCAAGCTACCGATCGCCAAGGACCTCGATGACTTCCAGTTCGATGGCACGCCAATCAACCAGACGCTTGTGCACGATCTCGCTGGCGGTGGCTTCATCGTACAGCAACGCAATGCCGTACTGGTCGGCGGAACCGGCACCGGCAAAACGCATCTCGCCATCGCCATTGCCAGAAGCTGCATCCGTTCCGGCAGTCGCGGTCGGTTCTACAACGTGGTCGATCTCGTCAACCGGCTTGAGACCGAGACCCGCAACGGACGACAGGGCCGTCTCGCCGATCATCTGACCCGCATGGACTTCGTCATCCTCGACGAACTCGGCTATCTGCCATTCGCTCAATCAGGTGGCCAGCTTCTGTTCCACCTCGTCAGCCGCCTCTACGAGCGCACCTCGATCATCGTCACCACGAACCTCGCCTTCGGTGAATGGCCGAGCGTATTCGGCGAGCCGACGCTTTCATGATGCCTCCTTCTTTGACCGTTTAGTGCGTCGTACGCGTGCGCGAAGTTGACTGATCTGTTCGTCGGATAGGTTGATTTGCCAAGGCTGGCCTTTCGTCAACTGATGCCCTGCCACAAGTCCCCGTGCAATGTAGTCAAACACCGTTTGAGTCGTAACCCCGAGTACCGCCGCGACGCCTTGGATGGAGAAGCTGCCATCCGGCCAACGCATCGGGTTCGCGCTGTCGCCGTTGATCTTGACGGTCGGAATGTTCCAGCGTTTGCGCAGCAACCAAACGTTCTCGCCCTTGAATGCGCAGCCTCGCGCGGCCACAAAGCCTTCCTGATTGAGCATCGCTGCGATCTCCTTGTCCATCTTGCCGGCAGAGCTCGTTGCGCGCGCAGTCAGCTGCCCCAAGCACAGTTATCGCATGGGAGCGATGATAAGCAGGCAATCACTCACGGAGCGGGCGGACTGTAGAGCCGATCACTCCTATCTTTCGCCGGAAGAACATTCACCTTCGGGTTGAGATCCGGTCCTACCCACGGCCACGGTGTTCCCGTCGGCCACCAAGAAGGCTTGGCGGAGAGATAGAGCGAAGGTGGCAAGTTGCGGTTGCTGTCCTCCCATTGCACCGATTTACTGACGTAGTCAAAATTCCCTGTGCGATAGAGGCTCGTCCTTGCGACATCATTGAGGCCCGCGCCGCCGTTTCCCAGTTGATAGATGGACGGGGGAGAGGCTCTGCTTGTCTCATATACGGAGCTTGCGAGTGCTGTCGTGTCCGTTGGTGCCCCCAGTACATTGCCCACTACGTTCATGCCAATCGTCCCACCATCAAGATGTATAGCCGCGACGTTGCGGGTTTGAAGGGCGGTTTTTCCCCAAACGGCCGGCGCCGTAAATTGACCGGAAGCATAGTTCCTGAAGTAGGTCAGGTATCCGGCATTGCCGTGCGATCTGGGTGCTCCCATGTGAGGGGCCCAATTGCCTTCAATAAGCTCCATGTGCGGGAATGAGCAATGGCAGTCGATGGCGGTCTCCTGCCAACTGCCGTCTTTATCGGACCATGCATTGTCAGCATAGTTGTAAGCGATAACATTTCCGCCGCCGGTGGTGTTAAGCTGGATGGGTTTGTTCATGAAGCGAATGATATTATTCTCAATGAGGTTCTCCGCGGCTCCGCAACGCAGAACGATTCCATAGGAGTCAACCCCGAAGCCGTAGCGCGCCGAATGGTGCACATAGCTGTCGCGAACGACGCAGCGATAGGCTCCTGTCAGTGAAATATGCATGCCAGCGATGGTGCCGCCGGTCTGAACATCTCTGATCCAGCAATAGGCGGCATTTGAGATATCGATTCCGCCCGCCATTTGACCTGGATAACCGGGGTTCGAACCCCCTCCGATCTTCAGGCTTTCAACGCCGGCCCAACCGGTGGTGGGCGTTGTGACTCTGGCGATTTGCGCTTTGTAGGCTCCTCTTGCTCTAAAGTTCCAATGCAACGGTGAGCTCAATGTGAGAGTGCCGGTGACAGCATCGACTGAAGTGATTTCGACACGCTGGCTGACGGATCGGCCGCTCTGCCGTTTGAACCACCTGCAGTCGCCCTGCTGGATAGTTGCATCATCGATCAAATCGACCAATGCCAGGTCGCCGGCGGAAAAACGAGTTGCTGGGTTGGCGTCGCCGATGTTGGCAGAAGCTATCTTGACCGTCGTTGATTCCTTGAGACCGTCCTCGACAAGATCGATTCCGGTTCCGGCATAACAGATTGAATCCCTATCTCTGCCGATCCCGATGACTGTTTCGCCGCCGGTCTTGATAATGGTCGTCCCGGTTGGCGCACCCTGGGAGCCCGAGCCCCTCAAGACAATTCCGTTGTTGATCTGAATTGTCCTGGCGACGGTGAACTGACCGGGACTGAGCATGACCACTTGCCCGGCCGGGCAGCGGTCGATGGCCGCTTGAATGTCAGCGCCAGGATTCAAAGTCGCGCAAACGCTCGTGCGCTGAGGGATGCCGTCGGGACCAAGAGGCAGTCCCAGCTGATCGTCCGAGAGGATGCCAGGATTCCATTTTGTGACGCGATCAGGAGTGATGATGCTTGTAGTGCTCTTGTCATCAAGGACGACGCTGGAGGGACTGGAGCTAACATCTCTGGTTGCACTGGCTTGTGCCATGGCCGAGTGGCTCAAACCACTTGCCCAATCCGCACTTGACGTGGCGTTTGACGAGGTGGGATTTTTGCGTCCGCTCGAAACAACTGTAAGCAAAGCCACGACAAGCGCTATGAGCAGGCACGATTTGACAGACATGTTAACTCCGCGATTGAGAGATGCATTGGACAAATAGAAGACCTCTATGTGAATTGCGGTTCCCGTAGTTGCCACCCAGCAACCGGCATTCACAACCATTGTGCTGAACGGCGCTAGACGTCACGCCCAGCGCAGGACAATTTGTATCATGGATCGATGGTGGATCGAGCCCCGCTCTGCGGCCAGACAAATTCACAGTAGTGCTTTCGGCCTCGCGATCACAAGGTCTCTTCAGGCGGAACGCGAAGAGCTCACATCGGGTCATGAGCGATCTTCCCGATGGCCGAGATCGCGAATGCGATGACTTCGCCTTAGGGCCGGTAGAGATTTCAAGGCAGACATCCGCTGTTTTCCGCCGGATGCGAGCGCCGGGCCGCACTCGTCGCCCGCCTTGCGTCCCAGCGCGCGCGGGAGACGAGCGTGTTCATGGCCGGTAGCGGCCAATG
>Ga0209797_10001548_pt1 | contig 11577 bp, 10 predicted proteins | sample DOMMetBare3Fresh_2_FD_187472 | JGI IMG/M metagenome (GOLD analysis project Ga0209797, IMG submission 187472) | Wetland sediment microbial communities from St. Louis River estuary, USA, under dissolved organic matter induced mercury methylation -... | ecosystem: Environmental > Aquatic >...
TCCTCCTACTCTTCCAACAGATTTTAAATCGCCCAGTTTGGCAATACCAACAACCAGAGTGGTAAAAACCAATGGTGCAATAATCATTTGTACAAGCCGGATGAAAATATTACTGAGTAGCTTGATATTCTTAGAGAAATCTTTGATAAATACTTCGGAAGATGAAACATGTACAATATAGCCAACAATGATTCCTAAAATCATGGCTATTAAAATAAAAACCGTTAATCTGTTGCCTTTCCGCATATGGCTGTTTTATTGGTTCGCAATATACGGTTTTCAGGTTTGAAAGATGTGCCGTAGGAAACCGTTAATAAATCTTTTGGTTTACTTTTAGAATAAATCTCTATTTTTCCAGATCATTTAATATTTAATAACCACAACTATTCAAGTATGAGTTTATTTGCAAAAAAACCTTTAAGCCAAATGATGGAACAGGTAGAAGGCGAAAAAGGTTTAAAACGTACTCTTGGTGCTGCAAACCTGATAGCACTGGGTATTGGTGCTATTATTGGTGCTGGTCTTTTTGTTAGAACTGCTGCAGCAGCTGGTCAGGCTGCTGGCCCAGGTGTAACACTTTCTTTTATTGTAGCTGCAGTAGGTTGTGCCTTTGCAGGTTTGTGTTATGCTGAATTTGCAGCAATGATTCCTATTGCCGGCAGTGCTTATGCATACAGTTATACTACAATGGGCGAATTGGTTGCCTGGATTATTGGATGGGCTTTAATTATGGAATACGCATTAGGTGCGGCAACAGTTTCAATTGCGTGGAGTGAATATTTAAATAAGTTGCTGGGAGGGGCTATTCCCTATGAATGGTGTCACTCACCTTTAGAAAGCTTTACCGATTCGGCAGGTGTTCATTATTCCGGAATTATGAATGCTCCGGCATTAATCATCCTTTTACTACTTACTTTACTATTAATAAAAGGAACACAGGAAAGTGCGATGGTAAATATGATTATTGTATTTGTTAAAGTTGCCATTGTTATTTTATTTATTGTTTTAGGCTGGCAATTTATTAACCCTGCAAATCATACCCCTTATTTAATTCCTGAAGGCACTGCGCCGGTTACCGACCAGGCAGGAAAAATTATTGCGGATTATAGCGGATGGAATAAACATGGCTTAGGTGGTGTGTTGGGAGGTGCGGCTATTGTGTTTTTTGCGTTCATTGGATTTGATGCAGTGAGTACTGCAGCACAGGAAGCAAAAAATCCAAAAAGAGATATGCCCATTGGTATACTTGGCTCACTTGTAGTTTGCACAATTCTTTATATCTTATTTGGCCATGTTTTAACCGGTGTAGCCAACTGGAAAGATTTTGTTGATCCTGAAAAAGGAAGAGAAGCTTCTGTTGCTTATGCTATTTCACAATACATGACAGGTTATGGATGGTTAGCCACTGCAGTAACTGTTGCTATTCTTGCTGGTTTTTCATCTGTTATTCTTGTAATGTTGATGGGACAAAGCCGTATCTTTTTTACAATGAGTAATGATGGGTTACTTCCAAAAGCATTTGGTGAAATACATCCTAAATTTAAAACCCCGTATAAAGCAAACTGGATACTATTTGTTTTTGTAGGCCTTTTTGCAGCATTTGTTCCCGGGCATGTTGCAGGAGATTTAACTTCTTTCGGAACTTTGTTTGCTTTTGTTCTGGTTAGTGCCGGAGTATGGATACTTAGAGTAAAAGAACCAAATATTATACGTCCATTTAAAGCGCCTCTTTATCCGGTTGTTTCTTCTTTAGGTGTAATTATTTGCACTGCCATGATAGTTGGTTTAGATTCCCAAACTTTAAAAGTGGCATTTGCATGGATGGCCGTAGGTTTATTGGTTTATTTTCTTTACAGCCGGCACCACAGTAAACTCAGAAACTTTACAGATATTTTACCGCATGCATCTGATTTTGAAACAAAGAAATAAATTGATTCATTGATTAAAAAACCGTCTCTCTAAAGTGAGACGGTTTTTTGTTTAGGGGCATCTCCCTAAATTTGCGGATTATGCCTCACCCTCTTATCCTTTTTCAAAACCCGCCCGGATGAATCCGTTCGGACGGGGAGAGGGAGGCCAAACTTTAGAATATTTATTTATCAATAGTGCTAACACATGAACTGATGATTTATATTTCAACAGTACAAGAGTGCGACGCCACTATAGATGCTCAGGGTAAAGAAGCTGATTACCAAAAACAAAAAACTACAAACTATAAACTTAATTTATTATGGGACGGATTTTTGAAGTAAGAAAGAGCAGCATGTTTGCCCGCTGGGATAAAATGGCAAAGAACTTTACACGTATTGGTAAAGAAATTATTATTGCTGTAAAAGCCGGTGGACCCGATCCTAATACCAATGCTGCACTGCGTCGCTGTTTTCAGAATGCAAGAAGTGTGGGTATGCCCAAAGACCGTGTGGAAGCTGCTATTAAACGGGCTCAGGGTAAAGAGCTTGTAAACTATGATGAAATTTTATATGAAGGTTATGCACCTCATGGAGTTGCAATACTTGTAGAAACTGCAACTGACAATCATGTACGAACTGTAGCCAATGTAAAAAGTCATTTCACTAAAGGCCATGGTGCAATGGGCAATAGTGGCAGTGTTAGTTTTCAATTTAAAAAATTAGGTGTGTTTAAACTGAAACCGGAAGGATTGAATGCAGAAGATCTTGAACTGGAGCTGATTGATTTTGGATTGGAAGAACTGGGTGAAAGTACAGGCGAAAATGGCGAAGAAATTTTAGTTGTACGTTGTGCCTTTACCGATTTTGGAAATATGCAAAAAGCATTGGAAGATAAAGGCATTACACCCATTAGTGCAGAATTGGAATGGCTGCCAACAACTACCGTTCCTGTAACAGATGAACAGGCAGAAGATGTAAGTAAACTAATTGAACGATTGGAACAGGATGAAGATGTGCAGAAGGTGTTTCATAATATGGGATAGAAAAAAATTATAAAAAACGGCTCACTTTAAGAGTTGTTTTTTATTTCTATTTATCCCTTTCAAATTTGAATTGAAGTATAAAATCTTATTTTCAATATGTACAATTCAAGTGAAAAAAAAATTGTTTTATTTGATGGCGTTTGCAATTTATGTAATGCAAGTGTTCAATTTATTATCAAAAAAGATAAAAAAAATCAATTCCTTTTTGGTTCACTGCAGGGAAAGTTTGGACAGGAACAATTAAAAAAATATCATTTACCAGCAACAGATTTTAACTCATTTATGTTGCTTGAGGGTGAACAGTTGTATACAAAAAGTACCGGTGCATTGAGAATGTTGAAGCATTTGGGAAGTGGCTGGCAGTTGTTTTATGCTTTTATGATTGTTCCCGAATTTATCCGTGATGGAGTTTATGAATTTATATCTGAGAACAGGTATAAATGGTTTGGCAGTAAAGAAGAATGCTGGTTACCAAAACCAGAGTTGAAAAAAAAATTCCTTGATTAAATTTCAAATTCGCCTTTCATAAATAATACGCAATTCCCCCCTATCTTAACCCGTTCAGAATTTAATTGCTCACACCATATTTCACCACCACGTTTACTTAATTGTTTTGCAAACATTTCTTTTTTGCCCAGTTTATTACTCCAGTAAGGAATGAGTTGAGAATGTGCCGAACCGGTTACCGGATCTTCATTAATGCCAGCAGAAGGCGCAAAAAATCTTGAAACAAAATCAACACTATCGCCTTTTGATGTAAGAATAATCATTTCACCGGTTTTTTTTAACGCATTAAAGTCAGGATTTGCATTTAATACTTCTTCTTCCGTTTCAACTTCAATTAAAAGGTCACGGTTTTTAAATACAGCAAGAATATCACTTACACCTAACATTAAGTCCAGGTTATTGGGGTAATGATTAATACGTTCCGGCCTCCATGAAGGAAAATCCATTTCATACAAATCATTTTTCTTACTCACTTTCAACAATCCACTGTTTGAATGAAACACAATCACAGGTTTTTTAAATCCCAGAATTTCGTATAGTGTAAAAGCACTTGCTAAGGTAGCATGCCCGCATAAGTTTATTTCAACTTCGGGTGTAAACCATCTTATTTCATAATCTACATCAGGAATTTGAGAAGGAACAAAAAATACAGTTTCAGCAAGATTATTTTCCATGGCAAGTGTTTGCATGGTTTCATCTTCTATCCAATTATCTAAGGGAATAACTGCAGCAGGGTTACCTGTAAATAATGTAGATGTAAAAGCATCTACCTGGTATAAGTTGAGTTTCATAATGCTAAATAAACAATTCTGAATAATAACCTTGTCTTTAACTTTATATTTATCGTCATTGAAAGTTAATGAATTATTCCTTCATCATTTCAGAGATTGTTTTAATTATTTCTTCAGCATTTGGTTTACTGAAATAATCTCCATCACTACCATATGCAGGCCTGTGTGCTTTACCGGTTATTGTTCTTGGAGCAACATCTAAAAATTTATACCCACCTTGCTTTTCCATAACTTTATTAAACATATAGGCCGCACCACCACCAGGTACATCTTCATCAATAAAAACTATACGGTTTGTTTTTTTAAGGGATTGCAAAATGGTTTTATTTAAATCAAACGGGAGTAAGGTTTGTACATCTATTATTTCACAACTAATACCAGTCATTTCAAGATAGTTAGCTGCTTCATCTATTATTCTAAGTGTTGAACCATAAGATACAATTGTAATATCTGTTCCTTTTCGAATAATTTCTGCAACACCAAGAGGAACTCTGTACGTAGAAAGATTTGATGGTAATTTTTCTTTCAAACGGTATCCATTTAAACACTCAATTACCAAACCCGGGTCAACTCCTTCTAATAAAGTATTATACATTCCTGCAGCCTGTACCATATTTCTGGGTACACATACATACATGCCACGCAAACTGTTTATGATCATTCCCATGGGTGAACCGCTATGCCAGATACCTTCTAACCGGTGGCCTCTAGTGCGTACAATGATAGGCGCACTTTGTCTGCCTGCTGTTCTGAAATGCAGTGTTGATGCATCATCTGTTAATGGCTGTAATCCATAAACAAGATAATCGAGGTATTGAATTTCTGCAATGGGCCTTAAACCCCGCATAGCAAGTCCTATACCTTGCCCCATAATGGTTAATTCTCTTATACCGGTATCAAAAATTCTTGTTTCGCCATGTTTAGCCTGCAAGCCTGCAAAACCCTGGTTTACATCTCCAATATATCCAAGGTCTTCACCAAAAGCAATCACCTTTGGATTGTTTAAAAACAACTGATCAAAATACTTGTTCAGAATTTCATACCCATTTAAAGTTGGAGCTTCGGGAGCATACTCAACTTGTACCCCTTCAACTAGTAATGTATTGCCAACACCTTCGTGATATAAATGAGTATTAAATAAGGCATTGTTTTCTTTAACCAGTTCTGCATAATATTTCTCTGCTTCACTGCTGCCCGATTGTAAACCAGCCAATGAAATACATTTATATAATGCCGACATTACATCTCTTCGGTTTGGCTCACGTATAAATGACAGGTCTTTTAAAATTTTTTTAATCAACCCTTCATTTGAAGCCAAATCAACTAATTGTTCAATAAGTTGCTTTGTTTTTTCAAGTTGTAATAAAATGGGCTGCAGGTATTCGTTCCAGGCATTATTTTTTTCATTTCTAACAAATTCTTTTGTTTCAGATTCAATATTACTCAACTCTTCTTCTGTTGCCAGCGTATTTTCAAGAATCCATTCTTTTAATTTCTTTATACAATCCCATTCACGTTCCCATTGCAAACGTTCTGCCGTTTTATAGCGTTCATGACTGCCCGAAGTAGAATGCCCCTGAGGCTGGGTAACTTCTTCTACATGAAACAATGCAGGTGTATGTGTTTGTCTTATTTTTTCAATGCCTGCTTCAAACACTTCACACATACCGGCATAATCCCAGGCTTTTACTTTATATATTTCAATACCTGTAGTACCCTCTTTTTTCTGAAATCCTTTTAATGCTTCAGAAATAGAACCTTTTGTTGTTTGATATTTTTTGGGCACTGAAATTCCGTATCCATCATCCCAAATAAAAAAAGCAACAGGTATTTGTTGCACTGCAGCTGCATTAACCGTTTCCCAAAAATGGCCTTCACTGGTAGATGCATCACCAATGGTGCTAAAACAAACTTCGTTGCCTTTATTTGATAAAGTGGTAAACTGTTGTAATAATGCTGAATTTCTGAAAAGTTTTGAAGCCAGAGCTAGACCTACAGACCGGGGCATTTGTGCAGCTGTGGGCGCCATACCCGAAGTAATATTTTTTCTGTTTACCAGATCAAGAAATTCGCCGTTTTCATTTACAAATGGAGTTGCAAAATGTGAGTTCATTTGGCGGCCTGCACTATGCGGATCATGCTTTACATCCGGATCGGCATACAGCTGTGCAAAAAACTCTTTAATGCTGGCAGCTTCTGTTGCAAAAGCAAAAGTCTGATCTCTGTAATAACCACTATAAAAATCGCCCGGCTTAAAAAATTTTGCCATCGCAACTTGCGGCACTTCTTTACCATCACCAAAAATTCCAAACTTCGCTTTCCCAGTAAGCACTTCTTTACGGCCAATTAAACTGGCCTCCCTGCTTAAAAAACTCATCTTATAATCTTTTAAAACTTCGTTTCTGAAATTTTCAAAAGATAGTTCCTGTAATTGTAAGCTATCGTTAGTGGATGGTTCCATGCAACAAAAATAACAGTTTTGTAAAGCTTAAATATCGGTTATTCTGAATTGGTGAAAACATGTTGGGGGCTGTTAACAAGGGAATGTTTTTTCAACATCAGTCCGGGCTTTTCGCTTGTAGCCCCCAATAAAAAATTGGGGCTACCGCTTCAATCCCGCAGCCTTTGAACAGGAAATTCTTTATTCATCAGAAAAAAAGAAAAATCACATTTTCAGAAAGATTTTTCCAGAAAATGAGTGGGAAAAACAGAATAGAGCCACATTATTCACAAATTATTGTGAAAGGCAACCTTTTACCGCTATGAATAGTCTTTACTATTACTTATTTTTGACAATCCGTTTAAATAATATAATATGAAAAAATTGCTATTTACATTATCTATCAGCTTGTTTACCCTAACAGCTTTTACACAATCACACGATGGCCACGATCATGGTACAAAGCCCGTAAATCAAGCGCCCAAACCTGAAATTATTAAACTGTTTGAAGGCAGTTTTGATTTTGGTAAAATTCCACAAGGCAAACCTGTAACTCATAATTTTGTTATTGAAAATATCGGAAAAGACACACTTTTAATTGAAAACATACAAGCATCCTGCGGTTGTACAACACCTGAATGGAGTAAAGATCCTATTTTAGCTTCAGGCAAATCAACCATAAAAGTTGGCTATAATGCCGCATCTGAAGGTGTCTTTGAAAAAACAATTACCATTTTTTATAACGGCGGACAAACAAAACAATTTACAATAAAAGGGAACGTCTGGAAAACTCCTGACCAGTCAGTACCAAACAATCAGGCATTAAACATATTTAAACAATAACTTTTAAAATAAAGAAACAATGAAAGTTTTATTTTCAGCATTTTTATCCTTTATCATTATTCATGTTGCAACTGCACAAACAAATGCACCTGCAGAAGCAGCAAAATTTAAATTCAACAGCGAAACTGTTGATTTAGGAAAAGCTAAAGTAGGCAATCCAGTAACAGCTACCTTTACTTTTGTAAATACCAGCAAAGAAGATCTGGTTATTGAAACAGTAACACCAGGTTGTGGTTGTACTAAATCAGATTATACGAAAGAGCCAATTAAACCAGGCAAAACAGGCTCTATTACTGCAACTTATAATGCAGCTTCAATAGGAAATTTTTCTAAAAAAGTGTATGTAAAATTTCTTGGAATTGAGAAACAACAGGAACTTACAATAATTGGAATTGTTGAACAATAAAAATCAAGCTTAAATATTTTTAAACCCCGGAAAATCTCCGGGGTTTTTGTTTGCTATTCATTGCCTCCCCTATCTTTGCTTTCATGTTAACGATCAGCAAACGGGGCGAACAAATGCCCGCATCTCCCATCAGAAAATTAGTTCCTTATGCAGAAGCTGCTAAAAAAAGAGGAACCAAAGTATATCATTTAAATATCGGACAACCAGATATTGAAACACCTCCTGCTATTTTAGATGCTGTTCGTAATGCTGATATTAAAGTGTTAGAATACAGCCATAGTGCCGGTAATGAAAGCTACAGACGTAAGTTGACTCAATATTATAAAAAAGTTGGCATCACAGTTAATTATGATCAGATATTAATTACAACTGGAGGCAGCGAAGCAATCATGTTCGGATTTTTTGCCTGCTTAAATCCGGGTGATGAAGTCATTGTTCCTGAACCTTTTTATGCAAATTATAATGGATTTGCCTGTGCAGCTGGGGTAACAGTAGTTCCAATTACATCGCATATTGAAAACGGATTTGCATTACCACCCATTGATGATTTTGAAAAAGTAATTACATCAAAAACAAAAGCAATTATTATTTGCAGCCCAAATAATCCAACCGGTTATTTGTATAGTAAAACTGAAATGCTTGCACTAAAAGAAATATGCCTTAAACATAATTTATTTCTTTTCAGCGATGAAGCATATCGTGAATTTTGTTACGATGGTGAGTATGTTAGTGCCATGCACCTGGAAGGTTTAGATGAACATGTTGTATTAATGGATACAATAAGCAAACGTTACAGCGCCTGTGGTGCAAGAATTGGTGCTTTTGTTACAAAAAACAAAACTGTTTATGATTGTGCAATGAAATTTGCACAGGCAAGATTAAGTCCGCCGGGCCTGGCACAAATCATGGGTGAGGCAGCTGTTGATTTACCCGATGATTATTTTGTCGCTCCAAAAGCTGAATATCTTTCAAGAAGAAACTTATTGGTAAAACGTTTAAATAATATGAAAGGTGTTTTCTGTCCCAACCCGGGAGGCGCTTTTTATGCCATTGCTAAATTACCAATAGATGATAGTGATACTTTTTGCCAATGGTTACTGGAATCGTTTTCACATAACGGACAAACAGTAATGCTTGCACCAGCAACCGGGTTTTATGGAACACCCGGCTTAGGTAAACATGAAGTACGTTTAGCTTATGTTTTAAATTCAGATTCATTGAATAAAGCCATGGATTGTTTAGAAGAAGCATTGAAAGTATATCCGGGAAGAACGATCTAAGTACAATTCTTATTTCCATTTATTCAAGTTTTGCTTATTACTATTCTAATATTTTATTTGAACTCATTTTTCACATCAACAAATGCATTCGGTTATAAATGTGTAATTGATTTTATGTTCATAAATTTTAATTAAGCAATTTCAATTTCTTTAAATAAATTGATTAATATTATCAACTTTCAAAAAACTGTTCTTTATGAGAAAAATCATTAGCCTGTTAGCCCTGGTCCTGATTGTTGAGCTTGCACATACACAAACTTCAGCTCCCAGATACATGCTCCCTTCTGATGTGTATAAAATGAAAAGCATCAGGAATCCAAAAATTTCTCCCGATGGACAATGGATCTTATATATTGAATCTAAAGCTGATTCTTCCAAAGATAAATTTGTAAGTAAACTTTACATGATCAGCCGTAATGGTAAAGACACAGTTGCACTTACTGAACAAACAAAAAGCCCGGGCCAATGCAACTGGAGTCCCGATGGAAAGTATATTTCCTTTACTACAGTACCAAAAGATGCAAAAGAAGAAGATCAGGTATCACAGATATTCCTGATGGACCGCCGAGGTGGCGAACCTTTTCAACTAACAAATACAAAAGGAGAAATTCAATCTTACAAATGGAGTGAAGATGGAAGCAAAATTGTTCTTGTCATTAAAGATCCAAATAATGCAGATACAGCAAAAACAAAAATCAGAAAACCATATGAAATTAACCGTTACCAGTTTAAACAGGATTATATGGGTTACCTCGATAATCGTAAAACACATTTGTACCTGTTTGATGTTAAAACCAGAAAGATTGATACGCTTACTAAAGGAAATTATAATGAAACAAAAGCATCGTTTAGTTATGATGGAACAAAGATTGTTTATGTTAGTAATATAACTGAAGACCCTGATAGAAATTCAAACACCGATATTTTTGTTCTTGACCTGAAAGACAAATCAAAGCCAAAACAACTAACCACATTTAAAGGAGAAGATGATTCACCCGGTTTCAGTCCCGATGATCAATGGGTTGCTTTTATGCAATCAAGTTCATCGGCTGAGTTTAATATGTATGATCAGAATCAACTTGGAATTGTGAACCTCAGAACCGGCTTAACACAAATACTTACTACATCATTAGACAGACCGATAACAGAATATGTGTGGGCATCAGACGGTAAGAATATTTTATTTCTTGCTGAAGATGACAGAAAACAAAATTTATACAGCATAAATATTGAAAAGAAAAATATTGAAGCTATTACAAAAGAAGAGGCCGTTTATCAAGGCCTTCATTCAAATACAAAAGGTGATTTGATTGCATTATATAGTTATCCGGATATGCCCGATGAAATTTATGTTTTTGAAAACGAAAAATTCAAACAGCTTACACATGTGCATGAGGCTTTGATGTCAACTTTCAAAAAGATTTTTAAAAAAGGATTTACATCCACTTCAAAAGACGGCACTAAGGTTTCGGGAATATTATATTTACCCGATTCAACCTCAAAAAAATTACCCTTAATTCTTTTTATACATGGAGGACCAGTAGCACAAGACGATTATGGTTTTGATCAATCAAGAGAAATACTTGCTGCTGCAGGTTTTGCGGTTGCAGCTGTAAATTACAGGGGAAGCAGTGGACGAGGATTAGCTTTTTGCAAAGCTATTTATGCAGACTGGGGCAACAAAGAAGTAATGGATATTCTTGGAGCAACAGATTACCTGGTGCAAACCGGTTTTGCTGATGCTTCTAAACTGGCAATAGCAGGATGGAGTTATGGTGGCATACTAACAAATTATACCATTGCTACCGATCAGCGTTTTAAAGCTGCTGCAAGTGGTGCAGGAAGTTCATTGCAGTTTTCAATTTACGGAACAGATCAATACATAAAACAATATGAGAGTGAAATTGGAAGCCCATGGAAAAATGTACAGAAATGGATAAACATTTCTTACCCCTTTTTTAAAGTTGAAAAAATTAAAACGCCTACGTTGTTTATGGCCAGTCAAAACGATTTTAATGTACCTGTTGCCGGTGCTGAACAAATGTACCAGGCGTTTAAATCTGTTGGCATTCCAACTGAGTTGATTATTTATCCTAATCAAAATCATGGCATTATAGTCCCCAGCTATATTGTTCACCGGTATCAACGGCAGATTGAGTGGTTTAAAAAATATTTGAAGTAGCTAATGATATTAACAACAGGAAAAGTTTCCATAAACTTTTAAAAAATAGAAAAGCCCTCTTTATTGAGGGCTTTATTTGTACCGGAGAGCAGACTTGAACTGCCGTCCGCCTTTTGGCGGATATGAATCCATTTTGCTTTTTTAGAAATGAAAAAAGCCCTCTTTTGTGAGGACT
>Ga0209797_10001549_pt1 | contig 11570 bp, 9 predicted proteins | sample DOMMetBare3Fresh_2_FD_187472 | JGI IMG/M metagenome (GOLD analysis project Ga0209797, IMG submission 187472) | Wetland sediment microbial communities from St. Louis River estuary, USA, under dissolved organic matter induced mercury methylation -... | ecosystem: Environmental > Aquatic >...
TTTACCAAGTGAATTATTTTTAGCAGCAAGAAAATGAACAATGGATGCTGCTTTCTGTGCCTGGCTATCCAATCCTGCAGGATAAATAATTCTCGCAGTATCAGAATTAAGCTGCTTCCATTTTAATGATGGAGGGTTGCCGCCAAATTGCTGGGCATTGAGGCAATTTGCAATAGACAACAGGCAACAGGCAATACAAAGTCTTCTCATTTGTGCGGAATTATTGCAGAAAGTTACGGAGGAAAAAACAAACAGGTTAATAACGATTCTGGATATCTCATTACTAAAAGATACAATTTTTAAATCCTTTTCACATCATGATAATGCAATAAATTTGAGTGTTTGAAAAATTCTATACAGATGATTAAAATAATAAGAACCAACTCAGACAACCCGGATTTTACTGATCTGGTAAAATCACTGGATGCCCTTTTAGCGGAACTAGATGGAGATGACCATGCATTTTATTCTCAATTCAATAAGACCAATAAATTAAAACATGTTGTAGTTGCGTATGAAAATAATATCCCGGTTGGTTGTGGAGCTATACGAGAATTTGCCACAGGAGTTATGGAGGTTAAACGCATGTATACTTCGCCTGAAAGCAGGGGGAAAGGAATAGCTACCAAAGTATTAATTGAATTAGAAAAATGGGCAACTGAACTTTCCTGCTTTATGTGCAAACTGGAAACCGGGAAAAGACAACCTGAAGCAATAAATCTGTACAGAAAAAACGGGTATAAAATTATTCCAAACTATGGTCAGTATGGAGCAATGGAAAACAGTGTTTGTTTTGAAAAAGAATTAAAAAAATAAGAGTAAGGGAAACAAACTATTTCCAAATCAGCTTCAATCAACGCAACTGGAACCCTTCTAAAAATTTTGTATTAAAATCACCACTGCGGAAACGTTCATCCTTCATCAACTGCAGGTGAAAAGGAATTGTTGTTTTTACTCCTTCAATTACATACTCGCTTAAAGCACGGTACATGGTATCTATTGCTTCATTCCTGGTACGGGCCACTGTAATCAGTTTGCTAATAAGTGAATCGTAGTATGGTGGAATAACATAACCCGCATACACATGGCTGTCCACTCTTACTCCATGTCCACCCGGTTGGTGTAGTGTTGTAATTTTTCCTGGCGATGGACGAAAATCATTATATGGATCTTCTGCATTTATCCTGCATTCAATTGCATGCATCTGGGGAAAATAATCGTTGCCGGTTACTTTTTCACCCATGGCAATTTTTATTTGTTCTTTAATGAGATCGTAGTTAATTACTTCTTCTGTTACACAATGCTCTACCTGTATGCGGGTATTCATTTCCATGAAATAAAAATTGCGGTTCTTGTCCACAAGAAATTCTACAGTTCCTACACTTTCATAATTAATAGCACTGGCGGCTTTTTTTGCTGCTTCTCCCATTTTCTGCCGCAGCTCATCTGTCATAAAAGGAGAGGGTGATTCTTCCACCAACTTTTGATGCCTGCGTTGAATAGAACAATCTCTTTCGCTCAGGTGACTCACATTTCCATACTGGTCTCCTGCAATCTGTATTTCAATATGCCGGGGTTCTTCTACAAATTTTTCCATGTAAATGCCATCATTCTTGAATGATGCTGCTGCTTCTGCTTTTGCAGTGTTGTATGCACGTTCCATTTCAGAATCTTCCCATACAATTCTCATTCCTTTACCACCGCCACCGGCAGTCGCTTTTAATATTACAGGATAGCCCATATCTTTTGCAAGACCTTTTGCCTCCTCAAGGCTTTGCAATAATCCTTCACCACCTGGTACCACCGGTACACCGGCTTTTATCATTGTTTCTTTTGCTGTAATCTTATCACCCATGGAATTAATCATATCAGGTGTTGGCCCTATAAATTTTATTCCATGATCAATACATATCTGGGCAAACTTTGAATTTTCTGCAAGAAACCCATAGCCTGGATGAATAGCATCTGCATTTGTAATTTCTGCTGCTGACATCAGGTGAGCAATATTTAAATAAGACTCTGCACTTTGAGGTTTACCTATGCAAACCGCTTCATCAGCAAATTTTACATGGAGGCTGTCGCGGTCAGCTGTTGAATAAACAGCAACTGTTTTTATTCCCATCTCCCGGCAGGTGCGAAGCACACGCAATGCAATTTCTCCACGATTGGCTATTAGAATTTTTTTGAACATGGTAATAAATGATTTTGGAATTTTGAAATCGGGAGATTTTGAAACTTCCCCATTTCCCAATTGAACTTTTCCCCGATTAACTTGGTTCTACAAGAAACAATGGCTGATCATATTCTACAGGAGATGCGTCTTCCACCAGCACTTTTACAATTTTTCCTTTTATCTCACTTTCTATTTCATTAAAAAGTTTCATGGCTTCAATGATGCATACAACTTTACCCGGGTTTATTTCTGTGCCTATATCCACAAAATTTGGTTTATCGGGAGATGACCGGCGGTAAAAAGTTCCAATCATCGGGCTTTTAATTGTAACTGTATTACTGGCTGCTACTGGTGCTGCAGGTGCTTCAGATACTTCAGACCTGGTGGCAGAAGGAGGGGCGGAAGTATGTGCTGGAATATGATTTGGCAATTGGGGATAAGCCGTTGCCTGTTGAGCAGGTGCTCCAATGATTTGCGTAATTTTTTCTTCCTTCTGTTTTATTGTTACCCGAAAATCTTTCTGTTCAACAGTTACTTCACCAATATTTGATTTGTTGACCATTTTGATCAACTCCTGAATCTGTTTGAAATCCATGTTTTTCAAATTTAAAAGCTGTGTTGGTTAATTAAAGGTTGGCTAAGATATGAAAGAACCCGGATTTGGGTATTTTTTAATGTTTTTCCTTGAAAATGGCCCTAAATCCTGGATATTTTGACCAAAATCTTGTCAAATTGATAGTTTTATTGAAAGCTGGCAGATGATTTTTTCCCTTTCGTTAAAGAGAAAAGCTCCCCGGATGAGAAGCTTTTTCTTAAAAAATATGAAACTAAAAATTTATTCTTTTACTCTATCAACATAGTCACCGGTTTTTGTATTAACCCGGATGGTTTCGCCTTCATTCACAAATAAAGGAACGCCTACAGTTGCACCAGTTTCCAATGTTGCAAGCTTTAAAGTTCTGGTAGCTGTATCGCCTCTGACCCCCGGTTCACAGTATGTGATTTTTAAAGCAATTTTATCGGGCATTTCTGCGCCCAATACCTGGTCATTTTCCGTATTTATTAAAATACCAACTTCTTGTCCTTCTTTCAGATATTTTGGTGCGTCGATAGATTCTTCCTGTAGGGCAATCTGCTCAAAAGTTTCTGTATCCATAAAATTATAACCTGTATCGTCCTTATACAAAAACTGGTATGTACGTTTTTCTACTCTTACCGGGAAAATAGTGTCTCCGGAATTCCATGTTTTTTCAATGCTACGATTATTATCTACCCCTTTAAGTTTTGCCCAAACCTTTGCGGCTGCACGGGCAGTTTTGTTTTCGCCAAACTCTACCACACTATAAAGACTGCCGTCCATATTCAGTATCATGCCACGGCTTATATCCGATGTATTTGCCATAAAAAAATTTATTAAGTTTAAATCCCCTTTTATATTGGGGCGGCAAAGATAAGATTGTACAAGCTGATGGCAAAAGCATTTTCAATAGCATTTTGAAACAAAATGAACTTAATTTGCTGTATGAAAAAATGGAATTTATTTTTCTGCTCTTTAATCATTTTTGTTTCAGCATTTTCTCAAACTGAAACAGCACCTCTTTACAAAAGATTTCCAACTGTACCCCCGTTGAATCTGTTATTGGTAGATAGCAGCACCTTTTTTACGGAGAAAAATCTTAAAAAAAACCAGGCAGTGTTTATTAACCTGTTCAGCCCCGATTGTGAACATTGCCAAAAAGAGACCGAAGAATTAATTGACAGCATTGCTAAGTTTAAAAATATTCAGATAGTAATGGCTACTACTTTGTCTTTTGATAAAATGAAAGCCTTTTATGATAAAAATCAACTTGGGCGTTTTTCAAATATTGTGGTAGGTCAGGACAGGCAACTCATTTTACCTACTTTTTATAAAATAAAAAATTTCCCCTTCCTTGCTTTTTATAATAAAAATGGAAAACTGATTGATGTAGCAGAAGGCGCATTACCCATTTCTAAAGTGCTGTTTTTTTTCCGGAAGAAAAACTGAAATCTCTCACCTGAAATCTGCAATGCGACCCCTACCTTTGCTGCCTTGTCAGCTATAGCTTTCTCATAAATACAAATTTGATTGATGAATCGGCGAAGGCTGGCTTAAATAATTACTCAAAAAAATAATTTCAAATGAAAGTAACTGTAGTTGGAGCCGGTGCAGTTGGCGCTACCTGTGCTGATAATATTGCCCGAAAAGAACTTTGTCATGAACTAGTTTTATTAGACATAAAAGAAGGTATTGCTGAAGGTAAAGCACAGGATATGATGCAGACAGCAGCATTACTCGGCTTTGATACAAAAATTTCAGGCACTACAAATGATTATTCTAAAACAGTCAACAGTGATGTGGTTGTAATTACCTCTGGCATTCCCCGCAAACCCGGTATGACAAGAGAAGAATTGATTGGAGTAAATGCAGGTATTGTAAAAGGTGTTTGTGAAAATATTTTAAAGCATTCACCCAATGCCATCCTGATAATCATCAGCAACCCGATGGATACGATGACCTACCTGGCATTAACATCAACGGGATTACCAAAGAACAGGATTATTGGAATGGGTGGTGCATTAGATAGCAGCCGTTTCAGATACCAGTTAAGTCAGCATCTTGGTTGCAGCCCAGCTGATCTGAATGCAGTTGTTGTTGGCGGACATGGAGACACTACAATGATTCCGTTAATTCGTCTTGCAACATGGAACAGTATTCCTGTAACTAAATTTTTATCAGCTGAACAGCAAACACAAGTTGTAAATGACACCATGGTTGGCGGCGCTACACTTACAAAACTGATTGGTACATCGGCCTGGTATGCACCCGGTGCTGCTGGTGCCGCAATGGTTGAAGCCATAGTAAGAGATGAGAAAAAATTATTTACTTGCTGTGTTGCTCTCGATGGTGAATATGGGCAAAAAGATATTTGCATTGGCGTGCCGGTTGTTATTGGTAAAAATGGCTGGGAAAAAATTCTTGACTTTGGATTAAATGAAACCGAACAGACAGCCTTTAATAAAAGTGCAGATGCTGTGAGGAGTATGAATGATGTGTTGAAAACTTTGTAAAATCTGAAAGGCTTTTAATAAAAAAAGGCTGAATATTTATTGTTCAGCCTTTTGCATTAATGGGTTTTGATTAATATTTCACCAGTTTAAAAGTTTTTGTTTTGCCATTTTGATAATCCACTATCAATTCATATATGCCCTGTGCAAGTTTCTTAAGCGGAACAACCAGTTGATTGCTTCCCGGCGTTATGTCTGCTTTCTGTTTGAGTACCAGGGAGCCTTTGCTATCATAGACTTTTACCAAAACAGACGAACTTCTATTTGTGCTTATTTGCAGCCATGCGGTTTCCTGAACAGGATTCGGCCATACATTAATAGCTTCGTTTCCATCACAAGTTGAACGGATGATACTTGTGTATTGATGTCGGCCATTTATATCATACTCAACAATGCGGTACATAGCTCCAGATGAAAGCGGGTTAATATCTGTATAAATATAGGTCTGTTGTACCTGGCTGTTTCCTGATGCAGGCACTGTCCCGATAACGGTCCAGTCACTACCGTTACTACTTCTTTCTATATCAAACCGTCTGCTGTTTATTTCCTGGGCAGTTTTCCATGTCATAACAATTTTATTGTTTTCACAGTGGGCATGAATGGATATAAACTCTACTGGCAATGCTCCTGCCGGATTAAACAGTGTCCAGCGGGAAAATGCATCAATGCCGGTTTTCTCCACATAATTGGTTGCAGTGCTGCGACTGGTTGCACCTATTTCAGTCCAGTCAATATTATCAGTTGAACGATATAATACAATAATATTTTCATCAAGTGTATTCAACTCAGCGTCGAAATAATTAAAACGCAGGGTAGTGTTTAAAGAAGAATTATTTGTTGGATTAATATCAAAATATTTTTTTACCGATTGATTGGCTCCTATTGTCTGGTATTGATTTCCACGCCGGATAACAGTACTACCCAGGTTTTGCGAAGAAGTAATTATTGCCCCCATATTACCGGGGTTAATTGATAAAGGCGCATTTAAAATTTGTGTTATCTCAATAAATCCGCCGTTATCGCCAACTATCCGGCTGTTTTCATTTTCTCCATTTAATATTGCGGTTGATTGTAGCAGAATATTATTATTATTTAAATCAATTAATCCGGAAGTGAAATTGATGGATGAACCGATACTGATATTTCGGTTGAGTGAAAGTTTAGCGCTGCCGGTTTTTGCAATATCAAGTACATCAAATAAGGGCAGACTTGTTCCCGAAATACTGTTATTCTGTGTTCCCGTAAATTTAAAAATTCCTTCACCAAGCCCCTGGTTTATTGTGCCGTCATTATCCAGATCTATATTCTGCAAAGTTATTACAACACCACCCGTCGTTGTTATCGTTGCTCCGGTTTGTATTTTCATAACATTCTGGGCAGGCAAAAAACAGGGGAGTAAGAATAGGGCGATAGAAATAATTTTTTTCATACCTGGTATTTGTTTTATCAAATTAATAGTAAAACTTCAGCTAACCCATTTTGATTTAGTAAAAGGCATAACCTGTTGAGTAACCGGTTCATTCTACTCGTGAATTTGTTCCTCAGAAACCTATGGCTTTCATAAACTCTTCTTTTTTCCTCCTGGATACATCCAGTATTTTACCATTGCTCATTACAACTTGCCCCCCTTCACCTTTCAGGTATTTTTGAATATATTTTTTATTGATGATATAAGAATGATGAACCCGGATAAAAAAGGAAGAAGGTAATAATTCTTCAAAATCCTTGAGCGTCTTAGATACGGTTATCTTTTTATCATTTTGAAGGAATATAAATGTGTAATTACTTTCAGCTTCCAGGTAAATGATGTCGCCCACATTTATAAACAACAAACCTTCTGCTGATGGTATCGCCAGCCGGGCAAGAATTTCTTTTTCTTCTGCAATATTGTAAAGCAGGTTTTCAATTCTGTTATTCGGTAAATGCAGCAATCTTTTCTGACCGGCTCTTTCCACCGCTGATTTTAATTCTTCCACTTCAATTGGTTTTACCAGGTAATCCAAAGCGCTGAAGCGTATGGCTTTGATAGCATAATGATCATAGGCAGTTGTGAAGATTAATTCAAAATTCCGGTTTCCAAGTTTCTGAAGCATCACAAATCCATTCATCCTCGGCATTTCTACATCCAGGAAAACAATATCGGGGTTCTTTTCTTCAATGGCAGCAATGCCCTGTTCCCCGTTTTCACATTCGGCAATAATATTTACTTCACTGCAATATACAGAGAGCTTTTGCCTGAGTGCATTTCTGCTGCTGGGTTCATCATCAATGATTATTGCCTTCATTTTTTCCATATTATACCTGGTTATTTAAAATAAGTTCAACTCTTGTACCTGTTGCTTCTTTATCTTTTCCAATAAGGTCAATGATATTAATTGAACAGGTATCGCTTTTATTAAATAAATGAATACGTTGTTCGGTAATATTTAAACCCATTGATAAATGCGATGGCCTGTTTACCTTTTTATATTCTTCTGCCTTTTCCCGCCCCACTCCATTGTCTTCAATTATATATTTTATATGACCATTCTCAGGCACAATTGATATGAAAACTTTCCGGTCATTCCCCTTTTTATTCAGCAGGCCATGTTGAATGGCATTCTCCACAAAAGGTTGTACCACCATCGGCGGCACTTTATAATCACCCTGCAAAATCCGGTCATCAATTTTTACCTCACTTGTAAATTTATTATCCCATCTCAGTTGTTCCAGTTCCAAGTACAACTGAAGATGTTCAAGATCTTTCCAGCAAGGAATTACTTCCTGCTTTGAATTTTCCAGAATACCGCGTATAAGTTTTGCAAACCTGGCCAGGTAAGCGGTTGCTTTTTCTTTCTGGTCTGTTTGAATAAGATTGTCAATTGAATTCAGTGAATTAAAAATGAAGTGTGGGTTCATCTGTGCCCGCAGCGCCATCATTTCTGTTTCCGCAATTTTTTGTTTTAATTCTGCTTCATGACGTATCGCTTGTATCCTTCTTCTGAAAAATAAAATAAAAGAACCCACCAGCAAAAGCAACGCTGTAATTCTGAACCAGGTAGTTTGCCATAAAGCAGGCGTAATGATAATGTAAATCTTATCTCCTGCTTCATTCATCACTCCGCTGTTATTTGCTCCTTTCACTTTCAATACATACTTACCGGGAGCAAGATTAGTATAATTGATATACCCATCATCTGAAACCTGCCAGTCTTTATTAAAGTCTTCGAGCATATAATAATAACTGTTTTGCTGGGGGTTGGTAAAATTCAATACTGAAAAAGAAAGTTGTATTGAATTTTGCCTGTAAGAAAGAGTAACAATCTTTTCATTCTTTGTATTAAATACAACAGGAATTTTTTCAGTTCCTGATTTAATTTCATTAATCTGTACTGCCGGTACTTCTTTGTTGTAAGGGTAAGATTCAGGATTAATCATTGTAACGCCGCCTTCAAAACCTGCCAGTATTTGTCCGTCATTTGTCATGGTTAATGCTCCTTCAAACAAATCAGCAGCAAGTCCGTTCTTTATGGAAAAATTCAGGAACATTTTTTTATCCGGGTCAAGTTTCGAAATACCAACATTGGTAGTGATCCAGAGCATCCCCTTTTTATCCAGACACACTTTATTTGTTTTATCAACCGGCAATCCATCCTGTGTTGTGTAATGAGTGAACTGCTTTGTTTTAATATCAAAATAGAAAAGACCATAATCTGAACATATCCAGAGATTTTCATTTTTATCAAAACACATTCTTCTCAATTCTGTAAAAGTATTATCAGCCGCTGCAATGGGGTTGCATAGGATAAATCTTTTGTCCGATGGATAGTAAATACTTAAACCCCTTTCTGTTGATATATAATATTCGTGTCTTGAATTACTAACCATGTCATATATATGACCAAAGGAAATAGAATTTGGGTCTGTGGAATTAGGTTGGTAATGCTCTGTAAAAACTTCTATTGTTTTATCAAAAACCATTATACCCCAGTTCCATGTACGTACAATGAACTTACTGTTACTGTACGGTAATAACTTACGGATCCTCAAATGTTCTTTGTGAATGCTTGTATCTGTTATGCCAGGAATGAAAACTTTGTAAGTTCCGGTGGTTGCATTGTATTTCACCAATCCCGAGTCTGTGCAGAACCAGGTAATATTGTTTTCATGATGAATGTAATTGACAAACTGGGAATGAAAACTTTTTGATGCCGGGGGAATCCGGATTTGATGTTTTAATTCCTTCCAGTTTCTGTCATATACATAAAGCCCGGTGTAAGGCCATGCATTCACCCATTTCTCATCAGCGGATTCTGATAAAAAATTCACCCGGCCGTATTTCTCAGGTTCACCAGGAAACATTTCATCACCCAGCATAAGGTTACTGAACATTTGCATCTGCGGGTTAAGTATGCTGATTCCTTTACTGGTCCCAAACCAAAAAGATTGTTCCCTGTCCTTGAAAATACACAAGACCTGGTTGGCACTGATGGATGAAAGCTGAATAGCATTGTGCAGAAATGATTGTTGCTGCCCGGTTTCAGGATTGTAAAGAATAACACCTGTTTCATTATTTCCAATAAATAACCCCGGAAAAGATTTCTCCTTGTTATAATACAAACTCAAAAAAACTTTGTAAGTATTTTTTATTGCTATCGGATTAAATTCCCGGTCTGAAAGATCAAACTCATACAAACCTCCTGCCCACTGTGCAATGTAAAAATTTGTTTTACCTTTTTGTACTGCATCAAAATTACTTCCTGTAAGGGGTGTTGGATAAGTGATCAGTCTTGTATTTTTTTTATCAAATAAACAAAGCTTATAGGAGCCAAGACACCAGAGATTTTTCTGGTCATCTTCAAATATTTTTTTGATACCATTGTCGTATGTCTGCGTACCAGCTTCCTCTGGTTTGGAAAGATAAAATGATGAAAACTCACCGGTAATCCGGTTATAAAAATTCAACCCTTTATCGGTGCCCGCCCAAAGGTTATCCTGATGATCAATAAAGGGAATTACACCTGAATTACTGCTGAGTGTGCCCTTTTTCCCAGGAATATTTTTATAAATTTTAATCGAATCAATAAAAGGATTAATACTACATAAGCCGTTATTGGTTCCAACCCAAGTAAGTCCCTTAGCATCAAAAGCGATTCCGTTTATCATATTACCCGGAATTGAATTACTGTTCTTTGGATTATGCCGGTAAATCTTAAAATTTCTACCATCATACCGGTTCAGGCCATCTTGTGTGCCGATCCAGATATACCCGGTTTTATCCTGTGCGATACAATTAATCCAGTTATTACTTAAACCGTCCTGTGTAGTCAGGTGGGTGAAATGAGTATTGGAAGTAACCTGTGCCAACAACTTCCAGCTAAAGGTTGCAGCTAATATAAAAACTATGGTGAAACTAGTTTTCAATTATCATTTCAGTTGTATTAAAGTTAACTGATTTTGTTTTTGAAAAGCTTAAAACAGGTCAAATCGCTTTCCACTCTCTAACTATTACCAGAAATATTTTCATTACTCTGATTTTTAACTATTGTGCCTGCGGCAAAGTATAAGTTATTCTGATAGATTTTAATTTTACCTGGGAACTAATGCCTTCAACATAAATGGTAAAATTATTATACTGGTTAGTGATTACCGGAAAACTTATAGAGGAGCTGCTTATTTCAAAATCACCCGGGGTTCCTGAGCTTTGCAGGTTGCACATGGATATATATACGCTGCTTTCATGTAGCCGCCTTCGCAATGTTATGCTTAGATTCCAGGTTGCTTCGTCAATACCATACACTGTAAATCCCGTAACTGTTGCATTATCGGGCAGGTGCACAGGAGCTACAAAATGTGTGCCGCCTAAGCTGGTACCATTCGTATATAAAGTATATTCACCAGAAGGCTCGAAAAATTCATAAAAGGGATTACCTGGGCTTTCAGTAGAGTGGACGGGACTTATAAAATCTGAAGGTGGTATAGAATAATAAAATGTTTTTGGTGTACTATATTCAAATGAATTTGCTTTTACATTCCCGTTCACTTGCATTTTTTCTGTTGGATTAGTAGTTCCAATACCTACATTGCCATTCTGGTCTATCACCATCCTGTTCACATTACCATTGGTCCTGAACAGTAGTCCGCTTGGAGCCGAGGAGTTATTATAAATGATTCCCCCATGAACATTATTACTGTTGAGCCCAAACAACACTCCATTTTCTTTGTTATCAGGTGTAAGAAAATTCATGTACAAATGATCCATATGTTCTAACGTAAAGCCTGATACAGTATTTGGAGTTACACCACCGGCACTTGCTGCAAATAGGTGGAA
>Ga0209797_10001550_pt1 | contig 11565 bp, 7 predicted proteins | sample DOMMetBare3Fresh_2_FD_187472 | JGI IMG/M metagenome (GOLD analysis project Ga0209797, IMG submission 187472) | Wetland sediment microbial communities from St. Louis River estuary, USA, under dissolved organic matter induced mercury methylation -... | ecosystem: Environmental > Aquatic >...
TCGCGGCCCAGCCCTGGTCGAACGGCCGCATCGGCACGGTCGGCAGCTCGTACGGCGCGATCACGCAGGTGCGAACGGCGATCGAGGCGCCGCCGCACCTGACCGCGATCTGGCCGGACGTGGTGCCGACGGACAGCTTCCAGAACCAGTGCCGCGAGGGGGGCGCGATGCAGCAGCACATGTTCTGGGCGCTCTTCATCCACGCCCAGGATGCCCAGGACATCGCGGACGACCCTGGCAAGCAGCAGGACGTCTGGAACGACCTGCGCGACCTGCGGCAGCTCTTCCGCGCGACACCGTGGCAGCGCGGGCAGACTGCGCTCCGGCACGTGCCGCCGCTCGAGGACTCGCTGATCGACTACTACACGCGCGGCGCCCGCGACGAGTACTGGGACCGGGTCGAGCACGACTACACGCTGTTCTGGGATCAGCACGCCGACATCCCCGGCACGTACTCGAGCGGATGGTACGACCCCTACTGCGGAGCCGACACGGACTACTACGCTGCGATGGCGGCGCGCAAGAGCAGGCCGCAGCGGCTCGTGATCGGCCCCTGGAGCCACGTCGGCATGCGCGGCGACGCGACCTTCTGCCACGACGTCGACTTCGGCCCGCAGAGCGTGTGGGGCGTGAAGCGCTACTTCGCCGAGCAGCTCGAGTTCTTCAACCGCTGGCTCCCGGACGACGCGACGGGCCAGCCGCCGGACGAGCCGCCGGTGCGCATCTTCGTGATGGGCGGCGGCTCGGGGCGGATGACGGCGGAGGGGAAGCTCGACCACGGCGGCCGCTGGCGCGAGGAGCACGAATGGCCGCTCGCGCGGCGCCTGGAGACGCCGTACTACCTGCACGTGGACGGCTCCCTCTCGACCTCGGTTCCCGCGGCGGGCGCCGAGCCCCGCACGTACACGTTCGACCCCGCCCACCCGGTGCCGACGCTCGGCGGGCTCTACTGCTCGATCGGCGAGCTCCCGGCCGAGGGCGCGGGGATGGAGCAAGCCTGGGCACGCTTCCTCAGCCCCGTGCTGCGGCTGCGCGACCTGCTCACGCCGGGCCCCGTCGACCAGAAGGAGGACCCGCGCTTCTTCGGCTCCGAGCCGCCGTACCCGCGTCTCTCGGAGCGCCCGGACGTGCTCGTCTTCCAGACGGAGCCGCTGATGGAGCCGGTCGAGGTGACCGGGCGGATGCAGGTGCATCTCTGGATCTCCTCCAGCGCGCTCGACACCGACTTCACCGCGAAGGTCGTCGACGTGCACCCGGCCAACGAGGACTACCCCGAGGGCTTCGACATGATCCTCAACGACTCGGTGATCCGCTGCCGCTACCGCGAGGGCTTCGAGCGCGAGGTGCTAATGACCCCCGGCGAGATCTACCCGGTCACGATCGAGCTGCCGCCGACGAGCAACCTGTTCGACGTCGCGCACCGGATCCGGGTCGACATCTCGTCGTCGAACTGGCCCCGCCTCGACGTGAACCCGAACACGGGCGAGCCGATGGGCCGGCACACGCGCCAGGTCGTCGCGGAGCAGGCGGTCTACGCCGACGCCGACCACCCGTCCCACATCGTGCTCCCCGTGATCCCGTCGTAACGTGGCGTACGGCGTCGTCGCCGCGCTGGACGTCATGGTTCCGATGCGGGACGGGGTGCGGCTGGCGTTCGACGTCTACCGGCCGGGGGTGGACGGGCAGTTCGCAGACGGGCGCTTCCCGGCGCTCATGTGTCACACCGCATACGACAAGGCGACCAAGCGGTACGTCGAGATCGCCGACTGGTTCGCCCCACGCGGCTATGCGGTCGTGCTCGTGGACATGCGCGACCGGTATCGCTCCGAAGGCTCGGGCACGTACTTCCACTCGGCGACGCCGCACACGGGCCGCGACGGCTACGACATCGTCGAGTGGATCGCGGCCCAGCCGTGGTCGAACGGGCGCGTGGGGACGGTGGGCAGCTCGTACGCGGGCCAGGTGCAGATCCGCACCGCCCTCGAGCGACCGCCGCACCTGACGGCGATCTGGCCCGACGTCGTGACGACGAACAACTACGCGAACTGCGCCCGCGAGGGCGGGGCCATGCAGGGGCACATGTTCTGGGCGCTCTTCATCCACGCCCAGGACGCGCAGGAGGTCCTGCACGACCCCGCGCTCTCGAGTCAGGTGTGGGACGATCTGAGGAACCTGCGGCAGCTCTACCGGGCCACGCCGTGGCGGCGCGGGCAGACCTCGCTCCGGCTCGTGCCCACGCTGGAGCAGACCCTGATCGACTACTACACGCGCGGCGCCTACGACGAGTGGTGGTCGCGGATCGAGTGCGACTACACCGCGTACTTCGACCGTCACGCGGACGTGCCGATGACGGTCTCGTCGGGGTGGTTCGACCCCTGGGCGGGGCCGGACGCGGACTACTGGGCGGCCATGGCCGCCCAGAACGCGGCACCGCAGCGGCTCGTGCTCGGCCCGTGGAGCCATGTCGGCATGCGAGGAGACGCGACGTACTGCCATGAGGTCGACTTCGGGCCCGACAGCGTGTGGGGCGTGGAGCGCTACTTCGAAGAGCAGCTCGAGTACTTCTCGCGCTGGCTCCCGGACGACGCGAAGGGGCACCCGGAGGGTGAGGCCCCGATTCGCCTCTTCGTGATGGGCGGCGGCTCGGGACGGATGACGGCGGAGGGCAAGCTCGACCACGGCGGCGGCTGGCGCGAGGAGTGGGAGTGGCCGCTCGCACGGCGCGTGGAGACGACGTACTTCCTGCACGGCGACGGCTCGCTCTCGACCGCGCCGCCCGCGGCGGCCGCGCCCCGGCGCTACTCGTTCGATCCGGCCCATCCCGTGCCGACGATCGGCGGCGTCTACTGCGCGATCGGCGAGCTGCCCGACGAGGACGCGGGGATGGAGCAGGCGTGGGCGCGCTTCCTCCACCCGGTGTTGCGCCTGCGCGACGTGCTCGTGCCCGGGCCGGCCGACCAGCGCGAGGCGCCCCGGTTCTTCGGCTCGGAGCCGCCGTACCCGCGTCTGTCGGAGCGGTCCGACGTGCTGGTCTTCCAGACGGAGCCGCTGACCGAGCCGGTCGAGGTGACCGGGCCGTCCGAGGTGCACCTGTGGGTCTCCTCCAGCGCGCTCGACACGGACTTCACGGCCAAGCTGATCGACGTGCACCCGCCGAACGAGGACTATCCGGACGGGTTCGACATGCTGCTCGTCGATTCGGTGATCCGCTGCCGCTACCGGGAGGGCTTCGACCGCGAGGTGCTGCTCGAGCCCGGCGTGCCCGTTCCTGTCACGATCACGCTGTGGGCGACGAGCAACCTGTTCGCCGTGGGGCACCGGATCCGGGTCGACGTCTCGTCGTCGAACTGGCCGCGGCTCGACGTCAACCCGAACACCGGGGAGCCCGTCGGGAGGCACACCCACCTCGTCGTGGCCGAGCAGGCCGTGCACGTCGACGCCGATCGCCCGTCACACGTCGTCCTGCCGGTGATCCCGCGGTAGCCGTGCAGGGAATCGCGTGGCGCGCCGTCCCGGCCGGGACGTTCACGATGGGCAGCGACCCGCGCGGCGCATGGCCGCCGGACGCCGACGAGGGCCCTCGCCACGACGTCGCCCTCGAGCCGTTCCGGATCACCCGCGTCCCGGTGACGAACGAGCAGTACCGCCTGTTCGTGGAGGCGACCGGCCGGCCGGCTCCGAGCTCCTGGCCCGGAGGCTCGATGCCGGCCGGAGAGAAGGACGTGCCCGTGACCTACGTGACGTGGCACGACGCCAGCGCCTTCTGCGCCTGGGCCGGGGGGCGGCTGCCGACCGAGGCGGAGTGGGAGGCGGCAGCGAGCGGGGGCGACGGCCGCCTGTGGCCGTGGGGCGATCTTCCGCCCGACACGACGCGCGCCGTCTTCGGCCGGGGCATCGGGTCGCCGTCTCCCGCAGGCCGCCTGCCCGCCGGAGCCTCCCCTTCGGGGGCGCTGGACCTGGCGGGGAACGTCTGGGAGTGGGTCTCGAGCGCCTACCGCCCGTATCCGTACGATCCCGTCGACGGGCGCGAGGACGCGGCCGGCCGCGATCCGCGTGTCGTTCGCGGCGGCTCGTACCTGCACGGCCCCGACGCGATCCGGTGTGCCGCCCGGCACCCGCTGCTCGCTGCCGCCGCCGACCATTACGTCGGCTTTCGCGTCGCCGCCGCCGCCGGGCAGGGCAGCTCCGCCCTCGACTGGGTCACCGTCCCCGGCGGCACGTTTGCGATGGGACGCGATCCGTCTCCCTTCTGCGGGGAGGCGCTCGCGGACGAGTGCCCGGCGCACACCCTCGAGCTCGACGCCTTCGAGCTCTCGCTGACGCCGGTCACGAACGCCCAGTACGCGCACTTCGTAGGAGAGACGGGTCATCGGCCGCCGGCGCACTGGGACGGCGGTGAGCTGCAGCTCCCCGACGCCGACCACCCGGTCACCTGGGTCGACTGCCACGATGCGTCCGCGTTCTGTGCCTGGGCGGGAGCGCGCCTGCCGACCGAGGCGGAGTGGGAGAGAGCGGCACGTGGCGACAATGCCCGGCTCTACCCGTGGGGCATGACCGAGCCGGACGAGCGTCACGCGACCTTCGGGCGCGGCGCCAAGCGCGGGAGCACGACGTCGGCCGGCGGGTGCCGCGCGGGCGCAAGCCCCTACGGGCTGCTCGACATGGCCGGGAACGTCTGGGAGTGGGTGGCGAGCGCGTATCGTCCCTATCCGTACGACCCCGGCGACGGCCGCGAGGGCGTATCGTCGCCTGAGCAGCGCGTGCTGCGCGGCGGCTCGTACGCGAGCCCCCCGCAGCACCTCCGCTGTGCCGCGCGCAGCCGCAGCTATCCCGGCCGCAGGGCGCCTCACATCGGCTTCCGCCTGGCACGCCCGACATGACTGGCGACCACCTCAAGAAGGAGCGAGCAATGCTGGAGCGTGTCGATGCCGACCGCCTGCGGGATCTGACCCTCGAGCTCGTCCAGGTCGAGAGCCCCACGGGCGACACCGCCGCGGTCGCCCACCTCTACGCCCAGCGCCTCTCCGAGATCGGGATGGAGGTCGAGCTGCTCGGCGAGGTCTTCCCTGCCACCCCGATCGTGATCGGCCGGCTGCCGGGCGGTGAGCCGGGCCCGACGGTGGTGCTCGACGGGCACCTGGACACGGTGCCGATCCCGCACGACCCGCCCCGGGTGGAGGACGGCCTCGTCTACGGCCGCGGCAGCGCGGACATGAAGGGCGCCCTCGCCTGCGCCGCCGAGGCGGCGCGCGTCGTGCGGGAGGCGGGGCCGTTCCCCGGCGAGCTCGTCGTGCTCGCGACCGGCCTGCACGAGTCGCCCGGCGGCCGGGGGGAGGACCTCGCCTGGCTGCTCCGCGAGCACGGTTTCCGCGCCGACGCCGTCGTCGTCTGCGAGCTCGGCAGCGACGCTTTCGTCGCCGCCCACCTGGGCTGCGCGACGGTCGAGATCACGGTCTCGCGGCCCGGCCCCGCGACCCACGAGCTGAAGACACCCGCCGGCACGCCGCACCCGATCACCGCCGCCGGGAAGGTGATCGAGGCGATCGCCGCGCGCAACGCCGAGCTCGCGGCCGTCGAGCACCCTCTCGTCGGCTCCGAGACGTACTTCCTCGGCGAGGTGCACGGCGGCGACTTCTACAACCGCTTCCCGACCGCCTGCCGGCTCGTCGGCACCCGCCGCTGGCTGCCGGGGACCAGCCTCGCCGCGGTCGAGGCCGAGTTCCGGGAGCTCCTCGGACGGGTCGTCGAGGAGACGGGCTGCGCGATCGAGCTCGACCTGCGGCTCGTCCGCGACGCCTACGAGATCGACCCCGAGCATCCGCTCTCCCTGGCGCTACGGCGTGGGTACGAGGACGTCACCGGCCGGGAGCTGCCGATCGCGGGCGGCAAGCTCGTCGCCGACGCTGCGTTCTTCCACGGCGACTGCGGCATCCCCGCCGTCTACCACGGCCCTGCCGGGAGCGGCGCGCACGGGGACGTCGAGTCGGTGCCAGTGGCAGAGCTCGTTCGTGCCACAAGGGTCTATCTGCGGCTGCTCCAGCGCCTGTGGGCATGAGCGCGGCCCCGCCGTCCTACGAGGAGCTGCGGGCGTTCCACCGCTGGGCGCTCCCGGAGCGCGTCAACATCGGGGTCGAGGTCTCGGACCGGCAGCGCGCCGCGGACCCGGCGATCCTCGTCACGGACGGGCGCGAGGTCACCCGCGTTGTCAGCTTCGGCGAGCTGGCGGAGAGCTCGGACCGGCTCGCGAACGCGCTCGCGGCGAAGGGCGTGGCCCCCGGAGACCGGGTCGCGCTGATCCTCTCGCAGCGCCCCGAGACGGCCCTGATCCACGTCGCGACGTACAAGCTCGGCGCGATCGCGCTGCCCCTCAGCTCGGCGTTCGGCCCCGACGCGCTCGAGGTGCGGCTTCGTGGCTCTGAGCCACGTGCGGTCTTCGGCGAGCGCGAGTCGCTGGAGCGCGTGCGGGCGCTCGGCTACGACGGCGTGCTGATCGACGTCGACCGAGAATTAGAAGCACTGCTCGCTGCGGCCTCGCCCGGTTTCGTGGCGGCGCCGACGACGCCCGACACACCCGCGCTGCTCGTCTACACCTCGGGCACGACGGGGCCGCCTAAAGGCGCCCTCCACGGCCACCGCGTGCTCGCAGGGCACATGCCCGGCTTCGAGCTCTCGCACGACTTCTTCCCGCAGCCGGGCGACCGGATCTGGACGCCGGCGGACTGGGCCTGGATCGGCGGCCTCTACGACGTCGTCATGCCCGGCCTTGCCCGCGGCATGCCCGTCGTCGCCTTCCGCTCGCAGAGGTTCGACCCCGAGCAGGCCTACGACGTGATGGCGCGGGCAGGAATCCGCAACGTCTTCATGCCGGCCACGGCGCTGCGGCTGATGCGCCGTGCCGAGGGCGTGCCGGTGTCCCTGCGGACGCTCGCGAGCGGCGGCGAGACGGTCGGCGAGGAGACGGCGGCGTGGTGCGAGGAGCGTCTCGGGGTGCGGCTGAACGAGTTCTACGGGCAGACCGAGGCGAACCTGCTGATCGGCAACTGCGCCGCCTGGCCGGCACGTCCGGGGTGGATGGGGCGAGCGTACCCCGGGCACGAGCTCCGCCTCGTCGACGGCGAGATCGCCGTCCGCGTCGAGGGAGATCCGGTCGTCTTCCTCGGGTACTGGCGTGACGAGGAGGCAACCGCGGCCAAGGTGCGGGACGGGTGGCTGCACACCGGCGACCTCGCCGAGGTCGACGAGGTCGGCACCTACCGGAGCATCGGCCGGGTCGATGACCTGATCTCGAGCGGCGGCCACCGCATCGGCCCGGGCGAGATCGAGGAGTGCCTGATCCGCCATCCCGCGGTGGCTGTCGCAGCCGTGGTCGGCGTGCCGGATCCGATTCGTGGCGAGGTCGTGAAGGCGTTCGTCGTGACCGCTCCGGGCGCGGCCGGTTCCGAGGAGCTCGTGGCCGAGCTGCAGGCGCTCGTGCGCAGCCGTCTCGCGCCCTACGACGTGCCGAGAGCGATCGAGTTCCTCGACGAGCTGCCGCTGACCGTGACCGGCAAGATCCGGCGTGCAGAGCTGCGGCGGCTCGAGGCAGAGCGGAGGCGGTAGCTCCTCGCATCGTTCCTCCAGGAACGGCAGCCGTGGTCACCGACCGAAGCGCGCCCAGTCGAGCTCGAAGCCGAGCCCGGGCCGGTCCGGCGGAACGGCGGTTCCGGTGCCGAGTGCCGGGCCGCCCGTTCGCAGCAGATGGGACGGGTCGAGCGGGTTGCCGCCGGGGACGTGCGGGTCGAACGTCTCGACGACGGCTCCGGGATGCCCGGCCGCCAGGTGCACGCTCACCTCGGGGTACACGTGGAACGACACCGGTACGCCCCTCTCTGCGGCCAGGGCCTGCACGCGCCGGGCCGGGGTGACGCCCCCGATCGCGACGACGTCGAGGCGGAGCACGTCGATCGCCCCTGCGTCGAGGAGCGCCTGATAGGTGGAGATGTGCGTCACCTCGTCCCCGGCGCCCACCGGATGGTGCCCTTCGCGGCGGATCGCGGCGCAGCCCTCCGCATCCTCGGGCACGAGCGGGTCCTCCAGCCATGCGAGCGGCGAATCGCCCCACTGCGGGAGCTCGGCGAGCGCCTCCATTGCCGTGCGCCAGCCGAACCCGGCGTCGACGACCAGCTGTGCGCCTTCCGGCAGCCCGGCGGCGGTAGCCTCGAGTAGGCGGCGCATGCGCGTGGGATCCGGGTCCCGCGCCACCTTGAGGAGTGGATAGCCCTTCGCCGCATAGCCGAGAACGTCCTCGGCGAGCGACTCCGGCGAGCGGTCGGCGCGGGGGTACGCGGCGACCATCATCACGGGCACGGGCGGCGCGGGGCTTGAAGCGCCGTCGAGGAGCCGCCAGAGCTGCTCCTTCGCGGCCTGGGCGGCGACGTCCCAGAGAGCGATGTCGACGAGGCCGAGCGCGCGCACGACGAGCCCGCTGCGGCCGATCGCCACTGTCGCCCGGGAGCACGCCTCCCAGCACGACTCCGGGTCGGCGTCGCGGCCGGTCACGACCGGCGTGATCAGCCGTTCGACGCAGGCTGTCACAGGCCCGTTGCGCGTCAGGCAGTACGCCTTGCCGACGAGCCCGTCGTCGGTCTCGACCTCGACCGCCGCGTACTCGCGCTCGCGAATCTCCGTCGGCCCGAGCCGGAGGGGGGCGGGCAGCGGCAGAGTCGCAGTCCCGACTCTGACCACGCGGACCGTGGAGGTCATCGCTTGACGTTGACGCCGTAGTCGGCGAGGAAGCCCCCGTCGACGTAGAGCACCTGGCCGGTGACGTACGCGGCGCCCGGCGAGGCGAGGAAGCTCACCACGGACGCGATCTCGTCCGGTTCGGCGAGGCGGCCCGCGGGGATGCGCGCGAGCACGTCGGCCGGGTCGAGCGTGCCGGACTCGATCGCGGCGCTCAACACGCCGGTGGCGACGTAGCCGGGGCCGACGGCGTTCACCCGAACCCCGTGTCGCGCCCACTCGACCGCGGCCGACCGGGTGAGGCCGACGACGGCGGCCTTCGTCGTGGCGTACGGCGCGCGTCCCGCCGCGCCTCGCTCCGCGGCAACCGAGGCCATGTTCACGATCACGCCGCCGCCGCGCTCGATCATGATCCGCCCGCCCGCCTGCAGGCAGTTGAAGACGCCGTGCAGGTTGACGTCCACGACCGCCGACCAGTCCTCCCAGGTGATCTCGGCCAGCGGCCGGTGTCGCGTGATGCCGGCGTTGTTGACCAGCAGGTCGATGCTGCCGAAGTCCTCCACGACGGACGAGAATGTCGAGCGCACCTGCTCGCGGTCGCACACGTCCAGCAGCCGGTGCTCGATCCCGGACGCGGCGGTCTCGCCCCGGACGACGTCGACCGCGACGACCTGCCAGCCCTCGTCTCGCAGGTGCGTGCCGACCGCCCAGCCGATGCCCTGCGCACCGCCGGTGATCACCGCCACGCGTCGTCCCTCGGCGCTCATGCGACCGTCGTCTCCGAGAGCTGGGATGCCGCCGCCTCGAGGACGCGCTCCATCGAGCCCTCGGCCAGCAGCGTCTGCCAGACCGGATAGATGTCTTCGGCGTAGAGCCCGGCCGGGGGCAGGTACACGGAGCCCGGCGCGTTCGTGACGTTGAGGACGACCAGCGCGAGCTCCGGGAACCGCGCGCGTAGCTCCTCCTGGAAGGCGGAGTAGAGCTCGCCCGGCTGGGCGACAACCGCCCAGCTGCCGAGGCGCCACACCCAGAGCGGATGCGTCGCCTCGGGGCCTTCGCCGTAGGACTCCCGCAGCTTCCGCGCCCGCCGCAGCCGCTCTACCCGGCTGAGAGGGTCGATCTCCCCCCAGCGGGCCTCGAGCTCCTCCAGGCTCGGCAGGTCGTCCTTCAGCGCCACCCTGACGTCGAGGCGCGAGGCGCGTCCGTCCCGCGGCAGCTCGACCGGGCGGGTGCCCCAGACCGCGAGCGGCGCGCCCGACTCGACGATGCCGAGGCAGGACAGCTCCGTCCCGGGGGGCGGCATCTCCGCGAGGGTGGCGAGCACCGAGTGGCCGAGCGCCCGCCCGTGACGGTCGGCCACGGCGACGTCGCCCGTGTACTGCTCGCGCGGGGCGAGATCGCCGGAGGCGCCTTGCAGGAAGAGGCACGGCACACCCGTCGTGCCCTCCACGACCTCGCGCATCGCGCCGGGGAAGTCGGGCGAGACGAGCGTGTTCTGCCAGGCGAGCGTGGTGGGGTGACACGCGTAGTTGACGAGGATTGCCTGGATCGTGCCGTCCGCGGCGGCGACACGGCCGACGAGGAGGGTGTCGTCCGCCTTCGCAGCCGGGTTGTAGCCGACGACGTAGCGCCCGTCCTCGGGCAGGTCGCGGTTGCCGGCGACGCTCGAGCGGCCCGTCGCCCACGTCACCGTGCCGGGCGCGGCGGACGCGACGGCCTCGGCCGCCGCCTGGACGGCGGCGTCACGCACGGCGTCGAGGTACGGGGCGATCAGGTGGCCACCCGGCTGCCCTGCCTCCCCCCTGGAGGTGCACGGGCCGGCGTGGGTGTGGCTGAGATGGAGGAGCACGCGGGCCGGGTCGAGGTCGAGGCGTTTCAGCACGGCGCCGCGCACATGCCACTCGTCGGCGGGGTCCTGCCACCAGCCGAGGTCGGCGGCGATCAGGACGAGCGGGTCGGGCTCACCGTCGGCCAGGAGCGCCAGCGCGGTCAGCGTGAGCGGCCGGTGCGTGCCGGTCGAGACGTCTTCCGTGGCCGGGCCCCAGACGCGGAAGAAGATGCCAACGGGAGGCGTGATGTCGCGCCGCGCCACCCCGATCGAGCCGGCGAAACCGGGCAGCGGGTCGGCAAGGCCGGTCGCGGCGCGCGCGTCGGTGGTGGGTCGCCCACTCATGCCATGCAGACCCCGCCGTCGACGTCGTACGCCTGCCCTGTGATCATCCGCGCGTCCTCGCCGGCCAGGTACACGATCAGCGGGGAGACGTCCTCGGGGTCGAGCCGACCGCCGATCGGCGTCAACCCGCGCTCGTACTCCTCCCGCTCCCGCCCGAGCCGCTGGACGTCGTACTCCACCCGAAGGTCGTTCACCCTCGTGCGCACGGGCCCGGGGCAGACGCAGTTGACAGTGATGCCTTCAGCCGCGTGCTCGAGCGCGAGTGTCCGCATCAGGCCGAGCACGCCGTGCTTGCTCGCGACGTAGGCGCCGCCGTGCAGGGAGGGCACCCGGCTGTTGATCGAGGCCACCGTGATGATCCGCCCCCACCGCTGCGACCGCAGGTGCGGTAGCACCGCCTTCGAGAGCAGGTAGGGAGCCGTCAGGTTGATCTCGAGCGTGAGGTCCCAGAACTCGTCGCTGAACTCGGCGAGTGCGCGCGGGTCGGCGCTGCTGCCGATGCCGGCGTTGTTGACGAGGATGTCGATCGGCCCGAACGGGACGACGGCGCGCTCGACGAGCCCTGTGGACTGCGAGCGATTGGAGAGGTCGCAGGCCAGGCTGGCGGCCTCGCCGCCGGCAGCCCTGATCTCTGCGACGGTCGTGTCGAGCTCGTCGACGCTGCGCGCCGT
>Ga0209797_10001552_pt1 | contig 11556 bp, 7 predicted proteins | sample DOMMetBare3Fresh_2_FD_187472 | JGI IMG/M metagenome (GOLD analysis project Ga0209797, IMG submission 187472) | Wetland sediment microbial communities from St. Louis River estuary, USA, under dissolved organic matter induced mercury methylation -... | ecosystem: Environmental > Aquatic >...
TCGATGAAGACCACCACCCGGCCGGCGGCGCGGCGCACCTCCTCCTTGATGCCGTTCAGCTTCTCCGAGAAGGAGCCGCGCAGCTGCGTGCCGGCGAGCACGCTCGCCATGTCCAGCTCGACGAGGACGCGCCCCGCGCGCGCTGCGAGGAGCCGCTGGGCCACGCCCTCGACGATGGCGGTCTTGCCGACGCCGGGCTCGCCGACGAGCAGCGGGTTGTTGGTGCGGCGCTTGCCGAGGATGTCGATGGTCTCCTCCACCTCGCGCTCGCGCCCCACGAGCGGGTCGAGCTTCCCCTGCGCCGCGAGCTCGGTGAGGTTGCGTGCGAGGGCGGAGAGCCAGGGGAAGGCGTTCGGGTCGAGCGCGTGCGGGGAGGAGGGACGGGGGCGGGCGCGTCGAGGCGCAGCCTCCCTCTCCCCGCTCGCGGGGAGAGGGCCGGGGTGAGGGGTCGCGGGCGGACTGGAGACGTCCAGGTCCACGTCGGGGCCCAGAGCCTGGTCGAGATCGCGCTCCAGCTCGTCGAGCTCCTCGGCGGCGTCGCCGCCCGCGTCGAAAGCGGCGGGGGCGCTCGATGCCGCAGGCCGCGGGGGGGTGGGGGAGAAGGACGAGCGGACCGGCTGCGGCTGGAGCTGCCGGAGCCGTCGCGGCATGCGGGCGGTGAAGTAGGACAGGGCCACGTTGCGCAGGGCGGCCAGCTGCACGCCGCACGCCGCCAGGAGCTGGTGGGCTGCGGCGGCGCGCACCCGGCTCATGGCGATGAGCAGGTGCAGGCAGTCGGCCTCGTCGGCGCCCAGCCCCTCGGCGACGTCCCGCGCCCGTTCGCGGAGGTCGCGCTCGACGCCCTCCGGCTCCTTGGGCGCGCCCGTCATGGCGAGCAGGATCTTGTCCTCGTCGATGCCCCGCTCCTTGAGGAGGATCTCGGCCCGGTTCGGCACGGTGAAGAAGGCGAGGAGCTGATGGGCGCTGGTCAGCTTCTGGTTGACGTTCCGGGCGATGTCCTCGGCCTCGGCGAGGACCTGCGCCAGCTCCATCGACTCGATGACGGGCATGGTCCCGCGACGATGCGATATCGGCCGCAACCGGTCAATTTTTTGGCTATTTCGACTATGTTGGCCCCTGGAGGCCACCCCATGAGAACCGCCGCCGTCCTCGCCGCTCTCGCCCTATCAGGAGCCCTCGCAGGCTGCCGGACCGTCCCGGCCCCGGCTCCCGCACCGCCGCCCGCGGACGTGCCGCGGCCGAAGATCGCGCTCGTCCTCGGCGGCGGCGCCGCCCGCGGCTTCGCCCACGTCGGCGTCATCCGGGCCCTCGAGCAGGAGAAGATCCCCATCGACCTCGTCGTCGGGACGAGCGTCGGCAGCCTCATCGGCGCCATCTACGCGAGCGAGGTGAACAGCTTCGAGCTGGAGTGGATCGCCTTCTCGCTGCAGAAGGAGGACCTGTTCGACTACGGCGTCCTCACCGCGATGATGGGCATGGGGCTCGCGAGGGGCGACAAGCTCGAGGCCTTCGTGAAGGGAAAGGTGGCGACCCAGGACATCGAGCAGCTCAAGCTGCCCTTCGCCGCCGTCGCCACCGACCTCAACTGGGGGACGAAGGTGGTCCTCGACCGCGGGTCGATCGCCAGGGCGGTGCGGGCGAGCAGCGCCATTCCCGGCGTCTTCCAGCCCGTCACGCACATGGGGAAGCTCCTGGTGGACGGCGGGGTCGTGGACAACATCCCCATCTCCGTCGCCCGGGCCAAGGGGGCCGACATCGTCGTGGCCGTGGACATCAGCGAGAACGTCGGCAACGTCAACATCACGAACCTGGTGGACGTGATGCTGCAGTCGGCGAACATCATGTTCGCCCTGAACGTCGAGCACTCGAAGAAGGACGCCGACGTGCTCGTCGCGCCGAAGGTGGGCGACGTGGGAATGCTCGACTTCGGCCAGAAGAAGCGCTGCATGCAAGCCGGCATCGACGCCGGCCGCGCCGCGGTGCCGGACATCCGGAAGGCCATCGACGCATGGGTGGCGAAGCGCTCGGCGCCGAGGTCCTGAGCGAAGTGGCCGCCGCCCGCGGGCGAACCTCGCGGCGCACGCGGCGCTGGACCGCGGCGGCGGCCGGTGCTATCTCACCGCCCGTCTGGACTGCGCAAGCCGGGGCCGCGGACGACGTGGCTGCCGGCCGAGTCGAACTGGGGAGGAACAGATGAAGATCCATGCACGAACCGTCCTCGTCGCGACCCTGCTCCTCGCCCTCGGCTGCGAGACCGCCGGCAAGCGCACCGCCATCGGCGCCGGCGTCGGAGCCGCCGCGGGCGCCGGAGTGGGCGCGCTCCTCGGCGGCTGGAAGGGAGCGGCCATCGGAGCGGGCGTGGGCGTCCTCGCGGGCGGCTCGGTGGGCCTCTACCTCGACAAGCAGGCGAAGGAGCTCGAGCAGGTCGCGGAGGTCAAGCGGACCCAGAACGGCCTCCTCGTCCAGATGAAGGGCGACATCCTCTTCGACACCGACAGCGCCGTCGCCAAGGAGGACGCCGTCGAGCGCCTCCTCAAGGTGGGCGACATCCTCGCCAAGTACTCGGACGATCGCGTCCGGATCGAGGGCCACACCGACAGCCAGGGCAACGCCAAGTACAACGAGGAGCTGTCGATGCGCCGCGCCCAGACCGTCCGCGAGGTGCTGCTCGGCCGCGGCGTCCAGCCCGCCCAGGTCACCGCGCTGGGAATGGGCGAGACGCGGCCCGTCGCCGACAACAAGACCGCCGCGGGCCGGGCGCAGAACCGCCGCGTCGAGCTGCACATCGACGTGCCGAACCCGACGTGAACCGATCGGCGGGCCCCCGCGTTGCCAGGCGCTTCAGGTCCGGCCGACCTCTCGCCCCGCCCGCAGCGAGCGGAGCTGCGTACGGGGCCCGGTCCCAGTGCGCCAGCCACATGCAAGCTGGTCCAGCCAGGCGCGAAGCGACTGGCCCGGCTTGCCGGGCCCCGCGCGGTCGGAACCGCTGCACCGTCGGTGACGGAAGCGACTTTCGAGCGAGGACGGGGCGAGAGGTCGGCCGGACCGGATGGCTCGGGTCCGGGTGGGGGACGAGCCCGGACGAGCCCCCGCCCTACTCAAGGCCGCGCTCCCAGAGCTGCTCCTCGTCCAGCCCCAGGAAGTGGCCCACCTCGTGGATGAGGGTGATGCCGATCTGCTCGACGAGGTCCTCGCGGTCGCGGGCGAAGCGCTCCAAGTTCTTCTGGTAGAGGACGATGCTCGACGGGAAGTGGCTCCATGGGTCCATCGAGCCCTTCTGGCCGAGCGGCGAGCCGCGGAAGATCCCGAGGATGGAAGGGGAGAGGGGCGGGTCGGAGGGGAGGAGGTCGTCGTCGGCGGGGAGGTCCTCGACGGCGATGGCCACGTTCGCGAGGTAGCGGCGGATGGGTTCGGGCAGGGAGGCGAGGGCCTCCTCGACCACCGCGTCGAATGCGGCTTGTGAGAGGTGCACGGGCTCGGGGAAGTCGTCGGGCGCGAGCCGCCGGGCGCGCTCGAAGCGGCGCCCCGCCTCGCGCGCGTCGCCGCGGCGCTCCGCGAGGAGGCCCAGCGTGTGGTGGGCCCATGCCTCTCCGGGGGCGCGCTTCACCACGTCCTGGAGCTGGCGTCGCGCCTCGTCGAAGCGGCACAGCTCGAAGAGCGCGAACCCGCGCTCGAGGAGCGCGTCCACGTCCCCGGGCAGCCCCTCGACCGCCGCCTCGATCCGATCGAGCGCGGCGCGCGCGTCGCCGAGCTGGCCGAGCGCCACGCCCTCGACGAGCGCCAGCTCCGCGGCGAGGTCGTCCTCGCGGGCACGGCGGGCGCGCCGCCCCCCCCGGCGCGCCAGGTCGAGCCCGCGCTCCAGCCACTCGCGGCCCGGATCGCCGCCGGGCTGGCTGTTCACGAGGAAGTCGGCCGCGCCGAGCACCAGGTCGAGGTCGTCGGGCCCGGCCTCGAGCGCGCGCTCGTAGGCCTCCCGCGCCTCGTCCGTCCGGTCGAGCTCGGCGAGTGCGGCGGCGCGATAGTGCAGGGCCGCGACCGAGCGCGGCGCCGAGGAGCAGGCCGCCTCGGCGCTCGCGAGGGCCCGCTCCGGGTCGCCCGCGTCGAAGGCCCGGGCCGCCTCCTCGACGAGCCGCTCCGCCTCCTCGCTCGTTCCGCCCCGGGCCATCGGGATCGCACTACCGGCTGGCCGCCGCCCTGTCAAAGCCAAACGGTGCGGCGGGGGCCGCTTGACCCGAGGCGGCGAGCGGTTATGTTAGCAATCGGCTTGGCCGTCTGCCAACGGACGCCAGATCGTAAATTCCGCAGATTACTGACTTTTCAACCAAGGAGCGCATCCATGGCCGCGAAAGAGATCGCATTCCACCAGGCCGCTCGCGAGGCCATCCTCCGCGGGGTACAGACCCTCGCGGAGGCGGTCGCCGTGACGCTCGGTCCGAGGGGCCGAAACGTCGTCATCGAGAAGTCGTGGGGGTCGCCCACCATCACCAAGGACGGCGTCACCGTCGCGAAGGAGATCGAGCTCGAGCCCCGCTTCGAGAACATGGGCGCGCAGATGGTCCGCGAGGTGGCCGCCCGGACGAGCGACAAGGCGGGCGACGGCACCACCACCGCCACCATCCTCACGCGGTCCCTCTACGAGGAGGGGCTGAAGCTCGTCGCCGCGGGTCACAGCCCCATGGACCTGAAGCGCGGCATCGACGCCGCCGTCGAGTCGGTGGTCGGAGAGCTCCAGAAGCTCTCCAAGCCCACCCAGGGAAAGAAGGACATCGCCCAGGTCGGCACCATCTCGGCGAACGGCGACGCGACCATCGGCAACATCATCGCCGAGGCGATGGACAAGGTGGGCAAGGAGGGCGTGATCACGGTCGAGGAGGCCAAGGGGCTCGAGACCACCCTCGAGGTCGTGGAGGGCATGCAGTTCGACCGCGGCTACGTCTCTCCCTACTTCGTCACCAACGCCGAGCGGATGGAGGTGGTGCTCGAGGACCCGTACATCCTGCTCACCGAGAAGAAGATCTCGGCGATGGCCGACCTCGTCCCGGTGCTGGAGCAGGTGGCCCGCTCCGGAAAGCCGCTGCTCATCGTGGCCGAGGAGATCGAGGGCGAGGCGCTGGCGACGCTGGTGGTGAACAAGCTGCGCGGCACGCTCGCGGTCTGCGCGGTGAAGGCGCCCGGCTTCGGCGACCGCCGCAAGGAGATGCTGAAGGACGTCGGGACGCTCACCGCCGGGCAGGTGGTGGCGGAGGAGCTCGGCATCAAGCTCGAGCAGCTCGCGCTCAAGGACATGGGGCGCGCCAAGCGGGTCACGGTGGACAAGGACAACACCACCATCGTGGACGGCGCCGGCAAGAAGGCCGACCTCGAGGCGCGCATCAAGCTCATCCGGACCCAGATCGACGAGACCACGAGCGACTACGACAAGGAGAAGCTCCAGGAGCGGCTCGCGAAGCTGGTGGGGGGCGTCGCCGTCATCCAGGTCGGCGCGGCCACCGAGACCGAGATGAAGGAGAAGAAGGCGCGCGTCGAGGACGCGCTGCACGCCACCCGCGCCGCGGTCGAGGAGGGCATCGTCCCGGGCGGCGGCGTCGCCTACCTGCGCTGCCTCGGCGCGATCGCGAAGCTCAAGCTCGGCGATGGCGACCAGCGCTCCGGCGCCGACCTCGTCCGCAAGGCGCTCGAGCATCCCGCACGCCGCATCGCCGAGAACGCCGGATGGGACGGCGCCGTGGTGGTGGAGAAGATCAAGTCGGGCGAGGGGGCCTTCGGCTTCAACGCCCAGACCGAGGTCTACGAGGACCTCTCGAAGGCCGGAGTCATCGACCCGACCAAGGTTACGCGGATGGCGCTCCAGAACGCCGCGTCGGTAGCCAGCCTGCTCCTCACCACCGAGGCCATGGTGGCGGAGAAGCCCAAGAAGAAGGCCAAGGCCGGCGGCGGGGGCGGCGGGGGCGGCGGGGGCGGAATGGGCGGGATGGGCGGGATGGGCGACATGGAGGACATGGACTACTGAGGCACATTGACGCACCGCGTTACGGCGGACCGTCGAGGGCGTTGACGGCGGGTACTTTCCTCGCCATGAATGGAGCTTGGCGCGCGGGCGTCCCTCTGGTGGACGCGGGTGCCAGCACGGCGAGGGCAACCGCAACTACGCGCTTTCACGGGCGGAACCCGGATGTCGTCGCCGGCGGGGCCCCGGGGAGACCCGGGGCCCCGTGCTTTTCTCGGCCGGAAACGAGCTTCGCCCGAGATGGCTGGCGGGCTACCGGGAGGCCGGAACGGGCGGCAGGTCCTTCGAGGCGATGTAGACCACGTTCCGGGTGGTCCGCTTGCCCCGGTACATGGCCCGGTCGGCGAGGTCGAGCACCTCGGCCTTGGCCTGGGTGTGCTCGGGGCAGCTGGCGAGGCCGATCGAGGCGGTGACCCGCACCGTGACGCCCTCGCGAGACAGGAAACGGTGCTCCTCGACGGAGCGGCGGACCCGCTCTGCCACCTTGAGGCCGCCGCCGGAGTCGATGCCCACGAGCACGGCGACGAACTCGTCGCCGCCGTAGCGGACGAGCACGTCGTCGTCGCGGACGCAGGAGCGCAGCACCCGCCCGGTCTCCACGAGCAGCTTCGAGCCCAGCAGGTGGCCGTGCTGGTCGTTCACCAGCTTGAAGTGGTCGAGGTCCAGGAAGAGGACGGTGAACGGCCGCCCGCCGGCGATCTCGCGGTCGAGCACCATGTGGAGGAAGCGGGTGTTGTAGAGGTGCGTGAGGTCGTCGAGGTAGGCGAGGTGCTCCACCTGCTTCAAGCGGCCGAGCGTCTGCAGGGCGAGCCCGATGTGGCGGCAGACCAGCGCCGCGCGGTCGGCGCGCTCCGCGTCGAGGCTGTCCTCGAGGAACACGCACACCGCGCCGCGCAGCTCCTGGTCGTCGGCGACCGGCAGGCACACGCCGCCGGAAGCGGGCAGCGAGGGCGCGACGCCGTCCAGCCGCGGCAGCGGGACCGGGGCACCGGGTGCGAGCCGCTCCAGGGTCCCGCCCGCGGCGGAGAGCAGCCCCTGCGCCTGGGCCTGGTCGAGGGCGTGGCTGCCGGAGACCGACCAGCCGTCCGGCCCGCGCTCGAGCAGCACCGCCGCCGCCGCGCCGCACTCGCCGGCCACGGCCGAGAGGGCGAGCGGGATGAGCTGCTCGCGGTCGAGGGTCGCGGTGATGCGCTGGCAGGTCTCGAAGAGGCTGACGTGGGAGCGGAGCGCCTTGTTCTCGGCGAGGAGCGCCCGCGTGGAGAGGGCCCGCTGCACGGCGATCTGCAGCGCCTCGGGCGTCACCGGCTTCACCAGGTAGTCGCTGGCGCCGGACTTCATGGCGCGCACCGCCGGATCCACCCGGTCGAGCGCGGTGATGACCACCACCTCCATGTCCGGGTCGAGCTGCTTGGCCTCGGAGAGGAGCTGCAGGCCGTCGGCGCCGGGCATGATGACGTCGGTGACCAGCACTCCGAAGCGGCGCTGCCGGAGAAGGCGGAGCGCGCCCTCCGCGTCCTCGGCGACCTCGACGTCGAAGCCCCCGGCACGCAGGTAGTCGGAGTAGACGGTTCGCGCGAAGCGCTCGTCGTCCACGAGCAGCACCGAGGCCGCCATCCCGGCTGGTATACCATGAGGCCATGGCGACGCTGCCGGCCGAGCGCAAGGCGGTCCTCTTCTCGGCGGGCGGGGTTCGCCTCGCGCTCCGGCTCTCCCAGGTGCGGGAGATCGTGGCCGCGGAGGCGCCCGGAGCCGAGGTGACCGTCCGCGGCGGCGCCGTGCCGGCCGTCCACGTCGCGGGCGCGCTGGGGCTCCCGGCGGGCCGCTCCCGCTTCGCCCTGGTCATCGAGGCGAGCCCGCCCCAGGCGCTGTGCGTGGAGTCGATGCACGGCATCGTGGACCTCGCCGAGGCGGAGGTCTTCCAGCTCCCGGCCCGCACCGTCCTGCCGCAGCCGGCGCCCTTCGCGGGCGCGGTGGTGACGAAGGGCGAGGTCGCGCTCGAGCTCGCACTCCCGGTGCTGGCGGCGGGGCGCCTCGCGCCCGCCGAGTCCGTCGCGACCCCCTCGCTCGCGCCCCCTGCCGACCGCGAGCTGCTCTTCGCGCGGGCGGGCCGGGTCTACGCCGCGCCCATCGGGCTGCTCGTCCAGGTGCTCGAGTCGGCCCGGATCTTCCAGGTGCCGCTCGCGCCGGTGGCGCATCGTGGCCTGCTCTACCACGGCCGGGCGCTGCACCCGGTCTTCGACCTGGCCGCGCTCTTCGGCGGCGAGGCGCCGGCGGAGGGGCGGACGGTGCTCCTGATCGACGCCGGCGGCACGCAGTTCGGCGTCGTCGCCGAGCGGGTGCTCGGCGCCGGCGAGGCCCGCGCCGGCTCCGAGGTGGTGCGTCCAGCCTGGGACGCGCTCTTCGGCTGACGGCCGGAGCGCCTTCAAGGCACGAGAAATATTGACATTCGGGGAATGGCGGCGTTACTGGTTAAGACCCTTCTTCGCCCAGGATGGCCATGCCCAAGAACCTTCTTCTCGCGGATGACTCCATCACGATCCAGAAGGTCGTGGGCATCACGTTCGCCACCGAGGACTACAAGATCACCTCGGTGGACAACGGCGAGGACGCTCTGGCGAAGGCCCGCGCCATCAAGCCCGACGTCATCCTCGCCGATGTCGTCATGCCGAAGAAGAACGGGTACGAGCTGTGCGAGGCGCTGAAGGCCGACCCCGCGCTCAAGCACATCCCGGTGCTGCTGCTCGCCGGCACCTTCGAGGCGTTCGACGAGAACCGGGCGCGCGCTGCCGGCGCCGACGGCCACATCGCGAAGCCCTTCGAGAGCGCGGCGCTGCTCACCCGCGTGAAGGACCTGGTGGAGGGACGCTCGGGCGCCCCGGCCGCAGCCGCCCCCGTGGCGAAGCCCGCCCCGGCTGCGGCTCCGGCTGCGCGGCCCGCGCCGGCACCTCCGCCTCCCGCGGCGAGGCCAGCGCCCGCACCGCCAGCGCCGGCGGCCCAAGTCCGCCCGAGCTTCGCGCCGGCCCAGCCCCCGCCAGGCGCCCGTCCCGGCATGGCGCCGCCCGGCGCCCCTGCGGGCGCCCGTCCGCCCGGCCCGGGCATGGTGCCACCCGGCGCGCGTCCTCCCGGTCCCGGCACGGCGCCCCCCGGCGCCCGCCCTCCCGGCCCCGGAATGGCGCCGCCTCCGGGGGCACGCCCGCCCGGCCCGGGGATGATGCCTCCCGGCGCGCGTCCTGCCGGTCCCGGCATGGCTCCCCCCGGCGCGCGTCCCCCCGGACCCGGGACTGCGCCGCCGCCGGGCGCCCGCCCGCCCGGCGCGGGGATGATGCCTCCTGGAGCGCGCCCTCCCGGTCCCGGCATGGCGCCCCCCGGCGCGCGCCCCCCAGGCCCCGCGATTGCGCCGCCGCCGGGCGTCCGCCCGTCCGCTCCTCCGCGCCCCGCTCCGCCGGCAGCAGCGAAGCCGCCCCCCGCGAGGCCGTCCACCCCGAACCCGGAACAGGCGCGAGCCCGCGACCCGTTCGGTCTCGACGTGGCCGCTCCGTCGGCGCCGCCCGCTGCGCCCTCGATCGAGGAGGATTGGAGCCAGGTGGACTTCGCGGCCACGCCCGGCCCCAGCCTCGAGGAGGCGCCGCACGCCGCGAGCGCCATCCGCGGCGGCCTGCCCAGGCCCATCGCCCTCGAGGAGGAGCCGCCGCCGGCGGCCATCGACCTCGGCCCGGCGGAGGGCGAGGCCGAGCTCGCCCCCATGCACGCCTTCGTGCCGCCGCCCGAGGCCACGGGCCACAAGCCCGAGGTCGCGGAGCCGAAGGCGGGCGACGCCGGCGAGGCCCAGCTGCGCGACGCGCTCAGCAAGGCCTCCCGCGAGGTGATCGAGAAGATCGTGTGGGAGGTGGTCCCTCAGCTCGCCGAGGCCATCATCCGCGAGAACCTCGACCGCTTGCTGAAGGAGCGCCAGAACCAGTAAGGGCAGCGGACCCGGCCCGCCCCGATCCCGCCCCGCCGTCGCGCCGGGCGCCGGGCCGGCCGTGGCCGCGGCGAGGTGAACCGATCGTGCAGAGCGACACCGAGATGCAGGCCGAGCTTCCCAAGGCCTACGAGCACCGCGACGTCGAGCCTCGCTGGTACCGCTTCTGGAAGGAGCGCGGCTACTTCCACGCCGACGCGAACGACCGGTCGCGCCCCGCGTTCTCCATCGTGCTGCCGCCGCCCAACGTGACCGGCTCGCTCCACCTCGGCCACGCGCTCACCGCCACGCTCCAGGACATCCTGTGCCGCTGGAAGCGGATGAGCGGCTTCAACGTGCTGTGGCTGCCCGGCACCGACCACGCCGGCATCGCCACGCAGATGGTCGTCGAGCGGGAGATCCAGAAGACCGAGAAGAAGGGCCGCCACGACCTGGGTCGCGCCGAGTTCCTGAGGCGCGTCTGGGCGTGGAAGGAGAAGTACGGCTCGCGCATCGGCGAGCAGCACCAGGCCCTGGGCGCCTCCCTCGACTGGCAGCGCGAGCGCTTCACCATGGACGAGGGGCTCTCCCGCGCGGTGCGCGAGGTCTTCGTGCGCCTGCACGAGGAGGGGCTCGTCTACCGGGAGAAGAAGCTCATCAACTGGTGCCCGCGCTGCCACACGGCGCTCTCCGACCTCGAGGTCGACCACGAGGAGAACCACAAGGGCGAGCTGTGGAGCTTCGCCTATCCCCTGGCGGAGGCGACCGGTGGCATCTCCGAGATCGTCGTCGCCACGACGCGGCCGGAGACGATGCTCGGCGACACGGCGGTGGCCGTCCACCCCGACGACGAGCGCTACCGGGCCCTCGTCGGCCGGAAGGTCCGCCACCCCATCCTCGGCCGCGAGATCCCCATCATCGCCGACGCGATCCTGGTGGATCCGACGTTCGGCACCGGCGCCGTGAAGGTGACGCCGGCCCACGACTTCAACGACTTCGAGGTGGGCAGGCGCCACGCCCTGCCCATGGTCACGGTCATCGGCCCCGAGGGGAAGATGACCGAGGCCGCCGGGCCGCTGGCGGGGCTGGACCGCTTCGAGGCGCGCAGGAAGGTGAAGGAGATCCTCGCCGAGAAGGGCCTCGACCGCGGCTCGAAGCCGCACCTCCTGCCGCTCGGCCGCTGCCAGCGCTGCCAGACTGTCGTCGAGCCGCTCCTCTCCGACCAGTGGTTCGTCCGCATCGAGCCGCTCGCGAAGCCGGCCATCGAGGCGGTGGAGCAGGGCAGGACCCGCTTCATCCCCGAGCCCTGGACCAACACCTACATGGCGTGGATGCGGAACATCCACGACTGGTGCATCAGCCGCCAGCTGTGGTGGGGCCACCAGATCCCGGCCTGGTACTGCGCCGACGGCCACGTCACGGTGGCCCGCGAGCGGCCCCGCGCCTGCCAGGCCTGCGGCGACGCCGAGCTCCGGCAGGACGAGGACGTGCTCGACACCTGGTTCTCGTCGGCCCTGTGGGCCTTCTCGACCCTGGGCTGGCCGGAGGCGACGCCGGAGCTGCGGACCTTCTACCCGACCTCGGTCATGGAGACCGGCCACGACATCAT
>Ga0209797_10001553_pt1 | contig 11549 bp, 10 predicted proteins | sample DOMMetBare3Fresh_2_FD_187472 | JGI IMG/M metagenome (GOLD analysis project Ga0209797, IMG submission 187472) | Wetland sediment microbial communities from St. Louis River estuary, USA, under dissolved organic matter induced mercury methylation -... | ecosystem: Environmental > Aquatic >...
GACATATTGATTGGTGCGCCGTTAAATTTATAATCAAGTCCTAAGACTCCATCAATACCAAAATAAGTGCCGTCAATATGATTGTTACGATTGTAATAATCATAAAAGCCAATATGAGCCCCAGGACCGATATACCAGCGAAGTCCCGGTGCGCCGGAAATGTTTCCATGAATTTCGTACAGACCAGTTACCCTGACACCGCGGTTCCAGAAATAACCAATGAGTTCACCGGCATTATTTCCATTAAAAAAATGTTTGAAAGTAATACCAGCCGGATAAAATTTTACCCCAAGTGCGGTTTGATAAGAAGAGCTGTTTGTGCTTTTACTTTGTCCTTGCGATAGAATACATACACTTAGGATTACAGATGATAAAAATATTTTCCTCATAAAAAATTGATTTTTTAATTACTGTTACAACCCCATTTTCGTGCCAGAATAGAACTAAACACGGAGAGAAAATCAATTCTTCCTGAAACTCAATAAGAAATAAATTATTACAGAAAACGCAATAAAAGCAGTAACACCAAACGTAAAAGAAGAACCAAATGAAGACCAAATTGCTCCTGCAATTATACTTGCCAGCAAACTGCAGATGCTTTGACAGGAAGTATAGAAACCGACGGCAGTAGCTGTATTTGCATCATGAGCAATATTAGTGATCCATGCTTTTACGATTCCTTCAGTTGCTGCAGCATAAATACCATAAATAAAAAACAAAATAAAAATTACTACCACAGATGGATGAAATGCAAATCCGCCATATACGGTTGCGAACATCAGCAACCCAATGATAAAAATATTTTTGATGCCGAATTTATCTGCCAGTTTTCCAAATGGAAAGGAAGCACCTGCGTAAATAAGATTGTAAAATATGTAAGCCGCAATAGTTATTGTATCACTTCCGGTTACTTCTTTTGTGATTAATAATAAAAAAACATCGGAACTATTAAACAATGCAAACAATAGTAAGCCGATCACCAGTTTTTTATATTCGGTTGTAGCAACTTTCCAATATTTAAAGAATGAAAAAAAATTTCCTTTGTTTAAAGTGGATATAGGTTCTTTTTTTTCTTTAAGTAGAAATATCAACAGCACTGCAATAATGCCGGGAATAAACGCAAAATAAAAAAGTGTTGAATAATTTTCTGGGGAATAATAAAGAAACACCAAAGCTATGATCGGTCCGATGGCAGCGCCAACAGTATCCATCGCTCTGTGAAAACCAAATACAGTGGCTTTTGTTTCTTTCGTGGATTGCTGCGAAAGAAGTGCATCTCTTGCAGCGGTTCTTAATCCTTTGCCAAAGCGATCAATAGTTCTTGCAAAAAAAATCCATAATGGATAAGTAAGCATTGCCATCATTGGTTTGCTGATGGCGCTGAAAAAATAACCGCTTTTAATAAATGGTAAACGAACTCCTTTTTCATCACTAAGTTTCCCAAAATATCCTTTGCTGATGCCGGCAGTAAATTCTGCAACACCTTCCAATATGCCAATGAGTAAAACAGAGAAACCAATTTCTTTTAAGTAAACCGGAATAACAGGATAGATCATTTCACTTGCTATATCTGCAAACAAACTGACGACAGAAAGAATGATGACAGTGCGGTTGATGAAACGCATGATTTGAAGTTAATCAAATTGATGGAACGCAGATTTGATTTGATAGGTATGATATATGATGATCGTATACATGAAAATCATAACAAATCAGTGTTATCAGCGTTCTATCAATGCTGAATATTGATTATATGCTGAAAGGAGCGTCGCAACAGAAGCTCAATAGAACTACCTTAGCTTGCTCAATAAAATTATTTTAACAAATGATAGAGTATCGCAAACCGAAAAAAATCTTTGGCTGTCAGGGTTTTCGCTTTGCTAATTCAAACAAATTCACCCAACTTTGCACACATTAAATCCAATCCTCATAAATGGGACTTTTTAACTGGTTTACACAAGAAATAGCCATCGACCTGGGTACCGCCAATACCCTCATCATACATAACGACGAAGTAGTAGTAAATGAACCTTCGATCATAGCCTTAAACCGCAACAACCCCAAGGAAGTGCTGGCTGTGGGTAAAAGGGCTTTAATGATGCATGAGAAAACACATGAGAGTATCCGTACGGTTCGTCCACTGAAAGATGGTGTGATAGCCGACTTCAATGCGGCAGAGTTGATGATTCGTGAACTGATCAAGTTGGTTTATACAAAGAAACCGTTGTTTCCCCCAAGCTGGCGGATGATGATCTGCATTCCTTCTTCGATCACTGAGGTTGAGAAAAGAGCTGTTCGTGACAGTGCTGAACAAGCTGGCGCCAAAGAAGTTTACCTGATTCATGAGCCAATGGCCGCTGCACTCGGTATTGGTATTGATGTAGAAGAGCCGGTGGGTAATATGATCATTGATATTGGTGGTGGTACTACCGGTATCACTGTGATTGCTCTTGCAGGAATTGTTTGTGACCAGAGTATCCGTATCGCCGGTGATGAGTTTACTGCTGATATTATGGAAGCGCTGCGCCGATATCATAGTTTGTTGATTGGCGAAAGAACTGCTGAGCAAATAAAAATACAGGTTGGCGCTGCCATGAAAGATCTTGATAGTCCGCCAGATGATATTCCGGTAAATGGCCGCGATCTTGTGACGGGTATTCCAAAACAGATCATGGTAAGCTACCAGGAAATAGCTGAGGCTTTGGATAAAAGTATTTTTAAGATTGAAGAAGCCATCCTGAAAGCATTGGAACAAACACCTCCCGAACTGGCTGCAGATATTTATCGTCGCGGACTTTACCTGACCGGAGGCGGCGCCTTGTTAAGAGGTCTTGACAAAAGATTAAGCCAAAAGATCAAATTGCCCGTGCATATTGCCGATGATCCGCTGAAAAGTGTGGTGCGTGGCACAGGCATTGCATTAAAACACTACGACAGGTATCCATTTGTTATGAGGTAAAACAGCCACGAGCTTTTAGCTGAAAGCTTCGAGCAAAAACTCTCAGGCTCACAGCTCATAGCTCATAGCTCAAAGCTTTCTCACTGATGCGTAACATATTTCTCTTCATCCGCCGGTATTTTACTTTTATCAGTTTTGTGCTGTTGCAGGTGCTTGCACTCTCCATGTTATTCCGGTATAACAAATATCACCGGGGAGTTTTTTTAGGAAAAGCAAATGAAATAACCGGGTACTTCAATTCTCAATACGACAATGTTGATGATTACTTTCATTTGAAAGAGGAAAATCTGCGGGTACATAAGATGAATGATTCTCTTATGAATTTATTGCATGGAAATTTTATGAAGACTGATACAGGTTCTCATGTAATAACTGATACTACTCAGTTCGATACCACGCAACTTGTGAGAACATACCTTGCAAGAGAAGCAAAGGTAGTAAGCAATTCAACCAACAGCCAGAAAAATTATTTTCAAATTAACCGCGGATCAGGGCAAGGCATTAAAGACAATTCCGCTGTTATCAATTCTGATGGAAGTGTAGTGGGGCAAATTGTTGGTGTAAGTGAAAATTACAGCCAGGCAATGAGCTTGCTCCATGTTCATAATACCGTAAGCGCTATGATGAAGAAAAGCAGGAACAGCGGAAGAATAGAGTGGGATGGACAAAGCTCTCTTTCGCTGACACTGAGGAACATTCCTAAAAGCGATTCAGTATTAGTTGGAGATACAGTTCTTACTGGTATCAACTCCTTTAATTATCCTCCGGGTTGGATGATAGGAACCGTGTCGGAGATAGTGGAAGATAAAAGCACCAATTTCTATGTATTGCGGGTAAAACCCTCTGCTAATTTTCATAACCTGCAACAGGTGTTTGTGATAGAGAATTTGAAAAAAGAAGAACAAGTGGCATTGGATAAAGCCACTCAAAAAAAAGTAGATGAGTTAAACAAACGAAGGCCAAATGAATGACGTTGTAAAAAATATTTTCAGGTTCATAATTTTCATCTTTCTACAGGTGTATGTGCTGGATAATGTGCCGGCACTGCATCGGTTTGTCATCCCGGTGATCTATTTCCTTTTTATTCTTTGGCTTCCTTTTTCAATTTCGAGGTTTTGGTTATTGATCATCGGTTTTATCACCGGCTTGTCTTATGATTATTTTAAGAACACTCCCGGTTTACATGCCGCAGCATGTGTGTTGATCGCCTATTTTCGTCCGTTTATTGTCAATATCCTTATACCAAAAGATACTTCAGAATTCAATTACAGCGAACCTTCTGCAAAGGCAATGGGTTGGGCACCTTATGCAGTCTATGTTTTTGCACTTTCACTTTTGCATCATGGCTACCTTCTTTTATTGGAATGGCTTGATGCGGGCAATTTCGTTGATTTTCTAATAAAGGTGATCAGCACTACAGGTATCAGTATTCTGCTCATTTTTACTGCCGAGATATTATTCCCAAGACGGCTGAGGTATAAAACGAATACAGCTTAGCGAGATAAGGAACCAGGAGAAAGACAACTCAGAAACTTATAATAGAAAATTAAATAATGAAAACTCCATTTTAAAAACAGTTTCTTCGTTGTAATTTGCAATCGTACTTTATAAATTCCCTCTTACATTTTTTATGCCTGTGTTTAACCAATCAAGAAGCCGTATCATCAAACTAATCTTTTCAGTTGCATTTTTAGTCATACTTGCGCAATTGCTAAACCTGCAGGTTGTTTCCGATAAATACCGAAAGCTGGCGATGGATAATGCAGTCTTTCCAAAGATCGTTTACCCTGAACGGGGAATTATTTTCGACCGCAAAGGGAAAGCAATTTTAAATAATGCTATCATGTATGACATGGTGGTAACTCCTGCAGAGATAAAAGGAATCGATACTTTGGAGTTTTGCCGGATGATGGAAATTGATACGACTGAATTTAACAGAAGAATATTGGATGCAAAATTTAAAAACACTGCTGTTCGTCCTTCCATTTTTGAAGATCTTCTTACTTCCGAAATGCAGGTAAGATTTGAAGAAAATAGCTGGAAGTTTCCGGGATTTGTTTTAGTGCAAAGACCGGTTAGAGTATATCCCTATAATGCTGCTGCGCATATACTTGGTTATATCACTGAAGTAAACCAAAAACAAATCGAAAGTTCTGAAGGATTTTACAGAATGGGTGACTATGTTGGTCAAACAGGATTGGAATCTGTTTATGAGAGGGTGCTGATGGGACAACGCGGAGTGCAATATTTGATTAAGGATAATAAAAACAGGTTGGTTGGCTCTTACGAAAAAGGAGATCTTGACACGGCAGCAATCCCCGGTCGGGGATTGAGAACTTATCTTGATATAGAACTTCAGCAACTGGCCGAAAAGCTAATGACAAATAAAGTAGGATCTGTAGTGGCGCTTGATCCAAAAACAGGTGGCATACTTGCGATGACTTCTGGCCCTAATTTTAATCCCAATGAATTAACTGGCCCCGATAAAAACAAAAACTATACAAGATTAGTGTTGGATGTCAGAGGTCCGTTATTTAATCGTGCAATCAAAGGACAATATCCTCCTGGTTCTACTTTCAAACCATTAGGCGCATTGGTCGCATTGGACGAAGGGGTAATTGATCCAAGCTTTGGTTATCCATGCGGAGGAAGATATAATGCATGCGGAATTGGTAAACCTGCCTGTACACATGCTGGCGGAGGTCATGCTGCTACACTTCGTTTATCAATTGCAAACTCCTGCAATTCTTATTATGCTCATATTTTCAGAATGACAGTCGATAATCCAAAATATAAAAATGTAAAGGATGGCTATGAAAAATGGCATGATTACATGAATGCATTTGGTTTAGGTGTTCGTCTTGGTATTGATCTGCCAAGTGAGGATAGAGGAAATATTCCCGATACTGCTGCTTATAACCGTGAGTATCGCAATCAATGGAACTCATGTACTAATCTTACCCTTGGTATTGGACAGGATAGAATGACGGCGACACCACTTCAATTAGCAAATGCAATGTGCATCATTGCAAACAAAGGATATTATTATACACCGCATTTTGTTGATAAGATAGATGGAGAAACAGAAGATGACACTACTTTTTTAAATAAGTATCGACAGAAACATTCTGTACTTACTAATATTCCAGACGAAGCTTACAATGAAGTAATTAATGGAATGCATGATGTTGTAGAATCAGGTACGGCACGCATTGCAAAAATTCCGGGAATAGAAGTTTGTGCAAAAACAGGAACCGCACAAAACTTTACTATTATTGATGGAAGAACCCTTGAGCTACCTAATAACTCAATGTTTGTTTGTTTTGCGCCAAAGGAAAACCCCAAAATCGCAATAGCAGTAACTGTTGAGAATGCCGGGTTTGGTGCAACATGGGCCGGGCCTATTGCAAGAATACTTATGGAAAAGTATCTGAATGATACTATACAGGAAAAAAGTAAAGCTGATGTTGAAAGAATTTCCAAAGCTGACCTGATGCCTAAGTATTATGTAAGAAAACAATTTATTGCGGACTCTTTACGAGCCATTGAATGGTTTAAGCTTACTAAAGACAGCTCATATCTTAAAAAATATGTGTTTGAAAAGTTATCAATGCCTGGCTCAGAAAAAGATAAAAACCAAAATAAAGAAATTAAGAAAGAAAACCTGGTTATCTGGAATGATAAAAGATCAAATCGTCAGAAACAATTTTCCCGTACTGCATGAATCAGCGAAATCCTGAAATATCAAAAGGTGTTGATTGGAGTCTTGTATGGCTTTGGGCATTGTTATCTTTTATAGGTATCATGGCGATCTTTGGTGTTACTTATCACGAAGGTGATAATGTTATTCAAACTTTTCTAAGATTCAGAACTGATTACAGCCGTCAATTTTATTTTTTTGTTGCTTCAGCTTTTATCGGCATGTTCATTTTGCTTACTGACAGTAAGTTTTTTCCCGCTACGTCAAACCTTTGGTATGCTGCGGGTATATTTTTACTTCTTCTTGTTTTTCCGTTAGGGGCAAAAGTAAAAGGAACAGAATCTATCATTAAAATAGGGGGCAGTTTTCAATTTCAGCCGGCAGAGTTTTGCAAGATCTGTGTGTGTCTTGCTTTGGCAAAATATCTTTCAAGACCGGAAACCGATTTCAGAAAAACACAATCACAACTTATTGCGGCAGCTATTGCTTTATTACCGGCGGCTTTCAGCATTATGCAAAGTGAAACAGGTTTAGCGCTGGTCTATTTTTCTTTTTTTATTGTAATGTACCGGGAAGGGTTATCGTCTGCTGTACTTATCATCGGATTTTCTGTCGGTACATTAGTGGTGGCAACACTTCTTGTCGAAAAAAATTTACTCGCAATTATTCTTACCGCAATTGCTGCATTTGTTATTTACATCATGCGGCGCCAGGTAAAAAGACACAAATCTGTTCTTGTTAATATAATACTGGTATGGCTTCTTTGCGTAGGTATACAACGTTTCGGAGTTCCATTTGCTTTTAAGCATATATTAAGAGAACACCAGGTAGAAAGAATTTTTAGTACAATAGGTAAAGACATTCCTGCTGAATACAAAAAGCCAAAAAGTGAGCAGGCTAAAACTGCAGCTAAAAAGGATGTGGATTATAATGTGAAGCAAGCTAAGATCGCTATTGGTAGTGGTGGTTTTGCAGGCAAGGGATTACTAAAGGGAACGCAGACCCGGTTTGATTTTGTACCTGAACAAAGAACCGATTTTATATTCTGTACGATCGGTGAAGGGTTTGGATTTATCGGCAGCCTGGTCTTATTGGGTCTTTATCTTATTTTATTATTTCGAATAGTCACAGTTGCGGAGCGACAACGAAGTGTATTCAGCCGTTGTTATGCGTATGGTGTAGGTGCAGTTTTCTTTTTTCATATTGCGATCAACCTTGCCATGACGGTTGGTCTTGCTCCGGTGATCGGTATTCCTTTACCATTCGTAAGTTATGGCGGCACATCATTACTTACGAATACAATCCTTCTTTTTATTCTTATCCGTCTTGATGCAGACAGGCAGATGGTGCTTAGATAAAATTCCAAAAAACAAATGCCAAATCCCAAATTGGAGTTTGTGATTTGTATTTTTGAGATTTATGAAGATTATCCCTCTCAGCGAAGGCACTTTTACCATAGATAAAACAAAACTCTTTATTCCTTTTGATGAAGATGTTCATGATCTGCAAGAGCGACCCATAGGTAGTTTGCTCGTGGAAATTCAACCATTTGTTATTATTACTTCAAAAGATATTTTGTTGCTTGATACAGGACTTGGTTTTGGAAAGGAGGGGCAGATGCAGATACATAAAAATCTTATTGATGCAGGTATTGATCCATCGACTATCACGAAAGTGTTATTAACACACTTACATAAAGATCATGCCGGCGGAGTTTCAAGTGGAGCTGATCATGAACAACTGAGTTTTCCGGATGCCACATATTATTTGCAGGAAAGAGAACTGGAATTTGCTTTTGAAAAAGGATTTCCAGCATTTATTACTGAAGAGCTGGAGCCATTAAAAAAATCGAAACAGGTTGTTTTATTAAAAGATGATGAAGGAATGATCGGGGATTATATTCAATATAAAATTACCGGGGCTCATTCTCCTTATCACCAGGTTTTTTGGATAAAAGAAAACGATGAAACAATTTTCTTTGGTGGCGATGATGCTCCGCAATTGCAACAGATGAAACATCGCTTTGTCGCTAAATATGATCATGATGGAAGAAAGGCAATGGAGTTAAGAAGAGGTTGGTGGGAGCAGGGGCAAAAGGAAAAATGGACATTTTTATTTTATCATGATGTAAAAAACCCGATCACTGAATTTTAGATTTCGGATTGCAGATTTTAGATTTAAATGAATTCTGATGCTCTTAAAAATCCGAAATCATAAATCTGCAATAAACAAAAAGGCCCTCCCGATAAAACCGGGACGGCCGTTGCTAACCTATGAAAAACACCGAGATCAAGTATTACTGAACTAAAGTTCGAAAACGTTTATTGGGGCGATCGTCTTTCCGACTTTTAACCTGCTCTTCTCGTACCTTTTTAAGGTTATCAATAAAAATTTTCTGCTGGCGGTAAATTTCGTTACTTCTTTTTTCACCAACAATTTCACGAAATTCTGTACGGTACCGGATCTTTACTTCGGCAATTTTTTGATCACGAATTAAAACATCCGGTTCTCTGATATTCTGTCTCCATTCTCTGAAGTAGCGGATAAAAACGGGGGTAAACTTTTCGGCCTCATTTTTTGAAAGATTCAATCTCTTCTGGATAAACTCTCTCATCTTGTCCCGAATTTTATCATTGTCATCATCCTGTGCCTGTGAAGCGGATCCGGCTAACAATGCAAGGGTTAATATGAGTAAAATTTTCTTCATTATTCGTTCATTATTCCTTCTGTGTCATTATTTGATTCCAACGCTACAGCATCGTTTAAAAAGTCCTCTATATCTTTTTCAGGAACATCTTTCATCATTTCTTTTATTTCAGCTTGTTTAGCAGCATCACTTTCATCATCAACTTTTTCGTTGTTGTTATCATTTACCAATGTTACAAATTCATCTATTTTTTCTTCACTAACTTTTTTTGCTACATTTTTATTGATCCATGCCTCGGGATTATCAGTACTTACCGGACGACCGATGAAAAGCAAACCACCTATTGCAACAACTCCGATAATTACAGCAGCAACAGCTAAACGATACCATCTGCGTCTTGTTATTGAAATAACTTTTGTTTCTTTCTTCTCAGGCTTCGTTTCCAGGTTTTCTAAATAGCCGGCAGGAATCGAATAAGGATTTTTATTTTTTAAACTGCTAAGTAACGGAGATAAACTTTCAATCTCTTCTTCACTTGTTTGATAATCGGCATGCTCACTTATTTTTTTCAAAACATCTTCTTTCAAATTTTGAAAAAACCCGGCAGGAACTGAATAAGGCAATTCTTTAGAAACACTGCTCAGTAAAGGAGATAAATAAGCTAACTCTTCTTTTGCATCAACCGCTTCCAAAGCTTTTATACGATTCAGGATTTGATCAGCCAACCCCTCAAAATAACCAGCAGGCACTGTATAGATATTCCGGGTACTGCCAGTATTTAATGTACTTCCTAATTCTCTCAATTCATTCAATATGGTATTCCTGGTTGTCATTTCTATTTATCCTGCGAAGCCTTGGCGTAACAAGACTGTAATTGAGACGGTTTTCTGTTATGTAAGTTTAATGATTCTTAATGTAATCCTCTATTTTTTTGACCGCATGGTGGTAACTGGCTTTCAGAGCTCCCTCACTGGTTTCCAACACTCTGCTCATTTCCTCATAGGGCATTTCATCGTAGTACCTCAATTGAAATACAATTTTCTGCTTATCAGGGAGTTGTTGGATGGCCAACTGAAGTTTCCACTCCAGTTTATTACCGTCAAAATGCCGGTCTGCCTTGATCTTGTTTTCCAGGCCGCTTGCGACATCACTTAAAGAGACAGCCGCCCTTTTCTTTTGCTGCTCCAAAAAAGTTAAACACTCGTTGGTTGCCACCCGGTAAAGCCAGGTATAAAGCTGGCTGTCTTCGCGGAAATTCTCCAAGCCATTCCAAACCCTTATCATCACATTTTGCAATACATCATTTGCATCTTCATGTTCTACCACCATGCGTCGCAAATGCCAATAAAGTTTTTCCTGGTATTTTTTAATGATGGATGTAAATGCCTTTTCCTTTGTAACAGGGTTACGGAATTCTACGAGCAATTCACTATCGCTTAAGGTTGTCAGGGCCATTGGTTCGGTCTTTAGTCAGGTTTAGAATATTGGAATACGGAAGCGTTTAACCTGTTCAGCAGTATAAAAATATAATTTTTTATTTGTTATACCAGCTTTGTAACTCCGATCAAGCTTTTGTTGCGACGCTCCGTTCAGGTTCCGGTAATTCTATTAGACAAAAAAAACCGTCGCTTTTAAGGCAACGGTTAAGCATAGGAATATTTTTAAAATTATTTTTTTGCCATTACTTTCTCCGCAGCAGCAACAATATCCGGTACATCCAATCCATATTTTTTTAACAACTGTGCAGGAGTTCCGCTTTCACCAAATGTATCTTTTGTACCAACATATTCGATTGGCACAGGGAAATTCTTTGCAGCGCACTGTGCAATCGCATCACCCAGGCCGCCAATGATATTATGTTCTTCAGCAGTTACTGCACAATTTGTTTTACGGAGTGATTTGATGACCGCAGCTTCATCAAGCGGTTTGATTGTATGAATATTTATCACCTCTACGCTAATTCCTTTTTCCTGAAGTATTACTCCCGCTTGTATTGCATTCCATACCAAATGACCGCAAGCAAAAATTGAAACATCAGTCCCTGCAGAAAATATTTGTGCTCTACCAATTTTAAAATCTTCTGGTTTTGTAAAGATTGGCCAAACAGGTCTTCCAAATCGTAAATAAACCGGTCCCTCATATTCAGCGACCGCCATTGTAGCTGCTTTTGTTTGGTTATAATCACAAGGAACGATCACTGTCATTCCCGGCAACATTTTCATCAAACCAATATCTTCAAGGAT
>Ga0209797_10001554_pt1 | contig 11549 bp, 13 predicted proteins | sample DOMMetBare3Fresh_2_FD_187472 | JGI IMG/M metagenome (GOLD analysis project Ga0209797, IMG submission 187472) | Wetland sediment microbial communities from St. Louis River estuary, USA, under dissolved organic matter induced mercury methylation -... | ecosystem: Environmental > Aquatic >...
GGGACTTTGTCGCGATCAAGTCGGCAGCTGGCGTCGTCGTGGCCGATATGGGCACGCTCGACCCGTACGCCGTGAGCGTGGCGGCGCCGTCGGATGTCAGTAAGCGTTCCGCGAACGCACCTTGCGCCGCCGGTCACGGCGTGATGAAGCAGGCTTAGGCGGCGACGGTTGCGATTGCCGGCGTCGGCGTGCCGGTGCGGCTGGCCGCGCGCCAGTTGTGCGGCAGGAGTTGCTCGAGGTCGCGCTGCTTGAGCGTGGGCAGCCGCTCGAACACGTCCTTGAGGTAGGCCCAGGGATCGTGGCCGTTGAGTTTGGCTGACTCGATCAGGCTGAGGACCACGGCGGCGCGCTCGCCGGCCTGCTGCGAGCCCACGAAGAGCCAATTCTTGCGACCGACGCACAGCGGGCGCACCGCGTTCTCCGCTGCGTTGTTGTCGATCGGCACGTTGCCGTCGTCCAGGTAGCGCGTGAGTGCTCGCCAGTTGCTCAGCGAGTAGTCGATGGCCTTGGCCGTCACGTCGGCCTTGGCCAACTTCTGGCGCTGCTCGGTGAGCCATCGGTGCAACGCGTCGACGATCGGTCGCGAGCGTTGCTGTCGCAGCAGCCACCGGGCCTCGGGTTGGAGTTCGCGCGCCTCGCGCTCGACGTCGTAGAGCTCGGCGATCAGCGCCACCGCCTGGCCGGCGATCTCGCTGGCGTTGAACTTGTGCGCCTCGAACAGCTTGCGTCTGGCGTGCGCCCAGCACAGTGCGGCGGTGACGCCCTGGGCTTGAAGCCCGAAGTAGCCGGAATAATCGTCGCTGACCAGCGTGCCGCCGAAGGGCTGCAGCACGCGCCTGGGATGCTCGCCGGCGCGGCTGGCGGTGAAGTCGAACAGCACCGCGCGCTGCGCCATGAAGTTCGTGGTGCGGTACACCCACACGAAGGCCCGCTTGGTCTTGCCCTTGCCTGGCGCGAGCAGCGACACCGGCGTCTCGTCGGCGTGGATCACGCCGTGGCCGAGGATGAACTCGCGCAGCGCCTGGGCCAGCGGGGCCAGGCGCACGCCGCAGATCCCGATCCACTGCGCCATGCTCGAGCGCGCGATCTGCACGCCCGAGCGGGCGTAGATCTCCTGCTGCCGGTACAGCGGCAGGTGATCGTCGTGCTTGGCCACCACCACCTGGGCGAGCAGGCCCGGCGCCGGGATGCCCTTGTCGATGATCTGCGCGGGCATCGGCGCGGCCTGGATCGTCTGGCAGCACGCACAGGCGTACTTGCCGCGGATGTGGCGCAGCACGAAGAACTGGGCCGGCACGCAGTCGAGTTGCTCGCTGACCTCCTGGCCAATGCGCTTGAAGGGCTGACCGCAGGCGCAGTGGGTCGCCTCGATCTCGTGGTGGTGATCGATGCGCGGCAGGCTCGCGGGCAGTGCCTGGCGTACCGCCTTGCCCTTGGGCGACGTCGCCGGCGGCGGCTTGATCTCTTGCTCGGCCGCGCGGTCCTCGAGTGCCGTATCGGCCAGGATGCGATCGAACAGCACCGCCTGCGTTGTCGTATCCAGGCTCTCGCTGGACGAGCCGAAGCGCCAGCGCTTGAGCCGCGCGATCTCGAAGTTCAGCGCCTCGTTCCTGGTCTTCTCGAACTGCAACTCGGCCTGCATGCGCTCGATCAGATCGCGCATTCCTTGCATCGAATCCTGCACCGAATCTTGTGCGCACTGGGTGTCGAGTGTCTGTGCGTCCGCGGCTTCGAGCATGGCCAAAAGTATCTCTCTCGCGCGTGCGCGCGCGCGGGAGGACATTCGCCAATAGACAAATGCACCCACACAGGCGTCGAATCCAGCGCATCACACCACCGTGATTGCCGCTGGCTGCGGCGCCCCGATGCGCTGCCACGGCAGCCCCGCGACGAGCCAGTCGAACTGCTCGCGCGAGAGGTTCATCGAGCCCGCGTCCTCGCGCGGCCAGGCGAAGCTGCCGGCCTGCAGCCGCCGCGTGCACAGCCACATCCCCGCACCGTCGTAGACCAGCACCTTGAGCCGGTCGGCGCGGCGGTTGGCGAACACGTAAGCGTGGTGGGCCTGCGCGCCCAGCGCGAAGCCGCGCACCACCAGGGCCAGCAGCGCGTCGATCCCGCCGCGCAGGTCGCTGGCGCCCAGCGCCAGCCAGATCACGTCGACGCGGATCATTGGCCGAGCTCGCGCAGCAGCGCGGCGAGCTCGCGCGTGTGCGCCAGCGGCCAGTGCAGCTCGAGTCGGGCGCTGCCCGTGCTCAGCTCGACGCGCACCGATGTCGAGGCCGCGCTCGGCGCCACGCGGGCGGCCACGAAGCCGCTGGGCCGGGGCGCCGGCGTGCGCCCAGCGCCCACGCCCTCAAGCTTCGCTTGCCAACGCCCTGCGTGGGCGCACCAGCTGCCCAACGTGCCCAGCGCCACGCCGTTGGCCGCCGCCCATGCCTTGGCCTTCTGGCCTGACGCCCGATACGCCGCCACCTGCTCCAGGCAGCGCTCCACACGCTGTCGATCCATGCTCACCTCGTCCGTCTCGTTGGTTGCCGAGATGCAAGGCTCGCAGCTTCAGCGACGAGACGAAAGATGGGTTCGCGGAACGCTTACGGCGCGGCTGCGCAACCGCCGCTTCTTCAGCCTGGCCGAACTCAACCGCGCCATCGCCGAGCTGCTCGTCGAGCTGAACCAGCGACCCTTCAAGAAGCTGCCCGGCTGCAGGGCGAGCGCCTTCGCGGCGCTGGACGCCCCGGCCCTCAAGCCGCTGCCGGCCACGCGCTACGAGATCAGCCGCTGGAAGTGCGCCAAGGTCAACATCGACTACCACGTCGAGTTCGATGCCCACTACTACAGCGTGCCGCACAGGCTCGTGGGCACCACGGTCGAGTTGCGCGTCACCGACACCCTGGTGGAGGCCTTTTGCACCAACCAACGCGTGGCCTGCCACGCCCTGAGCCACAAGCGCGGTGCTCACACGACCCTTGCCGAGCACATGCCGGCGTCGCACCGCGCGCACCTGGAGTGGACGCCCGGCAAGCTCATCGACTGGGGCCGGCGCATCGGCGTGAGCACCGCCGCGGTGGTCGCCTGGCAGCTCGAGCACCGCCCGCACCCCGAGCAAGGCTATCGCGCCTGCCTGGGGCTCAAGCGCCTGGCACGCCAGTACACGCCAGCGAGGCTGGAGGCCGCCTGCACCCGGGCGCTGGCGATCCGCTCACCCAACTTCCGCAGCGTGGACTCGATCCTCAAGAGTGGGTTGGACCGCCAACAGAGCCTGCTGCCCGCCACGACCACCGCGCTGCCGGAGCACGAGAACGTGCGCGGCCCCGACTACTACCACTGACCCCCCACCACCACTGCAAGGAGACACGACCGATGTTGAACGAACACACCCTCACCCAACTGCGCAGCCTGCGCATGGACGGCATGGTGCACGCCATCGAGGAGCAAGCCACCAGCACCGCCGCCACCGCGCTGGGGTTCGATGAGCGCTTCACGCTGCTGGTGCAGCGCGAGATCGCCTGGCGCGACGACCGGCGCGTGCAGCGGCTTCTCAAGGCCGCCAAGCTCAAGGTCAGCGCCGCCTGCATCGAGGACATCAACTGGCGCGCCAGCCGCTCGCTGGACCGCTCGCTGGTGGCCGCGCTGGCCGGCGGCGACTGGCTGCGCAACGCGCAGAATTTGCTGATCTGCGGGGCCACCGGCTGCGGCAAGACCTGGCTTGCTTGCGCGCTGGCGCATCAGGCGGCAAGGTCAGGCTTCTCGGTGCTGTACACCCGAGCTGCGCGCCTGTTCGATGAACTGCAGGTCGCCCACGGTGACGGCAGCTTCGCGCGGCGCCTGGCGCAGCTGGCCAAGCTGGACCTGCTTGTGGTTGACGATTTTGCGATATCGCCCATGGGTGCTGCCGAGCGCAACGACCTGCTCGAGCTGCTCGACGACCGCGTCGGCACGCGCTCCACGCTGATCACGAGCCAGCTGCCGGTGAAGGCCTGGCACACCTATCTCGACGACCCCACGCTCGCTGACGCGATCCTCGACCGCATCGTCCACAGCAGCCACAAGATCGAGCTCAAGGGCAAATCGCTGCGCGACCACAAGGAAGACAAATGACCGTCGAGCACCGCCACCACCTCGGCGCCGAACACGACATACCCACCGCGTCGTGCGTTCGTCGCAAGCGACGCCCGCCGCCGTGGATATGTCTGCCTCGAACACATCCTCCAACCGCTTCGCGACACAGCGCTTCAGGCTGATCGCGGACGACTACGCTACATTGACCACCTCGCTTGCGTGCACCCCGGCGCCCGTCCGTGATCAGACTGAAACGCCGTCCGCGATCCGACTGAAACAGCCGTCCGCGATCGCTGAAATACGCACATTGCCACGGATGGTGCTCGATGGCGTGTTGATCGCCGAGTTCGAGCACAGTCTGTGCAAGAACTGCCGGATCTGGTGGCACAGCATGCCTCAGGCGTAATGACGCTCAGCCGAGCGGCAAACACTTCTCGGCGGGGCTTGCAGTTTCGCCAGTCAGCCCACATCGCGCCATGACTCTGGGGTAGGGATGACTTGGCGAAGCCATGCGCGCCGGGGTAACGCCGATCGCGGGGCCGTTTCGGGCGTCGGCGCAGGGCCGGCTTGGGGGCCGACCATGAGCCGATGCCGCCGTGGAACCTGCAAATCTGTGGTCCCCTCAGTCAGGTGATGGCGCCAGCAGGCACACGTCCGCGACACTTCTTCTCGACGCGCCCGGTAGGCGCTCCGCGAACAAGGATGGTCGTGAACCCACAACAACTTCAAGGTAAATACGCTCGATTGCACGCCGAGCTTGCTTCGCTCAAGGGCTCCGGTGAACACAGCAAAGCAAGGCAGGTCCGGCTGGCGTGCGAGTTGGACCAGATTGACCGACAACTTGCGGCCTTCAGCCGCCTGGCGCAGGCCGCGCCGACGCTTCGGGACGTCGTGACGACTACCGCGCCGCGCGAGAGATTGCACTGTCCCGCCGCGCTTGGCACTGACGCCAACGCCGAGATGATTCGCAGCGGCATGGCATGGGCGGTCACGAAGTACCTCTCCAATCCGCAGATCACCGCGATTGAGATGGAAGCAGGCCGCGCGACCCCGACCACGGGCTGACACAGGTCGATGCCGCCGTGGGGTGGCGAGCGCCTGACTGGGAAGCAGTAGCCGTGTGCAGCGCGGGAGCAACTGAGCCAAGTACACCGCGGGCAAGAGTTCGTATGCTTACCCGCGCATCCATCTGCTCGTGGGGGCTACAAGCAGACATGGTCTTTCAGCTTCAATGTCGATCGACCAGGTTCCGTTCCAAGGCGACCCGCGACAGTCCTCCAGTCAGCATCTCGCGCAGTCGACCTCGTGTGCGGCGGAAAGCGCGACATATTGGGCGGGCGGCGACCAGGTATCAAGCGATTCCCGGTGTGGCTAAGGAAATGATCTAGGTGGCGCGCCGTGATCCGGTAGTCAAGCAGGGCATTGAACACCTACAAACAGCGGCGCTCTCCTACAGGTGACCGAAGCGGACGCCGGGATAGTGTGGGCATGAGCAATTCCCTGTCATGCCTTCGCCGCACCGAGCCGTCCGCAGCGTTGATCCCGCACCTCGGCCAGCGGAAGTTGGCCTATGTCCCGGCTGCACGGACCGACATCCGCAAGCGCATGCATGAGTTCAATCGACTGAAGATCGTCGCGTTCGAAAGACGTTTTGGTTGATCGATTGATCGTTCGTCATCGCGACGGCGGCGGCTGGCTCGAATCGCTTATTGACTTGCGAGCCAAGGCAATGGCGATAGCCAGCGCGCGATGCACTGCAACGTCCCATCTGCGGCGACTGGCGCCCGCACACCTGAGGAGTTCTGGCGATGCTGCTTGACCTTGACGCGAACGACTGGCTCCTGGTCGCGCTGGCCCTGATGCCGCTGTTGCTGATCGACTTCGGCGCCATCGTCGCCCTGATTCACCACAAGCTGACAAGGTCGTCCCTTGCTGACCGGCTGACACGACGAGGACACGGACTCAGGCTGAGGCGGCGACGCAGTTTCTGACTGGAATCGCTGTGACGCGCGATCAACCTGCACCTGTCGAGCCGTCGAAGTACTCAATCGACGAGGTTGATGAGTTCCGGCGAACTGTCGAGAAGATCATTGACGTCACCAAAGGCGCAGGCTCCCCGGAGATCAGGCCAGACAAGGATGTGTGCAAGGACGCAAAGCCGCGCAAAGGCACGCCTGAAGGCCGCAGAACATGAATCACCCGATCAAGGGGTGCAAGAGCATCGGCGTGCAGGCCAGGCTGTTGCGACCAGCAGCATGACCGCGCCGGAAGACCAGGCGGCCGCAACGCGCATTGCGCACAACCGGGCTCGCCGATCTACGTCGACAATGGAGCATTGAACTGCCTGCCAAGTCGTCGGCTCGCACGATTACCGCGCATGCTCAACCAAGACCCGTTGACCGACGAAGAGTTTGATGAACTCGATCAGTTCCTGCTCAATGTCGAGGGACTCGATGATTCGATGGACATTTCGATGCTCGACGGAACGATCCTTGCCCGTGTGGCTCGGGCAAGAAGTACAAGCACTGTCACGGCAGCCAACAACTGCTTCACTGACATCGTCAACGGTGCAGCGTACGCGGCATTTCCAACGTGGCCACACGTTCGCTACCGGATGTCGAGCTCGGGATAGCGGCGGAAGATGCCTTGCTCGTTGAAAGGTATGCGCCGTTCGCTGCGCAAATAGGCGGCCACCTTGGGTAACGCCGCGACGCGGTCGTGCAGATTCACTACGCCTGGAGTCTTGGCCAGTACCTTGGCCGCAGCCTTCGGGAACGCGTAGCGCAAGCCTTCGACCAGTTGGAACAACGACACGTCGGCGTAACTCAGCTTGCCGCCCACCAAGTGACGCGGCCCCGCAGGGTTGCGCACCACGATGCTCTCGAACCACTGCATGTACTTTGGCATGCGGGCACCGCAGAATTCCTTTGCGCGACGCAATGCTTCAGCAGTCTGGTCCTCGTAGTACAGGCCGATTGCGATCGGATGATGGGTATCGTGCGCTTCGGTCACCATGTCGGCAATGGTCAGCTGGATCTGATGCGTCCAGACGCGCGCGTAGTCGCTGCGAGCCACCAACTTCAGCGTTGGCGCGAGGTAATGGAGGATGGCGGCCGTTTGTCCCACCACCTGGTGGCCATCCTTCAGAAATGGCGGTGCGAACGGCGGATGCGTCAGTGTCTCGTCCTGCAGAAAGCGCAGCATGGCTGGTGTGCCTTGGCCCGAGTCTTCGTCGCCGCGAGCCACATCGATGTATGGGGCGCCGGCGGCTTCAAGCGCCAGTCGCACGAACTCACCGCGACCTTGGATGGTCGGCCAATAGTGCAATTCATAAGCCATGCGCTGGACTGTAGCTTGCAGCAACGGGGCAGGGTGAGGGGCTGCAGGCGCTCGGGGAGCCGAGTACACGCCCACCGCATGTCGTACTGCCATGTGTAGAACATATCGCCAGACAACCTGAACTCACGCTCGTGGTTCTCCCAGATGTGCTTTGCGGCTTCGATGATCGTTGCTGTGCCGCCCATCGCCCGACATGATTTGCGAGGTCGTGTCCGTCACGGATTGCGCTGCCGCCACCACCTGCTACTGACTGCCGCTCGGTCGTGATTGTTCGATCTCGCGCAGCCGAACGCAGATCGCATCGTTAGCGTGCTCGGGCTTGCGGCATTCGCGAGAGTGGCAGAAGAGCTCGCTGACGATGTTGCCGCTGGCCGCACACAACCCTCGCACGTTGCGCCTGAGCTCGCCTGCAGGCTGAGCGGGCGCCGGAGGGGCTTGCTCGGCCGCACGTCGGCTGGCAGCGTCGGCGAGCTCGCGCGCCTGTTGCGCTTCGCGCTCTGCCTCGCGCTGTTGGCGTGCCAGGGTTTCCGCCTGCGAACGCTCTTGCTGCAATTCCAGCGCGCGGGCGCGAGCTATGCGTGCTCGCTTGTCAGCGGCTGCAGGTCCGGTGAGCGGCACTGCTGTAGCGTCCATGGGCGCAGATGCGGCCAACGTTCCCTGCGCTGGGGTGGCGGAAGGATCGAACAGGGCAGGGCCAGCGGCCGCGCTCGCGGCCGGTGTGGCCTGAGCGAGAGCTGCCGGCGTGTCGCGCAGGGTCTCGGCTGGCGCTGCAACGGGTGGCACCACCGGCGAAGGCGCGCGCAGAGCGCCGCCTCGCATGGACCACCACAGCGCGGCTCCCAGCAACACGGCGCCGCCCGCCACGCCAACTCGCAGCGCCCAGCGGCCCCAGTGCTGGCGCGCGGCGCGTTCATTGATCTCGGCAATGATGTCCAGCTGTGAAGGCGTGGCGCCGTCGCGATGCATCGAGGCACGTGCGCCCGCTCGAGGGCGTGGGGATGGGGGTGTTGGCGACGACGGCATTTCAAGTTCGTACCGGTAATCCTTGCGCCAGCGTAGCGGCCCTCTATTCGATCACGTCTGAGCCCGGGCAATCTGACCCGCAGTACAGGGGATGAGCGATCCGCAGTTCCGTCGAGAGCGAGGCTCTGGTAGCCAACGCCATCAACGCCTGATAGATTTCAAGCGTTGGCTCGCAATGGCCAGCACCGCGCCGGATTTATCCAGACCACTTGCCTGGGCGCGTAACAAATACACGGCTAAACAGTCGTGCTGCCGAGCCCCCGCCTCGCCCTGCCGACGTTCACGGCATGCGGGGGATGGAGCAGCAAATGAACCCGACAGACGGCGATTCAGACCTCGAGTTCCGACCCAAGTCGTACTTCTGGCCAATGGGCCTCGAAACCCACTTGCTGGCCCGCATCAAAGGGGCCGAGCGCAAAGCGGCGCTTAAGCTATTGATCGAGTGTGGGCAACTGGATGAGATCCCCGGTTTCCTGGCGCAATCGGCACTGACCGAAGCTGATCGACAGGCGCTGGGACGGATCCATCCGGCCTTCATGGGCGGCGAGTACCTTCCCAAGCTGATGGCAGACGAAGTGATGATCGCGCGCATCACGATCGCATCGACAACGCAGGACGTCACCTGCGTGTACGCCCGCCGCGGCAAGAACCGCATTCGCTACCGCGTGGTTGACGAGTACGGCGGCGACACCCTGTCGGGCCGAAACACGCGCACGTCCGTGAAGCCTCTCACCTTGGCCCAACTCGAAGCGTTCTTCACCGGCGCGTGGTCCGTCTTCGACGTCCTGGAGATGAACTTCGGCGACGACGGCTACGACCTGGAACAGATGCTCGACTTCGTCGTCAGCGTCGACTCCGAGTTCTATCCCCAGCTCGGCAGGCTCTATCGGACGCGGATCAGGGAGTGGGCGGTCCGTTGTCGGGGCGGCGACTATGACGAGAAGTTGTCGCGAGATCAGCGGTGACGTGATCTACGCGAACGAACTGGCGACCGATGTGTTCAAGGCAAACTCGGGCATCAGTCCTGCAGTCCAAGGCAGGCTCAAACCCGCGTCACTTTCAGGCTGCGGATGACTATCACGGCGACCGCCATCGGCCGTCCTGATCACTTGGCTAGACGCCCGCGAGGCAGAGAGTCCTCGCGGGCATCATTGTCGGATCTCACCCCGAACCTCAGGGTGTCACGTAGGCCACCGCCTCTACGTAGCGCGGGTCCTCGTGCAGCGCCCAGTACGCACTCTGCAGGCTGCCGCTGACCGGGCCAAACTCGCCGGGTGCGCGGCCACCGACCGGCACGCCCTCGATCGACGCGACTGGGATCACGCCGCCGCCCGAGCTGGTGAGGAACACCTCGTCGGCAGCGCGCAGCTCGGCCACCGGCAGCACGCGTTGCTCGACGCTCAGCCCGGCCGCTGTCGCGAGCTCGATCGCGGTGCGCCGCGAGATGCCTTCCAGCACACCGGCAGCCGGCGTGATGACGCGCCGCCCGCTGACCGCGAACACGTTGAACCCCGGCCCCTCGGTGATGTGGCCAGCGCCGTCGGTCAGCACGACAGTCTCGCCGCCACGCTCATAGGCCTCGAACAGGCCGAGCACGAAGTCGAGCCAGTGGTAGTTCTTCACCCGTGGGTCGACACTGGCCGCCGGAATGCGCTGCGGCGTGCCCACGACGAGGTCGATGCCGCGCCGCTGCTTGTCGGGATCGGCGATCCAGACGAAGGGGATGGCGAAGGCCATGAAGCGGTTCGTGCAGGTGCGTGGGTCGCGCGAGCCCGGCGCGGGTCGGCCGCGAGTGCACAGCACTTCGACATAGGCGTCGCGCAGCGAGGCACGGCGCACGCATTCGTGCATGACCTCGCGCATGCGCTGGCGCGGCAGACCAGGATCCAGGTGCAAGGCGGCGAGGCTGGCCTCGAAGCGGTCAAGATGGTCATCGAGCCTGAAGAACCGGCCTTGCCAGACATGGGCCACGTCGTAGGTGGCATCGCCGTGCAGGAAACCCCAGTCGAAGATCGAGATCTTCGCGTCCTCGAGGGCGACAAACTCGCCGTCGACATAAGCGCAGCCGTGCATGGCTCGAACCTCCATAGGTGGCGATGGTATGCCGAGGGCGGCCGTCGGCAGCCTCTGCGAGCGCCGACGAAGGGTCGCGGAGCGGCTCGCTGTTGCCGGTCACTCCAGCCCGTTTGGATGCCGGCCGGCGCGACCGCCGGTCCACGGGTTGTGGCCAAGACCACATCGGAGGCGTCGTGCCCCAAGTTAGGTACGCGGATGTATGCGGCCCTCTGAGTTCGGCAAGGCGTCCTCGTCCTCGTCATCGAGATCGACCTTGGCCGACGGCGGCAGCTTCTCAATGATCGCCTCGATCATTTGGACATGCTCGGCCTCTTCCGCCCGCAACTCTTCGAACAGCGCCTTGACATCCGGCTGCTTCACCCACCGGATCGCTTGGTCGTAGAACGCGAAGGCCTTCTTTTCGGAGGACAACGCCACCCAGTACGCCTTGAGCGGGGACATGTTCTGACTGGGTGCGCCGAAGTCAGGGGCCTCCACGTCGAAGATGTCCGCGAGCTTGACATTCGGGCGTTCATCGCCAAACAGCGCCAGCCGGCGCTCGGCGAGTTGCTCACCGTGTTTGTTCTCGTTGTCGGCCATCGATTGGAATACCGACGCGGCGTCATCGGAATTGCGGATTCCGAGTCGTTCGGCGAATTGCGTGTAACGCTTGAACGCTTCTACCTCGATCAGTGTGGCGAGGTCGAGGGCGTCCATCAGCGAAAGCTTGGAGAAATCGACTTTTGCTGGCATAGGGCCTCCGAGGACTGTGCTGCGCACCGGCTCATCCGAGCGCCAGTCTGCATAGTGAATAAGAAGTTCAAAAGATTCTCCCTGCCCAGGAAGACGGTATCGCCGCTTCTTCGCGCGTTCACCCGCTGGGAGAGCGTACCCACATTGGTGACGTGACCGGGCACCGCCATGTTGAAGCCGCTTCCTCTTGGTGCAGAAGGCGCAACTGCCGCCGACGTTCTGACAACTATGCTCTTCAAGCGAAGAAACCCATCGTCGGGGACCGAGGCATCGTTGAGCAGAATCAACTGCGGCTTCAAAATGGACTCGGTGGTGATCTG
>Ga0209797_10001555_pt1 | contig 11548 bp, 11 predicted proteins | sample DOMMetBare3Fresh_2_FD_187472 | JGI IMG/M metagenome (GOLD analysis project Ga0209797, IMG submission 187472) | Wetland sediment microbial communities from St. Louis River estuary, USA, under dissolved organic matter induced mercury methylation -... | ecosystem: Environmental > Aquatic >...
GGGGTACACCGCTGCGAGTGACTGTGTGTACGCGGGCCCGTAATTCGGCGGAATCTGCATGCCCGCCAGCACCACCTCGGCGCCGCTTTGGCGCGCGAGCTCGATCATCTTGGTGAGGTTGTCGCGCAATGCCGCGACGGGTGTGCCTCGCAAACCGTCGTTGCCGCCGAGCTCGAGGACGACGATGGCGGGATCGTGCTGCGCGAGCAGTCGCGGCAGGCGTGCGAGCCCGCCGGACGACGTGTCGCCCGCGATGCTGGCATTCACGATCTTGTAGCCGTAACCTTCCGCCTGCAGCCGATCCTCGAGCTGGGGTTCCGTCACGTATTCGTGGACATGCCCGCACCCTACGACCTCCAGACGATCGACCGGATCGGCGAGGTCATCGAGCTCCTGAACGCGTGACGGGCCCGTCCGTCGTCGCCCTCGCCGGGGGCGTCGGGGGCGCGAAGCTCGCCGAAGGGCTCCAGGCGCACCTCGGCGAGCAGCTGGCGGTCGTCGTCAACACCGCGGACGACTGCATCCGCCACGGGCTGCTCGTGATGCCGGACCACGACACGGTCCTGTACAACCTCGCCGGGATCGAGCAGGCCGAGTGGGGCTGGGGGATCGAAGGTGACACCCACGCGACGATGGCGCAGCTGGTCGCCCAGAAAGTGCAGTACTCGGCGCCGCCGAAGTTCCAGTACCAGCGGTGTCCGGACACCCGGTAGGTGGCAACCGCCGCCACCGCGAGGAACACCGTGCCCGCGATCGCCGAGAGCCGCGTCTGGATGCCGACGATCAGGCACACCGCCATCACGGCCTCGAGCACCAGCGCAGCGACGGTCCAGAGCGTCGGCCTGGGAAAGCCGGCCTTGGCGAAGAAGCCCACCGAGAAGTCCCACTCCGAGACCTTGCCGACGCTGTGGGGGATGAAGAACGCGCCGCAGAGGATGCGCAGCAGGTTGAACGGCTCGGTGAGATCGAACTTGGCCCAGTCGAGCATGGCGTGCTCCTTCGTCGTTGCCGCTGGCGATCGGCGCTCCGACGCCGATCGGTGGCCTTCCGTGCCGCGCATTGCGGCAATCGCCCATGGGGCGGCGCTGCGGGCTCATGTCTTGGCGCGCGCACGGCGCTTGGTGAGGACGGCAGCGCCGGCACTGGCACTCTGCAACCGCCGGTCGCCTTGCCGATTGAGCACCGCCCAGATCGCCACCGCCGGCCTGGCGCCGATCGTCCACAGCCGGTGCGGCATCTGGGCGTCGAACGACATCGAGTCTCCAGGCCGCAGTTCGTATTCGTCGAAGCCGACCTTGACGCCGAGACGTCCACTGAGCAGGTACGCATGCTCCTTGCCGCCGTGGCGCATCATCGAATCGACGGGGCACGATTCGCCGCCGACGTCGTAGACGACATAGAGGAACTCGAGCTCGTGGTCGGGAACGGCGGTCAACAACTCCCAGCGCACGCCCGAGGCGAGCCGGATCACGCGACGCGATTCGTGCCGCTGCACAGGGCCGAGGGCCGCCGCAGGCGGATCCTTGGCCCGACGACCCACCGCCTTCGGCGCGGCAGCTGCCGGTTCGTCGTTCTTGAACACGTCGTCGATCAACAGGCCGAGCTCGTTGGTGATCGCGTACAGCGTGCCCACCGACGGCATCACGCGGCCGCGCTCGATCTGCGACACCAGGCTCGGCGAGACGCCCACCGCCCGCGCGAACCCGCGCACCGTCGCCCCACTGCGCTCGCGTGCCTGGCGCAGGCGCGCGCCGAGTCCGGTCGACACCTGGCTCCGGCTCGACGGGTTGCCAGCGCGCGCGGTGCGTGCCTTGACGATCTTCATGGAGGGCGTGCAGCGATGGACGCGATTGTGCATTGACAGTAAACATTCGTCGACATAGGATTTCGCGACACTGAACAGCCAAAGCGGCCGCCCGGCGCGGTTCGCGCAAGGAGACCCATGCACCACCTGCTGCGGGCCGCGGACATGCGCCCCCGGGTCGCCTACCGCGGCCACAGCAAGGCCTACACACGGGTCGCGCTGGTCGACGACACGGTGGGCTCGGTGCACATGGGCGTCGGGCTCTGCGCGTTGAAGGCCGGCGGCTCGGTCGACACCCACCTGCATTCCTTCGAGGAGAGCTTCTACGTCCTCGAAGGCGAGCCGACGCTGATCCTGGATGGCCGCGCGTGCCAGCTCACGCCCGGTGCCTGCGGGCTGGTCCCGGTCGGCGTCGCGCACGCCTGGCTCGGGCCCGGGCACGGCAGCGCGCGGTGGATCGAGATGTGTGCGCCGCAGCCGCGGCCGCCTGGCGCCGACACCGACACCTACTTCGTCGGCCCGCCGATGCCGCAGGAGCGGGTGGCCCTCGACATCCGCGACCCGCGCTCGCGGCACCTGTTCCGCATGGAAGACGACGACATCGAAGTCGACAAGCTCAAGATCGGCGCGCGCACCGACGCACCGAAGGTTTCGGCGAGCATGAACACCGCGCTGCTCGCCTACAGCGGCATCGCCCTGAAGATGCTGGTCGACAAGCGGCTCGACGCGCAGCTGCACACCATGTTCATGGTCGAGTACCAGCCGGGTGGGGTGGCCCAGCCCCATGACCACCCGATGGAGGAAACCTACGTCATCCTCGACGGCGAGGTCGACGCCGTGGCCGATGGCAAGCGCTACACGCTGCGCAAGGGCGATGTGTTCTGGACCGGCGTGGGCAGCGTGCACGCGTTCTACAACCTGAGCGGGGGCACCGTGCGCTGGCTGGAAACGCAGTCACCGTCGCTGCCCGACCGCCACGGCTACCGCTTCGAGCGCGACTGGCAATACCTGAAGGAAAAGCTCGCGTCTGAGAGCCGCCGCACGCGCCGCCCGACCCGAGGTGCGGAAAACTGATCGAATCGGAGACAGCAATGGCAAGTCAAGGCAGTTCGGTGGTCATCGGTGGCACCTCCGGCATCGGCAAGCAGCTGGCCGGCGTGCTCGCGCGACGTGGCGACGAGGTGATCGTCACCGGTCGCGACGCGGCGCGCGCGCAGGCCGCAGCCAAGGAGATCGGCGGCGCGACGCGCGGCCTGGCGGTGGATCTGGCCGAGCCGGCGTCGATCGCCGGGCGGCTCGCCGACATCGGCGCGGTCAGGAACCTGGTCATCGCGGCGATCGAACGCGACGACAACAGCGTGCGCAAGTTCGACGTCGCGCGCGCGCAGCGCCTCGTGACACTCAAGCTGGTCGGCTATCCGGAAGTGGTGCACGCGCTCGCGACGCGCCTCACGCCCGAAGCCTCGATCGTGCTGTTCGGCGGCCTGGCCAAGGAGCGGCCATATCCGGGCTCGACCACCGTGACCACGGTCAACGGCGGCGTCAACAACATGGTCAAGACCCTCGCCGTCGAGCTGTCGCCGGTGCGCGTCAACGCTGTGCATCCGGGCATCGTCGGTGACAGCCCGGCGTGGGCCGGCAAGCCTCCCGAGGTGCTGCAGCGCGTCGTCGCCCGCACTCCCCTCGGACGCCTGGTGACGATGGACGAGGTGGTCGGAACGGTGCTGTTCCTGCTCGACAACCGCGGCATCAATGGCGTCAATCTCTACGTCGACGGCGGTTGGCTGTTGACCTGAACGAGGACCAGATCATGAACGTTGCACCGACGATGAAGGCCGCCCCTCGTTTCGCCGCAAGCCTGGCTGCAACCGTGCTCGGCCTCGGCATCGCCGCAAGCCCGGCGCTCGCGGCGCCGTCCGGGCCACCGATCCGCATCGGCAGCACGCTGTCGCTGACCGGCCCGCTGTCGGGCACGGCCATCATCCACAGAATCGCCGGCGAGATCTACGTCGAGCAGCTGAACAAGAAGGACGGCCTGCTCGGCCGGCCGGTCGAGTGGATCGTCAAGGACGACCAGTCCAAGCCCGACCTCACGCGCACACTGTACGAACAGCTCATCACGGTCGACAAGGTCGACCTCGTGATCGGCCCCTACGCGACGCCGAACATCGTCTCGGCAATGGGCGTGGCGCAGCGCTACAACAAGATGCTGGTGCACCACACGATGGGCATTCCCAGCCTGGCCAAGTACGAGATGCAGTTCCCGGCTTGGTCGGTGGGGGCCAACCCCGAGACCACGGTGCCCAACACCGTGCTCGATGCCTTGGCCACGCTGCCGCGGCCACCGAAGACGATCGCCATCGTCACCAGTAAGTTCCCGTCGGTGTACCTGATGTCCAAGGGTGCGCAGGAAGTGGCCAAGAAGCGTGGCCTCGCCGAGGTGCTGTTCCTCGAGTGGGAGTTCGGCAACCGCGACTACGGGCCGATCGCCAACCGCGTCAAGGACGCCAAACCGGAGTTCGTGTGGGTCGGCGCGATCGGCCTCGAGGGCAACCAGCTGCTCGACGCGATGAAGAAGATCGACTACCTGCCACCGCTGCATTTCTACATGTACCCGGCGCCGGGCCCGCTTGCCAAGTTGCCCGAGGCGAGCAACGCGCTCGCCGCCTCGATCTTCGAGCAGCACCCGCCGTTCACCAACAACCCGGTGGCGGCGGAGTTCGTCAGGCTCTACAACGACCGCGCCGCCAAGGCCGGCCTGGCCGACAACTCGGTCGAGACCCAGGCCGCCGCCTCGTACTCGACCTGGCAGGTGCTCGAAGCGGCGATCACGGCGACCAAGAGTCTCGACGACAAGGCGATGTCGGACTGGCTGAAGAAGAACCAGGTCGATACGATCCAGGGCCGCCTGCGCTTCGACCGCACCAACAACTATGGCGACGACCTGATGCGGGTGAAGCAGGTGCAGAAGGGCCAGTGGGTCACGGTATGGCCGAAGGAGTGGGCGGCGCCGGGCGCCAAGATCCTCGGCCAGTGAGCACAGCGGCCGGGCCGATCCGGTGTCCGACCGCGCGCGCCACGCCCCATCCCGTTCCCCAACGCGGAGTGTGAGCCGGATGGTCGCGCGATGACGCTGCCCAGCGCGACGCTGCTCGCCCAGGCGGTGCTCTCGGGCGTCTTCATCGGCGCCCTGTACGGGCTGCTCGGTCTGGGCCTGAGCCTGTCGTGGGGCATGCTGCGCCAGATCAACCTGGCGCACTTCGCGCTGGCCTTCCTCGGCGCCTACCTGACCCACCACCTGACCAGCGTCGCGCACTGGGACCCGCTGGCCACGCTGCTGCTGATCGTGCCCGGATTCTTCGCCTTCGGGGCGCTGCTGCACTGGGTGTTCGCGCGCTTCGCGATCACGCCGTTCAACTCGCTGCTCGTCACCTTCGGCCTGACCGTCATCATCGAGAGCGCGATCCAGTGGATCTGGACCGCCGATCCGCGCATGCTCGACTCGGCCTACGGTCACGTGAAATTCAAGCTCGGCGCTCTCTATGTTCCGCTGCCCGAGTTGCTGACCCTGGCCTTCGCCACGACCCTGTCGACCGCCACCTGGGCCGCGTTGCGCTTCACCGACCTCGGCCGCGCGATGCGCGCCGCCGCCGAGGACGCACCGACCGCGGCCGCGTTCGGCGTCGACGAGCGGCGGCTGTCGCTGCTGCTGTCGGGCGTGTCGGCCGCGTTCGCAGGCGTCGCCGGCCTGTGCCTGGCGCTGAGCTTCACGCTGGCACCGTCGCAGGTCTATGCGTGGATCGGCGTCGTGTTCGCGGCCGTGATGATCGGCGGCCTGGGCAATCCGTTGGGGCCGCTGGTCGCCGGAATCGTGATCGGCGTCAGCGAGTCGCTGACGATGGCGATCACCGCTCCGGCGTGGGCGCCGCTGGTGTCGTTCTCGCTCCTGATCGCCGTGCTGCTGGCACGCGCGGAGAAGATCTGATGGCGACGCTGCACTTTCCGGCGCGTGCAGCGATCGCAGGGGTGGGCATCGCGCTGGCCGCCGTGCCGCTGCTGAAGTTGCCGGCCTTCTACGAGTCGTTCCTCTATCTGGTGTTCCACTGGATCGTGCTCGCGACGTCGTGGAACATCCTCAGCGGCTACTCGGGCTACTTCTCGTTCGGCCACGGCGCGTTCTTCGGCGTCGGCATGTACACCACGGCGACGCTCGCCGGGCAGTTCGGCATGCCGTTCCTGTGGACGCTGCCGGTCGCTGCGCTCGTCGCCGCGGCGTTCGGCATCGGCATCGGCGCGGTGGTGTTCCGCGTCGGGCGACTGCGCGGCGAACTCTTCGCGCTGATCACGCTGGCGGTGACCTTCGTGGTCGCGACGGTCGTGCTGAACACGCCGCTCGACGGCGGCCAGGGCGTGAACCTCGGCGGCGTGCGGCTGCCATCGATCATGGCCTCGCCGTCGTCGACGCTGTACGTGCTCGCACTGGCGCTCGCACTGCTCACCGTGTGGATCGCCTACGAGATCTTCCACGCGCGCCTGGGCACCGGGCTGTTCGCGATCCACGACGATGAGGATGTCGCCGAGGTGCTGGGCGTGCCGACCTTCCGCTACAAGCTCGCCGCGCTCGGCGTGTCGTGCGCGCTGGCCGGGGTGGCGGGCGCGATCCAGGCGATGTTCGTCTCCTACGTGACGGTCGGCGAGACCTTCTCGATCATCGTGCCGCTCAACGTGGTGCTGATGAGTGTGCTCGGCGGCACGCGCCACTGGCTGGGGCCCGCCGTCGGCGCAACCGTCATCACCGGACTGCTCTATGCATTCACGGCCGGCGAATACGCCGTCGCCGGGCGCGCGGCGGTGGGGCTGATCCTGGTGGTGGTCATCCTGTTCCTGCCCGATGGTGTGCTCGGGCGGTTCGTGCGCAGTGCGCGCTCCCGGGCAGGCAAATCGGCCAGGGCGGCCGATCCGCCGCTGCCGGCATCGCCGCCGGCGCCGGTCGCGTCGCGACCGGCCGCTCCCGGGACGGCAACGCGAGAGTCGGACGCGCCCGGCGACCTGCTGCTCGAGGTGCGCGGCGTCGCCAAGTCGTTCCGGGGCGTGCGTGCGCTCGACGGCGTCGACATCGACGTGCGGCGTGGCGAGATCCTCGGCCTCGTCGGACCGAACGGGTCCGGCAAGTCGACGCTGATCAACGTCGTCAGCGGACATTACCGCAGCGATGGCGGACGCATCGCGTTCGACGGGCGCGACCTCACCGGCGCACCGGCGCACCGCATCGCCCACGCCGGAATCGCGCGCACCTACCAGATCCCACGGCCGTTCGCGCACCTGAGCGTTCTGGACAACGTCGTCCTGCCGGCGATGTTCGGTCGCGACTTGCTCGGGCGCGGCGAGGCCGAGCGCGAGGCGCTCATCTGGCTCGAGTTCACCGGCCTGGCAACCAAGGCCGACGACCTGCCCGACGCGTTGAACCTGCACCAGCGCAAGTTCCTCGAACTGGCCCGCGCGCTCGCGTCGCGCCCGCAATTGTTGTTGCTCGACGAGGTGCTCTCGGGTCTGACACCCTCGGAGATCGACGGCGCGATCCACACCATCCGTGCCATCCGCGACCGCGGCGCGACGATCGTCTTCGTCGAACACGTGATGCGCGCGGTGATGGAGCTGACCGACCGCATCGTCGTCCTCGACCAGGGGCGGGTCATCGCCGAGGGTGCGCCGGCCGACGTGATGGGTCGCACGGAAGTCGTGACCGCCTACCTGGGCAGGCCGCATGCTTGAGCTCGATGCCGTCCGCGTCGCCCACGGCGCCGCCACCGCGATCTGGGATGTGTCGCTGCACGTCGGAAGCGGCGAACTGGTGTGCGTGGTCGGACCGAACGGCGCGGGCAAGACGACGCTGATCAACGCGATCGCCGGGCTCAACCGCATTGCGGCAGGAACGATGACGATCGACGGCCGCGACATCGGTGCGCTGCCGAGCCACGCCTACTGCGAGCAGGGCATCGCGATCGTTCCCGAGGGGCGGCGCCTGTTCACCGGGCTGACGGTGCGCGAGAACCTCGAGCTCGGCGGCTACCGCCAGGGCGCGCGCGCTGCCCGCGCGACGACCCTGGCACGCGTGCTCGAGGTGTTTCCGGCGCTGCGGGCCAAGCTGCAGGCTGCGGCCGGCACGCTGTCGGGCGGGCAGCAGCAGATGGTCGCGATCGGCCGCGCGATGATGTGCCAGCCGCGCCTGCTGCTGCTCGACGAGCCCTCGCTCGGACTGGCGCCGGCCATCGTGCTCGAGATGTTCGCCGTCATTCGCGAGATCAACCGCTCGGGGGTGGGCGTGCTGCTGGTCGAGCAGAACGTCGCGATGGCGCTTGAGCTGGCCACCCGCGCGTACGTGCTCGAGGAAGGCCGCATCGCCTTCGAGGGTGCGCCGGCCGAACTGCTGGCGGCGCCACACATCCGCCGCGCGTATCTGGGCGAGGGCTAGTCCTCCGGCCGGGTGGTGGCGCGCCCGGGAACGGATCAGCGCGATCGACGCCACCGGCGCCACAGGCGCGGCATGAACGGCGCGAGCGCGCCCAGTGCCAGCACCCCGGCGGCGATCGCCCACAGCAGGCCCAGCGCATCCGCATCGGTGCCGATGTCGAAGGTCTTGCGCACCGTGCATGCCAGGTCATAACAGTCGTCGGACGCGGTGCGGTTGACCAGGCCTGCGCCGAGCAGCAACGTGCCGCCGCCGGCCAGGCCTGCGAGCGAGCGCGCCGCGATCGCGGTGGGCGACAGTGGTGGCAGGTGCCAGCGCGAGCCACGGCCGCTGCGCCGGCCCAGCAGGGCATCGAGCAGGTTGTCCATGTCCTCGTCGAAGTGTGGCGTGCGCAGCGAGTACGCGTTGAGCCTGGCCAGCGTCTTGAGGTCGTCCGGGAGTTCGCCGGCGCGCGGCATGCGTGCCTCGTCGATCAGGATGGGCACCACGGTGAGCTTGCTCGCGAGCGCCATGCGGGTCTCGTGCCGCACCACGTCGTCGCCGACGAACAGGCGGGTTGGGCCCGACGCGCCGGCCGGCCCCTGCCACTGCGACCCGATCAGCACGAACACATGCGTGGCGCGTTCGAGCGTGTCGGTGATCCTGCGCTCGAAGTCCTCGCCGAGCGCGATGTCGTCGACGTCGAGGAACACCTCGTCGACCGCCGGTACGCCGTCGAGGAACTGCGCCATCCGGCCGGCGGTCGCCTGGCTGTCGGCCCGGCGATAGGAGATGAAGACCTTCATCGCCAGCGTGGGTTGCAGCGTCAGTAGATCCGGGCCTGCCTGAGGTGCACGGTGGCGCCCAGCCGGCCTTCGGGTGGGATCACTCGTGCATCGCCGTCGCGCGGCCCCTTCTCGAACTCGTAGATCAACGCCACGACCTCGACCCGTGCCGTGTAGGGCACGAGCGCGAAGACCGGCGGCAACGACGACGCGCCGTCGCGTGCGATGGCCCGCAACTCGGCCTCGGCCGGCGGTGCCGTGGTCTGCGCCATCCGCGCGTCGGAGACCACGAGCACGATCTGCCGGTAGTGGCCGGGTGGTGCGTAGAACAGCCGCTTGAGGTAGCCGGCCAGGCTGAATCCCTCGTCCTGGCTGGGCGGCGCGAAGCCCGTGGTGCCGGGCTTGCGCCGGCCATCGGCCTCGATGTGCTCGAGGTCGAGAACGATCGCAAACCCGGCGCAGCCTGCGCCGAGGTATTTCGGCTGCAGGTAGCCGGCGGCCGCGATCGCGCCATCGAGCCGTGCCCCGACCGCCGCCAGCGAGCGCGGCGAACGGTCGTCGCCGAACAGCAGCCGAGGGGGAACCAGGGCGGTGACGCTCGGCTGCGGCGGGTGAGGCCAGGGGAAGGGCGCGAGTTCGGCGCCCGGACAGCGCGTCATCGTGGATGGTGGGGCCCGATCGTGCGCCGCCCTCTCCACGTCGGCCCTGCGCGCGGCCGCCGCCTGCGCGGCTGCCTTTTCCTCCGCCGCTCTCGCCGCTTCGGCTCTGTGCCTTGCGGCCTGCTCGGCGTCCGCTCGCTCGGCGGCCGCTGTCGGCTCGCGCCTGGCACCTTCTGTCGGCGGTGCCGCGCGCGCACGCGGCCTGTCCGCTGCCGGCCGTTCGCCGGGTGCAGGCATCTGCGGCGGTGCCACCTTCGCAGCGGGCGTCGGCCCAGGCGCGGTCGCGGTTGCCGGCTCCGCGACCGGCCGCGGCGGCGGCTCGGTTGCCGGCGGTTGGGGGGCGGCGGCGCCCGCTGCCGGAGCGGACGCCGAAGCCGGAGCGGTGGCGGTGGGCTCGTCCCTCTTCGCACAAGCGGCCAGCCACGAGGCTGCGAGCACCGCCGCCACCATCGCCAGCGTCGTCGGAAGGTTCTGCCAGTGCACCGCGAATCGCTCCCGGATGTGGTTCGTGCCCATCCCGCACCGCGATTCTGGCAGCCGTGCCACGGCCTTGCACGCGGGCTGTCGGCGCGCGGGGCGTGGTGTGCGCCCGCTGGCGCCAGCGGGCGTCAATCCCCCCTTTCAGGCCATGGCTTGGGGGTGTCGCTGGCGTGCCGCGCGATGCCCTGCGTGGATGTGTCCAGATTCAAACTGGGGAGGGACATCGGCTGGTGGAATCGTGCAACATGGCGACCCGCACGCACGATCCCCGCCTCGTGGGGGGTCGCGCTGTTTCGCCGCCAGGACGGCGCGTGGAATCCAGCAAGGGGGATGGGCGATGGCACTCGAAAGGTACGGCGTGCTCAAGGGCACCGTCACCGGCCACAAACGCGACGCCGACGACGATCATTACCAGATCCTGGTGAGCGCGGGACATGCGGTCCACCGGATCGCAGTCAACGTGAAGTCATCGGCGCCCAAGGCTCCGTCCACCTTGCTGTTTATTGCGAAGACCAAACTGCCCGACCCGTTCGTGCAAGGCCTTGAAGGCCTGAAGCCCGGTTACACGAGGCTGGCCTCCAGGCCGGGCGGCATCGCGCTGGACTATGTTCGAAACAAGTGGTTCAAGCCGTCGTCGATGAAGGAGGTGCCGCCCGATGAACCGGGAGCCGACAACGATCTCAAGGACAAGGTCGAGGATGCGGTCGTTCGGGCGGTCGACCAGGCGGGTGCGCTGGTCTACGCCTTTGGGCAGAAATGGGGCCCCGAGACGGCCAGGAAGGACCAGTACTTCAAGTTCCTCCCCGGCAATGGCATCCATGACATCCACATGAACCAGGGCAACAGCGGCAAGTACAAGCGCGACAACGGCGTCTACCAAGACGGTGGACTCGTCTTCCAGTACCCGAATGGCAGGTGGCTGGCCTTCTTCCTTGCCTTTCAGTCGCAGTCGTTCAAGACCGACAACCAGGGAAACCCAGCGTAAGGGTTTCCTGGCAGGCGGTCAGGTCGCGTGGCTGCCAATCGCCGCGGGTCCGCCCGACCGCGCATCCGGCGCTCGAAGGACCCACGCAGCGCACCAGCCCCCCGACACGCTCGTTCGGCAATCGCCGTTCACGCACGACGGCGCAATGCAGCCAGGGCCATGGCCCCCAGAACGATGAACAACGCCAACGCGTACAGCTCGTAGTTCACGCCGAGCAACCGGGCCGGCGCATCGGCGCAGGAGGCGTAGGCGGCAAACACCTCGGGCAGCAAACGGTCGAGCCCGGTGGCGGCGATCAGTTTGTCGGCGAAACTCAGGTTGCACGACACCGACGAGGCGGCGACGAAGTGGTGCCACAACGCGGTTGCCACGCCCGCAATCGCCAGC
>Ga0209797_10001556_pt1 | contig 11546 bp, 13 predicted proteins | sample DOMMetBare3Fresh_2_FD_187472 | JGI IMG/M metagenome (GOLD analysis project Ga0209797, IMG submission 187472) | Wetland sediment microbial communities from St. Louis River estuary, USA, under dissolved organic matter induced mercury methylation -... | ecosystem: Environmental > Aquatic >...
CTCGGGGTCGGTCCCTTCACGGCCATGAACCTCACCGGCGGGAACCCGATCACCGCCCACGCCCTGGAGGTCATGACCGAGAAGCTGGGCGCGTGGTTCAGGGTACCGCGACTGCTGCGCGAAGCCATGGCGTCGAAGCAGCCCTGGGAGGTGCCGGCCCGGAACGACCCGGTCGAGCTTCTCGCCGATCAGGAGAATCGGATCGCCGACGCGATGCGCGGCGCCTACTTCGGGCTGGCTGGGCAGGTGCTCGATAGCGGCATCAGCCGGTTGAGCGATCTCGAGATGGCCATCGAGCTGGGCCTGGCCATGCGTCCGCCGTTCGGCTTCATGAACCAGCTGGGCCTCGATCGAGCGCTGGCCCTGGTGGAGACGTACGCCGCCGGGCATCCCGGGTTCGCCGTGCCGCGCTGCCTCGTCGGGCAGGCGGCGGCGGGGCGGCCGTTCCGGATTGATCACGTCATCCGGCGGGACGACGGCGACGTCGCGATCCTCACCATCCGGCGGCCGCGGGTGCTCAACGCCCTGAGCGAGGAGGTGTACCAGCAGCTACAGGCGCAGGTCTCCGCGCTGCGCGACGACCCCGCCATCGCGGCCGTGGTTCTCACCGGTTTCGGCACCAAGGCGTTCGTGTCGGGCGCCGACGTGCACTTCCTGGCCGGCATCGAGACGCCGGAGGAAGGCTTCGCTGCCTCTCAGCGCACCAAGGAGGCGGGGAACCTGATCGAGCGTCTCGGCAAGCCGGTGGTCTGCGCCCTCAACGGATTCGCTCTGGGGGGCGGCTGCGAGCTCGCGCTCTGCTGCACCGCCCGGATCGCGCGAAAGGGTCTGACCCTGGCGGTGGCGATGCCGGAAGCCAGCCTCGGTATCGTGCCGGGCTCGGGAGGGACCCAGCGGTTGCCCCGCATCGTCGGGATCGAGCGGGCCGCGGAGATGCTGCGGACGGGGCGCGGCCTCTCCGGTCGCGAGGCGGTCGAGTGGGGCCTGATCCGTGAGGAGGTGGAGGGAGACGTGGTGGCGGCGGCGGTAATGCTGGCGCGCGCGGCCACGCGAGGGGAGATCGCATTGCGGCCGATCGATCCGAGGCCGCTGGAGACCCCCGACGAGCTGCCGCCGGTCGAGCTCGGTCACCTGAGTCGCGCGATCGACGGCCTCATCTGCCGGGCGATCGTCGAAGGCTGCCGCAAGCCGCTGGGCGAGGGACTGCGCTTCGAGTCGGAGATGTTCGGGCAGTGCTGCGGGACCGAGGACCGGCGGATCGGGGTGGCGAACTTCCTCGCCAACGGCCCCCGCTCGAAGGCGGCCTTCGTTCACCGCTGAGCCGGGTCTCCCACTGGCTCTCATTGTGCCACAATAGTGGTCGTGTAGCGGCGCCACCGCAGCTGCAAAACGGTGGCGGCCCCCCCCATCGCGCTGTAGATTCCCCCCATGACTGCCAGCCTCCACCAATCGGCGAAGACTCCCAAGCCGGACGCCGGCGTCCCCACCACCTGGCTCGACGGCCAGTGGTACGAGCGGGGCCAGGCCATGATCTCGGTGTACGACCACGGCCTCCTCTATGGCGACGGAGTCTTCGAGGGAACCCGGGTCTATGCCGGCAAGACCTTCCGCCTGGCCCAGCACCTCGACCGGCTCTACGACTCCGCCCACGCCATCTGGCTCGACATCCCGATGCCCAAGGGCGAGCTCGCCGCGATCACCGAGGAGGCGGTCAAGCGCTCGGGAATCACCGAGGGCTATATCCGCCACCTGATCACCCGCGGCGTGGGCGATCTCGGCATCGACCCGCGGAAGAGTCCCAAGCCGTCGGTCATCGTCATCATGGACACGATCAAGCTGTGGCCCGAAGAGGTCTACGAGGCGGGCCTCAAGGTGGTGACCGCGGCCACCCCGATTTCGCAGCGCGAGTCGCTCTCTCCCCGGGTCAAGTCGCTCAACTACCTGGCCCACGTGATGGCCAAGGTGGAGGGGATCCAGGCCGGCGCCGATGAGGTGCTGATGCTGGACAGCGCGGGGAGCGTGGCCGAAGCATCGGGCCAGAACGTGTTCATCGTGAAGAGCGGCATCCTCCGGACCCCGCCGCCCTACGCCGGCATTCTCAAGGGCGTGACCCGCGAGGTGGTCTTCGAGCTGGCGCGCGACGCCGGGTACGAGGTTCAGGAGACCATGCTCAACCGCTACGATGTCTACACCGCTGACGAGGCGTTCCTCACCGGCACCGCCTCCGAGATCGTGGCCATCCGCCAGCTCGACGGCCGGGTCATCGGCGCCGGCAAGGCCGGACCCATCACCCGCGATTTGCGGGCCCGCTACCAGGCGCTCGTCCGGAGCTGACCACGCTCCTGTCGGTCGTCATCCCGACGCTCGACGAAGCGCCGCGCCTGCCGCGACTCCTGCAGGATCTCTCGGCGCTCACGGTTCCCCACGAAATCATCGTCACCGACGGCGGCTCCTCGGACGGCACGCCCGAACTGGCCGCCGCTCGTGGGGCGCGCGTGGTTCACGCGCCCCGAGGGCGCGGGCGGCAGTTGGTCGCCGGCATCGCGACCACCTCGGGCCACTGGCTGCTCGTGGTGCACGCCGATGCCCGACTCGTGCCCGCTGCGGTGGCGGCGGTCGAGGCGGCGCTGGGGCGGGCGGACGTGCAGGCCGCGGCCTGGCGGCTCGCGATCGACGGCAAGGGACGCTGGCTGCGGTGGGTCGAGCGGGGAGCGGCTCTGCGGTGGCGGATCACCGGCTTGGCCTACGGGGACCAGGGACTGCTCGTGCGGCGCTCGCTCTATGACGCCGTCGGCGGCTATCCCGAGACCCGGATCATGGAGGACGTCGTCCTGAGCCGGCGAATCGCCCGGGTGGCCCATGTCGAGCGCCTCCCGGCACCGATCCTCGCCGACGCCCGCCGCTGGCGGCGCGAGGGCCAGTTCCGCGGCACGCTCCGGAACCTGGCGCTGCTCGGGCTCTTTCTCGCCGGCGTGGCGCCCGACCGGCTGGCCCGCTGGTACCTCCCCGAGCCGCGCGCGCGATGATACCGGCGCTCGCGATCCTCCTCAAAGCTCCGCGCCCCGGTACGGTCAAGACGCGTCTCGCCGCGGAGATCGGGGATCGCCAGGCGCTGCGCCTCTACCGGCTGATGGTGATCCGCACCCTCGCCGCTGCGCGTGACGCTGGATTCGGCGCCACCGTCTGGTTCACGCCCACCGACGCCGGCGCGGAAATGCGTCTCTGGCTCGGCGACCGCCTGGATCTGCGGCCGCAGGCGTCGGGCGACCTCGGCGCACGGCTCGCCGCGGCCGAGCAGGCGGTCCCCCGGGGGCGCCCCTGGCTCGCCATCGGGGTGGACTGCCCTCGCCTCGACGGCGTGCTGCTCCGCGAGGCGGGGGCGATCGCCACGCGCGGGGAAGTCGTGCTGGGGCCCACCGAGGACGGCGGCTACTATCTCATCGGGGGCCGCACGCCGCTGCCCGATCTGTTCGACGCCATGCCGTGGAGCACGAGCCGCCTGCTCGCCGAGACCCGCGTGCGCCTCGCGCGCGCCGGCGTGGCGTGGCGCGAGCTCCCGACACTCCGAGATGTGGACACCGCGGCCGATGCGCGCGCCGAAGGGCTCTTGACCTGATTCCCGAACGCGGTCCATAATTGGCCGGCCCCCGTTCCCCACTGTGGAGTTCCCGGATGGTCTGGAGAGTCGTCCAGCACGACGACCGGCGGTGGAACGTCCTGATCGCCGCCGAGCGCCGCCCCAACTCACCGCACTGGAACCTGGTCTTCTCGTTCCGGCCAACGGAGATGGGGCAGCGCCCGGTCTGGGCAACCTATCCGCTCTCGTCCGCCTCCAAGGCCGCGCTCTTCGCGCAGGCCGATCAGATCTCGGACGCGGCGCTCATCGCCTTTCTCGCGGAGCATCTCCAGTGACCCGCTCACCCATCCGTCCCGTGTCGCTCCAGGATTTGCGCCGCATCGCCGATACGCTTGCCGCGCTCAGGAGCCAGATCGTGAGTGGGGCCGTGATGCGCTCCGACCGCCGGCAGCTGCGAGTCGAGATGGCGGACGGCCAGCTCCTCGTCGTGGGGGTGGATCTGGACGAGGTTGGCCGGCCCCAACTCGAGGTGGACGTCATCCGGCCGCCGGCCGAGCACGGCAATCAGCTTGAGGTGCGCTTCGAGTCCGCATGATGTTGACTGGCATGGCCTTTGCCCCCAGGGACATACATGTCGCCGCCCAATCCGCTCAGCGAGCGGCTCCGCTTCGCCGAGTTCGTCCTCGACCGCTTGCCTAACGGGCGGTGCCGCGCACGAGTGGGACTGACCTGGAAGGAATCGGAACAGTTCACCGGCGAAAACGAGGGCCTGGGGTCCCAGGCGGGCGAACTCCGCTGCGCCGCGCAGGCGTGCGTGGACGCGCTCACTCAGGCCGTGCAGCGGGACATGACCTTCGAGCTGCTAGGCGTGAAGGCCGTCCGGGCATTCGATGCTACCGTCGTCATCGTTTCGCTCGCGGTGCAGGGGGAGGGAGTCGGCCACCGTGTGGTGGGCTCCTACCTCACCGACAACGATGCCGCCCGTGGCGCGGCACTGGCCGTGCTGAACGCAACCAACCGCATCCTCGGGAACCGCCTGTTCATGCGTTGAGGCCCTCCCGGGCGTGGTCGTTCGCCTCAGTTCGCCTCGGCTCCTGCGGTTTGCGTACCCGAACGTTCCCCGAACGGGCTCGCGGTCCCGGCCCGCGCGGGGCTACCGTATCTCCGTTCATCCCGGAGCCACGCGATGCCGCGGTCCCTGCTCCCGATACTTCTGGCGTTTGCGTTCGCATGCGGGGGGCATCGCCCGCCTGCGCCGGTGGCGCCCGCGGCGGACCCTGCCCTGGCGGCTGGCGCGCCGCGTGGCGCGCCCGCGGCCGATCTGCTGATGCTCCCGCCGGCTCCCGCGCTCGACTCCCTGATACCCGCCGAGGAGCTCGCCGCCGAACTCCGGCTGGCCACCGACAGCGCTGCCGACGCGGCGGTGTTGGAAGCGCTCGAAGAGGCCCGGCCGGCCGACGACGAGCCCGAGGATGCGCTGCCTGCCACGCCGGTCAGCTGGGATATCGACGTCGACACCTACAACAGCCACGACCGGGTCCAGTACTACCTCGACTTCTTCAAGGGCAAGGGGCGCGAGCGGATGGGTATCTGGCTCACGCGCATGCCCCGCTACGAGGGGATGATCCGCTCGCGCCTGCAGGAGCAGGGTCTCCCCGGCGATCTGGTGTACCTCGCGCTCATCGAGAGCGGCTTCTCGAACACGGCCACGAGCCGGGCCAAGGCGGTCGGCATGTGGCAGTTCATGAAGGGCACGGCCCGAGGCTATGGGTTGCGGGTGGACTCGTGGGTGGATGAGCGGCGTGATCCCTATCGCGCGACCGCTGCGGCGGCCCGTCACCTCAAGCACCTGAACGACCGGTTCGGATCGCTCTACCTGGCTGCCGCCGCCTACAACGCCGGTGCCGGCAAGGTGTCGCGCGGCATGCGACGGCTGCCGGACGACGAGGACACCGAATCGGCCAACTCCGACGCCACGTTCTTCCGTCTCTACGATACCAAGCTGTTGCGTCGCGAGACCAAGGACTACGTGCCCAAGCTGCTCGCGGCCGCGCGTATCGCGAAGGAGCCGGTGCGCTACGGCTTCCAGGTCGGACCGGCCGAACCGGCGGCCTACGACTCGATCGTAGTGCCCACCATGACCGGGCTCGATGTGATCGCGCGCCTGGCGGACACCACCGTGGCGGCGATTCGTGAGCTCAATCCACAGTACCTGCGCCTGACCACGCCCCCGGGCGTGCAATCGGTCGTGCGGATCCCCCCGGGGCGCGGCCCCGCGACGGTGGCAGCGTACGCCGAGCTCGCGCCCGCGAGGCGGATCACCTTCTTCGAGCATACGGTGGTGCGTGGCGAGACGCTCGGCGGCATTGCCCGCCGTTACGGCGTCAGCACGTGGCTCGTGACCGAGGCGAACCCCCGCATCAACGCCAAGCGCCTCCGTCCCGGCCAGCGGATCATCGTGCCCACCGGTGGCGCGATCTCGACCTCGGTGGCGCGGCGCATGGCCGATCCCGTGGAGCCGGCCGCGAGCAGCCCCACGGGGTTCCATCGGGTCCGCCGCGGGGAGACGCTCTCGGGGCTCGCCTCGGAGTACGGGGTCACGGTCCGCGAGCTGCGGGCTTGGAACGCGCTCGGCACGAACGAGATCGTGCGGGCAGGCCAGCGGCTCCGTGTGGTGCCACCGGTCGCCCGGAAGCCCTTGGCGCCACCGGCGCCCACGGTCGCTTCGGCAGACGGCTCGCGCGTGCACCGGGTTCGATGGGGGGAAACGCTGACGGGCCTGGCGAAACGCTACGGCGTCTCGGTCCAGGCCCTCAAGGAAGCGAACGGTCTGTCAGCGCGCGGCTCCCTGCGTGCAGGCGCCACGCTGAAGATTCCCGGCTAGCGCCAGCCCGGGGCCGCCGAACGCGGCGGGCGATACCCGTCAAGGACCGCGCCGGGGTACCCGTTGGTCGGGTCACCGCCCTGGGCCAGAATGTCGGCCACTTTCGCCGGCCCCCGGTTGTACGCTAGCAGCGCGAGTTGCGTGTCGTGGTCGAACTTCCCGAGCAGGTCGTTCAGGAAGCGGAAACCGATGCGCAGGTTCAGGTCGCGCTCGGTCAGCGCACGCTCGGTCACCCCCGGTTCGTAGAACCGCGCCGTGGCGACCTGCAGCTGGGTGTAGCCAATCGCACCCATCGAGCTCCGGGCATTCGCCTTGAAGTCGCTCTCAATCTTCACCAGCTGGAATCCCAGGGCCGGATCGATTCCCTCGCTCAACGCGATGTCGTAGATCGAGGCGGCCAGGTCGGCCGGAATCTGGTATTTGGCCGAGCTCGTCATGATGGCGTTGGCGCGGTCGAGTTGGATCTTGAGCAGGTCGGTCTCGCCCTTTGCGGCCGCGAGCTGGTCGCCCAGGCTCCCGATCCGGCGCGCGATGAAGCCCGCATCCGGTGCCTTGGCGGCGTCCGTCGCGCGGACCCCCTTGGTCCAGCCCGCCAGGTTGCCGATGACGACGGCCGTGACGAGCAGCAGTCCCCCGCGCAGCAGCAGGTGCCGGAACGTGCGCGGGCTGGGATCGTTGTATTTGTCGGTCGGTCGTTTCATTGGCCAACCTCCTTGCCGTATGAGAAGGCCGCGTCCTCCTGACCTACGAATCGGAGCGGCGCCAGTCTCCCCGGGTCCCCCCGGTCTTGCTGATCAGCTGGACCCCTTCGATCACCATCTCCCGATCAACCGCCTTGACCATGTCGTAAATTGTCAGACACGCGACGCTCACCGCCGTGAGCGCCTCCATCTCCACTCCTGTGCGCCCCGTCACTTTTGCCGTCGCCGTGACTCCCACACCGGGGAGGTCCGGCACCAGGCGGGCCTCGACCGTGACCAGATCCAGCCCCAGCGGGTGACAGAGGGGGATCAACTCCCCCGTCCGCTTGGCCGCCATCACTCCCGCCACCTCGGCCACCGCGAGCACGTCCCCCTTGGCGACGGCATGACCCGCGACCTGCTCGAACGCCTTCCGGGACATCCGGACCAGGCCTTCCGCCACCGCGGTGCGCTCCGTCTCGGGCTTGCCCGCGACGTCCACCATTCTCGCGCGGCCCGCCTCGTCCAGGTGACTCAGTTTCATAGTTCCTCCGCCAGCTCCTCACCCAGCACCGCGAGGAGGATCTGCGGGTTCACGTTGCCGTAGGCCGCCTCGCGCGCCTCGGCGACTCGCTCCATGGCCCGGAGCAAAGGAGCCGGATCGCCGCGGCCCAGGAGGGCGGGCGGCACCGGCCGCCGGGTCGGCTGGCCCAGGGTGCCTCGCGCCGCCTCACCCAGCGTGTCCGCCAACGCATCGAGCATGGCGGTGAACTCGCCCCGCGCCGAGAACGGCGGCTGCTTCAGCACCCGCTCGTAGCGGGCTGCCGAGCCGGCCAGCACCGCTTCGAGCAACTCCCCGGCGGCTCGATACGCCTTCCCCTTTTCCTCGCCGGCCGCGAGCGCATCGCCGATCGAGCCCGCGGCCAGTGCCACACGGTCGTCCAATGCGTGCGCCGCGAGCCGGGGCTCGGCGTGCTGCTCAAGGAACTCGCGCACCTGCTCGTCGCTCAACCGGTTCAATCGGACCGGCACGGCCCGCGACCTGATCGTCGGCAGCAGCCGCCGAGGGTCCACGGTCGTCAGGATGAACAGGCTTCCGACCGGCGGCTCCTCCAGCAGCTTGAGCAGCGCGTTGGCCGCCTCCTGACTCGACTCCTGCGGCACCAGGCGCTCGGCGTCACCGATGATGAAGACCCGGCGGCCGCCCTCGACGGACGTCAGCGCCGCCCGTCGATGGAGCAGCCGGACCGACGCCAAGGAGTGGCTCGCCATCCCGTCTGCCGGTGCGTAACAGGGCCGGCACCGCCGCTCCTCGAGTACTTCCCCGATTGCCTCGGCCGCTTCCTCCACTGCCTTGTCCGGGTCCGCCGCCTTGGGGCGGGGGATGGGGACGAACCAGTGGAGGTCCGCGTGAGCCAACCCGCCCACCAGCCGGCAGGCACGGCAGCCGCCGCAGGGTTCCGTATCCCGGCGCTCACAGAGGACCAATTGGGCCAGCCAGAGCGCCAGACGCTGCTTGCCGACCCCGGCCGGCCCGGAGATCAGGATGACCTGGGGCAGCCGGTCCGTTCGGACGGCATCAGCCAGGCGGAGCCTGGCATCCTGGTGTCCGATCAGGGGCGGCAGGGCCATGGACTCAAGGTAAGAGGGGGACGGGGAAAAGGTACCTGTACCTATGTAACATCTTTATCAACAATAACTTAACTTAGCTCATTGGCATGACTTTGCGCCGCAAAGTGTACTCTGGCTGGGATCGCCTTGTCAAGTGAACACTTACTCACTAGTCCGATCTGGTGAGCAGGCTCTCACTACAAATCTAAGCTCTATTGTAACAGCGGGTTCCGGCGAGGGTGCCAGAGCGGCGGATGAACGCCGACCTGACCCACCAGTGAACGGAACGGCACGCCGCCGTTGCTTGGGTCCGGCGCGCCCACTAGTTTTGGGCCCGGCGCACGAGGCTCAAGCGACGTTGCGTCGGCATCCTTCCCGAGTAGCTCAGCTGGTAGAGCAGGTGACTGTTAATCACCGGGTCGGGGGTTCGAGTCCCTCCTCGGGAGTGCTGAGAAGAGGCCAAGAAGAGTCGTACTGGAGCAGTGGCTCGGGACTCCCGGGTCACTGCCTTTTGCTATTGAGGCCGGGCCAGGCGCCGCCGCGCTCCACGCGGTGCGCGCACCCGACTAACTTTCCGGCTCGAGCCCACACCAATCCAGAGAGGCCCGATGTCCAAGCGCGAAGATCAGCGTATCGCCGCCCTCGCCAAGAAGAACGCGGCAAAGGTCGCCCCCCCGAAGGGGAACCGGTCGGTGAAGTTCGACCCCACGCTGCGGCAGCGTGAGGAGGAGGAAGACCCCGAGACGCAGCGCTTGTTCAAGGAGATGAAGAAGCGCGAATTTTGACCGCGCCTACGTCTTTACGATCTCCAGGTCCGCCGGCGACACCGAGATTTCTCCGTGGCCCGGCACGTCCACCGTCACCGCGTCCTTGAGCGGGCCGGTCGGCGGACGCCGGATGCGGGAGACCTCGACGATCGTGCCGGTCTTGCCCACCACTCTCGCCACGCCCGACCGCAGAATCTTCGCCTGCTGTCCGGGGATGCAGTCGTTGATGTGAGACATTCCTCGCCTCTCTGAGCTGCCGGTTATCGATGCGCTGACTCTGGCGCCTACTGAACTGCGAATCTGACTCCCTCCCATCATGTGCGCGAGCCCCAGGCTGGGGCAAGCGGGACCGCCGCCGTCTGCCGTGGGCTGGGGCATTGACGGTCGGGGCGGCGCGCCCTAGCATCGGGACCATGGACAAACCGGTGGATGGGCGCGACGCCCGGATCGGGGCGCCTGGCCAGCGCGATGAAACTTCCGCCGCCGCCATCGCCTCCGCGGCGGCCGACGTGGCGCTGATCCTCGACGTCCACGGGGTGGTGCGCGATGTCCGCCTCAATGCCGCCGACCCGCATCTGGAGCAGTGCCTGGCCTGGCTGGGGCGCGCGTGGGCCGAAACCGTCACCGCCGAGAGCCGGCCAAGGGTGGAAGAGATGCTGGCGGAGGCGCGCGAGCACGGCGTCTCCCGCCGTGCCCAGGTTGACCACCCGCTCCCCGATGCCCCCGACCTCGCCGTGGCCTACACCGCGCTGCGGCTGGACCGGGAGGGCACGATCATGGCCGTCGGCCGGGACCTGGGCGAGCACGCCCGGCTTCAGCGCCAGCTCGTCGAAGCACAGCAGGCGCTCGAGCGCGACTACACGTCCATGCGGCAAATGGAGACCCGGTACCGCTTGCTGTTCGAGCTCTCGGACGACGCGGTGATGGTCATCGACGCGAACACGATGAAGATCATGGAGGCCAATTCCGCCGCGCTTCAGCTGCTGGGCGTGGAGGCGCGCGTGATGGCCGCCACGGTGTTCCCGTTGGGGCTCGATCCGGCGGGTCAGCTCGCCGCCTCGGACTACCTGGCCACGGTACGCGCGGTCGGCCGAGCCGACCCGGTGCGCGTTTCGCTGTCGGCGGACGGACGCAGCGCGCTCCTCTCGGCGGCGCTCGTCCGACAGGAGAGCTCCAATGTGTTCCTCGTCCGCCTCCGTCCCGCGGCGCGCGAATCGGCGGCGACCTCCTCCGCCAACGCCCGCCTGTCGGAACTCATCGGGGAGGTCCCGGACGCGTTCGTGGTGACCGACCTCGCCGGGCGCGTTCTCACCGCCAACGCCGCCTTTCTCGATCTGGCGCAGCTCGCGACCGAGGAGCAGGTGCGAGGCCGGTCGGTGGCCGAATGGATCGGGCGACCCGGGGCCGATCTCGAGATGTTGCTCGCCGCCCTGCGCGAGCACGGCGTGGTGCGGCTCTTCTCCACCGCCGCGCGCGGCCAGTACGGGTCGAGCGGCGAGGTGGAGTTGTCGGCCGTCGCCGCGCTGAAGGGCGCGGAACCGTGCATCGGCCTTGTCCTTCGGGACATCGGCCGCCGCCTGTCGGGCGGCCCGCAGGGGGCGCGCGACCTGACGCGCGCGGTCGAGCAACTCACCGGGCTGGTCGGCCGCGTGTCCCTGCGGGATCTGGTGCGTGACACGGTGGGCCTGGTCGAGCGGCATCTCATCGAGGCCGCCCTCGAGCTCACGCGGGACAATCGCACGTCCGCCGCGGAGGTGCTCGGGGTGAGCCGGCAGAGTCTGTACGTCAAGCTTCGCCGCTACGATCTGGGCGGCGCCTCGTCCCACACCCAAGTTCACTGACCTCAGCGCCCGCGCGGGCGCCGAAACACCGGCCGATTGTCGCCGCCGACATCGTCGCCGGGGTCGGCGTCGGGGCCCCGTTTGCTGATCGGCCGTCGTCCGGCCGCCGGTCTCGGGGTGGCCGCGGGGGTGACACGCCGGGGCGCCGGGTCCAGCACTGGCTTGAAGGGGACGGGGGCGACCCTG
>Ga0209797_10001557_pt1 | contig 11546 bp, 8 predicted proteins | sample DOMMetBare3Fresh_2_FD_187472 | JGI IMG/M metagenome (GOLD analysis project Ga0209797, IMG submission 187472) | Wetland sediment microbial communities from St. Louis River estuary, USA, under dissolved organic matter induced mercury methylation -... | ecosystem: Environmental > Aquatic >...
GGCCAGCGCCTCGTCGAGCCGGCCCTCGTGCTCGTGCAGGTTGCCCAGGTTGCCGAGCGCGATGCCCTGCGACAGCATGCTGCCGGTCTCGCGGTCGATTGCGAGCGCGGCCTCGAGCGTGGTGCGCGCCTCGGCGAGGCGGCCGAAGTCGAAGTGCACGGTGCCCAGGTTGCCGAGCGCGATGCCCTCGGCGCGCCGGTTGCCGACTTCGCGGTGGGCGTCGAGGGCGCGCCGGTAGTGGTCGACCGCGTCGTCGGCGCGGCCGAGGTCGCACAGCAGGTTGCCCAGGTTGGCGTGCGTCACGCCCTCGAGCTGGCGATCGCCGATCGCGACGAAGGTCGCGAGCGCCTGCTCGCACAGTGCGAGCGCGCGCTCGACGTCGCCCGCATGGTGAGCCATCAGCGCGATGTTGCGTTGCACCTCGGCCTCGGTGCGCCCGTCCCCGGCCTCGCGCGCAAGCGCCAGGGCCTCGTCGAGCAGGCGCGGCGGCGGCTCGAGATGGCCGAGTCGTCGGTGCGCGATCGCCAGGCCGACACGCGCGTGCGCCGCCGCCGACGCCGACGCGCCGGGGGTCGCAAGTGCGAGCCGGCCGAGCTCGACGCCGGGGGCGTAAGGCCCGCGCCGAAAGAGCAACTCCCAGAGCGCCCGGAAGCAACCGACGGCGACCGTGCCATCGCCGCGTGCGGCGGCGCGGCGCAGCGCGACCGCGAGGTTGTCGGCCTCGAGTGCGAGCGCCGCGACGCGCGCAGTGCCGCCGTGGCGGTCCAGCGCGGCGACCGCGTCGTCCGCGCCCAGGCGCGCAAAGCAGCGGCCGTGGCGCTCCTGCGCGTGCCCCAGCGCGTCGGAGCCGGCGGCCGCCAGCCGCTCGGCGGCGTACTCGCGGATGCTCAGGTACATGCCGAAGCAGGGTTCGTCGAAGTCGTGCCGCGGCATCGCCTGCGGCACCCAGGTCCGCAACAGGCTCTTGTCGACCAGCGCCTGCACCGTGTCGAGCACCGGACCTGCCTCGGGCCAGGCACCGAGGTCGATCACCGCCTCGGCGTCCGCGAGCGTGAAGCCACCGTCGAACACCGCGCACTGGGCGAGCGCGGCCTGCTCCCACGGCGCGAGCAGGTCCCAGGACCAGTCGATCGCGGCGCGCAGCGTGGCCTGGCGCGCCGCCGGGCCGCGGGCGCCGGCGAGCAGCACGAAGCGCTCGCGCATGCGCTCGACCAGCTGCGCCGGCGACAGCACGCGCACGCGCGCCGCTGCGAGCTCGATCGCCAGCGGCAGGCCGTCGAGCAGGCGCACGACCTCGGCGACGGCGGCGCGGTTGGTGCTTCCGAGTTCGAAGTCGGGCCGTTGCGCACGCGCCCGGCTCGCGAACAGCTCGAGTGCATCGCCGTCCAGCGGCAGCGGGCCGACCGGATACACCTTCTCGCCCGCCACGCGCAGCCGCTCCCGGCTGGTGACGACGAAAGCGGCCTCGCCAGCGCGTTCGAGCCAGGCGCCGACGGTGGCGTCGGCGTGCCCGACGACCTGTTCGAAGTTGTCCAGGATCAGCAGGCAGCGCCCGCGGCCGGCGATCGCGTGACCGAGTTGCTCGGCCGCGTCGTCCTTGCCCAATGGCACGCCGACCGCCGCAGCGACGGCGAAGCAGATGCCATCGCGGCTGCGCGCCTCGGCGAGGTCGCAGAAGTACACGCCGCCTGGCCACTCGCCCAGCCAGGCGCGGCCGTAGCGGCGCGCCAGGCGCGTCTTGCCTGTACCGCCCGTTCCGACGATCGTCACCAGCCGCTCGCCGGCGGCCAGCCGCGCGGCGAGGTCGGCCAGTTCGCCGGCGCGACCGACGAAGGCATCGCGATCGGCAGGCAGGTTGTGGCGCACCTCGCGCAATGGCAGCCACAGCTCGCCGTCGCGCACGACACGGTAGGCCTTGTCGCCGTCCGGCGGCGGCGCGGCGGCGCGTGAGCCGCCGAGTTCGAACACCTCGACCGGCTGCTCCAGGCCCTTGAGCCGGTAGTGTCCGCGGCTCGCGCCCCGGCCGGCCAGCGCGGCCTGCGCGGCTGCACTGGCGAGCGTACGCCCGGGCGGCGCAAGCGCCATCAGGCGGGCGGCGACCGGCTTGGCCAGGCCGTCGACCTCGAGCGGCCGGGCGCCGCGCGCGACGTCGGCGGCGGCGTTCGCGCGCAGCGTCACCGAACCCGTGTGCAGCCCGGCTCGCGCCTGCAGGCCGAGGGCGGCCAGCGCCGCGTGGTAGCCCTCGGCGAACGCAGCGGCGCCTTCGGCATCGTCGAATAGCAGGAAGAACCCGTCGCTGCGGTCGATCTCGCGCCCGCCGTGGAGCACCAGCAGGTCGCGCGCGGCGCGGTCGTGCGCGGTCCACAGCTCGCGTGCGCGTTCGTCGCCCAGGCGCTCGGTCCAGCGCGTGCTGTCGACGAGGTCGGTGAACAGCAGCGCGCGCTCGGTGGCCGGGGTCATGGCCGGATTCTCGTACCACGCACTGCCGGGGTGCGTCGGCAGGGCGTTGCTGACCGGCCGGCACGCAATGGCCGGGCGGCGCCGACCGTCGATTGGCGCACGGGCTGCGCCGGCTCAAGGCGGCCGCCGGTCCTCCGTCATTCGATGGTGGTCCCGACCGATGGGTCCCGCCGGGCGCTGGCGCGCGGCACCGGGCCGATGGCACACTGGTCGGCAGACGGCTCGCCGGGCCGCTCGTTGCCAGGGCCCGCAAGCCGATCGTGACTGCCATCCACTTCACCCGCCGCGAGCTGCGCCTGTCATCGGGCCTGGTGATGTTCACCTATGTCGCCGTCCACTTCATCGACCATGCGCTGGGCCTCGCCTCGCTCGATCTGGCCGAGCAGGCGCTGGGCTGGAGCGTGGCGGTCTGGAGCAGCCTGGCCGGCAGCGTGCTGCTCTATGGCGCGGCGGCGATCCACATCACGCTGGCGTTGCTGGCGGTGTACGAGCGGCGCACGCTGCGCATGCCCGCCGTACAGGCGGTGCGCATCGCGCTCGGGCTGGGCATGCCGGTGCTGCTCATCGGACATGTCGTGGCCACCCGCCTGGCGGCCGACCTCTACGCACTGGCGCCAACCTATCACCGCATCGTCTGGGCGCTGTGGGTGTCTGACGGCGAAGGGCGGCAGCTGACGATGCAGGCGCCGGGTTGGGTGCACGGCTGCATGGGCCTGCACTTCGCCTTCGGGCGCCTCAGCTGGTGGCAGCGCTCGCGCCAGGCCCTGTTTGGCGCCGCGCTGCTGCTGCCGGTGCTGGCGGCGTTGGGTTTCCTGGCGATGGGCCGCGAACTCGCGATGCTGACCGCGGACCCGGCCTGGCAGGGGGCTGCCCGGGCCGCCGATCCGGTCACCCGGGTGGCGCTGGGGCGGCTGCGCGACGGCATGCTGGCCGGCTGGTTCGCGCTCATCGCACTGTCCTTCGGCGCGCGCGAGCTGCGCGGCTGGATCGAGCGGCGACGCAGACTGCTGGTGCCCATCGCCTATCCGCAGCGTACGGTGGACGTGCCGCGCGGCTGGTCGGTGCTCGAGGCCAGTCGCGGATTCGGCATTCCGCACCTGTCGCTGTGCGGTGGCAACGCCCGCTGCTCGACCTGCCGCGTGCGGGTGGTCGAGGGTGCAGCCGAACTGCCGCCACCGGGCGTCGACGAGCGCCGCACGCTCGATCGCATCCGCGCCGGACCCGACGTGCGGCTGGCCTGCCAGTTGCGCCCGACGGCTCGGGTGGTGGTCGAGCCGCTGCTCGATCCGCATCCCGCCGCTGCGCGGGAGTGCGAGGCCGCGCCGGCGATCGTCGAGCGCGAGGTGGCGCTGCTCTTCGTCAGGATCACAAGTTGGGGTTCGGGGCAGGTCGCGCCGGGTTCTCCGCACGACACCGTCTATGCGCTCAACCGCGTGCTCGATGCGGTCGGCGCTGCGATGGCGGCCGCGGGTGGTCTTCCCGGGCGCTTCGACAACGAGGGCGCCAGCGCGACCTTCGGCGCCGATGGCGAACCGCACGCTGCGGCGCGCCAGGCACTCGTGGCGGCCGCGGCGGTGGAGCGCGAGCTCGTCGCGCTGAACCGGCAATTGCTGCACGAAGTCGGCTTCGAGGCCGGCTTCGTGATCACGCTGCACCTCGGGCCGGCGGCGATCGGCCCGGTCGGCCGTGGCGGCGACCGTGCGCGCCTGCCCGTGGGCCCGAGCGTGCGCGCCGCGCGGGCACTGCGCGACCACGCCGCCGCAGCTGACGCGCGCTTTGCGATCTCCCGCCAGGCTGCCGACGCGGCCGGCGTGGCGGTGCCCGAAAGCGCCGAGTGGCAGCCGGTGGTGGATCCCGGCGGCGGCGTGCTCGAGGCCCTGGTTTGCACCGGTGTGATCGATGCCCCGAGCGAGGGCGCCGGAGCGTCCGTCGGGCGCTGAACCGGCGGCGGCGCGCCCCGCCGTCATCGCCGGCCACCGGGTGCGTGATTCCAGCGTCGGCGCACCGACCCGCACCGGGGTGGACAGCCGCGAGCCGTCAGCCTCGGCCGCGCTGGGCCAACGGCCGGGCGAGGTCGTCGAGGCGAGGGATGCGCAGTGCGCCAGCGCCCGCAGCGGGGCTTCAGCGCTTCAGCGCCGCGGCCTTCAGTGCGTCCAGCGAGAACGTGTAGCTCACCTTGTCCAGCGGCTTGTGGCAGGCCAGGCAATCGGCCTGGTTGACGCCGGCGCGCATCTGCCTGGCCGGGGTGAACACCGCATAGTGCCAGTCCTCGTTGCGCAGCATGTCGGGAATGTCGCTGCCCCAGCCGGCGGCGCGTTCCATCACCGCGTAGGCCAGCAGGCGGTCGCGCTCGAAGTAGCCGTCGGCTCCGACCAGCGGCTTGCCGTCGCCGCCCATCTTCACGGCGTGCTGCTCCAGCAGCAACACCGAGCCGTCGGGCAGCGACCTGCCGTCGCGCGCCGCGGCCAGCGCCACCGGATTGGCCCACAGGTAGCGCACCTGGTTGATGTCGGGCCGGTTGACAGTGGCATAGCGCGTGAAGCTGCCCTCGTAGCCCTCAGGCCAGCGCACGTTGCTGCGCGCCAGCGCAGGCAGCAGCTCGGACTTGGCGGCCGCGCTCGCCGGCGCGAGGCTGCCGAAGTAGGCCGCGACGTCCGCGATGTCGGCGGGTGCGAGCTGCGCGGCCATCGCGTTCATGACCGCCGACTTGCGCGTGCCGGCCTTGAAGGCACGCAGCTGCGCCTCGAGGTAGGCCACGCGCTGGCCACCGAGGTTCGGGATGGCGTCGGCCACGCTCACGCCGTTGGCGCCATGGCAGGCGGCGCACACCGCCTGGGCCCTGGCGCGGCCGGCTTCGAGGTTGGCCCCTTGCGCCCAGGCGGGCGCGCAGGCCATGAGCGCGGTGAGCGCGGCGGCGGCGTGCAGGAAGCGTAGACGGGATGGCATCGGTGTCCTCCGGGTTTGGGCAAGGCGGTTCGCGATGTTGCCACCGGCATGGCTTGGATGCAGGGCATGCGCAAGTCGACCTTGTTCGGATTCCGGGGCCGGGCGGCCGGCCGGCTTCGCCGCGCGCCAGCCGGGCCGGTGCGGCCGCGCGCTCGGCCTCGGCCTGTTTGCGCTCGGTGATGTCGCGGCTGATGACGAACGCCGTGGACGGCGCGCCACCGCTCGCCGGCTCGGCCGCGACCAGCGACTCCCAGTGGCGCGGGCCGCTCGGCGCCGGGAACTCGAACTCGAGGCGCTGCGGCGCCCCGGTGGCGAAGGCCCGCTGCAGCGTGGTCATCCAGGTGGCCACCAGTTCCGCGGGCATGCCCAGTTCGGCGTTGGTGCGCCCGATGAAGGCCTCCGGCGGCAGCCCCGTGGCCTGCTGTACGGCATCGTTCGCGTGCACGTGCCGCCTCTGCGTGTCCAGCCGCACCACCCCATCGGGCAGGTTGCCGGCGAGGGTCCGATAGTTCGCCTCGCTGCGCTGCAGCGCCTCCTGCCGCTGCCTGCGCAGCCGCGCAGTGCGTTGCAGATGGCGCGCGACCCACCCGATGGCCCCCAAGCTGAGGGCCACCCCGTCGCGATCCAGGGCAGCTGCGCGTGCCAGGGCGCTTGCCGTGGCGATCCCGTGCCCAACCACGAGGTCGCCATCGGCGCTGCCGACAGGCTCATAGGCGACCAGGCGGGACACGCCGTCCTGGTGGCTCTCGGTGCGCAAGCGGCCCTTCGGCGCCAGCGCCAAGTCCGCGGCCAGCAGTCGGCGCTGCACACGACCGGTCTCGGCCAGGCTGTGAGGCGCGCGCACGAGCATGCGCGTGCCGCCGTCGGCCTGGATGCCGAACACCAACGCGCTGCCGCCGTCGGGGTCGCGCGACGACTCCAGGCGCCTGGGCGACGCGTCGTGGTCGGGGCCGACGACGTCGGCCCGCAGGCCGTGCGTGTTCGCCGCGTCCGGGCGCGTGAACCGGACGGTTGGGCGGCCCTGCCCGGCCTGCGTCGACAACGCCTCCCATGTCGGGATGCCGTGCAGCGGCGGGTGCGCTCCGGGATCGGTGACCGGCTCGAGCCTCGGCGGCACTGCCAGGGCGGCGAGTCAGGCCGGCGCGGGCCGCGGCGGCACGTCAGGCCGCCAGCCACCCTCGGCGCTTGTCGTCGTACATCGAGGCGTCGGCATCGCGCAGCAGTTGGTCGACAGACGCGTGCCGAGCCGGGTCGTAGCCGATCTCGCCGACGCTGAAGGCGATCTCGTAGCCACGCTGGCTGGCGCGGTTGAAGTCGTGCACCGAGCGCTGCAGACGGTGCAGAGCCTCCGTGCTGGCCTGCGGCGTCGTGCGCGCGAGCAGCACGGCGAACTCGTCGCCGCCCAGGCGGCCGATCACGTCCGACTCGCGGAACGTCTGCTTCAGCATCGAGGCGAAACCGCACAGCGCGCGGTCCCCCTCGTCGTGACCGTAGCGGTCGTTGATCGCCTTGAAGCGGTCGAGGTCGAAGTACAGCAGCGACGCCGGTGCCTTCGTGCGGGCGCACAGGCTCAGCGCGTGCCGCGCGAGCGCGAGGAAGCCGCGCCGGTTGGAAAGCAGCGTCAGTTCGTCCGTCGTCGCCAGCTGCAGCGCTGCGAGTTCCTGTTCGGCCATGCGCGCCAGGTCCTGCAGCACGAGCAGGTCGTCGGACGTGAACGTGCGCGGCACGACGTCGATGAGGCACAGCGTGCCGAGCCGGCTGCCGCCGGTCACCGCCAGCGGACAGCCGGCGTAGAAGCGGATGCCCGGCTCACCGGTCACCATCGGGTTGTCGTGGAAACGTGCGTCGAGGCTTGCGTCGGGAACCAGGAAGATTTCGCTGTCGAGGATCGCGTGCCCGCAGAAGGACACCTCGCGCGGGGTCTCGCTCGCCTGCAGCCCGACGCACGATTTGAACCACTGCCGATCGGCATCGACCAGGCTCACGAGCGCGATCGGCACGCCGAACAGGCGTCTGGCAAGCCGCGTCAACCGGTCGAAGCGCTCCTCGGGCACGGTGTCCAGGATGTTCAGGGCGCGAAGCGTGTCCAGGCGGGCGGCTTCGTCCAGCGGGGTGGCGGGCTTGATCATGAGGCGTTCTTCAGGCGTGGTTGCGGGCGCATCTTCCCGCGCCACAGCGGTCCGGCATCGCAGGAACTGGCAGCCAGGATCCCGCCACTACGCAGCCTCGCGGCGCGGCGCGCTCGGCTAAAGCGCCCCGGAGCTGCCCAGCGCCGGCGCACCCAGGCCCCGGCGCGCCCTGCCCTGCCCGCATCCGCGCCCGCTGCCCCGGCTCGGGCACCGCAGCCACGCGCAGGGTGCCGTCGACCTGCAGGCACGTGGCGACCCACACCCGCTCCGGCAACGCCGAGCCGGGCGAGCAGCGGCTGGCGTTTCACCGCGGCAACAAGACCCGGCTGATGAGACGTTATGTGGCCGACTCGGCGATCAGCGCCGGATCGGGCGACGCGCGATCGTGCCGCGCTGCCCAAGTCCCTCGGCGGCGTCGATCACCGTCTCGATGGGCAGTGACCGCCCCGCCTTGTCGATGCAGCGCTCGCGCCACCGCGCCAATCGAGCGCAGCGACTCGCGCGGCAGGTGCCGGTCAGTGGGCCCGCTCGACCGTCGGAAACAGATACTCGCGGCCCAGCATCGCTCGTGCACCGAAGTAGGCGACGCGAAGGCGCTCCGGGAGGGAATCGATGTCGACGTGGCCGGACTCGTCGCACGGCACCACGATGCATCGACCCGGGTTGTGAAGCGACGCAAAGCGCAACTCGTGGGCGATGCCGGGAGCGATGGCTGGGCGGCGGCTGATCTGCGTGGTCATGAGCTACTCCTTCGACCTGCCCTCGATGCTGCGAGGTCTCGGTTGCTGCTCTGTGCGCAACGCGAGCCTCGGAGCCTCGACGCATGCCTGCATCTTCGGCCGACATGTGCTCGAGCGGTAGCCAGAACAGAGGAACGATTTCTTCCCTGATACGGGTCCGTGCGTTGCAGCTCGCGCCAGGCGTGAGGCGCGTCACGAACTGGCCGGTGGATTGACGCGTGTGCGGCCGGGGCCAGCGCTCAATGGGTGCTGCTCGCCGGTCGATGGGGCGCCCCGGCACCGCGCCGCCTGCGCATCAACGCGTACGCCGCCGGCACGATGAACAGCGACAGCAGCGGCGCGGTGACCATGCCGCCCAGCATCGGCGCGGCGATGCGGCTCATCACTTCCGAGCCCGTGCCGCCGCCCCAGACGATGGGCACCAGGCTGGCCACGATCACCGCCACCGTCATCGCCTTCGGGCGCACGCGCAGCACCGCGCCTTCGCGGATCGCGTCGTCGACCAGTTCGGGCGAGGATGGCGCGCCGGCGGCCAGGCGATCGGCCAATCAGCGCGGCCTCGTCGAAGCGCGCGGACTGCAAGCGCACGCACCCCGTCAGTGTGCCTTCGGTAGCCCGCTTGGCGACCGCTGCCGATCGAGCGCTGACGATCGATGGACGATGTCGAAGTAGATGTATATACTTGCTTTGTATATATCTAAGGAGCCAACCATGGCCAACAAGACCGCAAAGCTGTTTGTAAATGGCGGCAGCCAGGCAGTGCGCCTGCCGGCCGAGTTCAGGTTCGACGGTTCGGACGAGGTCTACATCCGTCGCGATGCCGTCACCGGTGATGTGATCCTGTCGGCCAGGCCGACCCGCAACGCCTGGCGCGATTTCTTCGCGCTGCGCGACCAGGCCGATGTGCCGGCCGACTTCATGAGCGATCGCCCTCTGAATGAACCGCTGAGGCCGCGAGAGTTGTTCGAGGACCGGTGATGCCGCTGTACATGCTCGACACCGATACGGTGAGCTATCTCGTCAGAGGCAAGACGCCGGCCCTCGATGCTCACGTGACGAGAGTGCCCCAGAAGCACTTGTGCATTTCGGCCGTGACGCGCGGCGAGTTGCTGTATGGCCTCAAGCTCAAAGACGGTGCGCACCGACTGGCGCAGTTGGTCGATCAGTTCCTGCTCCGCGTGCAGTGCCTGCCTTGGGACGAGGCGGCAGCCACGCACTTCGCGTCGATCGCGGCCGATTTGCACAAGGCGGGAACGCCGATCGGCAGCATGGACGCGATGATCGCCGGACATGCCAAGGCAACCGGCGCCGTGCTCGTCACCAACAATGCCCGACACTTCTCGCGGGTGGCCGGCCTCACGGTCGAGAACTGGGCTCAGGAGCATTGATGCGCTGACTGGGGCGCGGCGACCACCCGAAGCCACTCCGCCTGCGCATCAACGCATACGCCGCCGGCACGATGAACAGCGACAGCAGCGGCGCGGTCACCATGCCGCCCAGCATCGGCGCGGCGATGCGGCTCATCACCTCCGAGCCCGTGCCGCTGCCCCAGACGATGGGCACCAGGCTGGCCAGGATCACCGCCACCGTCATCGCCTTCGGGCGCACGCGCAGCACCGCGCCCTCGCGGATCGCGTCGTCGACCAGTTCGGGCGAGGCCTGCGCGCCGGCGACCAGGCGGTCCTGCAACGCGTGCTTGAGGTACAGCAGCATCACCACCCCGAACTCGGCCGCCACCCCGGCCAGCGCGATGAAGCCCACCCCGGTGGCCACCGACAGGTGATAACCCATCAGGTACAGGAACCACACCCCGCCGGTGAGCGCAAACGGCAGCGTGGCCATGATCAGGAGCGCCTCGTCGAAACGGCTGAAGGTCAGGACCAGCAGCACGAAGATGATCAGCAGCGTGGCCGGCACCACGATCTTCAGCCGCGCGTTGGCGCGCTCGAGGTACTCGAACTGGCCCGACAGCGCCACGCTCATGCCCGGCTCGAGCTGCACCTGCGTGGCCACCGCGCGCTGCAGCTCGTGCGCCACCGCGGCCAGGTCGCGGCCGCGCACGTCCACATACACCCAGCCCGAGGGTCGCGCGTTCTCGCTCTTGAGCATCGGCGGGCCGTCGCTGATGATGATTCGCGCCACGCTGCCCAGCGTGATCTGCTGGCCCATCGGGGTGAGGATAGGCAGCTGCGCCAGCCGCTGGGGCGTGTCGCGCCACTCGCGCGGGTAGCGCAGGTTGACCGGGAACCGCGCCAGCCCCTCGATGGTCTCGGTGACGTTCTCGCCGCCCACCGCGCCGGCGACGATGGCCTGCACCTCGGCGATGTTCAGGCCATAGCGCGCGGCCGCCGCACGGTCGATCTGCACATCGACATAGCGCCCGCCGGTGAGCCGCTCGGCCAGCGCCGACGACACGCCGGGCACGCCCTTGGCGACCTGTTCGATCTGGGCCGCGACGCGGTCGATCGAATCGAGCTCGCCGCCGGTCACCTTGACGCCGATCGGGCTCTTGATGCCCGTGGCCAGCATGTCGATGCGGTTGCGGATCGGCGGCACCCAGATGTTGGACAGCCCGGGCACCTTGACCGCGGCGTCGAGTTCCTCGACCAGCCTCTCCGGCGTCATGCCCGCTCGCCACTGCTCGCGCGGCTTCAACTGGATCGTGGTCTCGAACATCTCCAGCGGCGCCGGATCGGTGGCGGTCTCGGCGCGGCCGGCCTTGCCGAAGACGCGCTCGACTTCCGGGACGGTCTTGATCATGCGGTTGGTCAGCTGCAGCAACTCACTCGCCTTCTGCGCCGACAACCCCGGCAACGCCGAGGGCATGTACAGCAGGTCGCCCTCGTCCAGCGGCGGCAGGAACTCGCCGCCCAGGCGCAGCAGCGGCCAGGCGGTGGTGGCCAGCACCGCCAGCGCCACCAGCAGGGTGGACTTGGGCCAGCGCAGCACGGCGTTCAACAGCGGCCGGTAGAGCACGATCAGGGCGCGGGTGATCGGGTTGCGCTGCTCGTCCGGGATGCGGCCGCGGATCCAGTAGCCCATCAGCACCGGGATCAGCGTCACCGACAGACCGGCGGCCGCCGCCATCGCGTAGGTCTTGGTGTACGCCAGCGGGCCGAACAACCTGCCCTCCTGGGCCTCGAGCGTGAACACCGGGATGAACGACAGCGTGATGATCAGCAGCGAGAAGAACAGCGCCGGGCCGACCTCGACCGCAGCCTCGGTCATCACCCGCCAGCGCTCCTCGCCTTCGAGCTTGACTTGCGGGTGC
>Ga0209797_10001559_pt1 | contig 11544 bp, 5 predicted proteins | sample DOMMetBare3Fresh_2_FD_187472 | JGI IMG/M metagenome (GOLD analysis project Ga0209797, IMG submission 187472) | Wetland sediment microbial communities from St. Louis River estuary, USA, under dissolved organic matter induced mercury methylation -... | ecosystem: Environmental > Aquatic >...
GGCGAGCCGTCCTGGCGCGGCCGATAGTCGAAGCGCGGACTATCGGCGGCCACCGCGTCCGCACCGAACGCCGCCAGCACGTCGGCGCCGACCTCGAACTCGCGGGGCCCGATGCAGGGCCCGAGCCAGACCGCCAGATCATCCGGCGCGCAACCGGTGGCTTCGCACAGCGCGCGTGCGGCCGCCTCGACCACGCCGGCGGCCAGGCCGCGCCAGCCCGCGTGCGCCGCGGCCACCGCGCGGCCCTCGGGCGCCGCCAGCAGCACCGGCAGGCAGTCGGCCACCTGCACCACACAGGCGACGCCGGGCTCGTCGGTCCAGGCGGCATCGGCCACCGGCGACGGCGCATCGGGCTGAACGCTGCTCAGCCGCACGACGTCGGCACCATGCACCTGGCGCAGGTAGACCGGCCGCGCGCCGAGCGCTTCGGCGAGCCGCTCGCGGTTGCACTGCACGTCGGCGGGAGCGTCGCCGCAGGCGAGGCCGAGATTCAGGCTGTCCCACGGCGCGGCGCTGACGCCGCCGCGCCGCGTGGTCATCAGCGCACCGACACGCGCGCTGGCGTTCCAGTCCGGACGCAGCGCCTCACTCAGCATCCGGGCAGGCCGAGGGCTGCGTCTTGCCGAATGCGTCGAGCTGCATGCAGGCGTCGAATACGCGCATCACCTGCGGCACATGGTCGGTGCGGCACTTGTAGCGTTGCGCATTGAAGATCTGCGGCACCAGCACGCAGTCGGCCAGCCCGGGAGTGTCGCCATGGCAGAAGCGCGACGGCGCGGCGACGAGCTGACGCTCCACCGTCTCGAGCCCGCTCTCGACCCAGTGGCGGTACCAGCGGTCCTTGTTCTCCTCGCTCACCCCGAGCGGCCCGACCAGGTAGCGCAGCACGCGCAGGTTGTTCAGCGGGTGGATCTCGCAGGCGATGTCGAGTGCCAGCGCGCGCACGCGGGCGCGCTGCACGGGGTCTTTCGGCAGCAGCGGCGGCTTCGGGTGGGTCTCGTCGAGGTACTCGATGATGGCCAGCGATTGCGTCAGCGTGGCCTCGCCGTCGCGCAGCAGCGGCACCAGCCGCGCCGCCGACACCGCGGCATAGGACTCGTTGAACTGCTCGTTCCTGGCCAGGTGCACCGGCTTGTAGTCGTAGGCCAGCCCCTTGAGCGCGAGCGCGATGCGCACGCGGTACGACGCCGACGAGCGAAAGTAGTTGTAGAGCTCCATCGCCGGCTCCTCTACTTGACGGCCACGCGCAGCGTCCCGAGGCCGGCAATCGCGCCTTCCATCACGTCGCCACGCACCACCGCGTTCACGCCGGCCGGCGTGCCGGAATAGATCAGGTCGCCGGGCTGCAGCGTCCAGGCGGCCGACAGATGCTCGATGGTCTCGGCGACGTTCCAGATCAGGTCGGCCAGGTCGCCCTTCTGGCGCAGCTCGCCATTCACCTTCAGCGTGATCGCGCCGCGCGTCAGCTCGCCGGTCTTGCCGATCGGGTGCAGCACGCCGATCGGCGCGCTCTGCTCGAAGGCCTTGCCGGTGCACCACGGGCGGCCCTGTTTCTTGGCCTCGTTCTGCAGGTCGCGCCGCGTCATGTCCAGCCCCACCGCATAGCCCCAGATGTGGCCCACCGCATCGGCGGCCAGGATATCGCGCCCGCCCTTGCCGATGGCCACCACCAACTCGATCTCGTGGTGCAGGTTCTTCGTCAGGCTGGGGTATTCGATCGTGCCGGTCTCGCCGTCGCGCACCGGCACCACGGCGTCGGCCGGCTTGGTGAAGAAGAACGGCGGCTCGCGCCCCGTGTGACCCATCTCCTGCGCGTGCTCGACGTAGTTGCGTCCGACGCAGTAGATGCGGTGCACCGGAAACTCGCGGCCATCTTGCGTCGGCACCACAGCCGGCGGGGCGGGATTGAAGACATATGTCATGGTTGGCTCGATCCTGAAAACCATTGGGCCCACCGATGATGCCACGTGCGCTGCCGGGCGCGACCCCCGCGCTACACTGCCCGCTGCCATGTTGGAGCCGCGACGCATCAAGCATTGCCGTGCGTGCGGTACGTTGGTGGATTACCGAGTTCCGGCCGACGACAACCGGGAGCGTGCGGTCTGCGGGGCCTGCGGCACGATCCACTACGAAAACCCGCTCAACGTCGTCGGGACGGTCCCGGTCTGGGGAGAACAGGTGCTGCTGTGTCGCCGCAACATCGAACCGCGCTACGGCCTGTGGACGCTGCCGGCGGGCTTTCTCGAGCTGGGCGAAACGATCGCGGCCGGCGCCGTGCGCGAAACCGTGGAGGAAGCCGGTGCGCGCATCGAACTGCAGGACTTGTTCACGTTGCTGAACGTGGTGCGCGTCGGGCAGGTGCATTTCTTCTACCGCGCGCGCATGCTCGACACCACGTTGGATCCGGGGCCCGAGACGATCGAGGCGCGCCTGTTCCGCGAGCATGAGGTGCCCTGGGATGAAATCGCGTTTCGAACCGTGCGCCAGACACTGATTCACTTCTTCGAGGACCGTCGCCGCGGTCAATTCGAACTGCACTGCGCCGATATCGGATGACGATGGACACGGTCACCGCCAAGAACCTGCTGGAGCCGGCGGCCAAGCCCGCCGCGCCGCCGGCGCCAGCGCTGCAGCCGGCGGCCGCCGGGGCGGCCGCGCGCCTGCGCGAAGACCTGATCCACCCCGATCCGCTGCTCGACTGCCTGATCGCGATCTGCCGCCTGCACGGCGTGGGCGCTTCGCGCGCGTCGCTGTCGGCCGGGCTGCCGCTGGTGGCCGGACGCCTGACACTCGACCTCGCCGAGCGCGCGGCCGCGCGCGCGGGCATGTCGGCCCGCCTGCAACGGTTGGCGCTGAAGGCGATCGACCCGGCCACGCTGCCGGCGGTGCTGATCCTGCAGGACAACCGCGCCTGCGTGCTGCAGGGCTGGAGCGCCGACGGCGGCCAGGCCCAGGTGCTGCTGCCCGAGACAGCGCAAGGCTCGGTGAGCCTGTCGCGCGAGGAACTCGCCGCGCGCTGCACCGGCGTGGTGCTGTTCGTGCGCCCGCATTTCCGCTTCGACTCACGCGCGCCCGAGCGCCGACCGGGGCGTGCCGGCCACTGGTTCTGGAGCGCGGTGCTCGCGCAGCGCTTCGTCTACCGCGACGTGATGCTGGCCGCGCTGCTGGTGAACCTGTTCGCGCTGGCGCTGCCGCTGTTCTCGATGAACGTGTACGACCGGGTGGTGCCCAACCGCGCGGTCGAAACGCTGTGGGCGCTGTCCATCGGCATGGCCCTCGTGCTCGGCGCCGACCTGGCGCTGCGCAAGCTGCGCAGCCGTTTCGTCGACGAGGCGAGCGCGCGCATCGACGTCGAGCTGTCGTCACGGCTGATGGAGCGCGTGCTCGGCATGCGGCTGGAGAACCGGCCCGAGTCGGTGGGCTCGTTCGCGTCGAACCTGCGCGGCTTCGAGCAGGTGCGCGACTTCATCGCGTCGAGCACCGTCACGGCGCTGATCGACCTGCCCTTCGCCGCGCTGTTCCTGCTGGTCACGCTGTGGATCTCGCCCTGGCTCGCGCTGCCCACGGTGCTGGTGTTCCTCGCCATCCTGGTGATGGGCACGATCGCGCAGCACCGCCTGCACGAACTGGCGGAGACGACCTACCGTGCATCGGCCCAGCGCAACGCGACGCTGATCGAAAGCCTCACCGGCATCGAGACCATCAAGACGCAAGGTGCCGAGGGCGTGATCCAGGCGCGCTGGGAACAGGTGAATGCGTTCCTCGCCCGCGTCAACGTGCGCATGCGCGGGCTGTCGTCGGGCGCGATGTACGGTGCCGGCACGCTGAGCCAGATCGCCAGCCTGGCAGTGGTGATCGTCGGCGTGTACCTGATCGGCGAGCGCGAGCTCACGATGGGCGGCCTGATCGCCTGCAGCATGCTGGCTGGCCGCGCGCTGGCCCCGGCCGGGCAGATCGTCGGCCTGCTGATGCAATACCAGAGCGCGCGCACCGCGCTCGAATCGCTCGATGCGCTGATGGCCAAGCCCGTGGAGCGACCGACGCCCGAAGAAGGCGGTCAGCCGTTCATCCAGCGCCGCGAGTTCAAGGGCGAGATCGAATTCCGCGGCGTGCGCTTCAAGTACCCGGGCCGCGACGACCTGGCGCTCGACGGCGTGAGCTTTCGCATCCAGCCCGGTGAGCGCGTGGCGCTCATCGGTCGGGTCGGTTCGGGCAAGTCGACCATCCAGCGTCTGGCGTTGGGCCTGTACCAGGCCAGCGACGGCGCGGTGCTGCTCGACGGCACCGACATCCGCCAGCTCGACCCGGCCGACGTGCGACGAAACCTGGGCTACGTGTCGCAGGACGTGCTGCTGTTCTATGGCTCGCTGCGCGACAACGTCACGCTCGGCCTGCCCTATGCCGACGACTCGGCCATCCTGGCCGCCGCCGAGACGGCGGGCTTAGCCGACTTCGTGAACCGCCACCCGCGCGGCTTCGACATGCCGGTGGGCGAGCGCGGCGAGTCGCTGTCGGGTGGCCAGCGCCAGTGCGTGGGCCTGGCGCGCGCGCTGCTGCACAACGCACCGATCCTGCTGCTCGATGAGCCGACCAGCGCGATGGACTTCTCCACCGAGGCGCACATCACCACCCGCATCTCGGCCTGGGCCCAGAACAAGACGGTGGTGCTCGTGACGCACCGCACCTCGCTGCTGTCGATGGTGAACCGGGTGATCGTGATCGACGGCGGCAAGGTGGTCGCCGACGGCCCGCGCGATCGCATCATGGAAGCGCTGCAGACCGGGCGCATCGCCAAGGCCGCATGACGCCGAGCACGCCCAGCGCCGCCAAGCCGCCTGCCGCGTTCGTCGGCGCGGGCACATTCGGCTGGCTCGAGGCGATTCGCGTGCGCCTGGAACCGCTGACGCAGCGCCTGCTCGGGCCCACGCTGAGCGAGGCCGACGCCGCCAGCAGCGGCGTGCGCAGTTTCGAACATGAGGCCGACGCACTGATCTCGCGCCAGCGCACACGCGGCGCGCAGACGCTGGTGCGTGCGGCCGCGCTGGCCGTGCTGGTGCTGCTGGTGTGGGCGGCGCTGGCCCCGGTGGACGAGGTCACGCGCGGCGAGGCGCGCGTGATCCCGTCCCGGCAATTGCAGGTGGTGCAATCGCTCGACGGCGGCGTGGTGGCCGAGATCCTGGTGCGCGAAGGCCAGCTGGTCGAGGCCGGCCAGCTGCTGCTGCGTATCGACGAGACCCGCGCCGGCGCCGGCGTGCGCGAAAGCGCCGCGCAGGGCTTCTCGCTGCGCGCGCGCGCCGCACGGCTGCGCGCACTGGCCGAAGGCACACGCTTTGTGCCACCCGCGGCGCGCGACAACGACGAACGCCGCGTGGTGCTCGACGAGCGCCGCCTGTACGACTCGCGCCTGAGCGAGTTGTCGACGCAGCTGTCGATCAATCGCCAGCAGCTGGCGCAGCGACAGCAGGAACTCAACGAGATGCTGTCCAAGCGCTCGGCCGCCCAGCGCGGGCTCGAGCTGACCCAGCAGGAGCTGGCGCAGACCCGCCCGCTGCTGGCCACCGGCGCCGTGTCGCAAGTGGACGTGCTGCGCCTGGAACGCGACGTGGTGCGCTTTCGCGGCGAATCCGAGCAGGCCACCGCGCAGATCGCGCGGGTCGAGGCATCGATCGGCGAGGCTCAGCGCAAGACCCAGGAAACCGAACTCGCCTTCCGCAACGACGCGAGCAAGGAACTGGGCGAAACCATGGGCAAGCTCAATGCGCTGAACGAAGGCGCGGTGGCGCTGGTGGACCGCGTCGACAAGGCGCAGGTCAAGTCGCCGGTGCGCGGCCGCGTGCAACGGCTGCTCGCCAACACCGTGGGCGGCGTGGTGCAACCGGGCAAGGACATCGTCGAGATCGTGCCGCTGGACGACACGCTGGTGCTCGAGGCGCGTGTGGCGCCGAAGGACATCGCCTTCATCACGCCGGGCCAGGCCGCGACGGTGAAGTTCACCGCGTACGACTTCTCGATCTACGGCGGGTTGGAGGCCAAGGTCGAGAACATCTCGCCCGACAGCGTGATCGACGAGCGCGGCAACGCCTACTACCTGGTACGCGTGCGCACTGCCAAGGCCGGCTTCAGCGACAAGCTGCCGATCATTCCGGGCATGACGGCAGATGTCGAAGTGCTCACCGGCCGCAAGTCGGTGCTGGCGTACCTGCTCAAGCCGGTGCTGAAGATGCATTCGCGAGCGTTGAGCGAGCGGTAATTCCGCACGGCCATCCGGCACGGCCAAATCGCACGGCCGCCGGACCACGCACAGGCGCCGCAGGGGTGCCGAAGCTGCCTTCTCCATCACGCTGACACATTTGGTGACGGCCTTCACGCCGCCCTCTGTACAGCCGGCCAATAGAAGGCCGATCTCAACTTATTCTCGCGGTCGATTGCGTCTGCGTGCGCAAAGGCCCAACCATGCCCACCATGAACAAAATGCAATTTGGAACCGTCTCCGAAATCTGGGGCAAGGCATGGGTGCGCCAGCCCCATGGTGGATTCCGCTTGCTGCACGTGGGCGACGTGCTGGTGAAGGGCGACGTGGTGCTGACGGCGCAGAACGCGATCGTGCGGCTCGACGAATCCGACGCCGCGCCTGCGACGAACGTCGCAGCCAGGGCCACCGCCAAACCGGCCGTTCCCGACGACGTGGATCGCGTCATCGATGCTGTCAACCGTGGCGAGCCGCGCGAGGCGCCCGCAGCAGGACTGGCCGGTGGCGACGGCAGTGGGCTCGAGCCTGGTTTTCGCGTCGAACGCATCGCCGAACTGCTGACACCGGCTGAGCTGGCGCTGCCGCCCGTGGACGGCGAGCAGCGCGAGATTCGTCTGGTCGAGTCCAATCCGCCGGAATTGACGACCGGCGCGCTGGCGCTGAGCCCGACCGACATCCAGGCCTTCGAGCAGGGCCCCAACGTCGCCATCGGTCTGACAGCCCCCCCTGGCACGACGGGCGTGCGCATCGACGCCGTGCCCTCGATCGGGCAGTTGGTGCTGGCCAACGGCACGCCGGTGACACCGGGTGCCACGCTGACACCGACGCAGCTGAGCGGGCTGGTCTACGTGCCGCCGGCCGACTACCTGCCGGGCAGCCCGGTGGGCGTCGTCCGCTACACGGTGAGCAACGGGCCCGCCGTGGCCACCGGCGTGGTCAACATCGACGTCATCGCCGTCAATGACGCACCGGTGGCGGTGGCGGGTGCCGCCAGCGGCAACGAAGACAGCACGATTCCCGTCGCGCTGCTGGGCACCGACATCGACGGCACGATCGCGAGCGTCGTGGTCGACCGCCTGCCGACGTTCGGCACGTTGCTGCTGGCCGACGGCGTGACGCCGGTTGCGCTTGGCCAAAGCCTGTCGAGTGCGCAGGCCGCCAGCCTGCTGTTCCGCCCCGACGCGAACCAGTTCGGCAACACGTCGATCGGCTTCTCGGTGATCGACAACGCGGGCGCCGTGTCGACGAGCGCCAGCTGGTCGCTGAGCGTTGCGGCGGTCGATGACGCACCGTCGGCCAACCCGGACACGTTCACGGTGGCCGAGGACGGATCGGTGTCGATCAATGTGCTCGGCAACGACGCGGACGCCGAAGGCAGCCCGCTGGCCATCACGCACGTCAACGGCAGCGCGCTCGTCGACGGTGGGCCTGCGGTCGCGGTGGCCAACGGCAGCGTGCAGCTGGCCGGTGGCCAATTGGTGTTCACGCCAGCGCCCGACTACAACGGGCCGGTCACGTTCACGTACACCGTCTCCGACGGCGTCAACGCCACCACGGTCAACGTGAACGGCGACGTCACGCCGACGGGCGACGCACCGGTCGCGCAGCCCGACACCTTTACCGTGGCCGAGGATGGCTCGGTGGCGATCAACGTGCGCGGCAACGACGTCGACGTCGACGGCGACACGCTCACCGTCACGCAGGTCAACGGCAGCCCGATCAGCGAAGGCGGCGCGGCCGTCGCGGTGCCCAACGGCAGCGTGCAGCTCATCGGCGGGCAGCTCGTGTTCACGCCGGCGCCGAACTACAACGGACCGGCCAGCTTTGCCTATACGGTGTCGGACGGCATCAATACCGCGACGGCCAACGTGGCCGGCACGGTCGCGGCGGTCAACGACGCCCCGACCATCAGCGTACCTGCGGCTCAATCGGCGCCGGAAGACGGCGTGCTGGTCTTCTCCGGTGCCAACGGCAACGCGCTGAGCGTGGCCGATATCGACGGCAACCCGCTGACCGTGACGATCAGCGTGAACCACGGTGGCTTCACGGTCGGCTCGAGTGCCGGCGTGACCGTCACCGGTGACGGCAGCGGCAATGTGACCCTGAATGGCAGCGCGTCGGCCATCAACGCCGCGCTCGCCGGATCGAGCTTCCACCCCGACGCGGACTTCAACGGGCCGGCGACGCTGAGCCTGTCGGCCAGCGACGGCGCGACCGCGGCCGCCGGCAGAGTGGCGGTCGCCGTGCTGCCGGTGGTGGACATCGCCGCCGACGCGGTGACCACCGACGAAGACACGCCGATCGCGATCAATGTGCTGGCCAACGACTCGTTCGAAGCCGGCGGCGCGAGCATCACGGCGGTAAACGGCCAGGCCATCACCGCCGGCGGGCCGGCGGTGGGCATGGCCAACGGCAGCGTAACGCTCAATGGGCTCGGCCAACTGGTCTTCGCGCCGGCGACGAACTACAACAGCACCGCGGGCAGCCCGACGAGCTTCACCTACACCGTCAACTCGGGCGGCGTCAGCGAGACGGCCAGCGTGGCGGTCACGGTGAACTCCGTGGCCGACAGCGCCACGCTGAGCCTGAGCGCCACACCCAGCGTGGCCGAGGGCGGCAGCATCGTCTACACCGCGACGCTGACCGACGCGGCCCTGGCGCCGGTGTCGGTCACCTTGTCCAACGGTGCGACGATCACGATCGCCGCTGGCGCCACCAGCGGCAGCGTGGTCACGGCCGCACCGAGCGACGACGTGTACGTCGATGCGGGCAGCGTCTCGACCACCATCGGCAGCGCGACCGGCGGTGGTTTCGACACGCTGATCGTCGACCCGGCCGCCGCGGTCACCACAATCACCGACACGGTGAACCCGACCACGGTGTCGCTCACGGCCTCGCCCAGCGTGGCCGAGGGTGGCACGATCGTCTACACCGCATCGCTGACCAGCGCCGCGCAGACGCCGGCCATCGTGACGCTGTCCAACGGCGCCACGATCACGATCGCGGCCGGCGCAAGTTCGGGCACGGCCAACGTGGCTGCACCCGCCGACGATCCGATCATCGATGCCGGCAGCGTCGCCGCCACGATCGGCAGCGCCACGGGCGGGAACTTCGAGAGCCTGGTCGTCAACCCGGCGCCTGCCGTCACGACGGTCACCGACACGATCGACACCACGACGGTGTCGCTCAGCGCCACGCCCAGCGTGGCCGAGGGCGGGACGATCGTCTACACGGCAAGCCTGACGAGCCCGGCACAGACGCCGGTGTCGATCACCCTGTCGAACGGCGCGACCGTCACCATCGCGGGCGGCGCCAGCACCGGCACCGTCAGCGTCGCGGCCCCGAGCGACGATGCGATCGTCGACGCCGGCACCGTGTCGGCGACGATCAGCAGCGCCAGCGGCGGTGGATTCGAGAATCTGGCTGTCAACGCGGCGCCTGCCGTCACATCGGTCGCCGACACGGTCGACGCCACCACCGCGAGCCTGACCGCCTCGCCGAGCGTGGCCGAAGGCGGCTCGATCGTCTACACCGCATCGTTGACCAGTCCGGCGCAGACGCCGGTGACGGTGTTGCTGTCCAACGGTTCCAGCATCACGATCGCCGCAGGCACCTCCAGCGGCACGGTGTCCGTTGCCGCGCCGACCGACGATGTGATCGTCGACGCCGGCAGCGTGTCGGCCACGATCATCAGCGCCGTCGGCGGCAACTTCGAGAGCCTGGTGGTCGACCCCACCGCGGCCACCACCGCGGTCAGCGACACGATCGACACCGCCACCGTGTCGCTCACCGCGTCGCCCAACGTGGCCGAAGGCGGCTCGATCGTCTACACCGCGTCGTTGACCAGCCCGGCACAGACTTCGGTCTCGATCACGCTGTCCAACGGCGCCACCATCACCATTGCTGCCGGCGCCAGCACCGGCAGCGTGAGCGTTGTAGCGCCGGGCGAGGACGTCTACCTCGACGCCGGCAACGTGTCGGCCACCATCAGCAGCGCCACCGGCGGCAACTTCGAGAATTTGGCGGTCAATCCGGCGCCGGCGACGACCACGGTCAGCGACACGCTCGACACCACCACCGTGTCGCTCAGCGCCACGCCGACAGTCGTCGAGGGCGGGTCGATCGTCTACACCGCCTCGCTGACCAGCGCGGCGCAGACGCCGGTGACCGTGACGCTATCCAACGGTGCCACGATCGCCATCGCCGCTGGCGCGAGTTCGGGCACGGTGAGCGTGGCGGCGCCGGCCGACAACGTCTACGTCGATGCTGCAACCGTGTCGACCACGATCAGCGGTGCCACCGGAGGAAACTTCGAAAACCTGGCGGTCAATCCCGCCGCCGCCACCACCAGCGTCACCGACACGCTGGACACCACCACGGTCTCGCTGTCCGGCACAGCCAGCGTGGCAGAAGGTGCATCAGCCACCTACACGGTGTCGCTGACGAGCCCGGCTCAGACGGCCGTCACCATCAGCCTGAGCTACAGCGGCACTGCCGCCAGTGGCGCCGACTACACCGGTGTCGCCACGGTGACCATTCCCGCGGGTGCCAGCAGCGCCAGCTTCAGCGTCGCCACGATCGAAGATGCGCTGGCCGAAGGCGTCGAGTCCTTCACCATCGCCCTGACCTCGGCCACCGGCGGCAACTTCGAGAACCTGGTGATCAACGGCGCCGCGAACAGCGTGACCAGCACGATCATCGACAACGACACGGCGCTGATCAGCGTCTCCGACAGCGCCGTCGTCGAAAGCGGCTTCGCCGTCTTCACCGTCAGCCTGTCGGTGGCCAGCGCCACGCCGATCACGTTCAATCCCACGCTCGCCAGCGGCACGGCCACAGTCGGCGTCGACACCGCGACGGCCCTCGAGTACTTCGACGGCAGCGTGTGGCAACCTGTTACCGCCGCCGGCGTGACACTGGCGCCGGGCCAGACCTCGGTGCAGGTGCGGGTGGCCACGCTGGACGATGCCATCGCCGACAGCGGCGAGACCTTCACGCTGACCGCCACCGTCACGGCCGGGACCACCGGCAATCCAAGCGCGAGCGGCACCGCCACCATCGACGACGAAGCCGTTGCCGGCCCCGAAGACACGACCAGCCTGAGCCTGAGCGCTTCGGCCAGCGTGGCCGAGGGCGGCAACATCACCTACACCGCGTCGCTGACGAATCCGGCCAACGCGACGTTGACGATCACGCTGTCCAACGGCGCGATCATCACCATCGCCGCCGGTGCCAGCAGCGGGTCGGTGTCGGTGCCCGCCCCTGGCGATGATGCGTACATCGACGCCGGGTCG
>Ga0209797_10001560_pt1 | contig 11543 bp, 10 predicted proteins | sample DOMMetBare3Fresh_2_FD_187472 | JGI IMG/M metagenome (GOLD analysis project Ga0209797, IMG submission 187472) | Wetland sediment microbial communities from St. Louis River estuary, USA, under dissolved organic matter induced mercury methylation -... | ecosystem: Environmental > Aquatic >...
CTGATCGACCGCGTGACGGAACTGGCCGAGCACGGTGCCGAAGATGTGACCGGCGTGCGCACCGGCTTCTACGACCTCGATCGCATGACCGCCGGATTGCAGCCGGGCGACCTGGTCGTGCTGGCCGCGCGCCCGTCGATGGGCAAGACCGCCTTCGCGCTCAACATTGCCGAGAACGTGGCGGTGCAGGAAGGCCTGCCGGTGGTCGTGTTCTCGATGGAAATGGGGGCCTCGCAGCTCGCGCTTCGCATGGTCGGCTCGCTCGGGCGCATCGACCAGACCCATCTGCGCACCGGCCGCCTGACCGACGACGAATGGGGGCGGCTGTCCGAATCGGTCGATCGGCTCAAGAGCGCGACCGTGTTCATCGACGAGACGCCGGCACTCAACCCGGCCGAGCTGCGGGCGCGGGCGCGACGCCAGGCGCGCAGTTGCGGGCGCCTGGGACTGATCGTGGTCGACTACCTGCAGCTGATGAGCGGCAGCAGCGGCAGCGATGAGAACCGGGCCACCGAACTGGGCGAGATCTCACGCGGCCTGAAGGCGCTGGCCAAGGAGCTGCAGTGCCCGGTGATGGCACTGTCGCAGTTGAACCGCAGCGTGGAGTCGCGCAACGACAAGCGGCCGATGATGAGCGACCTGCGCGAATCCGGCGCGATCGAACAGGACGCGGATGTGATCATGTTCATCTACCGTGACGACTACTACGACAAGGCCTCGAAGAAGCCCGGCGTTGCCGAGATCATCATCGGCAAGCAGCGCAACGGCCCGGTGGGGACCATCGAGCTGACCTTCCTGAAACCGCTGACGCGGTTCGACAACCTGGCACCGGGGTCGTCCGGCAGCGACGCGTACTGACCCCCTTGCATCTCCCGGTAGACTGTATATATTTACAGTATGCCGGCCGCTGAAGTCCACGTGCCTGCCGCGGCGCTCAAGGGCCGCGGGACGGCCTGGGCGATCGAGCACCGTTTCGCGAGTCATCGCCACGAGTCGTTCGACGATGGGTGGGGCGCGCCCGAACAGCCGGTCCCTGACGAGCGGTGCGCACCCGCGACCCAGGTCACCGAGCAGAACGTCAAGTCGATCCTCTCGGGCAACGACTCACCCGACATCGCGTTCGACCTCTCGATCAACCCCTACCGCGGCTGCGAGCATGGTTGCGTCTACTGTTTCGCGCGACCCACGCACAGCTATCTGAACCTGTCGCCCGGCATCGACTTCGAGACCAGGATCTTCGCCAAGGTGAACGCTTCGCTGCGCCTGCGTGTCGCGTTGTCCTCGCCCAGCTACAAACCTCTCGCGCTGAACATCGGCTCGGCCACCGATGCGTACCAGCCTGCGGAGCGCCGGCTGCGCATCACGCGCGGCGTGATCGAGGTGCTGGCCGAGTTCCGGCATGCGTTCTCGATCATCACCAAGTCGGCCGGGGTCGAGCGCGACATCGACCTGCTCGCGCCGCTGTCAAGGGATCGGCTGGTGGCGGTCTACATCTCGATCCCGACGCTCGACCCATCGCTGGCGCGCATCATGGAGCCCCGCGCCGCTGCGCCAGCCCGGCGGCTCAAGACCATCGAGCGCCTGGCAGCCACCGGCATTCCAGTCGGCGTGAGCGTGTCGCCGCTGATCCCGTTCATCAACGAACCGGAACTCGAGCACGTGCTGGAGCAGGCCAGGCGAGCCGGCGCCAGCTCGGCCTTTGCCACGGTGCTGCGCCTGCCTTGGGAAGTGAGCCCGCTGTTCCAGCAGTGGTTGCAGACGCACTTCCCGCAGCGCGCCGCCCGCGTGATGGCGCGTGTGCATGATCTGCGCGGAGGCCGCGACAACGACCCGCGTTTCCACGAACGCATGAAGGGGCAGGGCGTCTGGGGACTGCTGGTGGCGCAGCGTTTTGCCAAGGCGGCCTCTCGCCTGGGCCTGCGCACCGATCGTCTGGACCTCGACCTGACCCAGTTTCGGCGACCCGCGACCTCGTTGCCGGTGGAGGCCCAGGGCAGCCTGTTCTGACGCAACGTCGGCCGCGGCCTGGACCTGCGGCTACTTGAACAGGTCCTTGACCTTGTCGGTCCAGGTCTTCTCGTCGGGCGAATGGCGTGCGCCGCCCTTCTTGAGCGACTCGTCGAGTTCGCGCAGAAGCTTCTTCTGGTGCTCGGTCAGCTTGACCGGCGTGGACAGCGAGACATGGCAGTACAGGTCGCCGGGATAGCTCGAACGCAGGCCCTTGATGCCCTTGCCCTTGAGGCGGAAGGTCTTGCCGTGCTGCGTGCTCTCGGGCAGGTCGATCTCGACCTTGCCCGCCAGCGTCGGTACCTCGACCGTGCCGCCCAGCATGGCCGTCGTCAGCCCGACCGGCACGGTGCAATGCAGGTCGTCGCCGTCGCGTTCGAACAAGTCGTGCTGCTTGACCCGGATCTCGATGTACAGGTCACCCGGCGGGCCGCCGTTGCTGCCCGGCTCGCCGTTGCCGGCCGAGCGGATGCGCATGCCCTCGCTGATGCCGGCGGGGATCTTGACTTCGAGCGTCTTCTGCTTCTTGACCTTGCCCGCGCCGTGGCAGGTCAGGCAGGGGTCGGGAATGACCTTGCCCGCGCCGCGGCACTGCGGGCAGGTTTGCTGGATCGAGAAGAAGCCCTGGCGCAGATGCACCGCGCCCGAGCCGTTGCACTGCGGGCAGGTCTTGGAGGAGGTACCCGGCTTGGCGCCGCTGCCGTGGCAGGTCTCGCAATGCTCCCAGCTCGGGATGCGGATCTGCGTGTCCTTGCCGAGCGCAGCCTCCTCGAGCGTGATCTCGAGACCGTAGGACAGGTCGGCGCCACGGAACACCTGCTGGCCGCCGCCGCGTCGGCCGCCCGCCGCGCCGCCGAAGATGTCGCCGAAGATGTCGCCGAAAGCCTCGGCAAACCCGCCGAATCCTTCCGCACCCGGGCCACCGCGGAAACCGCCCATGTTCGGGTCGACGCCCTGATGGCCGAACTGGTCGTACGCCTGACGCTTGCTCGCGTCGGACAGGATCTCGTAGGCCTCCTTGGCCTCCTTGAACTTCTCTTCCGAGGTCTTGGCCCCATCGCCCTGGTTGCGATCGGGGTGGTGCTTCATGGCCAGCTTGCGGTAGGCCTTCTTGATGTCGTCCTCGGTGGCGTTCTTGGGCACACCGAGGATCTCGTAGAAATCGCGTTTGGCCATGCTTCCCTCAAGCCCGCATCAAACACACGCCCGGGCGTCCCCGGGCGTGCGGCTTACTTCTTCACTTCCTTGAAGTCAGCATCGACCACGTTGTCATCGGCAGTCGCCTCGGCGTGCTGCGGCGCTTCGGGTTTGGCTTGCGCACCGGCGCCGGCAGCCTTCTGCGCTTCGGCATACATCTTCTCCGACAGCTTGTGGCTGGCCGTCATCAGCGCTTCGGTCTTGGCGGTGATGGTGTCCTTGTCGTCGCCCTTCATGGCCTCCTCGACGTCCTTGAGAGCCGCCTCGATCTTGGCGCGCTCGTCGTCGCCCAGGTCCTTGCCGTGCTCGGCCAGCGTCTTCTTCACGCTGTGCGCCATGGCATCGGCATGGTTGCGCGCCTGCACCAGTTCGAGTTTCTTGTGGTCCTCGGCCGCGTTGGCTTCGGCGTCCTTGACCATCTTCTCGATCTCGCCCTCGGTCAGGCCCGAGTTGGCCTTGATCGTGATCTTGTTTTCCTTGCCGGTGCCCTTGTCCTTGGCGTTGACATGCAGGATGCCGTTGGCATCGATGTCGAACGTGACCTCGATCTGCGGCAGGCCACGCGGCGACGGCGGGATCCCCTCGAGGTTGAACTCGCCCAGGCTCTTGTTGCCCGAGGCGAGCTCGCGCTCGCCTTGGTAGACCTTGATCGTCACCGCCGGCTGGTTGTCGTCGGCGGTCGAGAAGACCTGAGAGAACTTGGTCGGGATCGTAGTGTTCTTCTTGATCATCTTGGTCATCACGCCGCCCAGGGTCTCGATGCCCAGCGACAACGGGGTGACGTCCAGCAGCAGCACATCCTTGCGGTCGCCGCTCAACACCTGGCCCTGGATGGCCGCGCCCACCGCGACGGCTTCGTCGGGGTTGACGTCCTTGCGCGGCTCCTTGCCGAAGAAGGACTTCACCGTGTCCTGCACCTTGGGCATGCGCGTCATGCCACCGACCAGGATCACGTCGTCGATCTCGGTCGTCTTGACGCCCGCGTCCTTGATCGCGATCTTGCACGGCTCGACCGTCTTGGCGATCAGGTCCTCGACCAGCGCTTCGAGCTTGGCGCGCGTCAACTTGATGTTCAGGTGCTTCGGACCCGAGGCATCGGCCGTGATGTAGGGCAGGTTCACGTCGGTCTGCGTTGACGACGACAGTTCGATCTTGGCCTTCTCGGCCGCTTCCTTCAGGCGCTGCAGCGCGAGCACGTCCTTCGTCAGGTCGACGCCTTGCTCCTTCTTGAACTCGGTGACGATGTAATCGATGATGCGCTGGTCGAAGTCCTCGCCGCCGAGGAAGGTGTCGCCGTTGGTCGACAGCACCTCGAACTGCATCTCGCCATCCACGTCGGCGATCTCGATGATCGAGATGTCGAAGGTGCCGCCACCCAGGTCATAGACCGCGATCTTGCGGTCGCCCTTGCCGTGCTTGTCCAGGCCGAAGGCCAGCGCCGCGGCGGTCGGCTCGTTGATGATGCGCTTGACGTCCAGGCCGGCGATGCGGCCGGCGTCCTTGGTGGCCTGGCGCTGGCTGTCGTTGAAGTAGGCCGGCACCGTGATCACGGCCTCGGTGACTTCCTCGCCGAGGTAATCCTCGGCCGTCTTCTTCATCTTGCGCAGCACTTCGGCGCTGACCTGCGGCGGCGCGAGCTTCTTGCCGCGCACTTCCACCCATGCGTCGCCGTTGTCGGCGGCCGCGATCTTGTAGGGCATCAGGTCGATGTCCTTCTGCACTTCCTTCTCGGTGAACTTGCGACCGATCAGGCGCTTGACCGCGTACAGCGTGTTCTTCGGGTTGGTGACGGCCTGGCGCTTGGCCGAAGCGCCCACCAGCACCTCGCCGTCGTCCTGGTAGGCGATGATCGACGGCGTGGTGCGCGCACCTTCGCTGTTCTCGATCACCTTGGTCGAGTTGCCCTCCATGATGGCCACGCATGAGTTCGTGGTGCCCAGGTCGATGCCGATGATCTTTGCCATGTCAATGCTCCTGAATCGGAAAATCCGGTTGTCTTCGAGTTGTGGATAACTCCGGCACTTTCAAGTGCTAGGACTTGGGGGCGGCCACCGTCACCAGGGCGGGGCGCAGCACGCGGTCGGCGATCAGGTAGCCCTTCTGAAGCACGGCCACGACCGTCTGCGCCTCCTGCTCGGCCGGCACGACGCTGATCGCCTGGTGCTGGTGCGGGTCGAACCTGGTGCCCGGCGGCGGCGCGATCTCGATCACCTTGCTGCGCTCCAGCGCCGAACTCAGCTGCCGCAGCGTGGCGTGTACGCCTTCGAGGACCTGCGCCGTGTTGGCATCGGGCCGGGCGATCGCCGCCTGCAGGCTGTCCATCACCGGCAGCAGGTTCTCGGCGAACGATTCCACGGCGTACTTGCGGGCCTTGGAAATGTCCTCGTCGGCGCGCCGACGGATGTTCTCGCCCTCCGCCTTGGCGCGCAGGAAGGCGTCGCGCAGCGTCATCACTTCCGTCTGCAACTCGCTCAGCTGGGCGTCGGCGGTCGATTCGGGCTGGATGGACGCGCCGGCATCGGCGGCGGGGGAGCCCATCGGCTCCGGTTTGTCGTTGTTCATGGCGGGAGAAAGCTCAGGACTCGCGCGCACTTGGGGTCGCAGGCCCTGTCTTCAAGGGGAAAATGCGAGACTTTCTTGTCGGACTTCAGCGGTCGTCCAGCGATGCGCTCCAGCGCTGCCAGCCGCCGGCAGCCCGATCGAGATCGCGCCGATCGCGCTTGGTCGGCCGGCCGTCTGCCTGGGCCGTCGCCGGCTCGGGCGCAAGGCGGCGCTGCTCGGCCGCCCGTTCACGCTCGGCCACACTGTCGGCCGTTTCCTGATATAGCGCCTGTGCCACCGGCGCCGGCCCGCGCAGGGCTGACAGTCCCAACACGACCACCGTGCGCACCCAGCCCCCTTCCTGGCGCACCTGGACCTGGTCGCCCACTCGCAACTCTCGCGCTGGCTTGACAGAGTGGCCGTTGATGCGGACTCGCTCACGCTCGACCGCGTCGGCCGCCAAGCTGCGCGTCTTGTAGAAGCGCGCGGCCCACAGCCACTTGTCGATTCGCATGGGGGAACATTCTAGGAGCCGGCCGGCGATCCGCGGGCATGATGCACCGGGTCGGAACAGAGAACCCCCACCATGACCCTGCGTCGCCAAGCCTTCCTTCGCACCCTGGCCGCCCTGGCCGCTGCGGCCGTATGGCCGGCCGCGCGCGCCGCCGGCGCCAACGTCAAGATGATGATCCCGGCCAATCCCGGTGGCGGCTGGGACGCCACGGGCCGCGCGCTTGGCAAGGCGCTCCAGGAATCGGGCGCGGCCGCCACGGTGACCTACGACAACAAGGGCGGCGCCGCCGGTGCGCTGGGTCTGGCGCAGTTCATCAACGCGGCCAAGGGCGACCCCAATGCAATGATGATGATGGGCGCAGTGATGGTGGGCGGCATCATCACGTCCAAGCCCGCCGTCAACCTGTCGCAGGTGACGCCGATCGCGCGCCTGACGAGCGAGTACAACGTTTTCGTGCTGCCGGCGAACTCGCCGTTCAAGACCATGAAGGACGTGGTCGAGCAATTGAAGAAAGATCCCGGCAGCGTCAAGTGGGGCGGCGGCTCCCGTGGCTCGACCGAGCACATCGCCGCGGCGATGATCGCTCGCGAGGTGGGCGCCGATCCGGCCAAGATCAACTACGTCGCCTTCCGCGGCGGCGGCGAAGCCACTGCGGCGATCCTGGGCGGCAACGTCACCGTGGGCGGCAGCGGCTACAGCGAGTTCGCCGAGTACATCACCACCGGCAAGATGCGGCCGATCGGCGTGACGGCGGAAAAGCGCATCAAGGGCATCGACGTTCCCACGCTCAAGGAGCAAGGCATCAACGTGGTGATCGGCAACTGGCGCGGCGTCTATGGCGCAGCAGGCATCACGCCCGACCAGCGCAAGGCGCTGACCGAGATGATCGTCAAGGCCACCAAGAGCAAGGCCTGGGCCGAGGCGCTCGAGAAGAACGGCTGGACCGCGGCGCTGATGACCGGCGCCGATTTCGACAAGTTCGTCGACGATGAGTTTGCGGCGCTGCGCGCGGTGATGGTCAAGTCCGGGATGATCTGATGCAGCGCGCCCAGGCCGCGGTCGGTGCCGGCGTGCTCCTGATCGGGCTGGGCCTGATGGCGGGGGCGACCACGATTGCAAGTGAGGCGGGCTACGGGGGGGTCGGCCCCAACTTCCTGCCCTGGGTGGTGTCGATCGCGCTGGTCGTGTGCGGCGGCTTTCTGGTGTGGGAGTCGATGAGCGGCGGCTTTCGCGACATGGAGGCCGACAACGCCGACACACCCCCCCACTGGATCGGATTCGTGTGGGTGTCGGCGGGCCTGCTGCTCAATGCGGCGCTGATCACGACGATCGGGTTCATCCTGAGTTGCGCCTTGTGCTTCGCGCTGGCGGCCCAAGGATTCAAGGCCGCCGAGGACCGCGTGCCGGCGGGCCTCGCGGCACGCGCACGGCAGGTGGCGCTCGATGCCGTGGTGGGTGCAGCCATCGCGGCGCCAGTGTTCTGGATGTTCACGCAACTGCTGGCGATCAACCTGCCCGGCCTCACGTCTGGCGGCTGGCTGTGATGGACCTCTGGCAACAGCTGGCCGCCGGTTTCGCAACGGCGGGCACGCCGATCAACCTGTTGTGGGCGCTGCTGGGCTGCACGCTCGGCACTGCCGTGGGCGTGCTGCCGGGCATCGGGCCGGCCACCGCGGTCGCGATGCTGCTGCCGATCACGCTCAAGGTCGAACCCACGGCCTCGATGATCTTCTTTGCCGGCATCTATTACGGCGCGATGTACGGGGGCTCGACGACTTCGATCCTGCTGAACACGCCGGGCGAGTCGGGCTCGATGGTCACCGCGATGGAAGGCAACAAGATGGCCAAGAGCGGCCGCGCCGGTGCTGCGCTAGCCACAGCCGCGATCGGCTCCTTCGTCGCCGGCACCATCGCCACCGTGGTGGTGACGCTGTTCGCACCGGCGGTGGCCGAGTGGGCGGTCAAGCTGGCGTCGCCCGAGTACTTCCTGCTGATGGTGCTGGCCTTCTGCACCGTCAGCGCCGTGCTCGGCAAGAGCACACTGCGCGGCTTGACCGCGCTGTTCATCGGCCTGGCGATGGGGCTGGTGGGGCTGGATCAGATCTCTGCGCAGGCACGGTACACGGGTGGCGTGCCCGAGCTGATGGACGGCCTGGAGGTGGTGCTGATCGCGGTCGGCCTGTTCGCGGTGGCCGAGGCGCTGTATGCGGTGCTGTTCGAGCGCAGGGTCGACGCGACGCAGAACGCCCTGTCGCGCGTGCAGATGACGCGCGAGGACTGGCGCCGGTCGTGGCCCGCCTGGCTTCGCGCCACCGGCATCGGCATTCCCTTCGGTTGCATTCCCGCGGGTGGCAGCGAGATCCCGACCTTCCTGAGCTACGCCACCGAGAAGAAGCTGTCCAAGCACAAGGACGAGTTCGGCACCCGGGGCGCGATCGAGGGCGTGGCCGGGCCGGAAGCGGCCAACAACGCCGCCATCACGGCCACGCTGATCCCGCTGCTGACCCTCGGCATCCCGACGTCGAACACGACCGCCGTGCTGCTGGGGGCGTTCCAGAATTACGGCCTGCAGCCCGGGCCGCAGCTGTTCGACAAGAGTGCGACGCTGGTGTGGGCGTTGATTGCGTCGCTGTACATCGGCAACGTCATGCTGTTGATCCTCAACCTGCCGCTGGTCGGGCTGTGGGTCAAGCTGCTGAAGATCCCACGCGCGCCGCTGTACGCCGGCATCCTGATCTTCGCGACCGTGGGCGTGTACGGCATGCGCCAGTCGGCCTTCGACCTCGTGCTGCTGTACGCGATCGGTCTGCTGGGCGTGGTGATGCGCCGCTTCGATTTCCCGACCGCTCCGGTGGTCGTCGGGATGATCCTCGGTCCGCTGGCCGAGGCGCACTTGCGCAACGCGATCTCCATCGGCGAAGGCAAGTGGGGCGTGTTCGTCGAGCGGCCGATGTCGTTCGCCCTGCTCGGGGTCATCGCCGCGGTGCTGGTGCTGCCGCGCGCCGTGAAGCTGATGCGACGTTAGAGGGCGGCACCCATCGCGACCGCCGCCTTGCGCTGCGCGTCGAGGGCGGCCTCGTTGGCGGGCGCAATGTCCCATCCCTGCAGGTGCCGCAGCGCTATGCCCGCCAGCGCAGCGATCCACTCGGGCCGGTCGTTGAGCGCCGGGATGTACTCGAAAGCGCGACCGCCCGCGCCGAGGAAGGCATCGCGCGCTTCCTGGGCGATCTCCTCGAGCGTCTCGAGGCAGTCGGAGGTAAAGCCAGGGCACATGACGTCGACCCGGGAAAGTCCTTCGCGGGCGAGTTTCACCAGGGTCGGCTCGGTGTAGGGCTGCAACCACTTCGCCTTGCCGAAGCGCGACTGGAAGGTGACGAGCCACTCGTCGGGCTTCAGGCCGAGCCGCTCGGCCATCAGGCGCGCCGTCTTGTGGCACTCGCAGTGGTAGGGGTCGCCCAGCAGCAAGGAGCGCTCGGGGACACCGTGAAAGCTCAACACCAGCTTGTCGCCGCGACCGTGGGTCATCCAGTGCGACCGAACGCGCTGGACCAGTGCGTCGATGTACAGCGGGTCGTCGTGATAGCGCTGGACGAAACGCAACTCCGGCTGCCGGCGCTGGCGCATCGACCAAGCCATCACGGCATCATTGACGCTGGCCGTGGTGGCTGCCGCGTACTGTGGGTACAGCGGCAGGATCAGGATGCGTGTCGCGTTCTCGGCCTTCAACTCATCGAGTACCGACGCGATCGACGGATTGCCGTAGCGCATCGCGTAGCGGACCAGCAGTTGCGGTGGGCGCTGGCCCCGCTCACCGAGCGAGCCCTGCAGCAGCGTCGCCTGCCGGGCGGTCCACATCGCCAGCGGCGAGCCCTGGTCGGTCCAGACGCTGGCGTACTTGGCCGCCGACTTGGCTGGCCGGGTGTTGAGGATGATGCCGTGCAGGATCGGCCACCAGACAAGCCGTGGAATCTCGACCACGCGCCGATCGGACAGGAACTCGCGCAGGTAGCGTCTCAATGCCGGCGCGGTCGGCTCGTCGGGGGTGCCGAGGTTGACAAGCACGACCGCGGTGCGGGTCGGGGTCCCGTGGGGCAGCGCGGGCTCGGCCTGGAACGGCATGCCGTTCAGACCTCGAATCCGTGGGGCTGCGTGTCGCCGAACCGGACGATCTCGAACTTCACGGCGGCCGAGTTGGGGTCGCTGGGAGGCGCACCGAGACCGATCACCCCACTGCCGTGCAGCGTGCAGGTGCCGCGTTTCAAGCTCACGACCTCTTCCTCGTTGGCGAAGCGAACGAAGGTACCGTTGATCGACAGGTCGATCAACGAGAACATGCCGCCCTGCCAATCGAGCCGCGCGTGCTGACGCGACACGCGGGAATCGTCGACACAGAAGGCGCTCTGGGGACTGCGGCCCAGGACGAGCGGCAGCCGGTCGCTCGCGATCAGGCGGCTCGTGCGCTGCCAGGACAGGCGTATGCCTTCGGGCTCGGCGCTGTGCATCATCTGGGCACCAAAGGCGGTGGCGGCTGCGTCGCCGGCGGCACGCTTGCCGCCGAGCAGGTGCACGTGAACCGGCTCGGCGCGTCCGCGCAGGTGCATCCAGTCCAGGTTTCGGAAACGCTCCTGCACGCTCGACGCCAGCCCCACGAACACCTCTTCGGTGATCAGGGTCTCGTTGTCGCCGGCGTGATCGAGCAGGCGGGCCGCGACGTTGACTGCGTCGCCGAAGCAATCGCCATTCATCTCGACCACCTCGCCGCGTGCCAGTGCCACCTGCAGGCGCAGCCCGCGCAGGCCGGTCGAGGCTCCATGGGCGCTGCCACGCGCGACCAGGCGCTCCAGCGTCTCGTGCATCAGCGCGGCGGACTGCACGCCCGGCTCGGGTGTTTCGAACACCGCCATCAGGCCGTCACCCAGCGTCTTGATCACCTGGCCGCCGCGGTCGCGCACGCTCAGGGCGAGCGAATTCACGGTGTGCGTGATGACCGACGTGGCTTCGGCATTGCCCAGCCGCTCGAATAGCGAGGTGCTGCCGCGCAGGTCGGCAAACAGCACGGTGCGTTCGGCGATGCGCGTCATCGCAGTGGGACGTCAGAGGTTGTCCAGATACGTCCGGAGTTTGTCCGATCGGCTCGGATGCTTCAACTTCCGGATCGCCTTGGCCTCGATCTGGCGGATGCGTTCGCGCGTCACGTCGAACTGCTTGCCCACTTCTTCCAGCGTGTGGTCGGTGCTCATCTCGATGCCGAAGCGCATGCGCAGCACCTTGGCCTCGCGCGGGG
>Ga0209797_10001561_pt1 | contig 11535 bp, 8 predicted proteins | sample DOMMetBare3Fresh_2_FD_187472 | JGI IMG/M metagenome (GOLD analysis project Ga0209797, IMG submission 187472) | Wetland sediment microbial communities from St. Louis River estuary, USA, under dissolved organic matter induced mercury methylation -... | ecosystem: Environmental > Aquatic >...
CGACGGCAACAACATCGAGGCGGTCTGTCACCGGCCCGAGTAGGCCGCGACGCCGCCCTGCGCGCGGGTAGCCTCGCGGGTGTGATCGACCACGTCACGATCCGGGTGCCGGATCTCGACGTCGCCCGGAGCTTCTACGCTCGCACCTTCGAGCTGCTCGCGTTTCCCGGTGAGCCGTTCGAGTCGGACGGGTTCGTCGAATGGAACGACTTCTCGCTCGCCCAGGAGAGCGAGGACAGGCCGGCGACGCGGGGTCTCCACGTCGGCTTCCGCGCCGAGTCGCCGGCGGTCGTCGATGCGTGGTGGCAGGCCATGACCCGGGCCGGGTACGAGGACGACGGGCCCCCCGGCCCCCGCCCGGCGTACGGGCCGGGCTACTACGGCGGCTTCGTGGTCGACCCCGCCGGGAACAGCGTCGAGGCCGTCAACAACGGGCCGCGGCGCCAGGAGGGGGTGATCGACCACCTCTGGCTTCGCACCCGCTCCCTGGACGACGCGACGCGTTTCTACGAGGCCGTTTGCCCGGCTGTCGCTCACTCCGTCGAGCGATACCCCGGCCGTACCCAGATCCGCGGCGACGGCGCGACCTTCTCCATCGTCTCCGGCTGGCCGACGGAGAACGTCCACCTCGCCTTTGCCGCGGCCGACCGGGCCGCCGTCGAAGCCTTCCATCGGGCGGGGCTGGCTGCCGGCTTCCGCTCCAACGGCGCCCCCGGAGAGCGCCCCGAGTACCACCCCGGCTACTACGCCGCGTTCCTCCGCGACCCGGACCTGCACAACGTCGAGGCCGTGTACCACGATCGCCCGGCGGCAAGTTAGGACTTCGCCCTACTCGCACCAGAGCCCCCCGCTGCTCGCGGAGGGCGGGCGGTGAGGCGCCTCACACAAATTTGTGCTCCTTGCCACGAATGGGGAAGATCGCGATATCCTCTTTCGTCTAGTAGGTGAGCGCGCCCACCCCGGGCGCCCACAGGAGGGAGTCCCTATGGACACGACAAGCGCTACGGCCATGCTTGTCGGGACGCGCGACATGCTCGCCGCGCATCCGAACGCCGTGACCGCGACGATCGCGCGCGGCGAGATCGAAGAGGCGCTGAGCTCTGAGCTGCCGGCCGAGCTCATCCTTGATGTTGTTCGCCCCGCCCAAGGCGGGGCAGGTGAGGAGAGCCGCACGGTCACGGTCGCCTGGGATCGCGCGGATCTCGAGTCGCTTCTGGCCGGTACCGATGCCGAGGCGATGACGTTCTCGTTCGATCGGATCGAGCTCGGGCGAGCCTTCGACGAGCCCGACTTCGAGGCGCATGGTCTGCGCGAGACGGCCTTGGTCATCACTGTGGCAGCGGCGGCGGCAATAGGAGCGTCGGCAGCCTCGGGTATGCCGTACCAGGACTCAGGCCCGTCCACGGCGAGCGGGACTGCCGTCTCGGCGCCCGCTCCGGATGCGTTCGAGCGGGCGGCGGCCCGCGGGAGCGACGCGGGCGCGGGTCACGACGAGGCGACGCTGGCTGCACGCGGTATCGGCGGAACGGCGGCCATTCCCGATGCGTTCGAGCGGGCGGCGGCCCGCGGGAGCGGCGCGGCGGCGGGTCACGACGAGGCGACGTTCGCTGCACGGGGTATCGACAGTGGTACGGGTGCCGTCCTCACGGCCGGAACGGCGGCCACTCCGGATGCGTTCGAGCGGGCAGCTGCCCGCGGGAGCAACGCCGGCGTGGGTCACGACGAGGCAACGCTCGTGGCGCGTGGCACCGACGTCCAGCCGGCCGCCGCCTCGCATGACGAGGCGACGCTCGTGGCACGCGGCATCGTCACGCCGGCTGCCGCTTCGCATGACGAGGCGACGCTCGTGGCGCGTGGCATCGACGTCCAGCCGGCCGCCGCTTCGCATGACGAGGCGACGCTCGCGGCACGCGGCATCGACACGCCGGCTCCGGTTGGCGACAGCGGTTCCGGGCTCGAGTTCCCGTCGCTGGATGCGCCCTCCGCGGTTGCGGTGGGTGGTGGTCTTGCGGTTGCCGGGCTACTCATCGCCTCGGCCGCGTTTGCAGCCGGGCGGAACCGGATTCGTCCCGTCTAGTTGCGTCGGATTGGGAGGGCCGGCCGTCTCGGTCGGCCCTCCCACCACCACCCTGGGAGTGGACGAGCCGTTGGCCGTCCGGCTCTCACGCCTGCAAGGCGCTGACGATCGCGACGCCGACCGCGATGGCGACGACGCCCGCCAGCTGCAACCGGGTCAGGCGCTCGCGGAAGAGGACGAAGGCGGCGACCGCCGCGAGCGCGGCGAACTGCGAGGCCAGCACGGCGGCGACGGCGATGCCGTGCCGGGAGCCCACCGCGTAGGAGGCGAAGCCGGCGACCTCGCAGAGCCCGGACGCGACGACCAACGGCAGCGCCGCCCGGGTGACTCGCAGGCGCCGCGAGACGACCAGCGGCAACGCCACGGCCACGACCCCGAGCACGCGAGCGGGAACGAGCGCCCACACGAGCGGCAGCGCGGCGCTGACCCGGGCCGTCGCGTACAGGCCGACGCCGAAGCAGAGCGCCGCGCCCGACGCCAGGAGGGACGCGCGCAGCGGGTCGCCCGAGCCCCCGCCCGGGGTGATGCTCGCGAGGACGACGCCGGCCGCGATGAGGCCGAGCGTGGCGGCGACCCCGGGGCCGAGCGCCTCTCCGGCGACGATCGCCAGCACAGCCGCGATCGCACCCTCCGTCGAGCTGATCGGGCCGACGATGGACACCTTGCCGACGCGCAGTGCTCCGTAGTTGAGGACGAGCCCGGCCACGTTCCCGAGCCCGGCGAGCGCGAGCCAGCCAAGCTCCCGCGAGCCGAGGCTGTCGGGAAGGCCACCGGCGGCCGCGAGCGGCGCGACGACGACGAGGCCCGTCAGCATCACGCCGGCGAGCACCGAGGTGGGGCTGATCAGCCTCGTCGCGCGCGACGCGGTGAGCAGCGCTCCTGCCCAGCAGGCGGCCGCGCCGACTCCTCCGAGGACGGCGATCACGGGCCTATTCGTACACGCGCGGATCGCACGGTCGCGCGCACATCGCTCCACCAGGTGTTCACCACCGGGAGATGTGCGACAGTGGGAGAGCGATCGGAACGTGCCGCTGCACGTGACGCGCGCGGAACAGGCCCGGCCCACGCGCTGCCGAGGGGCCTCCGGGCCCCCCGAGGACGGCCCGGAGGCCGTACGTCAGGCGCTGATCAGGACAGCGCCGGCGGAGACGGTGGGTGCCGCGCCTCCGAGCTCAGGCATGTTGCTTCGAAGCCAGTCCGCGGCAACCCTGTTCGACTCCTCGGCGCCGGCCTGGTCGTCGCACACCGTCACCGACACCGTCCCGTCGCCCGCCTCGACGAGGTAATAGGCGCGAAAGCCGGGAACGTCGCCGATCACCGTGCGGATCTCGTCGGCTCGAGCGGCAAGTGCCGCTGCCAGACTGCGATCGCCGTAGCTGCGGATGCTCGCGTACATCGGTTCTCCTCCTGTTGGTTCCCGCGAGCGTAGGGCCAACCGGCGTCCGTGTACAGAGGCGCGTGTGGGCAGTGCCAGCGCGTCGTCGGCGCTTGGCTCGTTCGCGCCGACCCTGTCGGAGAGTGCGCGTGGGCGAGGCACGCACGCCTCGCCCACGACACCTACCTCCCTACTGGTTGCGAGCGTCCCGTTGTCCGTGTTCCGCGCACCGACGTGTCCGCGTTTCGCGCAAGTTCATGTCCGCGGATCGGCGGCAGTAGCTTCGATGATGTCGAAGGCATCGAGCATCTGCCCGAGGCTGGCTCGGAAACCTCCGGCCGCGGGCGCGCACGTGCCGAATCCCGAGGCTGAAAAGACGAACTGCTACTCACGAGTTACTCTTCTGGTATAAAGCAATGGATTCCGGAGGGGAGTATCCCCCGAGGCCTCGCCGTCATCCCGGCAGCACGTTGCCCGGCGAGAACCCGGCCCGCGGGCCGTGGAGAGACCTCCGGCCCGACCCACACGACGAGCCGGAGGACGAGATGAAGTGCCCAGCCTGCACGACCGTGGCGCTCGCGATCGCCGAGCGGCAGGGAATCGAGATCGACTACTGCCCTGACTGCCGCGGCGTGTGGCTCGACCGCGGCGAGCTCGACAAGCTGATCGAGCGCGCCGACGCGAGCTACCGCCGCCCGAACGAACACGCCCGTGGCGACGAGCGGTACGACGACCGCGACGACGACCAGGAGGAAGGCGGCATGTTCGGGTTCGGCCGCAAGAAGGGTGGGCGCCGCGAGTCGATGCTCAGCGACTTCTTCGACTTCGGCTAGACGACGTGGACGCCTCCCCTGTCGTCTGGGCAGCGACGGTGCTCGGCATCGTCGCGCTCCTCGCGATCGACCTCGCGGTCGCAGCCCGGCGACCCCACGCCGTCGGGTTCCGCGAGGCGACGGCCTGGTCGGTGTTCTACGTCGCGCTCGCCGTCGCCTTCGGCATCGGGCTGGGCGTTGTCGCGGGCTGGGACTTCGGCACGGAGTACTTCGCCGGGTATGCGGTTGAGAAGAGCCTCTCCGTGGACAACCTGTTCGTGTTCGTGATCATCATGAGCACGTTCGCCGTTCCCCTCGAGCACCAGCACCGCGTGCTCACGTTCGGGATCATCGGCGCCCTCGTGCTGCGGGCGATCTTCATCGCGCTCGGCGCGGCGCTCCTCGCCACGTTCTCGTTCATGTTCCTCGTCTTCGGGCTCATGCTCGTCCTCACGGGCGTGCAACTGTTCCGTCACCGCGACGAGGATCCGAGCATCGACGACAACGTCGTCGTCAGGACGGCGCGCCGCACGCTCCCGTTCACCGACCGCTACGACGGAGCCCGCCTGCTGACTCGCGAGAACGGCCGGCGGCTGCTGACGCCGATGGCGCTCGTGCTGATCGCGATCGGCACCACGGACGTCGTCTTCGCCCTCGACTCCATCCCCGCCATTTTCGGCATCACGCAGGAGGCGTACATCGTGTTCGTCGCGAACGCCTTCGCACTGCTTGGCCTGCGGGCGCTCTACTTCCTCGTCTCGGGACTGCTCGACCGCCTCGTCTACCTGTCGGCGGGCCTGGCGGCGATCCTCGTCTTCATCGGCGCGAAGCTCGTGTTGCACTACCTGCACAAGCAGTGGGAAGACGTGCCCGAGATCTCGGCCCTGCAGTCGCTCGTGGTCATCGCCTCGATCCTCACCCTCGTCACCGTCGCGAGCATCGTGAAGACGCGGCGCGACCCTTCCGCCCGCGCGCACGCCGGGTCGCTGCGTCATCATCCACGACCCGCCGAACCGGACGCGTGACCGCGCACCCCCGAGAACGGGGTCGTACGCTGCGGCGCGGCTCACCATCCGTCCGAGGCGTACGGCGATCCACACCGACCACGCCGGTTCGCGGCAAGCTCGACGACAGCATCGGAACCGCCGGCTGGCCCTCGCTGTCAGACGCACTCCGGGTCCCGGCCGCTCGGCCGCGAACGACCGCATATTGCGGGTGACATCGAAACGACGGGCTGTGGCACGGGACGGCTCCCGTGCCACAGCCCTGACGCTTCGTCAGCTCAGTTAGTCAGTCAGCATCAGCCTACGAGCAGCCCGTGTTCGTGCCGCAGTCGCGGCACGTGTAGCAGCTGCCGGTGCGCACCATGCGGCCGCCGCACTTCGAGCACTCGACCGCGTCCTCCCAGCTGTTGAACAGCGCCGTCTGGCCGGGCGTGTGCATCTCGGCCGCGGAGGGCGTCGCCTCGCCCGCGGCGTAGGCCGCGGCCAGCCGCGCCTTCACCTCGGGCGTGAGGATGCCGGCCTCCTCCTGCTGGTCGGCGGAGAGGAACTTCTTGCCCATCCAGCGGAAGATGTAGTCGACGAGCGACTTCGCCACGCGCACGTCCGGGTCGTTCGTCATGCCCGACGGCTCGAAGCGCATGTGGCTGAACTTCGAGACGTACACCTCGAGCGGCACCCCGTACTGCAGGCCGAGCGAGACCGAGATCATGAACGAGTTCATCAGGCCCGCGAGCGTGGTGCCCTCCTTCGCGATGTCCACGAAGATGTCGCCCGGCGTCCCGTCCTCGAACAGGCCGACGTGGATGTAGCCCTCGTACTCGCCGACGCGGAACTTGCGGCCCACCTCGGTGCGGTCGTCCGGCAGCCGCCGGCGCTTCGGGGCCGCCACCATGCCGCCGAGCGCGAGGATCTGGGCCTCGACTCCGGCTTCGCTCCGGTCCTTCGAGCCCGACAACGGCTGCGCCACCTTGCAGTTGTCGCGGTAGATCGCGATCGCCTTCACGCCCAGCTGCCACGCCTCGATCAGGAGCTGCGACACCTCGTCCACCGTCGTCTGCTCGGGCAGGTTCACCGTCTTCGAGATCGCCCCCGAGATGAACGGCTGCACGGCACCCATCATCTTCACGTGACCCATGTAGTGGATGGCGCGGTCACCGATCGCGCAGTCGAAGACCGGATAGTGCTCGGTCTTGACGTGGGGCGCGCCGACGATCGTGTTGCGCTCGTCGATGAAGGCCACGATCTCCTCCACCTCGCTCGGCGCGTAGCCCAGCTCGGAGAGCGCCATCGGCACCGTCTTGTTGACGATCGTGATCTCGCCGCCGCCCACGAGCTTCTTCGACTTGACGAGCGAGAAGTCGGGCTCCACGCCCGTCGTGTCGCAATCCATCATGAAGCTGATCGTCCCGGTCGGCGCGAGCACCGTCGCCTGCGCGTTACGGAAGCCGGCCACCTCGCCCAGGTCGAGCGCGTCGTCCCACGCCTGCCGGGCGCCGGTCAGCATGTCGGCCGGCACCGAGTCGGTGTGCTGGATGTTCCCGACCGCAGCACGGTGCTTCGAGATCACCCCGAGCATCGCCGCCGCGTTCGCGGCGTACCCCTCGTGCGCTCCCATCCGCTTCGCGATCTCCGCCGACTTGCGGTAGGCGCGGCCCGTCATCAGCGCCGTGATCGCCGCCGCGTAGGCCCGTCCCTCATCCGAGTCGTACGGCAGGCCGCGGGCCATGAGGAGCGCTCCCAGGTTCGCGTAACCGAGCCCGAGCTGGCGGAACTTGACTGCGTTGCGCCCGATCTCGGGGGTCGGGTAGGAGGAGTAGCCCACGATGATCTCCTGCGCCAGGAACATCACGTCGACTGCGTGCTCGAACCTCGGCACGTCGAACTCGCCGTCCTCCTTGCGGAACTTCATCAGGTTCAGCGACGAGAGGTTGCAGGCCGAGTCGTCGATGTGCATGTACTCGGAGCACGGGTTCGACGCGTTGATGCGGCCGGTGTTCGGGCTCGTGTGCCACGCGTTGATCGTCGTGTCGTACTGCACGCCCGGGTCGGCGCACTGCCACGACGCCTCGGCGATGTCCTTCAGCAAGGCCCGTGCCGCGACGGTCTCCACGACCGAGCCGTCGGTGCGTGCCGTCAGGTTCCATTCCTTGCCCTCGACGACCGCCTCCATGAACGCGTCCGTGACGCGCACCGAGTTGTTCGCGTTCTGGTACTGGATCGAGGCCCAGTCGGGCGAGTCGAGCGACATGTCGTACCCCGCCTGCTCGAGCACGCGCGCCTTCCGCTCCTCCTTCGCCTTGCACCAGATGAACTCGTCGACGTCCGGGTGGTCGACGTCGAGGACGACCATCTTCGCCGCCCGGCGCGTCTTGCCGCCCGACTTGATCGTGCCGGCGGACGCGTCCGCTCCGCGCATGAACGAGACGGGGCCGGACGCGTAGCCGCCCTTCGACAGCTGCTCCTTCGAGGAGCGCAGGCGGGAGAGGTTGAGGCCGGAGCCGGAGCCGCCGCGGAAGATGATGCCCTCGCGCCGGATCCAGTCGAGGATCGAGTCCATCGAGTCGTCGATCGAGAGGATGAAGCAGGCAGAGCACTGCGGACGCTCCTCGAAGCCCACGTTGAACCAGACCGGCGAGTTGAACGCCGCCACCTGGTTGACCAGGATCGCCTTCAGCTCGGCCTCGAACGTCTCGGCCTCCTCGTCGGTGGCGAAGTACCCGCCCTGGCGGCCCCAGGCGCCGATCGTGTCGACGATGCGGCCGATCATCTGCTTCACCGAGCGCTCACGCTCCGGCGAGGCCATGCGCCCGCGGAAGTACTTCTGCGCCACGATGTTCGTCGCCGTCTGCGACCAGAAGCGCGGGAACTCGACGTCCCGCTGCTCGAACGCGGGGCCGTCCTTGCCGGGGATCAGCGCGTCGCGCAGCTCCCACTCGATCTCGTCGAACGGGTCACGGCCGGGGATGGTGAAGAACCGCCGCGGGGCGACGCTCGCCTCCCCGTCGACGACCGTGTTCACGTACTCCTGCGCTGCCTCGGGCATCGCGGGTGTCTCTCCTGGGGTGCTGGTCGCTTCCTTGGCGGTGGCCATTCTGTTCCTCCCGAGCCGTCCATGACATCAGAGCTTCCCGTCCCGGCGCGTCCAGCGCGTCTGTGAGCGGACCGGGCATGCTAGGAGGTCGGTCGGACGACACCAACAAACGGCTTGAGAGCGGTGAAATTCCTGCAAATTGCGGGAATCCGTCGCTCTCCCCGGTAGGAGCAGTGTACCGCTCCTACCGCCCCGCGGGCGCAGCCCATGCACACGTTTAGTGCACCGCGCCGGCGAGGTGTCGCCCCGGCCCGGGAGCCCGTCAGGCGGAGGTCGGCGGCGGGCCGTCGCCGCCCTTGCGGCCGCCCGCGCGCCGCGCCAGGTAGCCGGCGGAGCCGGCTGCGAGGAGCAGCACGGCGAGGCCGCCGAGCACGAGCAGCGGCACGGGCACCGAAGAGGGGCCGGACGTGTCGACGTCACCGCCGGCCACCGTCACCGGCGTCGTGTCTGTGCCGGTCGTGTCCGGCGGGACGGTCTCCGTCGTCGTGTCAGGTGGCGTAGTCTCCGGCCGCGTCGTCTCGAGAGGCGTCGTGGGCGTCGTCTCGGTGGCCGTGGTGGCCGTCGTCGGCTTGGGGCCCGGATCCTTCTTGCCCTGCTTCGCGTACGCGAGCGCTCGGCCGATCTCCTCCTCCGCGTTCGAGTAGTCACGCACGTCCTTCGGGAGGATGCGGATCGCCTCGCGGTAACACGAGAGCGGGTAGATCCTGTCGACGCGGCTGTTGTCGTACCAGTCGTTCACGATCTGCTTGCCGCAGCTCGCGGACATCGCGGGCGCCGCCGTGATCAGCACCGCTACGAGAGCGACGAAGACCGGCACGGCAAGCATGCAGAGACGGCGGGGAAGGGGGCTGGTGCGGTTCACGACGGGTGCGGGGCGGCGACCTATCTGGGTGATTATGCCCAGTGTTCCGGCTGCCCTTGTGTCGGCGGTGAGTGCAGGGTAAACGAATTGTAAGGCGTGCGCCCGCCGGACGCGGCCGATTCACGCTCTGGAGGCCGTGCTAGCGTGGCCCGCCATGAGTGCCGCCCCGGACACCGCCGCGCCGGCGGGTAGCCCGTGGGCGCGTGCCGGTGTGCTCGTGGGCGCCGGCCTCGTCGTTGCCGGTGCGGTCTTCTTCGGGGGCGGTTCGGGAGACGAGTCCGTGATGGTGCTCGGCAGCCTCGCGGTGGCCGTCGCCGCGCTCGCCGTCGCCGCCGCGTCGCTCGGGCTGCTGCCGCTGCCGCGGCTCGACGCGCCCGGGTCGGTCGCCGCGGCGGCGGGGTGCGGCCTCGTCGCCTGGGGAGGGATCACGATCGGCTGGTCGATCGCCGGCGACCGCTCCTGGGATGCGGTCGACAAGGGGCTCGTCTACGCCGCGTGCGGCCTCGTCGGGCTCGTCCTCGCGGGCCGTGGGCAGCGGGCCGTGCGGGACACCGCTCTCGGGCTCGCGGGCGTGCTGGGTGCTGCCCTCGCCTGGGCTCTGGCGGTCAAGGCGATCCCCGCCCTCGCGCCGGACGGCCCGTGGTCGGCGAGCAGGCTGCGCAACCCGGTCGGCCATCCGAACGGCCTCGCCCTGCTGGCCGATGCCGCCATCCCGCTCGGCCTCTGGCTCGTGGCCTCCGCCCGAGCGCGGCTGGCGCGGCCGGGCGGTGTTCTGCTCGTGTACGCGGCCGTGCTCGCGATCCTGCTCACCCAGTCGCGCTCCGGCGTCGTCGTCGCGCTCGCCGTCGTCGCCCTTTGGCTGTGGCTCGCCCCCGATCGGGTCGAAGGGGCCCTCGCGGGAGGGCTCGCGGCCGCGCCCGCGCTCGCCGTCGCGGCGTGGGCATTCACGCGGCCGGCGCTCGTGGAAGACGGCGCCAGCCGGGCCGACCGCGTGTCTGACGGGCGGGTGTTCGCACTGCTCGCCCTGGCCGGCGCCGCCGCGGCGCTCACGCTGGCGCTCCGCCTCCCCGTCGCCCGACTCGTGGCGACGCGTCGTCGTGAGGTGGTGCGCGCTCTCGCCGGCGGGGCCGCACTCGTCGTCGTCGTGGGGGCCGTCGGGCTCGTCGCAGCCGTCGGGAATCCATTCACCTGGGCCTCCGACCAGGTCGCCGGCCACCAGGGCAGCGAGGTCGTGAACGACCCGAGCCGGTTCGGCACGCTGAACACGAACAACCGGCTCGCCTGGTGGGGAGAGGCCTGGGACGTATTTCGCGCCCATCCGGGCGGTGGCACCGGAGCGAACACCTTTGAGCTCGCCCGCAAGCGCTACCGGGAGGACGCCCGCACCGTGTCGCAGCCGCACAGCGTGCCTCTGCAGCTCCTCGCCGACACGGGCGCCGTGGGGCTCGCTCTCGGCGCCGGCTTCGCCGTCGCGCTCGGCCTGGCGCTCGTTCGCTCGCGGCGCCGGCTGGGCGGAGACGAGCGAGCGGCCGCGCTCGGGCTCGTCGCTCTGCCGGCGGCGTATGCGTTGCACGCGCTCGTGGACTACGACCTCGACTTCATGGCGCTCACTGGGCCGACGCTCGTCGTCGCCTGGCTGCTCGCCGGCGCCGCCCGGCCGCCGGCGACCGTCCCTCGCGGCTGGCTGCCGGTGGCGGCCACCGCCGTCGTCGCCGCGACCGTCGTCGCCTCGCTTGCGGCGCCGAACCTCTCCCTCCGCGGCGTCGACTCGGCGTACCGGGCGCTCGACGCCGGCGACCTCGGGGCGGCCCGCGACCGTGCGCGCGCCGCGCGGGAGCTGAACCCGCTCTCGCCGGAGCCGCTCTGGGCGCTCGCCGACATCGAGAGCAGTGCGGGCGACGACCGCTACGCGATCGCCTACCTGAGCGAGGCGACACGGCTACAGCCCGAGAACCCGGACACCTGGTACGAGCTCGGCCTCGCCTACCAGCTCGCGCTCGGCGACCAGTGCCGGGCCTACGGTGCCCTGAACCAGTCGTACACGCTCGATCCGAGCAGCCAGCGGTGGGTGGCAGGCGGTGCGCTCGACGTCGCGCGCGACGCCGTCAATGCCGGCGCCTGCGAGCCGTCGTAGGGCGGGGCCCCTGCGCGGCCCGTTACGCGCCAACGACGACGACGGCCTGGGAGCCGTGCAGCTGCGCTGTGCGCATGCCGTCGAGCGGGCCAACGATGGGGATGTCGAGGTCGCGCGCGAGCCGCCGGCCCTCGCCCTCGAACCCGCGCCGGTACATGACGAGCGTGCGCGTGAAGTCCG
>Ga0209797_10001563_pt1 | contig 11525 bp, 10 predicted proteins | sample DOMMetBare3Fresh_2_FD_187472 | JGI IMG/M metagenome (GOLD analysis project Ga0209797, IMG submission 187472) | Wetland sediment microbial communities from St. Louis River estuary, USA, under dissolved organic matter induced mercury methylation -... | ecosystem: Environmental > Aquatic >...
CCTGGCTGATGACGGTGCTCGCCCGGCCCGACTGGCGCGACACCATGAGCCTGCCGGCGCAGGACATCGCCTGGCTGCAACTGGATCGCGAGGTGCGCGGCCTGAAGCTCGGCCTGCAGCTCGATGCCGGCTGGGGCCTGGCCGTCGATCCCGAGACCCGGGCCGCGGTCGAGGCTGCGGCGCGCGCCTTCGAAGCCGCCGGGGCGATCGTCGAGCCGGTCGCTGCGTTCAGCACCCGCGCGATGGCCGACGGCATGGACCGCTTCTGGCGCATGCGCAGCTGGCTCGACCTGCAGACCCTGCCGAGCGAGCGCCGCGCCCGGGTGCTGCCCTACATCCGCCAGTGGGTCGAAGGCGCGGCGAGCTTGAGAGCCGCCGAGGTCTTCACCGGCTACAGCCAGATGGCGGCGCTGCGCGAAGCGGCGATTGCCGCCTGCCAGACCTACGACTTCGTGCTCTCGCCGGTGAGCCCGGTGGCGAGCTTCCCCGCCGAATGGGCCGGTCCGACCAACGATCCGGCACGGCCGTTCGAGCACATCGCCTTCACGCTGCCTTTCAACATGAGCGAGCAACCGGCGGCGTCGATCGGCTGCGGCTTCACCCGCTCCGGCCTGCCGATCGGCCTGCAGATCGCCGGCCATCGCTTCGACGACCTCGGCGTCCTGCAGCTGGCCCGCGCCTGGGAGCGCCTGCGCGGCCCGCAGCCGGCGTGGCCGATGTAGCGACCACTGACGCGGGCGGCAGAATCGCCGCATGCCGACCCCCGATCGCACCCCGCCCGGCGCCAGGACGCGTTCAGGCCCGCAGCGTGCGATGGAGCAGTTGGGGCTCGCGCGCGACATCGACCTCGCGCTGCACCTGCCACTGAGATACGAGGACGAGACCCGCCGGGTACCGATCGCCAGCCTGCGCGAGGGCCAGGTGGCGCAGGTCGAAGGCGTGGTGCGCGCGCTCCAGGTCGAGACCCATCCGCGCCGGCAACTGGTGGCCCGGTTGCGCGACGTGAGCGGCGAGCTCGTGCTGCGCCTGGTGCACTTCTACCCCTCGCAGCAAAAGAGCTGGGCGGTCGGCACGCGGCTGCGCGTGCATGGCGAGACGCGGCATGGCTTCCATGGGCTGGAGATGGTCCATCCGGCCTCACGCGTCGTCGACGAAGACACGCCGCTGGCCACGGCGCTGACGCCGGTCTACCCCGCCAGCGCGCAGCTGCCGCAGGCCTACCTGCGCAAGGCGATCGCCTCGGCGCTGCAGCGGGCGCCGCTGGAGGAGCTGCTGCCGCCAGGCACCGTGCCCGCCGGGCTGCCCAGCCTGCGCGAGGCCTTGCTGGGTCTTCACCACCCGCCGCCGGGGATCGTGCAATCGGCGCTGGAGGACCGCAGCCACCCGGGCTGGCAGCGGCTGAAGTTCGAGGAGCTGCTGGCCCAGCAACTGTCGCAGCTGTCGTCGCGCCGCCAGCGCGCCCTCCAGGTGGCGCCGGTCCTGCAAGCCCGGCCCGCGGGCCTGCACGAGCGGCTGCTCGCCGCGTTGCCGTTCCGGCTCACCGCCGCGCAGCGCCACGTCGGCGAGGAGATCGCCGACGACCTCGCGCGGGGCCGGCCGATGCACCGCCTGCTGCAGGGCGATGTCGGCTCGGGCAAGACGGTGGTGGCGGCGCTGGCCGCGGCGGTGGCCATCGACGCCGGCTGGCAGTGCGCGCTGATGGCGCCCACCGAGATCCTGGCCGAGCAGCATTGGCACAAGCTGATCGGCTGGCTCGAGCCGCTCGGCCTGACGGTGGCCTGGCTCACCGGCAGCCAGAAGGGCAGGGCCCGCAAGCGCGCGCTCGAGCAGGTGGCCCGTGGCGAGGCGTCACTGGTGGTGGGCACCCATGCGGTGATCCAGCGCGACGTGCGCTTCGCCCGCCTCGGTCTGGCCATCGTCGACGAGCAGCACCGCTTCGGCGTCGCCCAGCGCCTGGCGCTGCGCGCCAAGCTCGACACCGCCGCGGTCGAGGCGGCCGGGGCCATGGACGAGGCGCTCGAGCCGCACCTGCTGATGATGAGCGCGACGCCGATCCCGCGCACGCTGGCGATGAGCTATTTCGCCGATCTCGACGTCAGCACGCTCGACGAACTGCCGCCCGGCCGCCTGCCGGTGCTGACCAAGCTGTTCGACGAGCGCCGCCGCCCGCAGGTCGTCGAGCGCATCCGCGACGAGGTCGGCCGCGGGCGGCAGGTGTACTGGGTGTGCCCGCTGATCGAGGAATCGGAGACGCTGGACCTGCAAAACGCCACCGCCACCCATCGTGAGCTCAGCGACGCGCTGGCGGACCGCCGGGTCGGCCTGTTGCACGGACGCATGCCGGCGGCGGAGAAGGCCGCCGCGATGTCGGCGTTCACCGGCGGCCAGATGCAGGTGCTGGTGGCCACCACGGTGATCGAGGTCGGCGTCGACGTGCCCAACGCCAGCCTGATGGTGATCGAACATGCCGAGCGCTTCGGCCTGGCCCAGCTGCACCAGTTGCGCGGCCGGGTCGGCCGCGGCAGTCTGGCCAGCGTGTGCGTGCTGCTGTACAGCCAGCCGCTGTCGCCGTCGGCGAAGGCGCGGCTGTGGGCGATGGCCGAGACCCACGATGGCTTCGAGATCGCGCGCCGCGACCTCGAGATCCGCGGCCCCGGCGAATTCATGGGCGCGCGCCAGAGCGGCGACGCCTTGCTGCGCTTTGCCGACCTGGCCGAGGACGCGCCATTGCTGCGCATCGCCCGCAGCGTCGCGCCGCGCCTGCTCGACGAGCACCCCGAGCAGGCGCAGGCCCATGTGCAGCGCTGGCTGTCCACCCGCGCCGAGTTCCTCAAGGCTTGACCGCCGATGCGCACCTCGGGGGCCGGGCGGCGCACGGGCCCGTGCCTAGAATCGACCACTTCGCCCGCATCGGGCAGGCACCAGGAGATGGGCATGTCGATCGTGCAACGCGCCAAGGACATCCTGCTCGCCCCGAAATCGACCTGGCCCGCGATCGGGGCCGAGGCCGCGACGGTGCAGTCGATCTATGTGCCCTATGTCATCGCGCTGGCAGCCATCTCGGCGGTGGCCGGCTTCATCGGCCTGTCGCTGGTCGGCGCGGGCGCCTTCGGCGTGAGTTTCCGGGTGCCGCTGTTGAGCGGCCTGGTCCACATGGTGGTGGGCTTCGTGCTGTCGCTGGTGATGGTCTACCTGCTGGCGCTGATCGCCGACGCGCTGGCGCCGAGCTTCGGCGGCCAGAAGAACCCTCTCAACGCGCTCAAGCTGATCGCCTACGGCAGCACCGCGGGCTTCCTGGGCGGCGTGTTCGCGATCCTGCCGGCGGCCTCGATCCTGGGCCTGCTGGCCGCGCTGTATTCGGTCTACTTGATCTACACCGGACTTCCGGTGCTGATGAAGTGCCCACCGGACAAGGCGATCGCCTACACCGCGGTGCTGGTCGTCTGCGGCATCGTCGCCGGGCTGGTGCTGTCCTGGGCCTCGACGCTGTTCGGCGGCGGCATCCACCGCGGTCCCGGCCTGGGGTCGGCGTCGCCGCCGGCCGAGGTGGCGATCAAGACACCGGCGGGCGAGATCAAGGTCGACACCGCCAAGCTCGAGGAGATGGGCAAGAAGATGGAGGCCGCGGGCAAACAGGCCGAGGCCGCGGGCAAACAGGCCGAGGCCGCGGCGCAGGCCGGCGACCCGGCGGCCGCGGCCAAGGCAGCGGCCGCGGTGATGGCGGCGATCGGCGGCGGTGCGCAGCGGCCGGTGATCCCGGTGGCCGAACTCAAGGCCTTGCTGCCCGACAGCCTGGCGGCGATGAAGCGCCAATCCTTCGAGGCCGAGAGCAACTCCGCGATGGGCCTGAACGTGGCCAGCGCCAAGGCGCGTTATGGCGACGACGACCGGCAGCTGCGGGTGTCGATCACCGACACCGGCGGACTGGCCGGCGTGGTGGCGGCCTGGGCCCAGGTGACCAGCGAGCGCGAGGACGACAGCCGGGTCGAGAAGACCTACAAGCAGGGCCAGCGCACCGTGCACGAGGAGTACCGCAAGGACGGCAGCCGTGGCGAGTACACGGTGCTGCTGGCCAACGGCGTGGTCGTCGAAGCCAAGGGCGAGCGGGTGCCGGCGGCGGCGCTGAAGTCGGCGGTCGAGGCGCTCGACCTGGCGCGCATCGAGGCCCTCAAGCCGCCCGCGAAGTGACGCTGACCGAGCTGCGCTACATCGTCGCCGTCGCCCGCGAGCGGCATTTCGGGCGCGCCGCCGAGGCCTGCTTCGTCTCCCAGCCCACGCTCAGCGTGGCGATCAAGAAGCTCGAGGAAGAGCTCGACGTCAAGCTGTTCGAACGCGGTGCGGCCGAGGTCAGCGCGACGCCGCTGGGCGAGGCCATCGTGCGCCAGGCGCAGTCGGTGCTGGAACAGGCGGCGGCGATCAAGGAGATCGCCAAGCGCGGCAAGGATCCGCTCACCGGGCCTCTGCGGCTGGGCATCATCTACACCATCGGACCCTACCTGCTGCCCGAGCTGATGCGGCAGATCATCGCGCGCACGCCGCAGATGCCGTTGATGCTGCAGGAGAACTTCACCGTCAAGCTGCTCGACATGCTGCGCACCGGCGAGCTCGACTGCGCGATCCTGGCCGAGCCCTTCCCCGACACCGGCCTGGCCCTGGCCCCGCTGTACGACGAGCCCTTCATGGCCGCGGTGCCGGCCAGACATGCGCTGGCCCGGCGCAAGCGCATCAGCGCCGAGGAACTGAAGCAGGAGACCATGCTGCTGCTCGGCACCGGGCATTGCTTTCGCGACCATGTGCTCGAGGTCTGCCCGGAGTTCGCGCGCTTCGCCAGCGATGCCGACGGCATCCGCAAGAGCTTCGAGGGCTCGTCGCTCGAGACCATCAAGTACATGGTCGCCTCGGGCATGGGGGTGACGGTGGTACCCCGGCTCAGCGTGCCCAAGGGCGGCCAGGACCATGTGCGCTACATCGCCTTCGACCCCCCCGAGCCGACGCGCCGCGTGGTGCTGGCCTGGCGCCGCAGCTTCACCCGCTACGAAGCGATCGCCGCGCTGCGCAACGCCGTCCATGCCTGCACGCTCGATGGCGTGAAGTTGCTGTCCTGAGTGCCGCAAGGAGCTCGCGCGTCCCGGTCAAAGCTCGTCGATGTGGCGCGGCCAATCGGCCTTGAGCAGCCGCGACAGCGCCCGGTCGGCGAGCAGCCTGCCGCCGGTCTGGCAGCGCGCGCAGTAGTGGGTCTCGCTGCTCGAGTGGACGATGCGCTGGACCGGCGCGCCGCAGTCCGGGCAGGGCTGGCCGAAGCGGCCGTGCACGGCCATGCCGGGCCGGAAGGCCGTCACCTTCGGCGGCCAGCCGCTGGCGCGGGCCTCGTCGCGCAGAGCCGCGGTCCATTCGGTCAGCACCGCGCGGCAGGCGTCGTGCAGGCGCCGCATGCCCTCGTCGTCCAGCGATCGCGTCAGGCCGACCGGCGACAGCCGGGCGCGGTGCAGGATCTCGTCCGAATAGGCATTGCCGATGCCGCTGAACAGCGCCGGGTCGGTCAGTGCGCGCTTGAGCGTGTGGTTCGCCGAGCGCAGGCGCTGCGCGAACGCGTCGGCGTCGCAGGCCAGCACGTCGATGCCGCCGGGGTCCATCGCCGCCAGCGCGGCGCGGTCGGCGAGCAGGTGGATCGACGCCCGGCGCTGGGTGCCGGCCTCGGTCAGCACCAGGCTGCCGGCCTCGAAGTCGAACGCCGCCAGCGCCTGCCGGCCGGGCGGCTTGGCGAGCGGCGCCAGCCAATGCAGGCGGCCGGCGATCATCAGGTGGATCAGCACCAGCGGGCCTTGCTCCAGCACCAGCACCACGCGCTTGCCCAGCCGCTCGACGCCGGCCAGCACGCGACCTTCGGCGCTGGCCAGCGGTGGCAGCGCCGTGCGCAGCACGAAGGGGTTGAGCACCCGCAGCCGCTTCAGCGTCTGCCCGAGCGCGCGCGCCTGCAAGCTGTCGATGTAGACGCTGATGTCGGGCAGCTCGGGCATCCGCGCAGGCCCCCTCAGCCTGCGTCCAAACGCCCGATCAGCGCGGCCATCGCGTAGCCCTGCGGCGCCGCGCGCTCGGTAAGGCCGGCCACCACGCCGGCGCGATCGGCGGCGTCGCGGTTCTGGCTGAGCTTGAACTTGCCCACCCAGCGCTGGACGGGGATCTCGATGCCGACGATGGCCGCGAGCATGCGGTCGAGGTAGTCGGCCGGCGCGTCGGACACCCGCCACGGCCGCGCCTGACCGGCTTCGTGGACCTCGGTCAGGCGGGTGACCAGTGCGCGCAGCCGCTCGCGGTCGTCGACCAGCTGCGGCACGCCATGGGCATGGACGACGGCGTAGTTCCAGGTCGGCACCGCTTTGCCGTGAGCACGTTTGCTCGGGTACCAGTTGGGCGAGACATAGGCCTGCGGGCCCTGGAAGACGGCCACCGACCGCGCTCCCTGCGCCACCGAGCGCCACACCGGGTTGGCGCGCGCGACATGGCCGATCAGCGTGCCGTGTTCGCCGCGATCGGCGTCGAGCAGGAGCGGGAGGTGGTTGACCGAGAGCTCGTTGCCGTGCGACACGACCCAGGTCGCCAACGGATGCGCGCCCACCAGCGCCTGCAGCGCCGCGGGGTCGGTGGTCTCGAAGTGCTTGGGCAGGTACATCGTGTCCCCTTCAGACCGGTGTGCCATAGGCCCGCTCGACGCCCGCCACGCGCAACTCGGCGGTGCGGCCGTAGCCGTCGTCGCCCGCGGTGCGCTGGGCGGAGAAGATCACCGCGTCGGTGGGCGGCGCGGGCAGGGCGGCGAAGGCACGAAGGGTCATGGCGCGGCGTCGGGCGGTTCGTCGCGCAAGCTTAACGCGTCGCCGGTCCGGGCGCGCCGATAATCGTCCATTGCCTCGTTGCGCCGATCCCGGCCCGCGCGCCGCGCGCCCCCCCTGCATGTCCGACCTCACACCCAGCCCCCTGGCCAAGGAGGTGCGCCGCCGCCGCACCTTCGCCATCATCTCCCACCCCGACGCTGGCAAGACCACGTTGACGGAGAAGCTGCTGCTGTTCTCGGGCGCGATCCAGATCGCCGGCTCGGTCAAGGCGCGCAAGGCCAGTCGCCATGCGACGTCGGACTGGATGGAGATCGAGAAGCAACGCGGAATCTCGGTGGCCAGTTCGGTGATGCAGATGGAATACCGCGGCTGCGTCATCAACCTGCTCGACACCCCCGGCCACCAGGACTTCTCCGAGGACACCTACCGCGTGCTGACCGCGGTCGACGCCGCGCTGATGGTGATCGACGCGGCCAACGGTGTCGAGCCGCAGACGCGGCGCCTGCTGCAGGTGTGCCGGGCACGCTCGACGCCGATCCTCACCTTCGTCAACAAGATGGACCGCGAGGTCAAGGACCCGCTCGACCTGATGGATGAGATCGAGCGCGAGCTCGGCATGACGGTGGTGCCCTTCACCTGGCCGGTGGGCATGGGCAAGGTCTTCCACGGCGTGCTCGACCTGCGCGCCGAGCAGATGCGCGTCTTCCAGCCCGGCGCCGACCGTGCCGGTGGCGACGACGAGATCCTGCACGGCCTGGACAACCCGGCCTACGCGCAGCGCTTCGGCGCGCGCTACGAGCAGGCCAAGGGCGAGATCGACCTCGTGCGCGACGCCGCGCCGTGCTTCGACGCGGCCGAGTTCCTGGCCGGCCGCCAGACGCCGATGTTCTTCGGCTCGGCGATCAACAACTTCGGCGTGCGCGAAGTGCTCGACGCGCTGGTCGAGCTGGCGCCACCGCCGGCGCCGCGGCCGGCGATCCAGCGGGCGGTGCAGCCCGACGAGGACAGGTTCAGCGGCGTGGTCTTCAAGATCCAGGCCAACATGGACCCCTCGCACCGCGACCGCATCGCCTTCGTGCGCGTGGCCTCGGGCCACTTCGAGCGCGGCATGCGGCTCAAGGTCGTGCGCTCGGGCAAGGAGCTGCGGCCGAACTCGGTGGTGAGTTTCCTCAGCCAGAAGCGCGAGCTGCTCGACGAGGCCTACGCCGGCGACATCATCGGCATCCCCAACCACGGCGTGCTGCAGCTGGGCGACACGCTGACCGAGGGCGAGAGCCTGCAGTTCACCGGGCTGCCGTTCTTCGCGCCCGAGATGTTCCGCATGGTCGAGGTCGCCGACCCGCTCAAGACCAAGCAGCTCAAGGCCGGCCTGACCCAGCTCGGCGAGGAGGGCGCGATCCAGGTCTTCCGCCCGCTTTCGGGTTCGGTGCTGATGCTGGGCGCGGTCGGCCAGCTGCAGTTCGAGGTGGTCGCGCACCGCCTCGAACACGAGTACGGCTGCAAGGCCCGCATCAGCCCCTGCCGCTACTCGATCGCCCGCTGGGTCAGCTGCGACGCCGCCGACGGCGGCGACAAGGAGCTCACCCGCTTCATCGAGGCCAACAGCCACCGCATGGCGCTCGACGCCGTCGACGCGCCGACGCTGCTGGTCGAGTACGCGCCCGAGCTGCGGGCGATCGAGAGCAACTGGCCGAAGATCCGCTTCCACGCGCTGCGCGAGCATGCGGGGCTGGTGTTCCAGAGGCGGCTCGATGGGTGAGTGAGAACTCGCGACAGTGCCTGCGCACTGTCGCGTGCCTCACGAACCGCGCGGGCTCTGCGAGCGCGTGGCCCGCGCCGCTCAAGGCGACCGATTCAGCGCAGCGTAGGCCGCGGCGATCGAAGCCGCCAGGCGGGCGTTGTTCAGCACCAGCGCGATGTTGCTCGCCAGGCTCAGCCCCCCGGTGAGCTGGTCCACGCGCGCGAGCAGGAAGGGCGTCACCGCCTTGCCGGTGACACCGCTCGCCGCGGCATCGGTCAGGGCCTGCGCGATCGCCGCCTCGATGACCGTCGGCGCCATCGCGAACTCGGCGGGGATCGGGTTGGCCACCACCAGCCCGCCCTCCAGGCCAAGCGCCCAGTGCGCGTGCATCACCCGCGCGATGTCGGCCGCGTCGTCGAGCCGCAGCTCCAGCCGCCACGGGCTGTCGCGGGTGAAGAACGCCGGCAGGCAATCGCTGCGGTAGCCGATCACCGGCACGCCGTGGGTCTCCAGGTGCTCGAGCGTCAGGCCGAGGTCGAGGATCGACTTGACACCGGCGCACACCACCGCCACCGGCGTTCGCGCCAGCTCCAGCAGGTCGGCCGAAATGTCGAAGCTGCGCGCCGCATCGCGGTGCACGCCGCCGATGCCCCCGGTGGCGAAGACGCGGATGCCGGCCAGCGCCGCGATGACCATCGTCGCCGCCACCGTCGTCGCGCCGCTCAGCCCGCGCGCCACCAGCGCTCCGAGGTCGCGGCGGCTGGCCTTCGGCGTGGCCGCTGCGCTGCGGCCCAGCCGCTCGATCTCGGCCACCGACAGACCGGCCCGCAGCCGCCCATCGACCACCGCCACCGTGGCCGGCACCGCGCCGTGCCGGCGCACTTCGGCCTCGATCGCCAGCGCCGTCTCGACGTTGCTCGGCCAGGGCATGCCGTGGGCGATGAGGGTCGATTCGAGCGCCACGACGGGCCGGCCCTCGGCCACCGCGGTGGCCACGTCGGGCATCAGGTCCAGGGGCGGCTTCACGGGTCGGAGCAGGTCGGGTCGCCTCGATTATCGAGGGCTGCGAATGCCACAATCCGCGCCCGATGCCACCGCAGCCGACCCATGCGTGAGCGCCTCTCGCTGTACCTGGACTTGATCCGCTGGGACCGCCCCGCCGGCTGGCTGTTGCTGCTGTGGCCGACGCTGAGCGCGCTGTGGATCGCCGCCGATGGCTTTCCGGGCTGGCACCTGCTGGTCGTCTTCGTGCTCGGCACGGTCCTGATGCGCTCGGCGGGGGTCTGCGCCAACGATGTCGCCGACCGCGAGTTCGACCGCCATGTCAAGCGCACGGCGCAGCGGCCGGTCACCAGCGGCCGGGTGTCGGTGAAGGACGCGCTGGTGCTCGGCGCGGCGCTGGCGGTGGTGGCCTTCGCGCTGGTGTCGACGACCAATCCGCCGACCATCCTGTTGTCGTTCGCCGCGCTGGCGATCGCGCTGGCCTATCCCTATGCCAAGCGCCTCGTCTCGATGCCGCAGGCGGTGCTCGGCGTGGCGTTCAGCTTCGGCATTCCGATGGCCTTTTCGGCGGCGCTGGGCGGGCGCGAATGGAGCCTGGCCGCGATCGCGAGCGCGGTGCCGCCGCACGCCTGGTGGCTGCTGCTGGGCAACCTGTGCTGGGTGCTGGCCTACGACACCGAATACGCGATGGTCGATCGCGACGACGACCTCGAGATCGGCATCCAGACCTCGGCGATCACGCTCGGCCGCTTCGATGTGGCCGCCGTGATGACGTGTTATGCACTCTACCTGGGATCCTGGGCGGCGCTCGGCCGCAGCCTCGGACTGGACGGGATCTACCAAGTCGGCATCGCGGTGGCGGCGGCGCAGGCGGTCTGGCACTGGCGCCTGATCCGCGACCGGACCCGCGAAGGCTGCTTCAAGGCCTTCCGGCTCAACCACTGGCTGGGATTCGCGGTGTTCGCAGGCACCGCGCTGGACCTGGCGGTTCGCTGAATGGCCGACCGCGCGCCCGGCCGGGGCCTCGGGGCGCGTCAAGCGCCGAATTCGTCGCCGAGCTCGTGCGCGCGCCGCTGGGCGGCCTTCAGCGCCTTGACGAAGGCCGCGCCCACCGCATCGGCTTCGAGCGACTGCAGCGCCGCGTAGGTCGTGCCGCCCTTGGAGGTGACGCGCTCGCGCAGCGTCGACGGCGGCTCGGCGGACTGCGCGGCGAGTGCGGTCGCGCCGTCGAAGGTCGCCAGCGCCAGCCGCTTGCCCTGGTCGGCGGTGAGGCCCATCTCGACCGCCGCCGCGACCATCGCCTCGACGAAGTAGAAGACATACGCCGGGCCCGAACCCGACAGTGCGGTCACCGCGTCGAGGTCGGCCTCGCGCGCCACCCAGAGCGTCTGGCCGGTGGGCGCGAGCACCCGCTCGACGAGCGCGCGCTCGGTCGCCGATACCGCGGGCGTCGCATACAGCCCGGCGATGCCGCGGCCGATCAGCGCCGGCGTGTTGGGCATGCTGCGCACCACCCGCGGGCTGCCGCTCGCGCGAACGATGGCCTCGGCACGGATGCCGGCCATCACCGACAGCTGCAACGCCCGGCCGACATGCGCCGCACATGGCGCAGCCGCGGCTTGGAACAGCTGCGGCTTGACCGCCCAGACGACCAGCTGCGCGTCGGCCAGCGCCGGCTCCGCGGCTGCCAGTGCACGGACGCCGAAATCGGCCTCGAGCCGCCGCCGCTGCGCCGGGTCGGGCTCGACCACCAGCACCGACTCACCGGCGCGGCCCATCTTGCGCAGCCCGCCGATCAGCGCGCTGGCCATGTTGCCGCCGCCGATGAATGCCAGGAGGTCGCCATGCGTGGCCATTGGTAGATGTTGGCCCGTTTCAGGCCCGAAGGTCGATAACGAAGCCAACACCCCCGTTCAAACCGTGCATGCGGATTTCCCGCACACGGCTTACCA
>Ga0209797_10001564_pt1 | contig 11525 bp, 8 predicted proteins | sample DOMMetBare3Fresh_2_FD_187472 | JGI IMG/M metagenome (GOLD analysis project Ga0209797, IMG submission 187472) | Wetland sediment microbial communities from St. Louis River estuary, USA, under dissolved organic matter induced mercury methylation -... | ecosystem: Environmental > Aquatic >...
CTGTGACCCGGGGACCGGCCTGTGCTCGAACCCGCCCGCTGCGGACGGTACGAGCTGCGACGACGGCAGCCTCTGCACCCAGGTGGACGCCTGCCAGGCCGGCGCCTGCGTCGGCTCGAGCGCCGTGGTCTGCACGGCCCCGGACGTCTGCCACCTCGGCGTCTGCGATCCGGGAACCGGCCTCTGCTCGAATCCCCCCGCCCCCGACGGCAGCGCCTGCCAGTCCGCCTGCGCCGCGGGCGAGACCTGCCAGGCCGGCGTGTGTACGCTGCCGCCGGGCGGCTGCCTCAACACCGCGCCGCTGGCGCGGCTTTCGGTGACGCCGCTCGCCGTCACGCCCGGCGCCTCCGTCACCTTCGACGCCTCGGGCTCGGCCGACGCGGAGGAGCCCACGAGCGCGCTCACCGCGGAGTTCGACTTCGAGGGAAGCGGCACGTGGGTCCCGGCCGACGGCGCCGCGCAGGCGGCGCACGCCTATGCTGCGGCCGGCGTGTACGCGGCCATCGCGCGGGTGACGGACACCGGGGGGCTCACCGCGTACGCCGTGCGCCGCGTGGCGGTCGCGGATCCCGCAAGTCAGGTACTCGTCACCACCCTGCAGGACGAGGATGACCCCAACCCCACGCCGGCGAACTGGGGCAACACCGGGCTCTCGCTCCGGGAGGCGGTGAACTACCTGAACGGCCTCGTGCTGGCTGGCCAGCCGGCGGCGAAGACCGTCTCGTTCTCGGCCGGACTCTCCGGCACGCTCCTCCTCGGGACGCCGCTCGACCCTCTCGAGGCCTCCGGCGCGTCCATCGTCGGGCGGCCGGACATCCTCCTCGACTTCCAGGGGGCGAAGCAGGCGTGCCTCACCCTCGACGCCGCCGGCCAGACGGTGCTCGGGCTCCGCGTCACGGGATGCGATGCGACCGCCATCTTCCTCAGCCCGAGCAGCTCCGGGAGCCGGGTCGCCGAGTGCACGCTCGCCGGCCCCTCCCTCAAGACCAGCTCGGCCGGGATCGAGGCCCAGAGCGCGTCGATCGTCGGCCCCATGAACGACGTCTCCGGCTACGACACCGGCGTCCGCTTCCCGAGCCTGGGCGGCTACACCCTCGACGGGAACCGCCTCCACGACAACGTCACCGGCGCGGTGCTCACCGGAGTGACGACCGCGGGCGCGCTGGTCGCGCGGAACCTGTTCTACGCGAATACCGGCGATGGCCTCCACGTCACGAGCTCCCCGGGGCTCACGCTCGTCCACCACAACGTCTTCGACGGGAACCTCGGGAACGGCCTCTCCGCGTCCAGCGCCAACCCGCCTCCGCTCGACGCGCGCAACGACCTGTTCACCCACAACGGCGCTTACGGCACGAGCGGTCCGATTTCCGGCTTCTCGCCCTTCGATCACAACGGCTTCTTCGGGAACGCGCTCGGCCCCATCGCCGGCGCGGCGCCGGGCGCGACCGACGTCACCGCCGACCCCCGCTACGTCGACCGGGCCGCGGGCGACTTCCGCCTCCTGCCTGGCAGCCCGGCGGTGAACGCCGGCGTGGACGTCGGCCTCGACGTGAACGGCCCCGAATCCGGCAACTACAACGGCGCCGCGCCGGACCTGGGCGCCGCCGAGACGCCCTACTAGAGGCCACGTGAAGATCTCGATCCGCTACCAGATCCTCGGCCTCACCGTCGGCGTCCTCGGCCTCGCCATCACGGCCTACTTCCTGCTCGCGACCCGCCTCTTCACCCGCGACAAGCTGGCCTACATCTACGACCTCGAGTCGTCGCTCACCACCACCGTGGCGGAGGAGGTCCGGGCGAGCGTGGGAAGCCGGGTGGACAAGCTCGGCTGGCTCGCCCTCTCGCAAGCCCAGGGGGGCGACGCGCGGGCCGCGCGGATGCTGCTCGCCTCCGACCCGGATCTGCTCTCGGTGGAGATCTGGGAGCCTCGCGGCGGGCGCCACGCGCAGGTCTTCCGCCTGGCCGACCCGGAGCGGCTCGCCGCCCTGAACCTGTCCGCGGAGGATCTCGCGGAGGCGCGGCGCAGCACCCCGGTCCCGTTCGAGGCCGTGGCCGCCGAGGGCGCGCTCCTCCAGAACGCCAGCCTCCCGCCGGACGTGGGGATCCTCTCCCTGGCCGCGCCTGCGCCGGAGGGCGGCCGCGTGGTGGTCGCACTCATGAGGCCGGACCGCCTCCTCCGCGTCTTCGCCCGCTCGCCGGCCTGGCGCGTCTACCTCGTGGACGGGAAGGGCGGCATCGTGGTCCACCCGGACGCGTCTCGCATCGTGGCGCGGCAGAGCATGGCCTCCATCCCCGTCGTGAAGGAGGCCATCCGGGGTCCGGTGTCGCGCGGCGTCCACGAGTTCGAGGGCCCGGACGGCCCCGCCATCGGCGCCTTCGCCCGGGTCGGCGTCGGCCGCCTCGCGGTGGTGGCGGAGGTGCCGATGGCGGTAGCGCTCGATGCGTCCCGCCAGCTCGCCCGCCGCTCCCTCCTCTTCGGCCTCGGCATCCTGTTCCTGGCGGTCTTCGCGAGCGTCTTCCTGGGCCGCCGCCTCACCGCCCCCCTGCGCAGGCTCGAGCAGGCGACGAAGGCCGTGGCCCAGGGCGAGTTCACCACCCACGTGGAGGTCGCCGGGCGCAACGAGATCGGAAGCCTCGCCCAGGCCTTCAACCGCATGGGGCGCGAGCTGGCCGACCGCGAGGCCCGCCTCGCCGAGGCCCACACGCAGCTCGCCCAGTCGGAGAAGCTGTCGGTGGTGGGCGAGATCGGCGCCAGCGTCGCCCACGAGGTGAAGAACCCGCTCGCCGGGATCGTGGGATACGCGCAGCTGGGACAGGAGTCGGACACGCTGGAGCAGGCCAAGGAGTCGTTCAAGCTCATCGAGAGCAACGCCTGGCGCGCGAGCGAGATCCTCCAGTCGCTGCTCGAGTTCGCTCGCCTCGACCGGGTGGACTACGCGCCGGTGGACGCGGTCGGGATCGCGGAGGGCGCCCTGCGACTCTTGCGGCACCAGCTCATGACGAGGCGGATCCGGGTCGAGACGGCCCTTGCCCGTGGCCTCCCTCCCGTCCCCGGAAACGCCGGCCAGCTGCAGCAGGTCTTCGTGAACCTCGTCATGAACGCCAGCCAGGCCATGCAGGACCGCCCGGAGCGGGTCCTGACCATCGCCGCGACGCTCGAGGGCGACCACCTCGCCTTGGCGGTCAGCGACACCGGAACGGGAATGACGCCCGAGGTCCTCGGCAAGATCTTCACGCCGTTCTTCACCACCAAGCCCCGCGGCCAGGGCACGGGCCTGGGCCTCTCGGTGAGCCAGCGCATCGTGAAGCAGCACCACGGCGCCATCCTGGTCCGGAGCGAGCCGGGCAAGGGCACGACCTTCACCGTGCTCCTCCCCGTCGCGAGCGCCGCCCCCGCCGCGCCGCCGCCGCCGCCGCCGCCGCCGGCGGCGGTCTAGCCGGCTCGCGCGCCCGCGACGAGGGGCGCGAGCCCCTCCCGGAAGGAGGGGAAGGCGAGCGTCAGGGACAGCTCCCGCCGCGTGCGCTCGCCGAGGATGCGCCGGTTGGCCCCGCCACGGCCGGCCGCGGCGCCGTCCCCACCCCCCGCCCGCGGCGGATCGACGCCGAGGCGGGATGCGATCCACTCCACCACCTCCCGGCGCCGCGCCGGGTGCGAGTCGGTCCCGTGGTAGACGGCGCCGTCGCGTCCCCGGTCCAGCGCCGCGACGACGGCCGTCACCGCATCGTCCAGGTGGCAGAAGTTCATCCAGGCGTCGTCGCCCGGGCCGAGCGCCAGCGCGCCGGACCGGACGCGGTCCACGATCCCCGCGCGCCCCGGGCCGTAGAGGCCCGAGAGGCGCACGATCCGGGCCGGGACACCTCGCTCCGCAGCCCCGAGCAGGAGCCGCTCCGCCTCCACCAGGACCTCGGCCGCCGGGCTCGCCGGCGCGGGCGGGGTGCGCTCGTCCACGTCGCTTCCGTCCCGCTGGCCGAAGACGCCCGTCGACCCCGTGTAGACGAGCCCCCGCAGTCGCAGCCGTCCCGCCGCCGCGAGCAGCGTCTCGTTGGCGCGGACATAGGCCGCCCGGTAAGCCTCGACGCCGTCCGCGCCGGCCGCCTGGCAGGCCACGATGGCCTCCACGCCGGAAGGCACGCGCGCCGCCGACGCGGGATCGGCGAGGTCGAGCGCGAGCGGCGCCGCACCCAGGGCGCGGAGCTCCTCGAGCCGCGCCGCGTCGCGGCGGACGGCGGTGACGTCGTCGCCCCGCGCCAGGAGGGTCCGGGCGAGCCCCGTTCCCAGCCAGCCGCAACCCGCCACGAGAACGTGCATGCCGCCGCCCCGCCCCCTCTCCCCGGCGCGTCAGGCGCCGAGCGCCTTGGCGGCGGCCGCCACGTCCTGCGCCTTCACCCACAGGATCATGCCGAAGCCGCCGCCCTGGGCCACCGAGGCGTTGGCCGCGGTCACGTTGACCTTGGCGGCGCCGAGCTTCTTCAAGACCTCGGCCACGGCGCCCACCCGGTCGCCGCCCTGGATGAGGAAGGCCTCCTTGGGCGGGCTGTGCTTCATGCCGAGGTGCTTGATGGCGTCGAGAAAGGCGGCCGGGTCCTCCGGGACGACGTCCACCTGCGAGCGGCCACCCCCCGTCGGGAAGGAGGTGAACGCGACGAGGTTCACCTTCGCGTCCTTCAGCTTCTCGAAGAGGCGGGCCCCCTCGCCGGGCTGGTCGGGGACCTCGAAGTAGAAGTACTGGACGCGCCGGATCCGATCGGACATGTCAACCTCCATGCTCGCGTGGAGCCTGGATCGGGCGCTCCACCGCGGCGAAAGGCAAGGACCCAAGACGGGTGTGGCCCGGCCGGGCCCCCTGCCGCAAGGCGCGAAGCCCCGAAGCCGGGGCGCAGGGTCTGCTGCCGCTACGAGCCGCCCGCCTGCTCCGGCATTCCCTCGACCAGGACGGGGTCGCTCTGCTCGGGAATGCGGCGCGCCTCGCGCAGGTCGATGTCGTGCCCGGACCGGCGCGCCTTGGTCTCGAGGTAGAAGCGGTTGAACTCGTTCGGCGGGATGACGTGGGGGATGCGGGACGCGACGCGGATTCCGTGCTGGGTGAGCTGGCGGACCTTGTCCGGGTTGTTGGTGATGAGCCTCACCGAGCGCAGGCCCAGGCTCTGGACCATGTGGGCGGCGACGGCGTAGTCCCGCTCGTCGTCGCGGAAGCCGAGCGCGAGGTTGGCCTCGACGGTGTCCAGCCCCTTCTCCTGGAGCGCGTAGGCCCGGATCTTGTTGACGAGGCCGATGCCGCGCCCCTCCTGACGCAGGTAGAGGAGGACGCCGCGGTCGCCGCGGAGGATGCTCTCGAGGCCCCCCACCAGCTGATCGCGGCAGTCGCAGCGCAAGGAGCCCATCACGTCGCCCGTCAGGCATTCCGAGTGAAGGCGGACCGGGACCTCCTCGGCGCCCACCACGTCGCCGTGGACCATGGCCACGTGCTCCTTGCCGTCGCGGTTGTTCCAGAAGCCCACCAGGCGGAAGAAGCCGAGCCGGGTCGGCAGGTCGGCGACCGCCACCACCCGCACGCACACCTTCGCGGCGCCGAATCCGTCGCACTCGTGATCCTGGTCCCGGTCCACGATCCGCTGGAGAGCGTCCTTCGGCTGGATCATCGTTCCTCCACGGCGAGGATCTGCCTCGCCAGCATCCGTCCCGAAGCCCAGGCCGCCTCGACGCCGCCGCCCGGCGCGAAGCGCTCTCCCGCGATCCCCAGCCGCGCGCCGCCGGGGAGCGCGAGGAGGAGCGGCGCCGCGAGCTCGGCCGACCGGCCGGTCCGGGCGAAGCGCCAGCGGTGCTCCTCGACGCGGGCCGGGCGGGCCGCCCAGGCCCCGAAGAGCGCCCCCGCCTCGGCGAGCACCGCCTCCGCCCAGCCCGACGCGTCCAGGTGCTCCCGCGACCAGCGCGAATGGGCCTGGTAGACCATGGCGAGGAACGCGGGGCGCTCGCGCTTCGAGGAGTCGTGCGCCGCGAGCTGGATGAGCCGGGAGTCCTCGGGGTAGCTCACGTGCCACGAGGGCGCGGGTGCGCCCTCGGGGTAGGTCGCGAGCAGCGCCAGGCAGGCCTCGCTCCGCGCCATGTCGAGGACGGCCCGCGCGGTCTCGACCGCCGGGGGCGGCGCGGCGAGCGTCCCGAGGAGGTCCGACGCCTGCTCGGCGGCGAGCGCGAGGACCAGCGTCCGGGCCTCCACCGGATCGCCGTCGTCGACAAGGAGCCGCAGCGTCTCGCCGCCGGCCTCGAGGCCCTCGAGGCGCGCCTCCAGGCGGACGTCGAGCCCGCGGGCGAGGTGCTTGGGGAACGCCGACACCCCCTCGGCGAAGGCCAGCCTGCGCTCGCCCGGGGCCAAAGCCTCGGGCTGGCAGGGACGCCCCGTGCCGCGGATCTCGGCCGGCCAGCCGGGCAGGCGGCGCGCCGGGACCGCCTCGAGGGCGTCGAGGAACGCCGGGTCGCGCCCGTGGAGGAAGGCGACGCCGAAGTCGATCGGCTGCCCGTCCACGCGCCGGGTGGCACAGCGCCCGCCCACGCCGCGGGCGCGCTCCAGCACGCGCACCTTCCGCCCCGCGTCGGCGAGGGCGCGCGCGCAGGCGAGCCCCGAGACGCCCGCCCCGACCACCACCACCTCTTCGCCCTGGTTCATGCGATCTCCGAATCTAATGCACCCCGAGCCGGACGCGCCGCGTGAACAGCGTCGCGTCCCCCTCCTGCACGGGAGAGGCCCACGGCGGTCGCGCCGCGACGAGGGCCGCTCCCGCCGTGGGAACCCCGTCCGACTGGTCGGCGACCACGACCTCCCGCGGTCCCCCCTCCCCGAGCACGACCTCGACGTCGATCCCGCCGGGCGGCAGGGTCAGGCAGCGGTACATCTGCCAGCCGCCGAACCAGGTTCGCGCCCTCGGGTACGGCGCCGGCACGCGAAGGCCGCCGAACGACACCGACTCGACCACCGCGTCCGGCGGGAAGAGGAGGTAGGCATCTCGCGCTTCCCTAGGCGAGGCGAGGAGCATCCGCGCGCGCAGCCGGCCGCCCTCGTCGGCTCCGCCCCGCAACTCGAGGACGGGGCCCGGCGCGGAGAGCGGCACCGCCTCGGCGGCGAAGGACGGGCGCACCTTCCCCCAGGGCACCGGGAGCTCCGTCCGGTCACCGAAGGCGGCGAAGGCGCGCATCGGCGCCGGCATGCGTCCGGAAGCCGCGTGGACGAGCCAGCGCGCCCTCCCCGAGTCCGCGTCCTGGTGGAAGAGGACCACGACGTGCTCGGGGGCGTCCGGTGAATGGCGCGGCACCGCGGCGGCTACGCCCAGCGCCAGGACGAAGGCCGCTCCGGCGGCGCCGGCGGGGAGCCAGCGCCGCGCCTGGGGGAACGCGGCCGCGAGGGGCGCGAGCGGCGAGAGGGCGAGCGCCGCCACCGCCGCTCCGATCGGCGCGGCGCCGACGCCCAGCGCGTCCAGCACGAGGAGCGCCACGGGGAAGAGGACCAGCCCCGCAACCGCGGCCACGGCGAGATCGGCGGCGGCGTGCTCCGGCCGGGCGAGGGACGGCGCGAGGACGGTGGCGGCGGCGAGCGCGGGGACCGCGAAGAGGTGGCTCGCGCCCGGGAGCAGGACCGCGGTGGCGACGGCGAGCGCCGCCCAGCCCACCGCGGCGCCCGCCCGGAGCCCGTGGGGCCCGGCGCGCCGGAAGAGCGCTGCCGCGAGGAATACCGCCCCCGCCCCGGCGGCGAGGAAGGCAGCCGTCGCCGCAGAGGGGTGCGCGACGAACGGCCCAGCGCCGGCGGCCGGCGGCGCCGCGAGTGCCAGCGTGGCGGCCGCGATTGGGGCGGCCAGGAAGGCGAGGAGGCCGAGCGCGGCCTCACCCAGCCGCTCGCGCCGCGTCCTCACCCACGTCCCGGCGAGGGCCAGGACGGCCGCGAGGAGAGCGAGCGGCAGGGACGCCTTCTCCGGCCAGCGCACGACGAGCAGGCCGAGGACGTCGAAGAAGACGGCGTTCCCCCGCGGCGGGTCGTCGAGGTCCGCTCCGGCGAGAGCGCGCACCATGGCGAGCCCGTTGTCGCCGTGGTGCTGCAGGCTGCCCGGGTCGAGGTGGGCGAGGTCGTCCCGGGGCGTGTGGTAGCGGGCGGCGCCCCCGATGAGCGCGAAGTTCACGCCCGGAAGGCGCAGGGGCTCGAACACCGAGAGGTCGGTGTCGTTGGGCAGGAGCCGGTAGACCGCCGGGAACAACGAGCTCGCGGCCGGCCTCGGCAGGGCGCCGGCGAGGAGCCGGACGAGCCAGCCGTCGTCGCCGGTGGTCTGGAACATGAGGCTCGGCCCCGAGGTGCCGCGCGCCTCCAGGTTGACGATGGCGCCCACCTCGCGGGCCCAGGGGTGGCCGTCCAGGAACGCCTGCGCCCCGATGAGCCCGCCCTCCTCGCCGTCGTCCACGAGCAGGATCACCGGGCGCGGGAGCGGCGGTCCCGAGAGGAGCGCGCGCGCCGCCTCCAGGGCGATGGCGACGCCGGAGCCGTCGTCGCCCGCGCCGGGGCCGGCGGGCACCGAGTCGTGGTGCGCCATGAGGAGCACGGCCTTGCCCGGGCGCTCGCCGGGGATCCGGGCGAGCAGGTTGCGAACGGTCGCGCACATGCCGAACCTTCCGCAGGCGAACGCCTCCTGGACCTCCCGGCGGAGGCCCAGGCGATCCATCTCGGCGAGGATCCGGTCCTGCACGCGGCGGTTCGCCTCGGAGCCGACCGGGTGCGGCGCTTCGTCGCCGAGGATCTCGCGGAGGAGCGCCAGCGCGCGGGCCGCAGAGAACTCGGACGCGGGCGCGCCGGCCGGCCGGGGCGGAGGAGGCTCGAGCCGGAGTGCCACGGCGGCCAGAACCGCGCCCGAGAGGGCCACGCCCAGGAGAAGCCCCCGCCCACCACTCGCACCGTCGGCCGCCACGCCGGGGAAGTCTACCGCGGCGCCGCCCGCGCGGGCGCCGCCGGATGGGGCGGGCCGTTCACCGCCGGGAACGGCGACGGGCAACGGCCCGGTATCGCCCGCCGCGGCCGGCGGAGCCTTCCTCCTCCCGCTCGATGGCCCGGAGCGCCCGCTCGTAGGCGCCGCGGCCATCGAGGCTCACGAGGACATCGGCGGTGTAGGCCTCCACCCGCTCGCAGGCGCCCGCCGCCTCGAGCCGGGCGAGGAGGCGGCCGAGGTCCTCCTTCCGGCCGTCCATGCGCGCCACGTCCTCGCAGAGCGGCCGCGAGAGCACCACCGGGTGGCCGGTCCTCCCGCCGTGCGCCGGCACGGCGGCGAGCCCCTCGCCGCCGAGGAGCCGCTCGGCGAGCGCCACCACCAGCGACGGGTGCGGGGGGAGCGCCTCCACCGGCTGGACCACGGCGGCGGGCCAGGTGTCGTCGGCGAGAAGCGCCGAGAGCCCCGCCTGCAGCGCCGCGAACGGGCTCGCGCCGCGGCGCCGGCTGGCGACGAAGTTCTCGCGTGCCAGGCCCGAGCCGCGCGCCACGGCCTCGCCGTCCGCCCCCACCGCGATGCGCAACGGATCGCAGCCGGCGGTCCGCAGGGCCAGCCACTGCCGGGCCACGAGCGGAAGCTCGGGGAACGGGAGCAGCGCCCTGGGGGCGCCCGCGCGCCGCGAGCCGCCGCCCGCCAGGATCAACGCCGCGATCACGCCGGCCCCCTTCCGGCGGCGCCGTCCACGGTTCGAGGCGCCGCCGGGCGGACTGTACCACTCCGGTCTCCTCTCCCGCTCCTGCCAGGCCAGCCTTCGGTCGAGTCCCGGCCCCCGGCGGGATCGCCGCGAAGGGCGAAGGCGCGGTAGGCTCTGCGCGGAACCGGCGCCGCCAGCAAGGGGGAACGCGACCATGAAGAACTTCGTCCGCGACCTCACCCGCAACCCGCTGGGCCTCGCCGGCGCGGCGCTCACGACCGTGTCCGGCGTGCTCATCCTCGCGATGGTCGCCATCGGCGTGCTGGGGTTCGGTGGCGGCCCGTACACGGGCATCGTCGCCTTCCTCGTCCTCCCCGCCTTCTTCGTGCTGGGGCTCCTGCTCATGCCGGTGGGCACCTGGCTCGAGCGGCGGCGGGCGCGCAAGGCCGCCGAGGCCGGCGAGGCGCTCCCGGCCATGCCGGTCATCGACCTCAACCTCCCGCAGATGCGAAAGCGGCTGCTCGTCGTCGGCGCGCTCACGGTGGTGAACGTGGTCATCGTCGCCTTCGCCGGCTACAAGGGCGTCCAGGTCATGGACACGCCCGCCTTCTGCGGGTCGTGCCACTCGGTGATGGACCCCGAGTTCACCACCTACCGGCGCTCGCCCCACGCCCGCGTCGCCTGCGTCGAGTGCCACATCGGCTCCGGCGCGAACTGGTTCGTGAAGTCGAAGCTCTCCGGAACCTGGCAGCTCGTGTCGGTGACCTTCGACCTCTACCCGCGCCCCATTCCGGTGCCCGTCCACAACCTGCGCCCGGCGCGGGACACCTGCGAGGAGTGCCACTGGCCGAGCAAGTTCGTGGGCGATCGCCTCAAGATCGTCACGCGGCACGACGACGACGAGAAGAGCACCGAGAAGAAGACGGCGCTCCTGCTCAAGGTCGGCGGCGGCGACGCGGAGCGCGGACAGGGCATCCACTGGCACGTCGCGCAGGGCGTCGAGGTGCGCTACCTCGGCGACGCGAAGCGGCAGAAGATCGGGACGGTCGAGCTCTCGCTTCCCGACGGCACGTCGCGCACCTACCGCTCGAAGGACGGTCCGTCGGCGCCCGGCCCGGACGCCGCCTGGCGCGTGATGGACTGCGTGGACTGCCACAACCGGCCGACGCACATCTACCGGACCGCGGACGAAGAGGTGGACGAGGCCCTCAACATCGGGCGCATCGACCGCACCCTCCCCTTCGCGAGGCGCGAGGCGCTCGCCGCGCTCAAGGCCGCGAAGGGGTCGCACGCCGAGGCCGCGGCGGGCATCCGCAAGGCACTGCTCGACTTCTACGAGAAGCACGACCCGGCCGGCTTCGCGGCGCGCAAGCCCGCGGTCGAGGCCGCCGCGGCCGAGGTCGGGAGGCTCTACGGCTACGACGTCTGGCCGAGCATGAACATCACCTGGGGCACCTATCCCAGCTTCCTCGGCCACGACGCCGCGCCCGGCTGCTGGCGCTGCCACGACGACGCGCACGTCGCCGACGGCGGCAAGGCGATCTCCCAGGACTGCGCCCTCTGCCACGCGCTCCTCGCCCAGGACGAGAAGGACCCGAAGATCCTGAAGGATCTCGGGCACTAGCCCGCGCCCCACCCAGAGTGGTTGGTCCAGACCCAGAGTAGTTTCCCATCCGGCCGGCCAGACCCCGGGGGATGAAGTTTCGTTGCGCGATCGGCAGTGCGGCGCGGTAGGTTCGTGCCGGCGTCGGGATCGAGGTCGGCATTCGACTTGGTGCCACGAGCCCGAAGAGTAGTTGGACCCGGGACCCTGCGAGCACCCCGGACTGTGACTACGGGCCGCAAGGCCCTGGAGCACGAATAGTAGAATTCGACG
>Ga0209797_10001565_pt1 | contig 11525 bp, 10 predicted proteins | sample DOMMetBare3Fresh_2_FD_187472 | JGI IMG/M metagenome (GOLD analysis project Ga0209797, IMG submission 187472) | Wetland sediment microbial communities from St. Louis River estuary, USA, under dissolved organic matter induced mercury methylation -... | ecosystem: Environmental > Aquatic >...
GAACTGGCCGGCCGGCTGATCGCGCGCCACCGGGTGACGCACTGGACCTGCATCCCGACCATGGTCATCGATCTGCTGGGCAGCCCGGACTGCGCGAGTTTCGACCTGTCGAGCCTGCGCTATCTCTCCGGCGGCGGCGCTGCGATGCCGCAGGCGGTGGCCGAGCGCCTGCAGCGCGAGTTCGGCATCACCTTCGCCGAAGGCTACGGCCTGACCGAGACCGCTGCGCCGACGCACGCCAACCCACCCGAACGCGCCAAGCTGCAATGCCTGGGCATTCCGATCTTCGGTACCGACTCGCGGATCATCGACCCCGAAACCTTGCGCGAACTGCCCATCGGCGAGGTCGGCGAGATCGTCAGCCACGGCCCGATGGTCTTCAAGGGCTACTGGGGCCACCCCGAGGCCACCCGGGCGGCCTTCGTCGAGATCGATGGCAAGCCCTTTTTCCGCACCGGCGATCTCGGCCGCATGGACGACGAGGGCTACTTCTTCATCACCGATCGGCTCAAGCGGATGATCAACGCCAGCGGCTTCAAGGTCTGGCCCAGCGAGGTCGAGCTGATGCTGTTCAAGTGCCCGGCGGTGCAGGAGGCCTGCGTGATCGCCAGCCGCGACGCCTACCGGGGCGAGACGGTCAAGGCGGTGATCGTGCTGCGCGCCGAGGCCCGGGGCAGCACCCGCGCCGAAGACATCGTCGCCTGGGCGCACGAACACATGGCGGCGTACAAGGTGCCTCGGCGGGTCGAGTTCGTCGATGCCTTGCCCAAGAGCGGATCGGGCAAGGTGATGTGGCGGCTGCTGCAAGAGCGCGAGCTCTCCGCCTGAGCCGCGCGGCACGGGCGCTGCGGCTCAGCCCGGAATGTCGCGCGCCGCGGGCGGGTCGTTCGTCCTCAGCCGCGCGCTCAGCGCCTGCTCGGTCACGCCCAGCAGGCGGGCCGCGCCCGCGATCGCGCCGCCGCTGCTGGCCCATGCGGCTTCGATCAGGCGCCTCTCCATGCGTTCGAGGTTGAGGTCGTGGCCGTCGCCCGACGCCGGCGTGCCGTCGGCCATGACGCCGACCCGGACCAGCTCGTGCCGGCCGATCTCGCCGGCACCGGCCACCAGCAGCGCCTGCTCGACGACCCGCTTGAGTTCGCGCACGTTGCCCGGCCAGGCATGGGCCAGCAGCGCCGCTTCGGCCTCGGCGGACAACAGGGGCGCGGGCCGCTTGCCGCGCCGCGCGAGCCGATCGAGGAAGTGGCGCGCCAGCAGCAGCACGTCGCCACCGCGCTCGCGCAACGGCGGCACCCGGAGCTCGATCGCGCCCAGGCGGCGATGAAGCTCGGCATCGAGCCGGCCTGCGGCGACCGCCTGCGCCAGGGGTTGCCGCGCGGCGACGACCAGGCGCACGTCGGCGCGCCGCTCGCGCATGCCGCCGACGCGGCGAAACCGACGATCCGCCAGCAGCGCGAGCAACCGCTCCTGCACGGCCGACGCGGCTTCGTCGATATCGTCGAGGAACAGCGTGCCGCCCTCGGCGGCCTCGACCCGCCCGGTGTGCCGCTGGTTGACCGCGCCGACGGTGCCACCGTCACGACCGAACAGCTCGGCCTCGAGCCGCGCCGTGTCCGTCGCGGCGAGGCTGGCCTCGACGAAGGGCATCGCGGCGCGCCGGCTGCCGAAGTGCAGCGCACGCGCCACCCTCGAGGTGCCGCTGCCCGGCTCGCCGACGATCTGGATCGGCGCGTCGTCGCCGCCGACGCCCGAGGCACCGTCGGTCAGGCGAGCGATCCGCCCGCGCAGCGCGACCATCGCCGGGGCATCGCCGATCAGCGTCTTGAGCCCGCTGTCGTGCGCGTCGCGCTGGTGATAGTAGGTTGCCGTGCTGCACAAGCGGTCCTGGCTGATCAGGCGGTCGAGCAGCCGCTTGAGCTCGCTGAGCATCACCGGCTTGGCCAGGTAATCGGTGGCGCCGCGCTTGATCGCGTCGACCGCGAGTTCGGTGCTGCCGAAGCCGGTGACGAGCACGATGCGCGACTGCGGGTCGAGTTCGCGCAAGTGGTCGATCGCATGCAGCCCCGACATGCCGGGCAGGTTGTGGTCGAGCAGCACGACGTCGGGGCGGAACTGCGCGTGTCGGGTCAGCCCTTCCTCGGCCGAACCCGCGGTCTGCACCTCGTAGCCCAGACGGTGCAGGTAGGCCGCGAGGTTGCGCGCCAGCGTCTGCTCGTCGTCGATGATCAGCACCGCGCGCCCGCTGCCGCCCGCTGCGGCACTGCCGCCGCCGCCGGGCATCACCGCCGGCCTCTGGCCGCCGAGGCCGAAGATGGCGAGGTTCATGTGCTCTGCTCCAGCGGCAGATGGACCGACAGCGTGGTGCCCTGGCCCAGCGTGCTGCGCACTGAAACCCGCCCGCCCAGGCGCTGCACGATGCGCCGCACCAGCGACAGGCCCATGCCCAGCCCTCTGGGCTTGGTGGTGTAGAAGGGCTTGAAGATGTCGTCCAGGCGCTCGGGAGCGATGCCCGCGCCGTTGTCGCTGACCTCGACGCACACCGCCTGGCCATCCTGCCAGCCGCGGATCCTGACCCGGCCACCGGCCTTGGTCGCTTCGGCGGCATTGGCCAGCACCGAATTGAAGATCTGCGCCAGCAGCACCGGATCGGCGGGCACGGTGCCGGCCGCCGTCATCTCGAAATCGAGCTGCTTGTCCTGGGACTTCAACTCCGGGCCAAACCGTGACACCGCCTCCGAGAGCACGCTGCGGATGTCGGCGCTGCCCAGCCGCTCGGCGGGCTCGCGGGCGTAGGTCAGCAGTGTGCGCACCAGCAACTCGATGCGGTCGGCGTTGCGCATGATGTCCGCGTAGGTCTGGTCGTCGTCGCCGTGCAGCTCGCGCTGCAGCTCGGCCGTCGATCGGATCGATCCCAGGGGATTGCGTATGCTGTGCGCCACCGCGGCGGAGATCTCACCCACCATCGCCAGTGCATCGGCTTCGACCAGTTGCGATTGCTGTTCGTTGAGCGCCCGTTCAGCGCGGCGCACGAACCAGACCAGGCAGCCAAAGAGGAAGATGCCGCCCGCGGCCGATCCGGTCCACACCAGTCGCTTGCCCGAGGCGATGGCATCGAACAGCGCCGCCGGCGCGCGGTACAGCTCGACCACCCCCCGCACCTCGCCGTTGCTGCGGTCACGCACCGGCACGTAGTTCTCGACATAGCGATCACTGCGGCCGCCGAGCAGGATGTGCTCTGGCTTGAGCTGCTCGTCCGGCCCTGTCACCACGTGCACCACCACCTGGCCCTCCAGGGCCTCGTCGAGCTCGTCGTTGTGGTCGAACTGGCGACCGATGATCTCGGGCCGGCTCGACCACAGCACGCGCCGCTCGCGGGTGTAGACATTGGCACGCAGCACGTCGGGCATCGCCGCCAGGTGGACGATGAACTCCGCGAACTCGGGGTGGCTCACATCCTCGCTGCCGTGGAACACGCCGCTGACCTTCTGCGTGTCGTAGATGCTCTGCACGAAATCGCGGCTCAATGCCGCATCGCGCTCGAGCATGCGCGACTCCATGAATCGCGACAGCATCAAGGCCATCGCCAGGCTGAACAGCGCAATCGCCGCCGCACCCGCGGCAGCGAACAGACGCATCAGCTGGAAGCCGCCGACCACCGTGTCGGGACCGATGCGACGGCGCCAGGACCATCTCATGCGTGTGTCCATGGCCGGTGGGGACGAACGGCGAAAGTGGGTGGTTTCACGACCTCCACCGGGTGAGATGCCCCGATGGGCCCGCGCGGGGCGACGCGCTGGGGGGGTGATGCATGGTACATGCGCGGTCCATGCGAAATCCGTGCCCGTACGCCCCGATCCTAGAAGCTCGACCCCGGCGTGGCCAGAAAGGCCAGTTCCTCGGCGGTGCTGGTCCGCCCCAGTGCCTGGTTGCGGTGGGGGAAGCGGCCGAAGCGCTCGACGATGTCGTGGTGGCGCTGCGCCCATTCGAGCAGGCCGGCGCGCGCCGGCTCGTCGTGCTCGAGCTGGGCGAACAGCCGCAGCGATTCGCGCTGGACGGCGATCGACTCGGAATGCTCGAAGGGCAGGTAGACGAACTGCCGCTGCACGCCGTTCAGGGCGCGATCCGCACCGGCGGCGACCATCGCCTGCGCGGTCTGCAGCGCCGGCGCGTCGCCGGCAAAGGCCCGCGCCTGGCCGCGAAAGAGGTTGCGTGGAAACTGGTCGAGCACGATCACCCGCGCCAGCGCCGACAAGGGGGCCTCGGCCCAGTCGCCGAGACCGCCGGCCAAGGCCCGTTCGACCAGCCCGCCGAAGCGTTCGGCGATCAGCGCATCGAAGGCGGGGTCCTTGCGAAACCAGGCTTGGCGCGGCTGAGCGTGGCCGGGATCGTCGGCAGCGCCGAACCAGAAGTCGAGCACCTCGCGCGCGGCGGTCGGCAACGCGGTCATGGCGCCAGCAGGTCCAGGGTTTCGGGGTGCCGCCTCATGTAGGCGCGCACATAGCTGCATGCCGGGCGCACGCGCAGGCCCTGGGCGCGGGCATGGTCCAGCGCCTGGCGCACCAGCGCCGCGGCGATGCCCCGGCCCTCGAGCGCGCGCGGCACGCCGGTGTGGTTGATCCACATGACGCCGTCGATCAGGTGGTAGCTGGTCTCGCAGCGCAGGCCATCGACGACGGCCAGGAAACGGCCGCCTGCGGCGTCGTGTTCGACGATCGGTGCGTGGTCCATCGAAGGTGGGCGGTGGGTCCGGAACTGTCGGTGCGGTTTCAGGGGGCCAGGCGGCGCCAGAGGTAGGCGAACTCGAGCGCCTGCCGATCGGCTCGCTGGGCATTGTCGGCGGCCGCGCCGTGGCCGCCTTCGATGGCCTCGTGGTAGAGCACCTCGTGGCCCTGGGCCAGCATGCGCGCGGCCATCTTGCGTGCGTGGCCGGGGTGGACGCGGTCGTCGCGGGTCGAGGTGATGAACAGCGGCTGCGGGTACTCGACCCCGGGGCGGACGTTCTGGTAGGGGCTGTAGCGGTCGATCCACTCCCACTCCTCGGGCAGGTCGGGGTTGCCGTACTCGGCCATCCACGAGGCGCCGGCGAGCAGCAGGTGGTAGCGGCGCATGTCGAGCAGCGGCACCTGGCAGACCACCGCATTGAACAGCTCGGGCCGCTGCACCATCACCGCGCCCACCAGCAGGCCGCCATTGCTGCCGCCTTCGATGCCCAGATGGCGCGGACGGGTGGTGCCCCTGGCGATCAGGTCCTCGGCGACGGCGATGAAGTCGTCGAAGCTCGCCTGCCTGCCCGCCTTGACCGCCGCCTGGTGCCAGCGCGGGCCGAACTCGCCGCCGCCGCGGATGTTGGCCACCACCCACACCCCGCCGCGGCTGCTCCACTGGGTGCCGAATGCGGCGGAGTACCAGGGGCTGAGCGACTCCTCGAAGCCGCCGTAGCCATAGAGCAGTGTCGGGTTGCAGCCGTCGGCCCGCGCCTGCCGGGGCCAGACCACGAAGTAGGGCACGCGGGTGCCGTCCTTCGAACGCGCGAAGTGCTGCTCGACGCGCATGCCGGTGGTGTCGAAGAACGACCGGCGCGATTTGATCCTCTCGGGGGTGCCGGAGGCGGTGTTGCCCAGCCACAGCGAGTCGGGGGTGAGGAAGTCGGTGTAGGTGAGCGCGTAGTGCTCGGCCAGCGGGTCGTCGGCAAGTTGCGGATCGTGCAGCGCCGACAGCGACAGCGTGCCCGGGAAGGGCGCCTCGAGGGTCCGCCCGACCCAGCCCGCTCCCTCGGGCCGCCAGGCCTCGGCGCGGCCGACGACCTGGTCGTGCACGGTGAGCAGGACCTGGTCGCGGGTGGTCGAGTGACCGGCCAGGGAGCGGCTGGCGCTGGGGGTGAACAGGCACTGCAGCTCGGGCTGCCCGGCCAGGCATGCGTGCACATCGCCGACCAGCAGCGAGCCGGCGGGCCAGGTCTTGCCGCCCACCGTCCAGTCGCTGCGCAATTCGATCAGCACGCGATCGCGCCAGAAGTCGAGCTGGGCGTCGTCGGGCTTGGGGATGGCGACGAGTTGCCCGTCGCGCCACAGCCACAGCCGCGAATGGTAGAAGTCCAGCATGCGACCGACGACGACGCGCTCGTGGCCGGGCGTGCGATCGATGCGCAGTTCGGCGCCGACGTCGCCGGGCTGCGCCTCGAACAAGGTGACGGCGTCGGCCAGCGGTTGGCTGCGGGTCCAGCGCTTGATCAGCCGCGGGTAGCCCGAATCGGTCAGCGATCCCGGCCCGAAGTCCGTGCCCACCAGCAGTGTGTCGCGGTCGAGCCAGGCGGTCTCGGACTTGGCCTCGGGCAGCTCGAAGCCATCGCGCACGAAGGCCTTGCGCTCGAGATCGAACTCGCGCAGCACATGGGCATCGGCACCGCCGCGCGAGAGCCGCAGCAGGCAGCGGCTCTCGCCGGGCCCCAGGCAGCTGGCGCCGGCCCAGACCCAGTTGACGTCCTCGCGCCGGCCGAGCTCATCGAGGTCGAGCAGGACCTGCCAATCGGGCTCGGCCGTGCGGTACTCGGCCAGCGTCGTGCGCCGCCACAGTCCGCGCGGGTTGCGTTCGTCCTGCCAGAAGTTGTAGAGCCAGTCGCCGCTGCGGCGGAAGGCCGGGATGCGATCGCGCGAATCGAGGATCGCCTTCAGCTCGCGGCGCGCGGCTTCGAATCCGGGCCAGGCCTCGAGCACGTGGCGCGTCGCCGCGTTGCGCTCGCGCACCCAGGCCAGCGCACGCTCGCCCTGCACGTCCTCGAGCCAGAGGCAAGGGTCATCGTCGGCAGCAGTGGCCATTCCGCTCAGGCCCCACCGCGCCACAGCAGCAGCGGCTGGACCTCCACCGATCGCGACGAGTCGCTGACCCAGATTTGTCCGTCCTGGATCGTCAGCTGCAGCTGCATCGACCGCTGGGCCAGGTCCGCCAGCGCCTGGCTCTGCGCCGCGTCCAGCCGCCAGACCTCGAGGTTGCGCAGGCGGGTGATCCTGGTCTCGAGCCCGGTCCACCAGATGGGCGCGGCATTGCTGTAGGCATAGATCGTCACCCGTTCGCTGCGGCCGCAGGCCTTGGCCAGGCGCCGCTCGTCGGGCTGGCCGACCTCGACCCAGTGCACCAGCTGGTCGCTCAGGTCGCGTTGCCAGAGATCGGGCTCGTCGGTGTCCGACAGCCCGCGCGCGAACTGCAGCGTGCCGCGCTCATCGTTGGCGGTCACGTGCAGGGCGTAGGCCAGCAGGCGCACCATCAGGCGCTCCTCGGTCTCCGACGGATGCAGCGCCAGTGTCAAGACATGCTCGCCATAGACCTGGCGATCCATGTCGGCGATCTGCAGCTGGGCCTTGTAGATCGTCGACTTCAGCGCCATCGATGCCTTGCGGTGCCCCGTCGCATCAGACCGCGCCGGCCTTGAAGGTGTCGCACTGCGCCATGCTGCCGGTGGTCATGCCGCGCTTGAACCACGACACGCGCTGCGCGCTGCTGCCATGGGTGAAGCTTTCGGGCACCACCCGTCCGCGGGCGTTCCTCTGCAGCGTGTCGTCACCGATCGCGGCGGCGGCGTTCAGACCCTCCTCTACATCGCCGTCATCGAGGATCTTGCGCGAGCGCTGCGCATGGTGGGCCCAGACACCGGCCAGGCAGTCGGCCTGCAGCTCGAGCCGGACCGACAGCGCATTGGCCGTGCGCTCGTTGCTCCGTTGACGGGCCTCGTCGACCTTGCCGGTGATGCCCATCAAGTGCTGCACGTGGTGCCCGATCTCGTGGGCGATGACATAGGCCTGCGCGAAATCGCCGGGGGCGCCGAGACGCTGGCGCATGGTCTCGTAGAAGCTCAGGTCGATGTAGACCTTCTCGTCACCGGGGCAGTAGAACGGTCCCATCGCCGCCTGCCCGGTGCCGCAGGCGGTGACTTCGGTGCCATCGTAGAGGCGCAACTTGGGGTCGCGGTAGGCCGTGCCCAGGGCCCGGAACTGCTCGCGCCAGACGTCTTCGGTGTCGGCCAGCACCATCGAGACGAACCTCGCCCGCGCGTCGTCGGCGGGCGGCTTGGTCGCCGGCGCCTGCTGCACCACCGGCGATTCACCCGTGCCACCGAGCATGCCGATCACGGTCAGCGGATTGATGCCCAGGAACCAGCTGGCCAGCAGCGCGATGACGATGCCGCCGAGGCCGATGCCGCCGCCAATGCGGCGACCGCCGCCGCCGCTGCCGCGGGCGTCCTCGACGTTGTCGCTTTCCCGATGTCCATCCATTCGCATGGCGTATTCCTCGTCGGACGCGTGCGGCCTTCGGCAGGCGGGGTCGGCGAGCCAGGCCCGGCTCGTTGCCGGCCCTGCCCCGGTCGCTGGCTGCGTGGGTGGCATTCTGCCCCCTGCCGGCGACGATGGTTCGGGCGGGACATCCTCGCTGACCCTGAGTGCGCCGCCGCCGATTCCCCCAACAATCCACCTCGCCATGCAGACACCTGCCAATCCCCTGCTCGATGACTGGGCACCGCCGTTCGCCTTGCCGCCGTTCGAGCGCGTCGAGGCCCGCCACTTCCCACCGGCGTTCGAGCATGCGATGCGGCAGCACCGTGCCGAACTGGCCGCGATCACCGCCGATCCGCGGGCCCCGGACTTCGACAACACGATCGCCGCCTTCGATCGTTCAGGCGAATTGCTCGGGCGCATCCAGGCCGTGTTCTACAACCTGACCGCCTCGGCGACCTCGCCCGAGCTGCAGGCGGTGCAGCGCGAGATGGCGGCGCCACTTGCCGCCCACTGGAGCGCGGTGCGGCAGGACGCGGCGCTCTACGCGCGGCTCGATGCCGTGCACGCGGCGCGCCAGGGCAGCGGCCTCGACGACGAGCAGCAGCGCCTCGTCGAGCGGCTGCACCACGACTTCGTGTTTGCCGGTGCGCAGTTGCCGCCCGATGCACGTCGACGTTATGCCGACGTGATGCGTTCGCTGGCCGAGTTGACGACGCAGTTCGGCCAGAACGTCCTGCACGACGAGTCGAGCTTCGCACTGCCGCTGCCCGACGAGGCCGCGCTGGCCGGCCTGCCCGACTTCGTGCGGGCCGCGGCCCGACAGGCCGCGGTGGATCGGGACGGCAGCGAGGTGCCGGTGGTCACGCTGTCGCGTTCGCTGATCGTGCCCTTCTTGAGCTTCTCGGCGCGCCGCGACCTGCGCGAGCAGGCCTGGCGGGCCTGGGTCGGCCGGGGCGAGCACGACGGTCCCAGCGACAACCGCGAGGTGGCCGCGAAGATCCTGGCGCTGCGCGCCGAACAGGCCCGGCTGCTGGGCCACGCGAGCTTCGCCGACCTCGCTCTGTCGGACACCATGGCACAAACGCCGCAACGCGTCTGGACGCTGCTCGACGAGGTCTGGCGGCGCGGCCTGAGCGCGCTCGGGCACGAACGCCGGATGCTGGCCGACGCCATGCGCGCCGAGGGCGTCGATGAAGCCATCGAGGCCTGGGACTGGCGCTACTGGGCCGAGAAGGTCAGGCAGCGTCACTTCGCACTCGACGATGCGCTGCTCAAACCCTATTTCGCGCTGCCCCGGATGGTCGAGGCGGTGTTCGACTGTGCGCAGCGGTTGTTCGGCCTGAGCTTCGAGCGCCGGCAAGCACTTCCCGTCTATCACCCGGACGTGGTGGCCTACGAGGTGCGCGACGCGGCCGGCCAGTCGATCGGCCTGTTCCTGCACGACAACTTCGGCCGGCCCGGCAAACGCAGCGGCGCCTGGATGAGCGTGCTGCGCTGGCAACACCGCAACGGCGGGCCGGACGCCGGCGTGTCGCGGCCGGTGGTGTTGAACAACAACAACTTCGCCAGGTCGGCACCGGACGAGCCGACGCTGCTGTCGCTGGACGACGTGCGCACGCTGTTCCACGAGTTCGGACACGGGCTGCACGGCCTGCTGTCGGAGGTGGGCTACCAGCGCCTGTCGGGCACCCAGGTCCTGCGCGATTTCGTCGAGTTGCCCTCGCAGCTGTTCGAGCATTGGGCGCAGGAGCGCGAGGTCCTGCGCCGGCATGCCAGGCACTGCCGGACCGGCGAGCCGATCCCCGACGCGCTGATCGACCGCATCGAAGCCGCTCGCAAGTTCGGCAGCGGCTACGAGACCGTGCGCTACACCGCCAGCGCGATCGTCGACCTGGCGGCGCACCAGAGTGCCGAGCCGATCGCCGACATCGTGGCCTTCGAGCGTCGGGTGCTGGCCGCGCGCGGCGCGCCGGCGGTGGCCGGCCTCAACCACCGCTTGCCGCACTTCCAGCACCTGTTCTCGGGTTCCAGCTACGCAGCCGGCTATTACGTCTACCTGTGGGCGGAGGTGCTCGATGCCGACGCCTACCAGGCCTTCGTCGAAGCCGGCGATCCGTTCGATGCCGAGGTTGCCGCCCGACTGCGGCGCTGCATCCTCAGCCGCGGCGACAGCGTCGAGCCGGGCGCGGCCTACCGGGCCTTTCGCGGTCGGGACGCGCGGCTGGAGCCGATGCTGCGTGATCGCGGGCTCGTTGCCTGAGGTCCTCGCGCCTATCACCAGGACCAGGGCACCAAGAAAGAAGCCCGCCGTGCGGGCGGGCTTGCGGTGGCGAAGCAACCCGCAGCGCGGGCTCGGCGGACCCCCGGGCCCGCCGCTTACTTGAGCTTGATTTCCTTGTAGAGCACGTGCTTGCGTGCCTTGGGGTCGAACTTCATGAATTCGAGCTTGCCGGGCGTGGTCTTCTTGTTCTTGTTGGTGGTGTAGAAGTGGCCGGTGCCTGCCGTCGATTCCAGCTTGATCTTCTCGCGTCCGCCTTTGGTGGCCATGGTCGTGGGCTCCTGGTGTGCGTGTGGCTAGGGGGGTCGGCGGGGCCGGTCAGAGGGTGCCCTTGGCGCGCAGATCGGCCACCACGGTGTCGATGCCCACCTTGTCGATCAGGCGCAGCGCGGCGTTGCTCAGACGCAGGCGCACCCAGCGGTTCTCGCTCTCGACCCAGAACCGGCGGTACTGCAGGTTGGGCAGCCAGCGGCGCTTGGTCCTGTTGTTGGCGTGGGAGACGTTGTTTCCCACCATCGGGCGCTTGCCCGTGACTTGACAGACGCGTGCCATGACGCTACTCCAAACTCTTGACTGTTGCAGGCGCGGCAGCCGGGACCCAGGCGCCTGGCTTCACGTCGTGCCGCCGCCCGGTGGCTGCCCATCGAAGGCCCGCGCCCGACACGCAAGCATCGGGCCGGACTCGGCAAAGAGCGCGATTATAGACGGGAAACCCGGGCCCTTGGCCGCGGCCTGCTCAGCCTTGCTCGAGGAAACGCTGGGCGTCGAGCGCGGCCATGCAGCCGGTGCCCGCCGAGGTGATCGCCTGGCGGTAGACATGGTCCTGCACGTCGCCGGCGGCGAATACGCCGGGCACGCTGGTCATCGTTGCCAGGCCGACGCTGCCGGTGCGGGTGACGATGTAGCCGTCCTTCATCTCGAGCTGGCCCTTGAAGATGTCGGTGTTGGGCTGGTGGCCGATGGCGATGAAGCAGCCCTTCAGT
>Ga0209797_10001566_pt1 | contig 11522 bp, 14 predicted proteins | sample DOMMetBare3Fresh_2_FD_187472 | JGI IMG/M metagenome (GOLD analysis project Ga0209797, IMG submission 187472) | Wetland sediment microbial communities from St. Louis River estuary, USA, under dissolved organic matter induced mercury methylation -... | ecosystem: Environmental > Aquatic >...
CGCCACGCGCAGTGCGCAGCTCGCGCAGGCGCTCGGCCACTGCGTAGGCTTGCTGTGTGGTGAGGCCACCCGGTCGTGCCGACGGCAGCGCGACGCATTCGGCGCGGTCCCAGGCGCGCAGCAACTCGGTGGCCAGCGTTTCGGTGTCGGCACTCATGGCCGAAGCACTTCCACGCCGCCGAGGTAGGGCTGCAGCAGGGCGGGGATGCGCACCGAGCCGTCGGCTTGCTGATGGTTCTCGATCACCGCCACCAGCGCACGGCCCACTGCCAGACCGGAGCCGTTGAGCGTGTGCACGAGTTCGGTCTTGCCCTGCGCATTGCGAAAGCGGGTCTGCATGCGGCGCGCCTGGAAGGCCTCGCAGTTCGAGCATGAGCTGATCTCGCGGTAGGCGCCCTGGCCCGGCAGCCAGACCTCGAGGTCGTAGGTCTTGGTGCTTCCGAAGCCCATGTCGCCGGTGCACAGCGTGACCACGCGGTAGGGCAGCTCGAGCTTGCGCAGGATCGCCTCGGCATGGCCGACCATCTGCTCGAGCGCGGCGTAGCTCTGGTCGGGCGCGGTGATCTGCACCATCTCGACCTTGTCGAACTGGTGCTGGCGGATCATGCCGCGCGTGTCGCGCCCGGCGCTGCCGGCCTCGGAGCGAAAGCAGGGGCTGTGCGCGGTGAGCCGGATCGGCAGCTGCGCCGCGTCGAGGATCTGCTCGCGCACGCTGTTGGTGAGCGAGATCTCGCTGGTGCTGATGAGGTACTGCTCGGCGCGCTCCTCGTCGCCGCCGCGCGAGACCCAGAACATGTCTTCCTTGAACTTGGGCAGCTGCCCGGTGCCCTCGAGGATCTCGCGGTTGACGATGTAGGGCGTGTAGCACTCGGTGTAGCCGTGCTCGCGCGTCTGGGTGTCGAGCATGAACTGCGCGAGCGCACGGTGCAGCCGCGCCGCCGGGCCGCGCAGGAAGGTGAAGCGCGCGCCCGACAGCTTGGCGCCGGTGTCGAAATCGACGCCCAGCGCGGGGCCGATGTCGGCGTGGTCGCGCGGCGTGAAGTCGAAGGCGCGCGGCGTGCCCCAGCGGCGCACTTCGACGTTCGCGCTTTCATCGGCGCCGATCGGCACGCTGTCGTGCGGCAGGTTGGCCACGCCCATCAGCATCGTTGCGATCTCGGCCTGTACCGCCTCGTTGCGCGCCGCTGAAGCGGCGAGTTCGTCGCCTAGCCCGCCGACCTCGGCCATCACCGCGGCCACGTCGCCGCCCTTGGCCTTCAACTGGCCGATCTGTTTGGACAGCGCGTTGCGCCGGGCCTGCAGCTCTTCGGTGCGGGTCTGAATCGTCTTGCGTTCGGCTTCGAGTGCGGCATAGCGCTCGCGGTCGAGATAGGGCTGCGGTGTCTTGCGCGTCTCGAGCTTGGCGATCACGCCGTCGAGGTCGCGGCGCAGCAGGTTGATGTCGAGCATGGTTTACGGCCTGGGGGTTGTCGTGTGCAGCACCGACTCGTCTAGCGTGTCGTTCGAGCCCTTCAGGCCCTTGGGCAGCGGGAAGCGCACGGTCTCGCGCACGCCGTCGAGCGTGCGCACGGACAGCGCACCGAGCTCGCGCAGGCGCGCGATCACCTGCTGCACCAGCACGTCGGGCGCCGAGGCGCCGGCCGTCAGGCCCACGCGCTGTGCTCCGTCGAACCAGGCGGGGTCGAGCGCGCTCGCGTCGTCGATCATGTACGCCGGCTTGCCCAGGCGACCGGCCAGTTCGCGCAGGCGGTTGCTGTTGCTCGAGGTCGGGCTGCCGACGACGATCACCACGTCGACCTGCGGCGACAGCACCTTCACGGCGTCCTGGCGGTTCTGCGTGGCGTAGCAGATGTCCTGCTTCTTCGGTTCGCGCACGTTGGGGAAGCGACGCTTGACCGCAGTCAGGATCTCGGCCGTGTCGTCCACCGACAGCGTGGTCTGCGTCACCACCGCGAGCTTGTCCGGGTTCTTCACCGGTGCCTGCGCCACGTCGGCCGCGTCTTCCACGAGGTAGATGCCGTCATAGAGCTGGCCCATCGTGCCCTCGACTTCCGGGTGCCCCTTGTGGCCGATCATCAGGAACTCGTAGCCTTCCTTGTGCAGCTTGGCCACTTCCACGTGCACCTTGGTGACGAGCGGGCAGGTGGCGTCGAAGATCGAGAAGCCGCGCGCCTGCGCTTCCTTGCGCACGGCCTGGCTCACGCCATGCGCGGAGAACACCAGCGTCGCACCCGGCGGCACCTCGGCCAGGTCCTCGATGAAGATCGCGCCCTTGGCCTTCAGGTCGTTGACGACGTAGGTGTTGTGCACGATCTCGTGGCGCACGTAGATCGGTGCGCCGAACTTGCCGAGTGCGCGCTCGACGATCTCGATCGCGCGATCGACGCCGGCGCAAAAGCCGCGCGGCTCGGCCAGGACGATCTCGTCGAGGCTCATCAGAGGATTCCGATCACGTGCACGTCGAAGCGCACCGGCCGGCCCGCCAGCGGGTGGTTGAAGTCGAACAGCAGCCAGTCGGTGCCGACCTCGCGCACCACGCCGGCGTAGGCGCCGCCACCGTCGGGCGTCGGGAACTTCACCACGTCGCCCACGTCGTAGCTCGCGTCGGGGTCGCCGATCTCGCGCAGCAGCGAGAGCTTCACCCGTTGCAGCAACTCGGGGTTGCGCGCTCCGAAGGCTTCGCCCGCGCCGAGCTCGAAGCTCTCGCGCGACCCCTCGACCAGGCCGATCAGGCGCGCTTCCATCGCCGGCGCGAGTTCGCCCGTGCCGAGCGACAGCGTGGCCGGCTGCGCGCCGAAGGTGTTGACGACGTCGGCGCCGTCGGGCCCGGCCAGGCGGTAGTGCAGGGTCAGGAACGATCCGGGTTGGACGGCAGCGGTCACGAAGGTGGGAGGCTCGGAATAGACTGGCCTCGATTTTACGAGGCACCCCCGACGTGAGCGGCCTGGACCACCTTCCCCCCGAAGCGCGACCGCGCGAGAAGCTGCTCGAGCGCGGTGCCGCAGCGCTGGCCGATGCCGAGCTGCTTGCGCTGCTGCTGCGCACCGGCAGCGCGGGGCAGGGCGTGCTGCAGCTGGCCCAGGCGTTGCTCGACCGCTTCGGCGGCTTGGCCGGCCTGCTCGCGGCGCAGGCCGCGGACCTGAAGGACATCAAGGGCCTGGGCCCGGCCAAGCGGGCCGAGATCGCCGCGGTGCTCGAGATCGCGCGCCGCGTGCTGGCGCACAAGCTGGCCGAGCAGCCCGGCTTCGAGCAGCCCCAGGCGGTGAAGGACTACCTCGCGCTGCAACTGGCCGCGCTCGACCATGAGGCTTTCGGCGTGATGTTCCTCGACGTGCGGCACCGGCTGATGCGCTTCGAGATCCTGTTTCGCGGCACGCTCGCGCACACCTCGGTGCACCCGCGCGAGGTGGTCAAGCGCGCATTGGCGCTCAATGCCGCGGCGGTGGTGCTGGCGCACAACCACCCGAGCGGCCTGGCCGAGCCTTCGCGCGCCGACGAGCTGATCACCACGGCACTGCGACAGGCCCTGCAGCTGGTGGACGTGCGCGTGCTCGACCATGTGGTGGTGGGTCGGGGCGGCTGCGTGTCGTTTGCCGAGCGGGGATTGCTGTGAGCCGGCGCGCGCTGCACGAGCAGCTGGGCGCGGTCAAGCATCGCCTGGCCCAGCGCGCGCGCGACGAGGCCGAGCGGCGCGCCCGAGCGGCCGAATCCAAGGCGGCGGAGGACGCCAGGCGCGAGCAGTTCGCGCGGGCGGTGGGCCCGGTGCAGCGTGTCGACAGCAGCAGCCGCAAGCTGCACGCCCGGCCGGCCGTGCCGCCGCATCCGCGCCAGCGCGAGGCCGACGAGGCGCGCGCGCTGGCCTCGACGCTGTCGGACGACGTCGACGTCAGCACCTTGCTCGAGACCGACGCGGGGCTGGCGTTTCGTCGCGAGGGCATCAGCGCCGACGTGCTGGCGCGCCTGCGGCGCGGCCAGTGGTCGATCCAGCGCCACCTCGATCTGCACGGCCTGACGCGCGACACGGCGCGCGAGGCGCTGGCCGGTTTCATCCGCCAGGCGGCACGCGATGGTCTGCGCTGCGTGCGCGTGGTCCACGGCAAGGGCAACGGGTCGCCCGGGCGCGAACCGGTGCTCAAGGCCAAGGTGCGGGCCTGGCTGGTGCAGAAGTCCGAAGTGATCGCCTTCGCACAGGCCAGCGCGCCCGACGGCGGGCATGGCGCGGTGCTGGTCCTGCTGCGCTGAACGCGCTGGTGCTTCAGCTGCCGCGGTTGCGCATCCAGTCGGCGGTGTTGAAGAAGGCCGCCCCGAGCCGTTCGGCCAGCGCCCCATCGACGCCGCGCTCGCTCATCGCCTGGCGCATGCACGCCATCCACTGGTCGCGCTCGGCGATGCCGATCGCATACGGCAGGTGGCGTGCGCGCAAGCGCGGGTGGCCGAAGCGCTGCAGGTACAGGTCGGGTCCGCCGAGCCAGCCGCACAGGAACCAGAACAGCTTGTCGCGCGAACCGTCGAGCGTGGTCGGGTGCAGCGCGCGCAGCCCGGCGAAGGCCGGTTCCAGGTCCATCAGGTCGTAGAAGCGGTCGACCAGTGCGCGCACGGCCGGCTCGCCGCCGAGCGCGTCGAAGGCGCTCGTGTCGGCTTCAGCCACCGGCGGGAGTCAGGCGGGCGGCCAGCGCCGCCAGCGCCTGCGCGGCGGGCGATCCCGGATAGGCTTCGGCCACCAGCTGGCGCCGCCGCACCGCATCGCGCACCGCGGCGTCGACCGGTACCTCGCCCACCAGGTCGAGCGTCACCGGCTTGTCGAGACCCGGGCTGACGAAGCGGTCGATCACCTGCTGCAACTGGCCGCGCACCTGGCGTGCATCGACCGTCGGCAGGGTCTGGTTGACCACCAGCAGGAGCGATCTGCGCTGCTGGGTCGATGCCAGCACCTTGATCGTCGCGTAGGCATCGGTCATTGCCGTGGGCTCTGGCGTGGTGACGATCATCACCTCGTGCGCCAGCGAGACGGTGTAGAGCACGACGTCGGAGATGCCGGCGCCGGTATCGAGCAGGATGTGATCGAAGCGTGGCGCCATCGCGGCCAGCGTCTCGACCAGCCGGTCACGCACCTCGGGCGTCAGGCGCGAGTACTCCACCAGGCCCGAGCCGGCCAGCAGCACCGAGAAGCCTTGCGAAACCTCGGTCAGCGCCTCCTCGAGAGTGCGGGTCCCGGTGAACACGTCGTGCAGCGTGACCTTGGGCGACAGGTTGAGCACCACGTCGAGGTTGGCCAGGCCCAGATCGGCATCGAGCACCAGCACGCGCTGGCCGCGCGCGGCCAGTTGGGCGGCCAGGTTGGCGGCAATGAAGGTCTTGCCCACGCCGCCCTTGCCGCTGGTGATGGCGGTGATCCTTGCGCTCATTGTTGTTCCTCGTCGGCGCGCGGGGTGGCGAACAGCAGGCTCTTCTCCTCGGCGCTGACCTGTGCCACCGCCGCAGCCTCGAATTCGGCCCGGTTGCGGCCGCCGCTCTTGGCCCGGTAGAGCTGCTTGTCGGCGCGCTCGAGCCACAGCTTGAGGTTCGAACGCACCCATTGCGGCGCGAAGGCACCGCCCAGGCTGACGGTGACGCTGATCGTGGTGCCCGGTGCGACCGCGATGCGCGTTCGCGCCACGCGCGCACGGATGCGCTCGGCCACCATCGGGCCGAAGGCAGGTGGGCAATTGGGCAGCGCGATCGCGAACTCCTCGCCGCCGATGCGCGCAACCGTGTCCATCGGCCGCACGCAATGCGCCAGTGCGTCGGCGACCGCCTTGAGCACCAGGTCGCCGGCGCCATGGCCGTGACTGTCGTTGACGCGCTTGAAGTGATCGATGTCGAGCATCAGCAGCAAGGCCGGCTCGCCGGCACGCGCCACGCGGTCGAGCTCGCGCGTGAGCACCGATTCGAACTGGCGGCGATTGACCAGGCCGGTGAGTGCATCGCGGCTGGACAACTGGCACAAGCCGTCGATCAGGTCCTGCAGCCAGGCCTCGCTGCCGGGCGCGCCCGCAGGCAACGCCTGCCCCGACTGCGCCAGCAGCGCCAGTGCCGACTCCACACGCAACGCGGACGGAGCCGGGCTCTCGGGTGCGGGAGACGGGGCGGTCAAGGTGCCGGCCAGTCTAGCAGCGGGCCCGGCGTCAACCGGCCGGAATTGGGGCCGGTTGGCCGGGCAGTTTCAGCGATGCTGGCTCAGAACCCGCGCAGGTCGAGGGTGCGCCGGAACTCGGCGTCATCGGCGTCGCGGGCCGACGCGGCCCAGTCGCCCAGGCCGATGTCGCGCAGCGTGTGGCGGTCGAGCGAAGACAGGACGACGTGGTGCCGGCGCGCGTCGCGCCGCGCTGCGCGCCGTTCGCTCGCTTGCGCGATGGTGGCATGCAGCTGACGGACCCACGCAGTCAGTGCACCGAGCGCACGGTGTTGCGGTGCGGTGTGCAGCGCAATCCTGACGAAGGGGGCGGGGGCGGGGTGATGGAGGAACATGGCGGGCTCCGGTGGGGTGTCGATGTTGTGCAGATTAGTTGCACAGCGCACCCGAGAAAAGCGCATTGTTCTGGTCATATTGTTCAGCTATGCTTACCAGCGTGCCCCGCTCACCCCGCCTGCCGCTGGCCACCCTGCCGGCCTTTCGCGCCGTCGCGCGCAAGGCCACGCTGCGCGCAGCGGCCGAGGAGCTGCACCTCACGCACAGCGCGGTCAGCCAGCAGATCAAGCAGCTCGAGGGCCAGCTCGGCTTCGAGCTGTTCGAGCGCCGCGGTCGCCGTGTGGTGCTCAACGCCGCAGGCAGCGCGCTGCTGCGAGCGGTCGAGCCGGCCCTGTCGCAGATCGATGACGGGCTGCGCGCGGCGCTGGCCGTGTCCTGCGGTGCCGAGCAGCTGATCCGCCTGACCCTGCTGCCCTCTTTCGCCCAGCGCTGGCTGCTGCCGCGCATGCCGCAGTGGCGCGAACAGCATCCGGGCATCGCGCTCGAACTCGAGACCTCGCAGCGCGTGCTCGACCTGCATCGTGAAGGGCTGCACTGCGCCTTGCGCCAGGGCGCCGGGACATGGCCGGGCCTCGTGAGCGAGCGGCTGGCGGACTCGCAACTGATCGTGGTGGGCTCGCCGGACTATGCGCTGCGGTTGCGCGACCGCGGACCCGCGGCGCTGGTCGACGAACCCCTGCTGGGTTCAGCCAAGGTCTGGGACCGCTGGTTCGAGCAGGTGGGCTTGAAGGTCTCGTCGCAACCGGTGGCCAGCTTCAGCGACGCGGGCCTGCTGCTGCAGGCGGCCGAGCAGGGCATGGGCATCGCGCTGGCGCGAGAGCTGCTGGCTGCCGACGCGCTGTGCGACGGCCGGCTGGTGCAACTCGCGCCGCAAACGCTGTCCGACGAAGCGCTGTACGCCTACTGGATCGCCTACCCCCCTGCGCTGGCCGACTGGGCGCCGCTGGTGGCGCTGCGGCGCTGGCTGCACGAGCAGATGGCGCAGTCGGAGCGCCGGCTGCACACAGCTAGGACAGGAACATCGCCTGCAGGTCGGACAGGAAGTCGAAGCCGCGCGGCGTCGCCCGCACCCAGGCGCCCGCGCGCTCGATGAGGCCCTGCTCGATGGCGCGTTCGAGCGTCGCGTCGATGGCCGTGAGCGGCTGCCCGGTGCGCTCGGCAAAGCGCGCGAGCTCGAAGCCCTCGGCCAGGCGCAGCGCGTTGAGCATGAACTCGAACGGCAGTTCGCCTGCGCGCACCTCGTGCTCGTTCGAGACCGCCTCGCCCGCCAGCGCACGCTGCATGTACATCGACGGCTCGCGCCAGCGCACCTGGCGAACGATGCGGTCGGGAAAGCTGAGCTTGCCGTGCGCCCCGGCGCCGATGCCCAGGTAGTCGCCGAACTGCCAGTAATTGAGGTTGTGGGCGCAACGGTGCCCCGCACGCGCGAAGGCCGAGACCTCGTAGCGTTGCAGCCCGTCGCTGCGCGTGCGTGCCGCGATCGCATCGAGCATATCGCTGGCCAGGTCGGCATCGGGCAGCGCCGGCGGCGCGTTGGCGAAGGCGGTGTTGGGTTCGATCGTCAGGTGGTAGATCGACAGGTGCGGCGGCGCGAAGGCCAGCGCGGCGTCGAGGTCGGCGTGCAGCTGCGCCAGTGTCTGGCCCGGCAGCGCGTACATCAGGTCGACGTTGAAGGTGTCGAAAGCGTCGCGCGCCTCGGCCACCGCGGCGCGCGCCTGCCCGGCGTCGTGCACGCGCCCGATCGCGCGCAGCATCGCGTCGTCGAAGCTCTGCACGCCGATCGACAGGCGCGTGACGCCGGCCGCTCGGAAAGCCCTGAAGCGCTCGCGCTCGAAGGTGCCGGGGTTGGCCTCGAGCGTGATCTCGCAGCCGGGTTCGAGCGGCAAGCGCGCGCGGACATCGGCCAGCAGGCGCTCGATGCCCGCGGGCGAGAACAGGCTGGGGGTGCCGCCGCCGATGAACACGCTGATCACGCGTCGGCCCCAGACCTGCGGCAACGCGGCCTCCAGATCCGCGATCAGGGCATCGAGGTAGCGCTCCTGCGGAACTTCGCCTGGGTGTTCATGCGAGTTGAAGTCGCAGTAGGGACACTTCCTCAGGCACCACGGCAGATGGACATACAGCGACAGCGGCGGCAGCGACGCCAGCGTCACGGCGCCGGGCCGATGGATGCGGATCGGCGACGTGCTCAAGCCAGCTTCCACACCTGGCGCATCGACAGGCGCATCTGTGCCGCGGCCAGCGCGCGGTGGCTGACGCGATTCTTCGCGTCAGCGCCCAGCTCGGCCACGCTGGCGTTCAGGGGCTCGATCCACACCAGCGGGTCGTAGCCGAAGCCGCCGCCGCCGCGCGGCGCTTCGAGCAGGGTGGCCTCCCAGCGGCCGAATGCGATCAGGGGCTCGGGGTCGTCGGCATGGCGCAACGCGACGAGTGTGCTGACGAAGCGGCAGCGCCGGTCGGCGATGCCGCGCATGCGCTGCAGCAAGAGCGCGTTGTTGGCGCCGTCCTGCGCGCGGCGTCGCGCCTCGCGGTCGCCCGCGGCGGCCGGCGCCGGCGCGAACACGGCCGAGGCCACGCCGGGTGCGCCGCCCAGCGCATCGACGCACAGGCCCGAGTCGTCGGCGATCGATGCCAGCCTGGTGGCGCGCGCGGCGTGGCGCGCCTTGGCCAGCGCGTTCTCGACGAAGGTGACGTGCGGCTCCTCGGCTTCGTCGACGTTCATCGCGCCTTGTGCGACGAGCTCGATCGGCAGGCCGGTGAAGAGCTGCTGCAGTTCGGCGAGCTTCTTGGCGTTGTTGGACGCCAGGATAATTCTCACGACTTGGCGAGGGCAGACTTCTGCGCGGCCACGAGGTCGGCGATGCCGCGCGACGCCAGGCCGAGCAGGGCGTCCATCTCGGCGCGGGTGAACGCCGCGCCTTCGGCCGTGCCCTGCACCTCGACGAAATGGCCGGCGCCGGTCATCACGACGTTCATGTCGGTGTCGCAGGCCGAGTCTTCGGTGTATTCGAGGTCGAGCAGCGGCGTGCCCTGCACGAGGCCCACCGAGATCGCGGCGACATGGTCGCGGATCGGGCTGGCCGTCAGCTTGCCCTGCGCGAGCAGGAACGACACCGCGTCATGCGCGGCCACGAAGGCGCCGGTGATGGCGGCGGTGCGCGTGCCGCCGTCGGCCTGGATCACGTCGCAGTCGAGCGTGATCGTGCGCTCGCCCAGCGCAGCGAGGTCGAACACGGCGCGCAGCGAGCGCCCGATCAGGCGCTGGATCTCCTGCGTGCGGCCGCTTTGCTTGCCGCGCGCGGCCTCGCGATCGCCGCGCGTGTGCGTGGCACGCGGCAGCATGCCGTACTCGGCGGTGACCCAGCCTTCGCCGCTGCCGCGCTTGTGCGGCGGCACCTTCTCTTCGACCGAGGCGGTGCACAGCACCTGCGTGTCGCCGAAGGCGATCAGCACCGAGCCTTCGGCATGCTTGGTGTAGCCGCGCTGGATCGACAAGGGGCGCAGCGCATCGGCGGCACGTCCGCCGCTGCGATCGACGGTCTTGCTCATCAGCCCTTCTTTTCGTTGGAACGGCGGATCGCTTCGTTGATCTCCTTGATCGAACGCTCGATTTCCGCTTCGTCCAGCTCGTCGGGGGGCAGGTCGCCCACCGCCACGCCGGCCTGGATGGTCGACGCGAACACCTCCTCGCCCAGGCTCTGGGTCGAGATGCCCGTGGCGTTGTCGCTGCTCGCCGCGGCTTCCCACTCGGCGGCGATCACGGTCACGTTGTCACTCTTGGGGCCGGCATGCCGCAACGCGCGCTCCACCAGCTCGGGCACCGCATCGGAGAGGGTGCGCTGCGCCAGTTCCTGCGCAATCTCGGTGTCGGACACGCTGCCCCACAGGCCATCGGAACACAGGAGCACGCGGTCGCCGGCCTGCATCAACATCGGGCCGGCGGTGTCCACCACCGGCTTGCCCGGACTGCCCAGGCAGGTGAACAGCACGTTGCGATTGAACTTCTCGCCGATCGGCACCACGTGCGACAGCGTTTCTTGCAGTTCGGAGTAGGAGTGGTCGCGCGTGCGCGCGATCAGCTTGCCGTCGCGCACCAGGTACAGGCGTGAATCGCCGCAATGCGCCCAGAAGGCCGCATCGCCCTGCAGCACGCACGCGACGATGGTCGTTCGCGGCGTGTCCATCAGGGCCTTCTCGGTGGCGTAGCGCAGCAGCTGGTGGTGTCCGGCGATGATCGCGTCGTGCAGGAAGCGCAGCGGATCGGCCAGCGTGGGCTTGGCATCGCGCTGGAACAGCGCGGCCATCGTCTGCAGTGCCAGTTGCGAAGCGACCTCGCCCTCGGGGTGGCCGCCCATGCCGTCGGCCAGCGCAAACAGTCCGGAGTCCCGCGTGTAGCAATAGCCCATGCGGTCTTCGTTCTTCTCGCGGCCGCCCTTGCGGCTGATCTGGTAGACGGAGAACCGCATGTCCGTCTCCTGCTCAGGCCTTGGCGCCGGTCTTGAGGTTCTCAAGCTGGAGCTTGAGGCGCTCGCTGAAACTGAGCTTGGTGTAGCGGCGCTCGGTCTCGCGCGCGAGTTCCTTCTGCAGCGCGAACACCGACTGCGGCCGCGACAGCGGATCGAGCGACATGCACCACTCGGTGACCTCGATCAGGTTGTCGGAGTAGACGTTGCGCAGGCGCGAGAGCGACAGCGCCAGGCGGTCCTTCTCGATGCGTTGCGGCGCGTCGTTGGGCGGGTAGCCCTGCATGCACGCGTAGATGCAGGCACCGATGGCGTAGATGTCCGTCCAGGGGCCGAGGCTGCCGTCGCGGCGGTACATTTCCGGCGCCGCGAAGCCCGGCGTGTACATCGGGCGGATGAAGTTGCCTTCCTTGGACAGCACTTCGCGCGCGGCGCCGAAGTCCAGCAGCACCGCCTTGTTGTCGTTGGTGATGAAGATGTTGGCCGGCTTGATGTCCAGGTGCAGCATCTTGTGCTGGTGCACGATGCGCAAGCCGCGCAGGATCTCGTCG
>Ga0209797_10001567_pt1 | contig 11515 bp, 8 predicted proteins | sample DOMMetBare3Fresh_2_FD_187472 | JGI IMG/M metagenome (GOLD analysis project Ga0209797, IMG submission 187472) | Wetland sediment microbial communities from St. Louis River estuary, USA, under dissolved organic matter induced mercury methylation -... | ecosystem: Environmental > Aquatic >...
CGTGGGACGTCGGAACGGTCGAGACCGGGACGGTCTTCCGGCTCCACGCCGACCCCTACGGCGGCCTCGCGCTCTCCGAGGACGGCGTCTCGGGCGGCGACGCGTACGTTCTCTCGCTCGACCCCGCCGGCCTCCCGGCGGACGTCCGCGCGAGGTTCCCGCACCTCGCAGACTTCGCCGCGCTCAAGCTCCCGCCCGAGGCCGTCGTCATCGCGCGCGAACTCCTCCGCGGGGAGCTCGCCGTCTCGAAGGCGAAGGACGGCGTCCGCCTCGACGCGACGTCGCTCCAGATCCCGGGCGTCCTCGACGACCTCTACCTCTACGGCGGACCGCTCGGCGTCACCTTCGCGGGCGGCGTGCCCGCGCTGCGCGTCTGGGCGCCGACCGCGCGCTCGGTGAAGCTCCACCTCTTCGACGGCCCGGGACCCGCCGCCACGGAGACGGTCGTCGCCCTGGCGTCCGACGGCACGACCGGCACCTGGTTCGCCAGGGGCACGCCCGCCTGGCTCGGCAAGTACTACCTGTACGAGGTCGAGGTCTTCGTCCGCTCGGAGAAGGCCGTCGTCCACAACCTCGTCACCGATCCCTACTCCCTCTCGCTCTCGGCCAACTCGCGCCGGAGCCAGATCGTGGACCTCGCCGACCCCGCCCTCGCGCCGGCGGGGTGGCGGGTCCTCGAGAAACCGAGGCTCCGCGCGCCGACCGACATCGTCCTCTACGAGCTGCACGTGCGCGACTTCAGCGCCGGCGACGCGACCGTCCCGGCCGCGCGCCGCGGCACCTTCCTCGGGTTCACCGAGGGCGCCTCGGCCGGCATGACCCACCTCCGGCGGCTCGCGGAGGCCGGCCTCACCCACGTCCACCTCCTCCCCTCCTTCGACTTCGCGACCGTGAACGAGAACCGGGCCGCCTGGCCCCCGCCGCCGTGCAACCTCGCGAGCTTCCCGCCCGACTCGCCGGAGCAGCAGGCCTGCGTCGCGACGGTCGCGACCGAGGACGGCTTCAACTGGGGCTACGACCCGCTCCACTACACCGTCCCGGAGGGGAGCTACGCGACCCAGGCCGACGGCCCCGGCCGCATCCGGGAGTTCCGCGCGATGGTCCAGGCGCTCAACCAGGCCGGCCTGCGCGTCGTGATGGACGTCGTCTACAACCACACGAACGCGTCGGGCCAGAGCGAGCGCGCCGTGCTCGACCGGGTCGTCCCCGGCTACTACCACCGCCTGAACGCCGACGGCCGCGTCGAGACCTCGACTTGCTGCCAGAACACCGCGAGCGAGCACCTCATGATGGAGAAGCTCATGGTGGACTCCGTCGTCACCTGGGCCCGCGACTACAAGGTGGACGGGTTCCGCTTCGACCTCATGGGCCACCACATGAAGTCGAACATGCTCGCCGTGCGGCACGCGCTCGACGCGCTCGCCCCGCGGCGCGACGGCGTGGACGGGAAGAGCGTCTACGTGTACGGCGAGGGCTGGAACTTCGGCGAGGTCGCGGACGGCGCGCGGGGCGTCAACGCGACCCAGCTCAACATGGCCGGCACCGGCATCGGGACCTTCACCGACCGGCTCCGGGATCGCGTGCGCGGCGGCGGCCCGTTCTCGGATCGCCGCGACCAGGGCTTCGCGACCGGCCTCTTCCTCGACCCGAGCGGCTGCGACCCGCGCACGCCGCGGCCGGGCTACGACCCGAGGGCCGAGCTCCTCGCCTTCTCCGACCTCGTCCGCCTCGGGATGGCGGGGAACCTCGCCACCTACTCGCTCGTGGACGCGAAGGGGGTGCTGCGCCTCGGCGCGAGCTTCGACTACAACGGCCAGCCCGCCGGCTACGCGCTCCGCCCGGACGACACGATCAGCTACGTCTCCGCCCACGACAACGAGACCTGGTTCGACGCGCTGCAAGTGAAGCTCCCCTGCGCCGCCTCGCTCGCCGACCGCGTCCGCGTGGCCAACCTCGGCGTCTCGATCGTCGCGCTCGCCCAGGGCATCCCGTTCTTCCACGCCGGCGACGAGCTCCTGCGCTCCAAGTCCGGCGACAGGAACAGCTACGACTCGGGCGACTGGTTCAACCGGCTCGACTTCACCGGGACGGAGAGCGCCTGGGGCTCGGGGCTCCCGCCCGCGTCGTCGAACTCGACGGCGGACTGGGCGATCCTCGAGCCCCTCCTCGCCAACCCGCTCATCCGCCCGGGCCCGACGGCGATCGCCGATTCGCGGGCTCACTTCGAGGAGATGCTCCGGATCCGGCGCTCGACGCCGCTCCTGCGCCTGCGGACCGCCTGCGAGATCCGGTCGCAGGTCACGTTCCTGAACGTCGGCCCGGGTCAACTCCCGGGGCTCGTGGTGATGCGGGTCGAGCCGCCTCCGGCGTCCGCGCCGTGCGCGGCGGCCTCGCCGGCCTCCCCGGCCGTCCCCGCGGCCTACGGCCAGGTCGTCGCCCTCGTGAACGCCGCCACCGAGCCACGGATGTTCCCGGCGCCGCAGCTCGCGGGCCAGCGCCTGAAGCTGCACCCCGTCCAGCGCGGATCCGCCGACCCGATCGTCCGGAGCGCCTCGTTCGACTGCCGCACCGGCACCTTCACGATCCCGCCGCGGACGGCGGCGGTGTTCGTGGCGAAGGACGCGGAGCCGGCGCACGGCGCGAGGTGCCTCGCCCCGTGAGGCCCGGCGGGCCCGGGCCGGCCGCCCCCAGGTGAACCCCCCTCTCCCCCGCAGCGCCGGGGAGGGGGCCGGGGGGGGCGGGGCTCACCCGCGCGCGAGCCGGTAGAGCGCGCCCGGCACCACGAGGACCGCGGCGAGCGCGACCATCGTCGCGCCGGTCGGCAGCTCCCACACCCAGGAGAGGACGTACCCGCCCGCCGCCGCGACGACGCCGATGCCCGCGGCGACGTTGAACGCCGGCCGGAAGCCGACCTTGAGCAGGAGCGCGCCCGACGCCGGCAGCGTGAGGAACGCGAAGACCGGCAGCGCCCCGAGCGCCCGCGCCGCCGGCGGGATGGCGAGGCCGAGCGTCGCGAAGAGCACGGCGTCCCAGAGCGGCACCCGCATCCCGAGCGACGCCGCGGTCTCCGGGTCGAACGAGACGAACGCGAGCTCCTTCGCGAAGAGGAGGTGCACCGCGGTCGCGAGCGCCGCCACCACCGCGATGACGGCGAGGTCCGAGGCCGGCACGGCGACCGCGTTGCCGAAGACGAGCCCGCCGAGGTCGTGGGCCGCGTGGACGAGCCGGCTCGCGCCGAGGACCACGAGCGAGGACGCCACCACCCAGCTCGCGCCGACGGTCGCCTCCGCGGGGAGCCGCCGCGGGCGGAACGCGCCGAGGACGAGCGCGCCGAGGACCGAGCAGGCCATCGCGACGGCGAGCTGCTCGGAGGGGTGTTCCGTCTCGATGTGGAACCGCTCCTCCACGAGGAGCGTCGCGACGAGGCCGAGCGTGGAGAGCTGGGTGAGCGCCGCCGACACGAACACGGTCCGGCGCAGCACGACGTAGACGCCGAGCGCCCCGAGGAGCGCACCCGCCACCACCGACGCGGCGAGGGGGATCTCCCAGATCTCGCGGGCGTCGAGGAAACCCTGGAGCGCGGAGGTCACCTTCCCGCCCCCTCTCCCTGGCCCTCTCCCCCGCTCCGCGGGGGCGAGGGGAGCGGGTCCGACGACGGCGCGGCCACCCCGGTCGACGGCGCGGCCACCCCGGTCGACGGCGCGGCCTCCCCGGTCTCCCCGTTGCCGGGCACGATCACCCGCCGCCCGCCCTCCTCGCGCACCGTCACCGGCCGCCGGTAGAGCGCCGCGAGCGCCTCCGGCCGGAGCATCTCGTCGAGCGGGCCGACCCGGAAGAGCGCCGCGTCCTTGTCCACGAACGCGAGCGTGCGCGCGTAGTTCGCGACCGCCTCGATCCGGTGCGACACCATCACGATGGCCGGGCCGCCGCCGCGCTGGAGGTCCCGCAGGAGGTCCATGGTGGACAGCTCGGCGCCGGGGTCCATCCCGTTCGTCGGCTCGTCCACCGCGAGCAGCTCCGGCTCCGCCGCGAGCGCGCGCGCGATGAGCGTCCGCTGCCGCTGGCCGCCGGACAGCTCGCCGTACCAGCGGCCCGCGAGGTCCTCGATCCCGACCCGCGCGAGCGCGTGGCGCGCCGCCTCCCGCTGCGGCGCGCGGGGCGGACGGAGCGGCCCGAGCGACGGCACGCACCCCATCAGCGTCACCTCGCCCACGGTGAAGGGCCAGATCGCGTCCACGTGGTCGCGCTGCGGGACGTAGCCGACCCGCAGCGGCCGCGGCCGGACGAGCCGCCCCGCGACGAGCGGCAGCGCGCCGAGCAGGGTCCGCAGGAGCGTCGTCTTCCCCCCGCCGTTCGGGCCCACCACGGCGAGGAACTCCCCGGGCCCGACGGCCATCGAGATGCCCGAGAGGAGCGGGCGCCGCCCGAACCCGATGGCGGCGCCCTCGAGCGCGACGAGCGGCGCCGTCACCGGAGCGCCCCGCCGATCCGCGAGACGAGCACGTCCAGGTACTGCTCGTAGGTCTTCACCGCCGGCTCGCCCCCGACGTCCCCCGGGATCTGGACCAGCTTCGCGCCGGAGATCCCCGCCACGGTCTCCGCCGACTTCGTGGAGTAGTAGTTCTCGACCACGATGGCGCCGACGTGCTCCCGCCGCGCGATCGCGACGAGGTCTGCGAGGTGCGCCGGGGGCGGCGGGACGCCGGGGCGCGGCTCCAGCTCGCCCGCCGACGCGAGCCCGGTCCAGTCGAGGAAGTAGGTGAGCGTCCGGTGCTGCGTGAACAGCTTCTTCCCCCTCGCGGGCTCGAGCGCCGTGCGCCAGCGGGCGAGCGCCGCCTCCATCCGGCCCCGGAAGGCCTCGGCGCGGGCGCGGTAGTCCGCGGCGCCGCCGGGATCGAGCGCGGCGAGCCGCTCGGCGACGGCCGCCGCCACCTTCGCCGCGCGGCGCGGGTCGGTGAGGAAGTGCGGGTTGCCGCCCGGGTGGAGGTCGCCCAGGCTCCGGTCCACCGGCCCGGTGGGTTGGTCGAGGACCTGCACGGCCGACGCGGCGGTGAGGCGGCGCCTCCCGCCGGGGAGGATCTCCGCGTTGCGCGACTGCGTGACGAGCGGCGGGAGCCAGCCCGACTCGAGGTCGAGGCCGACGTCCACGAGGAGGTCCGCGCCGCGGAGCTTCACCGCGAGCATCGGGTTCGCGTCCACGAAGTGCGGGTCCTGCGAGCCGCGCGAGAGGCTCTCGACGGAGGCGCGGTCGCCCGCCACCTCGCGGACGAGCGCGGCGAGCCCCTCGGTGGTGGTGACCACCTTCGGCTTCGCGGCCGCGAGCGCGGGCATGACGAGGAGGGCGAGGGCGGCGAGGGCGCGACGCATGGCGAGCTCCTAGAACGGGTGCGCGCCGTGCGCGCCGATGCCGAACTCGAGGTGGAGGAGCGCCTCGACCCCGTCCTTCCCGTCGGGGAGCCGGTCGTACGAGACCTGGAGCCGCAGCCGCTGGAACTCGGAGAGGAACCACGATCCCACCGCGCTGAACCGCTGCTCGGTCCCCTCGATTCCCGGGGCCGCCGACGGGGCGGCGTCGAACCTCACCCCGTAGCCGAGGTAGGCGCCGCGCCGGAAGAACGCCTGCGCGTACCCGGCGAGGTCGGAGCCGCCCTCCCGGCCCCGGAAGCGGCGCGCGTACAGCTCGCCCTGGAGCGACGCGTAGGACCGCCCGCCCGGCGGCCGGTGCTTCAGGTACACGTCCACGCCGCCGAGGTCGCGGAACGCGCCGCGCCCCTCGTCGCGCCGGGCCGCGGAGAGCCCGACCCCGACGGTCGTCGCGTCGCCGAGCTGGAGGTACTGGAGGACCCGCACGAGCCCGGTGAGCGCCGGGTCGCCGCCCTCGGCGACGACGGTGTCCTGGCCGGCCAGGTGGACCTCGAGGAACCACGGCACCGGCGCGAGCCAGGCGAGATCGAGGCCCGGGCCGGAGAGGACCTCGCCGCCGGCGTCGAGGAGGATCCGCTCGCGCGCGAGCGGAGCGTCGGCGAAGTCCCAGACGTGCGCGTGCTGCGCGTTGAGCCGCCCGAACGGGGTGAAGAGCTTCCCGGCGCGGAGCTGGAGCCCGGCGGGGAGCGAGAGCGTCGTGAGGGTGGCCTCCTCGACGTCCGCCCCCGCGGGCCCGAACGAGACGAAGACGTCGGCGCGCGCGTAGGGGTCCACGACGGACTGGAGCCCGAGCTCGACCTCCTCGAGCACGGCGGCGGGCTCGCCCTCGGACGAGAAGGTCCCCGCGCGCGGCGAGAGCGTCCCCACGTCGAGGCCGTCGTAGACGAGGGCGGCCCTCCCGATCGCGGAGACGTCCGGCAGGAGGAGCAGGCGCGCGAGCGGGCTCGCGCCGCCCGGCGCGGCCTGGGACGGCGCAGGCTCCGGCGGGAGCGCGGCCGGGGGCGGCGCCGGCTCCGCCGGAACGGCGGCCGGAGCGGCGGGCGCGGCGGCCGGCGGCGAGGCGGCGGGCTCCTCCGCGGACGCCAGGGTGGCGGCGGCGAGGAGCGCGGCCAGCGCGGGCAGGACGATGCAGTTCATGGCGTGCCTCCGTGCGCCCCTCCGGCGCGTGACCCGATCTCCCCGAGCACGCCCGCAGCGCGGAGCGCCGCGATCTCGCCGGGCGAGAACCCCGCCTCCGCGAGCACCGCACCCGAGTGTTCCCCGAGGCGCGGCGCCGGGCGGCGCGGCGCCTCCTCGCCGCGGAGGCGCACCGGGCTCGCGACCCCCGGCATGGCCCGCCCCTCGTACGGCGTCGGCACCTCGACGAAGGCGCCCCGGGCCCGGAGCTGGGGGTCGGCGCGCGGCTCGTCGCCCTCGAGGACGGGGGCGAGGCACACGTCGTGCTCCGCCGCGAAGGCCGCCCACTCGTCCCGCGTCCGCGCCGCGAAGAGGGCCTCGAGCTCCGCGCGCGGCCCGGCCCCGCCGCCCTCCATCTGCCGGTCCGCGAGCTCGGGCCGGCCTGCGGCGGCGCAGAAGGCGGCGAAGAACCTGGGCTCGAGCGCGCCGAGGGCGACGAAGCGGCCGTCCCTCGTGCGGTAGACCCCGTAGCAGGCCGCGCCGCCCGTCAGGAGCTCCTTGCCGCGGGCGACGGGCGTGCCGCGCGCCGCGGCGATCCCGAGGGGCAGGGCGAGGAGCGCGAGCGCGCCCTCGGTCATCGAGACGTCGACGTGGGCCCCCTCCCCCGTCGCCCGCGCGCGCAGGAGCGCCGCGAGGATCCCCGCCACCGCCGGCCAGGCGCCCCCCGCCACGTCCGCGGCCTGGACGCCGAGCGGGAGCGGCCGCTCGGGCGGGCCGTTCGCGGCGAGGACGCCCGCGATGGCGCAGTAGTCGAGGTCGTGCCCGGCGCGCGAGGCGTAGGGTCCGTCCTGGCCGTAGCCGCTGATCGAGCAGAGGACGACGCGCGGGTTCACCGCCCGGAGCGCCGCGTGGCCGAGGCCGAGCCGGTCCATGACCCCCGGGCGGAACGACTCGACGACGGCGTCGGCGCGCCCGGCGAGCCGCCGGAACGCGGCGGCGCCGCCCGGCGCGCGCAGGTCGAGGGCGAGGGACCGCTTGTTCCGGTTGAGGGCGTGGAACGCGGGCGACTGCTCGCCCTCGAACGGCGGCAGGACGCGCAGCCAGTCGCCGCCCTCCGGGTCCTCGACCTTCACGACGTCCGCGCCGAGATCCGCGAGGATCATCGTCGCGAACGGCCCCGGCAGGAGGCGCGTCAGGTCGAGGACGCGGACGCCGGCGAGCGGCAGGGCCACGCTAGAGGATCTGCTGGAGCTTCATGGCGAGCCCCATGTCGCCCTGGATCTTGAGCTTCCCGGACATGAACGCCATCTGCGCGTTGAGCTTGCCGTTCACGATGGCGAGGAAGTCCTGGTCCAGCGCCGCGACGGTGCACTTCGCGCCGGCGGCCGAGCCCGGCTGGATCTTCCCGCCGGGCAGGGTGCAGTCCACCGACCAGCTGCCGCCGCCCGGACCGCTGATGTTGAACTGGTAGACGGCGTTGATCTTCGCCAGCACGTCCGGCTTCGCCTGGAGCCTCGACGGGATGTGCTTCTCGAACACGTCCTTCACGTTGCTCACCGGGTCGGCCATGGCGGCTCGTCTCCTCCGAAGGCGGATCGATTGCAGAATCGGCGCCGGGCCCATCATAAGGTCGGCGGGGGACGGGCGCGACCCGGACCGGCGCGGCGGCGGCCCTACTCGATGTAGAACGAGTCGAGCAGCGCCTGATACTTCTTCGTGACCGCCTTGCGCTTCACCTTGAGCGTGGGGGTCAGCTCGCCCGTCTCCTGGGTGAAGTCCCCGGGGACGATGGCGAAGCGCTTGATCGTCGCGTAGCTCGCCTGCTTCGCGTTGAGCGCGTCGATCGCCTGCTGGATCCGCGCCTTCATCTTCGGGTCCTCGTGGAGCGCGGCGCCCGCCGGGACGCCGACCTCCGCGGCCCACTTGCGCGCGTTCTCCTCGTTGAGCGCGATGAGCGCGGAGAGGAACTTCCGCCTGTCGCCGTGGACCATCGACTGCGAGATGAGCGGATCGGTCTTGAGCTCGTTCTCGAGGTTCTGCGGCGCGACGTTCTTGCCGCCCGCCGTCACGATGATGTCCTTCTTGCGGTCGGTGATCCTGAGGCACCCGGCCTCGTCCAGGTGGCCGATGTCGCCGGTGTAGAGCCACCCGTCCTTCAGCACCTCCGCCGTGGCCGCGGGGTTCTGGTGGTACTCCTTCATCACACCGCCGCCCTTCACCAGGATCTCGCCGTCCTCGGCGATCCGGACCTGGGTGCCCGGCACGGGCGGGCCGACGGTGCCGATCCGGTTCTTCCCCGGGCGGTTCACGAAGGTGCCGGCCGAGGTCTCGGTGAGCCCGTAGCCCTCGAGGATCACGAGCCCGAGCACGTCGAAGAAGTGCGCGATCTTCGGCGAGAGCGGCGCGCCGCCCGAGACGAAGAGCCGCATCCGCCCGCCGAAGCGCTCGCTCAGCGCCTTGTTGAGCTTCGGGAAGACGAGCTTCCTCCCGGCGAGCAGGCCGAGGGAGGAGTAGTCCTTCCCCCGCTCCTTCGCGGTCGCGTAGTGGTCGAAGCTCTCCATCGCGAGGGCGAAGAGCTTGCCCTTCAGCCCCGGCGTCGCGAGCCCCTTCGACACCACGGTGTTGTAGGCCTTCTCGAAGATGCGCGGCACCGCCGGCATCACCGTCGGGCGCACCTCCGAGGCGTTGTCCATGATCTTCTCGAGCGACTCGACGAAGGCCGCCGTCGCGCCGGTCGCGAACCAGGCCGCCTGGATCACCTTCGCGAACGAGTGCGCCATCGGCAGGAACATGAGGATCGTGTCGTCGGCGTTGATGATCTCGAGCTGCGCGATCGCCTCCGCCTCGTAGACCCAGTTCCCGTGGGTGAGGACGACGCCCTTCGGGTTCCCGGTGGTGCCGGAGGTGTAGATGAAGCTCGCCGGGTCGTCGAGCCCGATGGCGGCGACGCGCGCGTCGTGCGCCGCCGGGTTCGCCTTGCGCCACTCGGCGCCCGCGCGCTCGAGGTCCGCGAGCGTCCGCTCGAACCCGTCGGCGGCCTGGCCCGTCGCGCGGATGATCCCCTCCAGGGCGGGGAGCCTCGCGCGCGCCTGCCGGATCTTCGCCACCTGGGCCTCGGTGTCGCAGAAGATCCAGCGCGCCCCGGAGTTCTCGAGGATGAACTGGCACTCGGGGGCCTGGTTCGACTGGTAGATCGTCACGGTGATCCCGCCCGCGCCGAGGATCCCCAGGTCCGCCACGATCCACTCGATCTGGGTCTCGCCCAGGATCGCCATCCGGTCGCCGCGCCGCGCGCCGAGCGCGGCGAGCCCGTCGGCCACGTCGCGGGCGCGCCGGGCCAGCTCGGTCCACGACACCTCGGACCATCGGCCGTCGCGCTTGTGCTTCACCGCCGCGCGCGACCCCCGCGCCCTCGCCTGCGCCTCGAAGAGCGTGACGACGTTCCGGGCGGCGACCGCCCCCTTCCGCCTCTCGGCCTCGGCCATCATGGGTCCCTCCTCCTTCACCTCACGGGGTGGCGAGCTTGCGGCGCGCGACCTCCTGCCAGCGCCGCTCCTCGGGCGCGTCGTAGCGGCCGGGCGGGTTGGCGATGGCCTTCTCGAGCTGCGCCCGCGCGCGGGCCGGCTCGTCCTCCTTCTCCTCGAGGTCGGCGAGGTACACGTGGGCGCGGACGTTGTCCGGGTTCCGCGCGAGCGCCTCCTCGAGCGCCTTGCGGCACTTCTTCGCCGAGTACTTGGGCCAGGGCAGCTCGTACCAGAAGCGCCCCCACGCCGTCTGGATCGCCCCGCTCTCGTAGCCGGGCTCGATGGCCTCCGCGCGCGAGAGCCGCTCCTTGAACTTCCCCTCGATCCCCTGGCGCAGCGCCGAGAAGATGCCGATCCCGAGCGCGTAGTTCCCCATCCCCGACGCCGCGAAGTTCCAGCCCTCGACGCGGGTCGGGCTGGCGGCCGTCGCGCGGTCGCCGTACCCCCAGGCGACCTTCCCGATGCGCGACTTCTCCTTCTTGTCGAGGCTCGGGTCGTCGGCGAGCCAGAAGTTGTGGCGAGCGAGGCGCCAGAGGACCTCGTAGTCCCCCGGCCAGCGCTTCCCGGCGTCCTCGAGCTTCGCGCCCATGGCGTCCATCGCCCCGGGAGCGTCGCGCAGCTTGTAGGCGGCGTCGATCTCGGCGAGCAGCGTCTCGGGCGCACGCCCCGCCGGGGGCGCCTCCGCGGCCGCCCCTGCCTGGGACGCCGCGGGGGCCGTGGTGGGGATCGGCGTTGGCGGCGCCGTATCGGGGTATTCCTGGCCGAACCCCAGCGCGGGCGCGGCGAGCACGGCGAGCAAGAGGACCCTGGTCATCGAGTCCAGACATGGTGCACGCGTTCGGCCCGCGCCGCAACCGGAAGGAGGTTCACGATGCGTGTGGCCGGGTCCGCGCGCGGGAGCGCGCCGGGGCCCGGACGGGCGATCACCCGGCGCAGACCACTTTCACGTCGATGCGGTCGCCCAGCTCCAGGCGGCAGGCTCCCTGGAACGTGAGCATCGCCGGGCGCCCCAGACGGGGGCCGCTGTAGACGGCGTCGGCGGTGGCCTGCTCGGGACTCCCCTCCAGCGCCACGGCGCACGGGACCGTCCCGCCCGCCGCCCTCGAGAGCGTGACGACGAGCATCCGGTAGTCCGCGGGCGTTCCCTCGAGCGGGAGGGAGGACGGCATGAGGATCTCGGCGAACTGCACGAGGGTGTCGCGGAAGCTCGCGTCGCAGATCGAGCCGAGGCGCATCCGGGCCCCGCCGACGGCCGCCACGAGCTGCGCGAACCGGTCGCCCTCGTCGAAGGCGGTCCCGCAGGCGGTGTTCCCGCACAGGACGGCGTCGCCGCAGGACGGCTCGAGCGTGGCCGCGTCGAACCCCGCGATCGCCCCGACGATGACGTCGCGCACCTCGCCGCCGACCGGGCCGAGGAGGAAGCCCGCGAAGCCGTCCACCGGGTCGAGCAC